>JAABUS010009198.1_pt1 | contig 10510 bp, 6 predicted proteins | sample 5560161 | NCBI WGS metagenome assembly JAABUS01 (sample SAMN10711885, study PRJNA513376) | rock metagenome | isolation source: Antarctica rocks | place: Antarctica: Victoria Land, Trio Nunatak nord | collected 2016-01-04
ACTTCCCCCCGGCTGCCGTAGGCCCGGGCCTTGACCAGCTCGAGGTAGTCGTCGCAGAACGCCCAGAAGAACGTCTCGGTGCGCTCCAGGGCGCGGGTGTAGTGGTACGCGTCGAGAGCGCCGGTGGCGGCGTCGACCACTCCGGCCAGGCGGGCGAGCATGGCCCGGTCGAGGGGATCGGTGACGAGCCCCGGGTCATCGGCCCGGCCGAGGCCGAGGGCGAAGCGGCTGGCGTTCAGGAGCTTGATGGCCAGCCGACGACCCACCTTCATCTGGCCGAAGTCGGTGGCGGTGTCGGTGCCGGGGGCGCCGCTGGCCGCCCAGTAGCGCACGCCGTCGGTGCCGTACTCCTCGAGCAGCGGGATGGGGGTGACCACGTTGCCCTTGGACTTGGACATCTTCTTGCGGTCGGGGTCGAGCACCCACCCCGAGATGGCGGCGTTGTGCCAGGGGACGCTGTCGTGCTCGAAGTGGCTGCGGACCATGGTGGCGAACAGCCAGGTGCGGATGATGTCGTGGGCCTGGGAGCGCAGGTCGGCGGGGAACGTGCGGGCGAACAGGTCCGGGTCTCGCTCCCAGCCGGTGGCGATCTGGGGGGTCAGCGAGGAGGTGGCCCAGGTGTCCATGACGTCGGGATCGCCCACGAAGCCGCCGGGCTGGCCCCGCTGGTCCTCGCCGTAGCCGGGCGGCGGGTCCGAGCTCGGGTCGACGGGGAGGGTCGCCTCGTCGGCGAGGATGGGGTGCCCGTGGTCCACCTCCCCGTCGGGTCCGACGGGGTACCAGACGGGGAACGGCACCCCGAAGTAGCGCTGGCGGCTGATGAGCCAGTCGCCGTTGAGGCCGCTCACCCAGTTCTCGTAGCGCGCCTGCATGAACGCCGGCCACCAGGCCAGCTCCCCGCCCCGTTCGAGGAGGCGCTGCCGCAGCTCGGGGTCGCGGCCACCGTTGCGGATGTACCACTGGCGGGAGGCGACGATCTCCAGCGGCTTCGTGCCCCGCTCGTAGAACTTCACGGCGTGGGTGATGGCGCGGGGCTCGCCGTCGAGGTCGCCTGATCCGGCGAGGAGCTCCAGCATCCGCTCCCGGGCGGTGTGGACGGTGGCGCCGGCCAGGCGGGCGTAGGCGGACCGGGCGCCGGCGGTGGTCAGGGCGGCCGGTGGCTCGGCCACCATCCGCCCGTCGCGGCCCAGGATGGCGCGGGTGTCGAGGTCGAGCTCGCGCCACCAGGTCACGTCGGTGACGTCGCCGAAGGTGCACACCATGGCCACGCCAGAGCCCTTGTCCGGCTCGGCCAGCGGGTGGGCCATCACCGGGACCTCCACGCCGAAGACGGGGGTGGTCACGGTGCCCCCGAAGAGGGGCTGGTAGCGCTCGTCGTCGGGATGGGCCACGAGGGCGACGCAGGCCGCCAGCAGCTCGGGCCGGGTGGTCTCGATGAAGACTGGCTCACCGTCGGGTCCGTGGAACGAGATCCGGTGGTACGCGCCGGCGGTCTCCCTGTCCTCCAGCTCGGCCTGGGAGACGGCCATCCCGAAGGTGACGTCCCACATCGTCGGCGCCTCGGACAGATAGGCCTCGCCCCGGGCCAGGTTGCGCAGGAACGCCCGCTGCGCGGTCGCCCGGCAGTCGGCGCTGATCGTCTGGTAGAGCGTCGACCAGTCGACCGAGAGGCCGAGCCGGCGCCACGTCGCCTCGAACGCCTTCTCGTCCTCGGTGGTCAGGGCCAGGCAGAGCTCCACGAAGTTGCGCCGGGAGGTGGTGACGAACTCCCGACCGGGCGACTCCGGCGGCGTGAAGTCCGGGTCGTACGGCAGGCCGGGATCGCAGCGGACCCCGTAGTAGTTCTCCACCCGGCGCTCGGTGGGCACGCCGTTGTCGTCCCAACCCATCGGGTAGAAGACCTCACGCCCCCGCATGCGCTGGTAGCGGGCGATGCAGTCGGTGTGGGTGTAGCTGAAGACGTGGCCGATGTGGAGGGTGCCCGACGCCGTAGGCGGCGGCGTGTCGATGGCGAAGACCTCGGCGCGGGACTTCGAGCGGTCGAAGCGGTAGGTGCCGTCGGCTTCCCAACGGGCGTCCCACTTCTCCTCGAGGCCCTCCAGGCCCGGCTTGTCGGGGACGCTGCGCTCGGAGGCCATGGCCGCCAAAGGTACCGGCCGCTCCGGGGCCGCTCCGAACCGGTTCGCCGGCTCAGGGAGGGGCGCGGAGCGCGGCCGCCATGGCCCGCTGCGCCGGCTTGGGCCGGTAGTGGTCGTCGAAGGGGAGCGCCGCTCCCGAACCGGGGAACGTCTTGGAGATCCACGACCACGCGTCACTGAAGCCCCAGGTGACGAACGTGTGGCACGACCACTCCTCCAGGCAGGCGGTCAGCAGGTCGCGGTAGCTCCGGGCCTGGTCGGCCAGCGCCGCCGGCGTGGGCGGCAGCTCCAGGCGGACGTCGGCCTCGGTGACCGCCGTCTCCAGCCCGAGCCGGGCGACGCGTCGGAGCTGGCGGGCCAGCGCCGCCCCGGTGGGGGAACCGGGCACGGTGTGGGCCTGGAAGCCGACGCCGTCCACGGGCACGCCGTCGGCCCGCAGGCGGGCGACGAGGGCGACGGTGGCGTCGGCCTTCGGGCCGGGGCTCTCGATGCCGTATTCGTTCAGGAAGAGCCGGGCCTCGGGGTCGGCGGCCCGGGCCGCACGGAACGCCTCGGCGATGTAGTCGGGTCCGATCCCCCGGAGCCAGAGGTTGTCGCGCAGCGCACCGTCGTCACCCATGGCCTCGTTCACCACGTCCCACTGGGCGATGCGGCCCCGATAGCGGCCGACCACGGCGGCGATGTGGGCCCGCATCACCGCCAGCAGCTCGGCCCGGTCGAAGCGGCCCTCGGTGAGCCAGGCCGGGAGCTGGCGGTGCCACACGAGGGTGTGGCCCCGCACGGCGACGTGGTTGCGCTCGGCGAAGCGCACGACGGCGTCGGCGGCGGTGAAGTCGAACCGACCCCGCTCCGGTTCGGTCGGCGCGAACTTGAGGTCGTTCTCGGGCGTGACCATGCCGTACTGGGCGGCGATGGTGGGCCCGTAGCGGGCGTCGGCAGCCAGGGCGTTGGCCCGCACCGCGGTGCCCATGCGCAGGCGGTGGGGCCGGGCCAGCGCCTGGAGACCACCCTGGCGGGCGCCGGCACCGGTCGTGGGGGGGGGGGCGGTGCGGGCGTCGCCACCGGCACACCCGACCGCCGCCACCGCCACCACCACGGCGACGGCCAGGCTGCGCACGGCGCCAGTCGATCACAATCCCGTCCGGCCCCGGCGCAGCCCGGGGCTACCGTCCACGCCGTGCTGCGGCTGTTCGACACCGCCCGCGGGGAGGTCGTCCCCTTCGAGCCCCGGGAGCCGGGGAAGGTGTCGCTCTACGTCTGCGGGCCCACCGTCGACGGTCCCCCCCACATCGGCCACGGCCGGTTCACGCTCGTGTTCGACGTGCTGCGGCGCTACCTCGAGTGGTGCGGCAACGAGGTGCGCCACGTCTCGAACATCACCGACGTCGACGACAAGATCATCGCCCGGGCCCAAGGCTCGGGCCGCGACGTGGCCGAGGTCTCATCGGCCAACGAGGCCCTCTGGTACGAGGCCATGGATGCCATCGGGGTCAAACGCCCGACCGTCGATCCGCACGCCACCGCCTACATCGGCGACATGGTGGCCCTGGTGGAGCGGCTGGTCGGCCTGGGCGCCGCGTACGAGACCGCTGACGGGGTGTACTTCTCGGCCGAACGGGTGGCCGACTACGGGCTCCTGGCCCGCCAGTCCATCGACAGCCTGCGGGTCGGGGCCCGGGTGGAGGCCCTCGACGAGAAGCGCTCCCCGGTGGACTTCGCCCTCTGGAAGAAGGCCAAGCCCGGCGAACCCTCGTGGGAGTCGCCGTGGGGGCCGGGGCGGCCCGGCTGGCACACCGAGTGCGTGGTGATGGCCCTCGACCTGCTGGGCGCGGAGTTCGACCTGCACGGCGGCGGCCAGGACCTCGCCTTCCCCCACCACGAGAACGAGCGGGCCCAGGCGGTCGCCACCGGGCGGCGCTATGCCCGCCACTGGGTGCACAACGGCTTCGTCGAGGTCGAGGGGGAGAAGATGTCGAAGTCGCTCGGCAACTTCACGAACCTGGCCGACCTCATCGCGTCGGTGGACCCTCGCGCCTACCGGCTGCTCGTGCTCCGGGCCCACTACCGCACGCCCATCGACGTCGACCGGGCATCAACCGCCGACGCCGCCGCCGCCCTCCAGCGCCTCGACGCCTTCGCCCGCCGCTCCTCCGACCTGCCTGGCGCCGAGCCCGCTCCGGAGGCGCTGGCCCGCTTCCCCGCCGCCATGGACGACGACCTGGATACGCCGGCGGTCGTCTCGCTGATCTTCGACCTGGTGCGTTCGGGCAACTCGCTGCTCGACGAGGGGCGACGGGAGGAGGCGGCGCCGGTGGCGGCGGCCGTGGCCGAGATCAGCGGCGCCGTCGGGCTCGAGCTCCGGGCGGGTGCCGACGAGGTGCCGGCGGCGGTGGCCGACGTGGCCCGCCGGCGGGACGAGGCCCGAGCGGCCCGGGAGTGGGCCACCGCCGATGCGCTGCGGGATCGGCTGCAGGCCGACGGCTGGGTGGTCGAGGACACCCCGGCCGGCACGACCGTCCGCCGCCGTTAGCGACCGCCCGCCCGGGGTGGTGGGCCTCAGGGGCAGAGCGGGTTGGGGAGGGCGCCGCAGATGACCCCCCGCGCCCGCCGCCGGGGCCGGCATCGTGGCGGGGGCCTGGGTGGTGGGCGGCGCGGTGGTCGTGGGCGCCGGGCGGGTTGTGGGCGGCGACGTGGCCGGTGGTGAGGTGGCGGGGGGAGACGGGGCCGGAGCGGGAGCCGGCGGCTGATGCTCCCGCTCCCGCTGCCACCTCCACCACTGCTACCGCCGCTGCCGCCCCCGGGTGCAGCCGGTGACGGTTCGTCGACCGTGCCGGAGCCGAAGCCCGACCCGGTGGAGCCCGTGGAGCCGGCCCGGCCGCCGCTACGACTCGGATCGGCGTTGCCCGGAGTGCCCCCGGCGATGGTGGTCGCCGTCGGCGCGGTGGTGGAGGTGCTGCTGGTCGCACCCGGTCGGGCGGTGGAGGAGGCCCCGGCCTTCGAGTCGCCGGCACCGGACCCCGAGGAGCGGTCGGCGGGCGCGGCCGCTGCCGGGGCGGCGACCGTGCGGACCGCCGGCCGGGGGGTCGCCGGACCGGTGACGCCGCCGCCGGTGAGCACGGTGGACAGCGCTCCCACGGCCAGGACCACGCTGGCGGCGGGACCGGCCACGCCCGAGATGGTCGAGACGCGGCCTCCGGTGGCGGCGGCGGGGCGTTCGCCGGGCGGCACGCCATGTGCGCCACGTCGTCGTGGCCGAGTCGACCAATCCCGCCGGCACGGGGAGGGCGAAGGCCACGAGCGCATGGGTGTGCACCGACTCCTCGCCGGCCCTGGCCGCCCGGGCCGCGAACGCAGCCTCGGCGTCGGCGATGGCGGCGAGAGCGTCGTCGGGATCGAGGTCGAGGACGGCCGCCGCATCGGCGGCGGACATCGCCTCGACGGCGTGCAGCCAGAGCGCGGCCCGCTGGGGCTCGGGCAGCTCGGCGTAGGCCAGGGCGGCCGACCCGGGGGCGGAGTCGCCGGCGACCTGGATGGCGAGCGGGGTGAGGTCGTCGGCGTCGCCCACGCGAGCGTCGATGGCCAGCTCGCGCACCGTCCGGAGCAGCCAGGGGCGGAACGGGTCGTCTACGCCCCAGGTGCCGTGGCCGAGGGTGGCCAGCGCGAGGGTCAGCCCGCGGCTTCCCACCTCGGCCGCAGCGGGGATGGAGCCCCCGGAGAGGACGGCCACGCGCCATGCCGCCGGGGCGTGACGGCGGACGACCTCGCCGAAGGCCACGCGGTCCCCGCAGCGGGCACGGTGGACGAGGTGGGCGTCGGTGAGCTGGTCCAGCAGGTCTGCGTGTTCCTCGGTACGCCCCATGCGGATCTCCTCGGCGTGTGGTGAGGCTCGCTCGGGCGTGAGCTCTGCGGGGAAAGGTTCGTGCCGCGGGCTGCATCCCCTGCGCCCCGGAGCGTGGTTGCCCCGGAGGCCTCCCACCCACGGTGACGCCGGGTCGAGAATTTGACGCCGGCTCCTAGGCGGGCGAACGCTTGCCCGTCGTGCGGAGGCCAGCGGGCAGCGAGGGTCGAGCCGCAGGCCGTGAACGCCGGCCTCTGCCCCCCGGTTTCGGGCCGATCTGGGTGACGGTGGCGGTGGATCTCATCGGCTTCGGGATCGTCTTCCCGATCCTGCCCCGTTACGCCGAGGACCTCCGGATCAGCCCCGCGGTCATCGGGCTCGTGGTGGCCAGCTTCTCCCTGGCCCAATTCGTGTGCTCGCCCATCCTCGGGCGGCTGTCCGACCGGTACGGCCGGAAGCCGGTGCTGATCGTCTCGCTGTGCGGCACGGCGGTGGGCAGCGTCGTCACCGGGCTGGCCGGGTCGGTGTGGCTCCTGCTGCTCGGGCGGGTGATCGACGGGGCGTCTGGAGCCAGCGTGTCGGTGGCCCAGGCGGCGGTGGCCGACGTGGCGCCGGCCGCCGATCGCCCCCGCCTCTTCGGTCTGCTCGGTGCCGCCTTCGGCGTCGGTTTCGTGCTCGGGCCCGCCATCGCCACCTTGACCGCGCTCGGTGGCCCCCACATCCCGTTCTTCGTGGCTGCCGCCATCGCCGCCGGCAACGCCTTGGTCGCCCTGCGCCGGTTGCCCGAGACCCATCCCCGCCGGGCCGCCGGCGGCGACCTGGCCCCCGCCGGCGGCGACCGGGCCCCCGCCGACCACGTGGGCCCGGCCGGCCTGGAGCCCGGCCTGGCGCCAGGGGGGCTGGCCGGAGTCCCGACGGAGGTGCTACGCCTGGTGATGGTGGCCTTCGTCGCCCTCGTCGCCTTCAGCGGGTTCGAGGGCACGTTCGCCCTCCTGGTCAAGGCCCGCTTCGGGCTCAGCCTCAGCTCCACCGGAGCCGTGTTCACCGGGATCGGCTTGGCGCTCGTCCTCGTCCAGGCCGGTCTCATCCACGCCGTGAGCGCCCGCCTGGGCGAAGGGGGGACGTTGCGAGCGGGTCTCGCCGCCAACGGCGCCGGCCTGGTGCTGCTGGCGGTGGACGGTGGCTGGCTCACCCTCGTGCCCGCCCTCGGGTTGCTCGTGCTCGGTCAGGGGCTGGTGACCCCGACGATGTCGTCCGCCGTCGCCGGCCGGGTGCCGGCCGACCAGCGGGGCCGGGTGCTCGGCCTCCAGCAGTCGGCGGGGAGCCTGGCCCGGGTGGCGGGGCCGGCGGCGGCCGGCGTGCTCTTCCAGCACGTGGGGGTCCCGGCCCCGTACCTGGCCGCCGGGGTGCTCGTGGCGGTGGCGCTCTTCCTGGTGCCGGCGGGCAGCCGGCGACGGGCGTGGCAGCCGAGCGGGTGATCGTCTACCGTCTTGTTACCGACCGGTAACTTCGGCCCGCGAACCCCAGGGGTGCTGCGATGAGCGACTTCTCCCTCGCCCTCGACGAGGACCAGCTGCAGATCCAGAAGTGGGTGCACGACTTCGCCGAGGACGTCGTTCGTCCCGCGGCCGAGGAGTGGGACGAGCGGGAGGAGTTCCCGTGGCCCATCGTCGAGGAGGCGGCCAAGATCGGCCTGTACAGCTTCGATTTCATGGCCAACGCCATGATGGGCGACGCCACCGGGCTCACCCTGCCGCTGGCCCTCGAGGAGCTGTTCTGGGGCGACGCCGGAATCGGGCTCGCCATCTTCGGCTCGGGCCTGGCCGCCGCCGGCATCGCCGGCAACGGCACCCCCGAGCAGGTGATGGAGTGGGTGCCCCAGTGCTACGGCACGCCCGACAAGATCGCCCTCGGGGCGTTCTGCGTGAGCGAGCCTGACGCCGGATCCGACGTCAGCTCGCTCCGCACCCGGGCCGTGTACGACGAGGCCAAGGACGAATGGGTCCTCAACGGCACGAAGGCGTGGATCACCAACGGCGGGATCGCCGACGTGCACGTGGTGGTCGCCGCCGTCGAGCCGGACCTGAAGGGCCGGGGCCAGGCCAGCTTCATCGTACCCCCGGCGACGGCCGGCCTCTCCCAGGGCCAGAAGTACAAGAAGCACGGCATCCGCGCCTCCCACACCGCCGAGGTGGTGCTCGACGACGTGCGGGTGCCGGGCTCGTGCCTGCTCGGCGGCAAGGACAAGCTCGACGAGAAGCTGGCCCGGGCCCGTGAGGCCCTGAACAAGCCGAAGCACGCCACCAGCGGCAAGCAGCCGGCCATGGCCACCTTCGAGGCCACCCGCCCCGCCGTCGGCGCCCAGGCCATCGGCATCGCCCGGGCCGCCTACGAGTACGCCTTGCAGTACGCCCAGGACCGCAAGGCGTTCGGCAAGCCGATCATCATGAACCAGGCCATCGCCTTCACCCTGGCCGACATGGCCACCGAGATCGACGCCGCCCGGCTGCTGGTCTGGCGAGCCGCCTGGATGGCCCGCAACGCCGAGTACAAGAACGCCGAGGGCTCGATGTCCAAGCTCAAGGCCGGCCGGGTGGCGGTGTGGGTGACCGAGCGGGCCATCCAGATCCTCGGCGGCTACGGCTACGTGCGCGAGTACCCCGTCGAGCGCTTCCACCGCGACGCCAAGATCTACGACATCTTCGAAGGCACCGAGCAGATCCAGCAGCTGGTCATCGCCCGGGCGATCTCAGGCCTGCGGATCGAGTAGCTCGTCTCGCCGCTGACCTGCACGTTTGTGGATGGCGGCTGGTGAGCTGATCGGCCGCCTGGATCGCCCAGATGCGCCGCAACGGCGTGGGCGAGGGCGCGGTGCGCAGCCGGGTGAGCGCCCTGCGAGCGGCGCTCTCGTGGGGCATCTCCCGCCGGATGCTTCGCTCCAATCCGGTCACCGAGGCCGTGCCCCGGCTGCGAAACGGGCGCCGCACCACCCGCCCCGACCCGGAGCAGGTCGTGGCCATCCTCGCCGCCGCCGGAGAAGAGGGAGCGCGAGCGGCCTTGGGCCTGCGCCTTGCTGCGGTGTCGGGTGCACGGGCCGCCGAGGTCGTCGCCCTGCGTTGGAGCGACCTGGTGGGCGATCGCCTGACCATCGGGCGCCAGCGCCACTCCCAGGACGGTGAGGTGCTGCTGCGCGACCGCACCAAGACGGGAGGCGCCCGAAGCGTGGTGCTTGATTCGGGCACGGTCGCGGCGATCCACGCGTGGCATCGAGAGGCCGACGAGCTCGTGGGTGCACCGACCGAGTGGATGTTGTCCGAGCCGGGTGCGTCCGTTCCGCCCTCGCCGAGATGGCTCTACGAGACGTTCAAGCGCGCCGCCGGTGCCGCTGGGATCACGACCGGCCGAGCGGACGGCATGGTCCTTCACGACCTGCGCCACTGGGCCGCCAGCACCGCCCTGCGAGACGGCCATGACCCGGTCACCGTCGCCGCCCGCCTTGGCCACTCGCCCGAGACCCTGCTGCGTGTCTACGCCCAAGAGATCGAGCAAGGCCAAGAGGGCGTCGCCGCCTCCCTCGCCGCCCGCCTCGACGGCTGAGATGAGGGCGAACGGACGATCTGTCACATGTCGGCGACAACAGGCGCCACGTCGTCGCCGCTCGAATGGCGCGATAGAGCGGTGCATCTCAGCCCAGCCAGAGGCCGGCTGCCGAGCCATGATGGGGCGGTGAGCATCACATCGGTATCCATCCTCGAGCGCGCCGTGTACGGCACGGCGGAGGCGGCCCGGCACCTGGGGCTGCGTCCCGAGCGCGCCCGGGCCTGGCTGGATGGCTATCGGCGCGCTGGAGTGCAGTATCCGCCGGTGATCCGTGAGGCGACGACCGGCGACGACGTGGTCACGTGGGGCGAGTTCGTTGAGTTGGGGTACCTCCGGGAGTACCGCCGCCAGGGTGTTCCGCTGCAGCGCCTCCGTCCCGTGATCGACGAGCTGCGCCGGCACCTCCAGACGCCGTATCCCTTGGCGACGGCCCAGCCCTATGTGCTCGGCCGCGAGCTTGTGCTCGACGTGCAGGAGCGCAACGAGCTCCCATCGCCGATCGCTATCGTGATCCGCTCGGGCCAGGAGGTGCTCCTCACCGAGCCAGCGAACCGCTTCTACCGGAAGGCGGAGTTCACCGTTGCCGGGGAGGGCGACGTGCAACGCCTTCGACCGGCAGGTCCGGTGTCGCCGGTGGTGATCGACCCTCTCGTCAGTTTCGGTCGGCCGACAGTGGACAACGTGGCCACCGAGCGTCTGTGGGAGCTGTACGACGCCGGCGAGGACGTGGAGGAGATCGCCGAGGGCTACGAGCTTCCGGCCGATCGAGTGCGAAGCGCAGTCGCCTACGAGGAGCAGCTCCGCTCCCTAGCCCCGATCATTCACGGCTCGGCTGAAGGGGCACTTCGGTGGCGGTGTTGGCCGTCTTGGTCGCTTGCTGTTCGGTGGTCGGCCCGGTCGGGGTCCGCGAGCCGGCGGCGGCGACGTCTGAGCG
>JAABUS010009199.1_pt1 | contig 10509 bp, 11 predicted proteins | sample 5560161 | NCBI WGS metagenome assembly JAABUS01 (sample SAMN10711885, study PRJNA513376) | rock metagenome | isolation source: Antarctica rocks | place: Antarctica: Victoria Land, Trio Nunatak nord | collected 2016-01-04
GGTCAGATGCAGCCATGATGGCAGAAGCTCCTCGCGGCAAGGCGGTAGAACGCTCACGCCTTCATCACACCAGAGGCCCCACCGATCCGCTACTCCGATCCACCACCCCGGAACCCGACAAGAGCCTGGGGGTATAGGGATGATCAATTTTAAGATTGACCACCCATAGACTATCTAATGGAGTGGTTCGAGGAACAAGCAGCAGCTTGGCTTCAACAACCCTACTGGAAAGAGCACTGAGATGCGCTTCGTCGTGCGGCCAAAACCGAAGTTTTTTGCCGCTTTCGACATCTGACCCCAACGTAAGGACCTCTTTGGAGGAAAAGGTAATATGACCCAGGTAAAAAAAACCGAGTTGATGCATGAACTGGTTACATCCATCAAGTTATTCCAGGACTCCGTCGACCGGTTTGACAGTGCTGCTGCAGATTATCTATCTGTCAATAATACTGATCTTCGCTGCCTTACTGCTTTATATGATCTTGGGCCGTTGCTGGCCAGCCAAGTGGCTCAGGTTCTAGGCCTCACAAAGGGCGCCATCACAGCAGCCCTAAACCGGCTCGAGGAGGCCGGCTATGCGAAGCGCCACGTCAACTCGAACGACGGCCGCAGCTTTCGGATTGAGCTGACGGCAGTCGGCAAAGCGGAAATCACCGCAATTTGGAGTCCGATACGAATTAACGGGCGAGAACTGATGGATCAATTTTCCCCTGCAGAGCTTCGCGTACTTAATAGATTTTTTATGCATTCAATAGAATTACACAATCTTTACTTCAATGAATTAAAATCTGAAGCCACTGTGCTGGGCGGCAGAGCGGGCGTCGTAAGCTGAACTCACCACCACCTGGTACTATGGCGAGCGGCGTGGACGCCGGCGCACTCGGCATTGCGGTGATTCTCCACGATGAACACTGCAACTTGGCCTTTACGGGTCCGGGTGGTGGTCATGTCAGTGTCCTACATCGTATTCAGTGTCTCTGGAAGTGATGGTGCCGTCGTGGTTGCACAATCCGCGAGCCGACGCGCGAAGGCGCCAGCGGGTGTGCTCACGCATCAGGGGAGGCCAACTCAGCTTCCGAAGCGAACGCTGGGGTCTGGCGTGATGCTGCTTGGCAGGTTTGTCAGCAGGTGAGTGAAGCGTTCGTGGGGCGTGTCGAAGCCGAGGGTCTTCCTGGGCCGTGTGTTGAGGCTGTCTGCGACGGTGTCGAGGTCGGCCTGTGTGAGGCTGGCCAGCGACAGGCTTTTGGGGAAGTGCTGGCGCAGCAGCCCGTTGGTGTTCTCGTTGCTGCCGCGCTGCCAGGGCGAGTGCGGGTCGGCGAAGAAGACGCGCATCCCGGTGGCCTGCGCCCCTCTGACCTGGGCCGGGTCCTTGTGCCGGGCCATCTCCTTGCCCTGGTCGTAGGTGAGCGTGCGGCACAACGGCGCGGGGACGGCGTTGAGCGCGCCTGCGAACGCGCTGGCGGCGACGTCGGCCTTGTGGGTGGGCATCAGCACGAGGAGCAGGAAGCGGGTGGTGCGCTCGACCAGGGTGCCGATGGCGCTGCGGGCCTGGCTGAGGATCAGGTCGCCTTCCCAGTGACCCGGCACCAGGGGGGCGGCCACCTCGTCGGGCCGCTGTGCGATGGGCGTCATGTCGCACAGCTTGCCGCGGCGTTCGCTGTTCTTCGGCGTGCGGCCGCGGGCAGTCGCCATGTCGGCCTGCTGCTCCACCCCGTCCTCGATGCGTGTGCGCCTGCCTGCGATCTGCTCCGGCGACCAGCCCCGACGCAGCAGGTCCGCCACCTCTGCGAACAGCGCGTCCTCTGCCCCGAGCCTGGGCTTGCAGCCTCACCGGCTGCGGGCAGAGGCCGCCTGCGTCTGTGCCGCCTGGGCCGCGTAGCACACCGTGCCGCCGTGGCGCGCCACCTCGTCCGACACCATGCCGGGCGAGCGGTCCAGGGCGCGCGCGATCGCGCGGATGGTCCACCCGTCAGCCAGCCGCACCTCGATCAGCGTGCGGTCCACCACCGTCAAGCCGCGCCTGCACACTACCATCCTAGCGCCTCAGGCCAGCCATAGGTGTTCGCTCCTAAAGCTGAATCCGCCCCTCGAATGATCGGTGCAGTGCTCCGCCGCTGTGGCATCATCCCAGCACGACGAGGACCGTAGGCTCGACGCCTGATGCCATCCGTTCGGTGCACACCCTGTTCCGACCCGTGCGCTTGGCCTCGTAGAGTGCGCTGTCCGCACGTTCCACGAGCGCTGCTGCCTGTTCGCCGGGTCGAGCCTGGGCCACGCCGGTCGAGACGGTGACGTGGCCCACGGACTGCCCCGATCCCTTGGTGACCAGCCGTTTGCTGCTGAGGGTCTCGCCGATCTGGCGCGCTACGACGGAGGCCGCACGCAGGTCGGCACCGGCCAGCAGGATCGCGAACTCCTCGCCCCCGTAGCGCGCCACGGTGTCGCGGCCCTTGACGTTGTCTGCCAGCAGGCGGGCGACCAGGCGGAGCACCAGGTGACCCCAGGTCGCCTACCCGGTGGCCATGGGTGTCGTTGAACGCCTTGAAGTGATCCACGTCGATCAGGAGCAACGACAGCGGCGTGTCCGGCTCGGAGCGCACCTGCGCCATGGACCGCTTGATCCTGACGTCGAAGGCGCGGCGGTTGGCCAGGCCGGTGAGCGCGTCCGTAGTGGCTTCCTGCTTCACCTCTGCCAGCGACTGGCGGAGCTTGGCGATCCGGGCTCCCGAGGCCGAGAGCTGCTCCAGCAGCCTGTTGCGCTCGCTCGCCCGGGTGGTCTCGGCCGTAATGGAGGCGATCGCCTGGACGAGCCCGCTCAGCGTCGGCTGGTCGCCGAGGTGCTGTGCCCAGTCCGTGAGGGTGTCGCCGTAGGTCGTAATTGCGGCCTGGCTGTCCGCGACCTGCTCGATGAGGGTCTGGGCGGCTTCCTGGATCGCGTCCGACCTGCTGCTGATCGCGTCGACGTTTATCTCGACGCTGACGACGCACTCGCCGTAGAGCGTGTCGAGCACGGCCGGCGTGAGCGCCTGTGCCTCGTCCAGCAGGGCCTTCACGCGCTGAGTCAGGGCGGGGTTCGTGTCCGAGCGGTAGGTGAACCACAGATCGTAGTTGCAAGGCGTAGGCACGATGCCGCGGTCGCGCATCTCGGCCAGCACCATCGCAGCGAACCCGTGCGTCTGGGCGGCACGCTCGGTCTCCGCCGAACTGAAGGCGACTGCGTCTTCCGTCTCGGAGGCGTGGCTCGGCATGACGTGGAACTCGTTCAGGATTGAAGAGCACCAATGCTACTGCCTGAGCGGTTTCCGATCGATTAAGGATGCTCGGCCCCTGGAGGAGGCCTGCGGCAAACGTCTTTCTACTGGCCAGGCAGCTGGTCGGGGACGCCGTGCTCGCGGCGACTCCGGTGGCGGCCACGCGCACAGGAGCTCTCCTCCGGCGCCGGCAGCGCCATCGCAGTATCCTTGCCGCGGACCGACGGCGCCGGGAACGGATCGACGCCCGTGAGGCGGACCAGGGCAGCAACGGACACCACGTCGCAGTTGGGCGTGGCGGTGTTGGCGCAGACGTAGGTTCCTGCCCCGGCGATATCAGGGTGGCGCCCCTGACCGGGCGTGGAAGCGTCCGGGCATGGCAATCGCCTCCAATCCTTATCGTGGCTTCCGCTACCCGCGCGAGGTGATCTAGCACGCGGTCTGGCTGCATCACTGCTTCAGCCTCAGCCTGCGCGACGTCAAACTGATCATGGCTGCCCGCGGCGGGGTGGTCAGCTGCGAGAGCATTTGGAAATGGGGGCTGCGCTTCGGCCGGCTGTTCGCCAACATGCTGAAGCGACGTCGTCCCACGCCGGGCGATAAATGGCACCTTGACGAGGTCTTCATCCGCATCCGGAGCAAACAGCATTACCTCTGGCGTGCGATCGACCAGGACCGGTACGTTGAGAATTCTAACTTGAGATACCTACTTTGATCTGGCAGGCTGAGGATTTTTATTTAATATTACTAATAAAAAACAGACGAAAATATTCTGACGTAATACCAACGGCCGTTGATGATGACCGGTCGGGAAGGAAGTAAGGTTGAGGCTCTGCCTCAAACTCCGCCAAAGGCAAGCCTTTGGAATCAAATACTTAAGTCAGGGGATCAAAGGGTCCTCGGACCCTTTGCGGGTCTGGGCAGAGCCCAGCCTTGCCTTTCTTGACCGGTCACGATCAACGATCGTTGGTATTAGCGGCGTAGTTGGCGCGGCGTTGCAGGTGGTGCAGCAGGCGGAGCGACAGGTCGGCCCTGGTGCGGCACCTGGACACGGCCCTGGTCCTACGGCGCAAGCGCGCCAGGTAGTGCCTGACGCTGCTGTCGTCCTGCCCGATCGGGAACGTCAGGTCCTTGCCGGTGAACAATTGCGCCGCCGGGATCACCCGGTGGTAGCCCTCCCAGTCGTCAGCGACAAAGGTCTTGCCGTCCAGCCCGACCTTGTCGATCAGCTTGCGGCAGGTCGCATCATCACGCCCACCCAGCACTCAGGCCACGGTGCACCGCTGATCCCCGTCATAGGCGCGCCAGACCCAGAGCCTGGCAGATTTTTCTTGATGAAGTGCCGCATCTCGTCCACCTCGATCGTGACCACGGCCGCCGACACCTCCGGCTCCGGCAAGGCGCACGCCTCGGCGCGCTCCCACTTCAGCACCGCCACGTCGCTCACCCCCGGCAAGCGGCCGATTGCGCTGAAGCTCATACCGCCCATGTCATACAGCAGCACTGCCAGCGCCTTCATCGCAGGCGGCTTACCGCGCAGGGACGTGTCGGTGAAATGGCAGCCGCACCCGCGGCAGCGATAGCGCTGATGACCGCGCCCCCCCCCACTTCTCACGTAATCTCCACCCCCGTATCGCTTGCAGCACAGCCCACTCACAGACATCATCAGACTCACCAACAAAGATCCTCAGCCTGCCAGATCAGAGTAGGTGTCCCATGTTGAAACTCTCCTATCTTCCAACGGCAAATTATGGCGTTTAAAATTTGAGACGCACTTTCGTGTTTGTTGCTACCGGACACCCATGTCTATGGGACGCATTCTGTGGACGGAGAAACCGCGCTTGAACGGGCAGCGCCGGAAGCGTCCAGAGAGAGCATTTTCTGCATGATAGCCGAAGCTATGCACCCTTTACTTAGAACTCTTCTTATCTTGAACAAATTACAAAGTTTACGCGCATGACTCTTCTTCACGTGGAATTAACCACAGACCAGTACCCTCCTTTTCGGTCGGTAAACTTCAGCGGTGCGGAGCGGTAGATGTTCGGGTGGGGTGGCGCTCGCGCCAGGGCGACGGCGGTCGAGCGGACGCAGGCCGTGGTGGAATTCGCGCCTGACGGCCGCGTGCTGCGCGGCAACGACCTTTTTCTGGCGACGATGGGCTACTCCGCCCGGGAGGTGCGCGGCCAGCCCCACGCGATGTTCATGCCGCCCGAGGAGGTCGGCAGCCCGGCCTACCAGGCGTTCTGGGAGGCGCTGCGCCGGGGCGAGTTCCAGGCCGGCGAGTTCCGTCGCATCGGCAGGGACGGGCGCGAGGTGTGGCTGCAGGCCACCTACACGCCGATCCGCGGCCTGGGCGGGCGCGTCGTCAGGGTGGTGAAGTTCGCCACCGACATCACCGCGGCCAAGCAGCGCGCCGCCGGCGACCAGGGCCAGATCGCCGCGATCAACCGGGTGCAGGCGGTGATCGAGTTCGCGCTCGACTCCACCATCCTGCACGCCAATTCCAACTTCCTCTCCGCCCTGGGCTACACGCTGGACGAGGTGCGCGGCCAGCGCCACGCGATGTTCGTGGCGCCGGAGGAGCGCGACACCCCGGCGTACCGCGCGTTCTGGGAGGCGCTGCGCCGGGGCGAGCCGCAGGCGGCCGAGTTCCGCCGCATCGCCAAGGATGGGCGCGAGGTCTGGATCCAGGCGAGCTACAATCCGGTGCTCGACGCCGCCGGGCGGCCGGTGAAGGTGGTGAAGTTCGCCACCGACATCACCGAGGAGGTGCGGCGCCGCCGCAGCTTCGCGCTGCTGTCCCTGGTCGCCAACGAGACCGACAACAGCGTCATCATCACCGACGCGCAGGGCCGCATCGAATACGTCAACCCCGGCTTCTCCCGGCTGACCGGCTACAGCGCGGAGGAGGCCCTGGGCTGCACGCCGGGCAGCCTGCTGCAGGGCCGCCGCACCGATCCCGGCACCGTGCGGCGCGTCGGCGAGCACCTGCACCGCGGCGAGCCGTTCTACGAGGAGATCCTCAACTACTCCAAGTCGGGCGAGGCCTACTGGGTCTCCCTGTCGATCAACCCGGTGCGCGGCGCCGATGGCGCGGTGGAGCGCTACGTCTCGGTGCAGGCCAACATCACCGGGACCAAGCAGCGCGCCGTCGAGGCCAACGCCCGCCTCGACGCGATCGAGCGGTCTAACGTGGTGATCGAGTGGGACGCGCACGGCTCCGCAGTACGGCTGAACGAGCTGGCGTTGACCCTGATAGGGATGTCGGCCGAGGACGCGCGGGACCACGCCGACCTGTCGCACGCGCGTCTGTTCGACGCCGACGACCAGGCCGCGCTCGCGTCCGGCCAGTCCTTCAGCCGCACCGTCGAGGTGGCCCACGGCGCAGGCCAGGTCCTGTTCCTGTCGGGCAGCGTGCAGCCGCTGCACGGCGTGGAGGGCGACCTGCGCGGCAGCGTGCTGTACGCGATCGACCTGTCGGCGCGCCGGGCCGCGGTGCGCGATACGGAGCGGGTGATGACCAGCCTGCTGGACCGGATCAGCCGGGTCGCGGGCGACATTTCCGGCATCTCAGGGCAGACCAACCTGCTGGCGCTGAACGCCACCATCGAGGCGGCGCGTGCCGGCGAGGCCGGCAAGGGCTTCGCCGTGGTCGCGGCCGAGGTGAAGAGCCTGGCGCAGCGCTCCGCCAGCTCGACCGGGCAGATCACCGGCCTAGTCTCGGACACGCGGACGCAGATCGAGCAGTTCATCGCGGCGGCGTAAGACGAGGCAAGCAAGGTAGGCAAGGTTGAGGCTCTGCCTCAAACTCCGCCAAAGGCTCGCCTTTGGAGTCCATTACTTCAGTAAATCGGTGTCCAGAGGCCTTGGCCTTTGGCGGGTCTGGGCGTAGCTGCCAAAGATTCTGACGATCCGCTTGGATCGTTGGAATGGCAGCGGAGGGAGAGCCCAGCCTTGCTTCACTTCAGCAGCGCCGCGACCTCCGCCCGCGTCGGCGCCGCCTCCGCCGCTCCGGCCCGCGTAGTCGCCAGCGCCCCGCACGCGGCGGCGAAGCGCACCGCCGCCGCGACCGCCTCGCCGCGCGCCAGCGCCACCGCCAGCCCCGCGTTGAAGCAGTCGCCCGCCGCCACCGTGTCCACCGCCGCGACCGGGAACGCCGGCACGAACCCGGACTCGTCGCCAGTGCGGAACACCACGCCGCGCGCCCCCAGCGTCACCACCGCGCAGGCGGCGCCGCGCGCCAGCAGCCGCCCCGCCGCCTCGTGCCCCTCCTCCGGCGTGCGCGGGCGCAGCCCGGTCAGGATCTCGGCCTCCGTCTCGTTCGGCGTCACCACGTCCACCGCGGCCCACAGCGCGTCCGGCAGCCCGCCCGGCGGCGCCGGCGCCGGGTCCAGGACGACGCGCCCGCCCGCCGCCCGCGCACGCCGCGCCGCCAGCAGCGAGGCCGCCGCCGGCACCTCCAGTTGCAGCAGCAGCACCCTCGCCCGGTCCAGCACCGCGCCCGCGCGCTCGACGTCGCTTGCGTCCAGCGCCGCGTTGGCGCCACCGGCGACGATGATCGCGTTCTCGCCCGACGCCTCGACGCCGATCAGCGCCAGGCCCGTGGGGTGCGCGGGGTCGGTGCGCAGCCCGCCGGTCCCCACCCCGAGGCGGGCCAGGGCCGCGCGCGCCATGACGCCGAACGGGTCGTTGCCGACGCGCCCGACCAGCTCCGCCGCCTCGCCGAGCCGGGCCACGGCGGCGGCCTGGTTCGCGCCCTTGCCGCCGAGGCCCAGGGCATACCGCGGCGCGTGCACGGTCTGGCCGGGCGCGGGCAGGCGGTCCGGGTAGGCGGTCACGTCGACGTTGACGCTGCCGAAGCTCACGATCGCGGCGGCGGGGGTCATGGGGCGGGCCGCGAAGCAAGGAAGGCCAGAGGCTCTGCCTCTGGACTCCGCTCAAGGCTCGCCTTGAGAATCCACTTGATGGGGTCTCGACGCCCCGGCATGTGCCGCAGGTCCGAATCGAGCACCGGTTCAGGGCGGCTCGCCCTGGCGGGTCCCCGCTTCCAGAAAATGGGGCAGAGCCCTGGCCTTGCTTGCGGTCTCATCGCGGGGTCAGCGCGGCGCCGACCAGCCGCGGTAGGTGCCCACGGTGGCGGCGGTGACGAGGGTCGGCTCGATGAGCTGGGTCTTCTCGGCGGGCCTGTGGCCGCCGATGATCTCGTTGCCGATCTGCACCGCGCGCTGCGCCATCAGGTAGGGGTCCTGCGACGCGGAGGCGACCACCAGGCTCTTCGGGTCGCGCAGCGCCGCCTCGATGTCGGGCGCGCCGTCCACGCTGGTGATGAGCGTGTCGCGGTGGAGCTGGCGCGCGGCCAGGCCGGCGCCGATCGCGCTCGGGTCGTTGATCGCGAACACGGCGTCGATGTGGGGGAAGCGGGTGAGCAGGCCCTGCATCACCGCGAAGCCGCCGTCGCGCGAGCCCTTGGCGTCCTGGTTGTCCGACAGCGGCGTGATCCCGGCCTTGCTCAGCACCGCCTCGCAGCCGCGGACGCGGTCGATCACCGAGGAGACGTGCGGGCCGTTGACGATTACCACGTCGCCGTGGCCGCCGAGGCGCTCGACGATGGCCTGGCACGCCTCGGCGCCGGCCTGGACGTTGTCGGTCATCACCGTGGCGTCCGCGCCCTCTGCGGCCACGTCCACGGCGACGACGGTGATGCCGGCGGCCTCCGCCTTGCGCACCGCGGGCGCGATCGCCACCGGGTCGGCGGCGTTGATCAGGATCAGGTCGACGCCGGCGGAGATGAAGTTGTCGATCTGGGTGAATTGCTTGTTCAGGTCGTAGTCCGACGCGGTGGTGATGACGCGCACGTCGGGGTTGATCGCCCTGGCCGCCGCGGTGGCGCCGTTGGCGATCGCCACGAAGAACGGGTTGCCGAGCGAGCCCACGGTGATGCCGATGCCGCCCAGGGTCTTCGCCTGCGCGCCAGGAGCCGCGAGGCACGCCACAGCCAGGGCCGCCATCGCCAGGTGTCTCTGTGTCATGCCGTGTCCCCTCCAGGAATCGTTGGCCGCCCGAAGGCAGCAAGCAAGGCTGGGCTCTGCCCAGACCCGCCAAAGGCCGAGGCCTTTGGAAACCGATTTACTTAAGTAATGGATTCCAAAGGCCTGCCTTTGGCGGAGTTTGAGGCAGAGCCTCAACCTTGCTTGCTTCGGCCAGAGGCGCCCCCTGCTCACGTCCGTGCCCCGCCCTGCAGCCGCAGGCGGTCCAGCGCGACGGCGACGACGATGACCAGGCCCTTGACGATGAACTGCCAAATGTCGCTGACGCCGACGAGGATCAGCCCGTTGGTCAGGATCGCGATGATCAGCGCGCCGACCAGCGTGCCCCAGACCGAGCCGATGCCGCCGGTGAAGCTGATGCCCCCCAGGATCGCCGCCGCGATGGCGTCCAGCTCGTAGCTCTGCCCGAGCTGCAGCCCGTTGGCCGCGTACAGCCGCGCCGCCGACATGATCCCGCCCAGCCCGGCCAGCAGCCCGGAGATCATGTACACCGCCATCAGGATGCGCCCGACGCGGATGCCCGACAGGTGCGCCGCGTGCACGTTGCCGCCGACCGCGTACACCCGCAGGCCGAACACCGTGCGGCGCAGCACGAACCACGACGCCAGGATCACCAGCCCCGCGATCACCACCAGCCACGGCACGCCGAGCAGCGTCTCGTTGCCAAGAAAGGCGAAGCCGAGGTCGGGGTTGAACACCGTGCCGTCGTGGCCGATCAGCCGCGCGATGCCGCGCACCGCGGTCAGCGAGCCGAGCGTGACGATGAACGGCGGCAGCCCGGGGCCCGCGATCAGCGCGCCGTTCGCCGCCCCGAACGCCACGCCCGCGAGCAGCCCCGCCGGGATCGCCAGCACGCCGAACGCCGGCGCGGTGGACACCAGCATCGTCACCATCGCCGCCGCCGCCAGGATCGAGCCGACGGAGAGGTCGATGCCGCCGGTGAGCAGCACGAAGGTCATGCCGGCGGCGAGCACCGTGTTGATCGAGGCCTGCTGCGCCACGATCGAGATGTTGCCCAACGACAGGAAGCGGCTCGACATCAGCTCGAAGCCGACGCAGAGCAGAAGCAGCACCGGCAACATGCCGAGCACCTGAAGGCGCGCGCGCAGGCCGGCCCGGGTGGCGGCGGCGCGGGCGGCGGGCTCGGCGGCGGCGCTCATGCGGCAGGCCTGAAGCAAGCAAGGCTGGGCTCTGCCCAGACCCGCAAAGGG
>JAABUS010009200.1_pt1 | contig 10509 bp, 4 predicted proteins | sample 5560161 | NCBI WGS metagenome assembly JAABUS01 (sample SAMN10711885, study PRJNA513376) | rock metagenome | isolation source: Antarctica rocks | place: Antarctica: Victoria Land, Trio Nunatak nord | collected 2016-01-04
CGCCTCGAGAGTTCCCCGAGCCCTGGAGAATCCCTCGGAGACTCCATGAACCCGGGGAAGCCCCCGTTGTCCCGACGAATTGCTCTATCTTAACATACGGGCGGGAGGTCGGCACGGTTCGGGCGGAGGGGCGTCCCGAGACGTTCAACGGTTGGTGCGGCCTCGGGGCTCGGGCCGAGCGGCCGAGGAACGGACCGATGGGGGCTCGGGAGGGCGGGTCCGGGTCGAGACGTCCACGGCCTGGGGGACGGAGGGGGGGATCGAGGTGACCGGCTCGATCTTCAAGTCATCGAAGAAGACCTCGCCGTAACCGGCAAGCCCGAGCGTGACGGTCAATTCGCCATCGGCCGGGACGCGGCGGTACAGGACGACGCGCGACAGTTCGGCGATCGGGTCGGTGGTCCGGAATTGCAGGGTTTCGCCGCCGAGGGAATCGCGGACGATCACCCCCCCCGCGCCGGGGGAGCTCGCGATCGGCCGGTGGACCAGGACCGAGATGCGGATGAACTGCTTGGCCCCGACGCGGACGGCCGGGGAGCGAACCGCCGCGACCGGGAAATCCACGAACGGAGGCAACTGATCGATGCCCTTGGGGTCCTTCGCGCCGACCGTCATCTTGAGCATGCGCCGGCTCGCGTCGCGACCGCCGGAGACGAGTCCAATCTGCGACGAGTAGCCCTCCAGGGGATAGCTCTGATCGACCCACCCCGAGGCCTTGAAGGCGTCCGCATCCTCGAAATTGCCGCCGGGCAAGGCGTTGGGGCCAAATTTCCCCAGGCGCATCCAATCGACCCACAGGAAGTGCTGCGGCAAGGTCTGGAACGCGACGCTTGCCGGGCTTGCCACGGGCATGACGAGCAAGGGGGCGTCCTTCGGGGCGGGCGGGACGGCGGGGGGACGACCGGGCGTACGGGGGAGGAGTTGGTCCGACGTGGCCTTCGCCATCGCGTCGACCGCTTCCTGCCAGTGCACCCGCATCAGGTAGCGAAGCGGGCGGGTCGCACGCCGGGTCTCCGACCAGGCCAGCGGATAATCCTCGCGCTCCTGCGCATCGCTCGCCGACCGGATGCTCTTCTCGGCCAGGGCCAGCAAGTCGGCCGAGTCGCGGACCGTGTGGCCGTCGGCGACGAGGCGCTGGTGGATGTCCAGCACGCCCTGGAGCTGGAGCTGTGCCTGCTCGATCGCGAGCGCGACGGCGCGGGGGCGGACCCGGGCCATCGCCGCCTCGATCCGGTCTTTCAAGCCCATGTCGGTGGTGACCAGGACCATCGACGTGACGCTGAACTCGGGTATGGTGATCTGCCTCCCTCCGGGGACGCGCGCGTGGTCGAGCACGCGGACCTCGCCGGGGCTGATCTCGAAGGCCTGCGCCGACTCGGGCACCGGCACCGTGATCTTCAGGTCGTTGATCGCCATCTGCGGCGGCTGGTATTGCGCCCCGGGCGCGAAGTCGGCCACCAGCAGGAGCAAGCCCCGACGGTCGCGGGTCTCGATCCCCGCGGCGCGGATGGTGGGATGAGGCGCGGGCTCTTTCTTGGGCTTGGCCGTACGGGTTCGCGTGCCCACTATCGGCGCGATATAGACCGGCTCGGTGAGGTCGGTCCGACGGAGCTGGATGGGGTCGGCGCCTTGCGCCAGGATCGACTCGAGGAGGTCGATCTCCTCGTTGAGCAGCCCCAGTTCGATCAAGAGCGGGCGCCCTCGGGGGGACGTCAGGTCGGCATCGCCGCGGAAGCCGATGCCGCGATACCCGGCGGCCAGGGCTGTATAGGTCGCCAGGCGGACCTGCTCGGGCTGGACGGCGGCCACTCCCCAGTCCGGCGGCGACTCCACGCCCCAGACGGCGGCCTGCACGGGGAGAGGTGGGGTCACGTCGACCCAGGCCCAGAAGAGCCCACCGGGATTGCCTCGGGTCGTCAAAGCCCGACGCTGGGACAGATAGGTATGCGTGTCGATCGGGTCTTGCATCCCCCCCCAAGAGAGAGGGCGGACGCCGATCATGTCCAGTCCTCGCGGGGCCCGGGCGTACTTGTAGAACTCCCCGGAGACGCCCGCCGTCGTCAAGCGTGCCGCATCGGTGGGCAGTTCGCGCAAGCCGGCGACCACCGCGCGAATCCTCTCCCACTCCGCAGCCCGATCGGCCGGGTCGATCGTCGATCCGAGGTGGTCGCCCAGATGCCAGAAGGCGACCGAGTCGCGATACGGCGAGGCGGTCGCAATCTCCCGGACGCGAGCCGGGTCCAGGGCCGCGGCCGAGTCCCTGGTGCCGAGCCTGGGCATGAGCAGGAATCCGCGCTCGGTCGCCTCCCGGGCGCGACCCGGATCGGCTTCGAAATCGTCCATGAGGACGTCGAACCCGCCCCGACGCAGGGCGCCCACGTCGGCGCCCGGGGCCTCGATCCCGGTGACGAGCCAGTCGTTGCCATCCTTGCGCAGGCGATTGCCTTCGAGCCGGATCCGCGACCGAGGGTTCGCCACGGGCTCGGCCTGGACCTTGGGCGTCGCGGGACCTCGCGCCCCGGCGGCAGCCCTCCCGGCCGCCACCTTGGCCGAGACCGGCCGGATCGTCAGGTCGTCGAGGAAGACCTCCGTCTCTCCCGGCCCCCCGAAGAGGTTGACGACCAGGCGGTCGAGGTACGCCCCTTCCAGGCTCACCGGCCGACTCGAAGCGGCGCGGAGCACGCGCGCCTGCCGCTCGATCGACGGCCTGAGGTCCACCAGCTCCAGGCGCTGCCAGCGGTCGGCCGCGTCGTAGATCGTGCCCGATATGAGCACGAACGACGGCTCCCCCGTATCGGGGTCGGTGTCGGCGGGCAAGACGACCCGGCCCAGGAGCTGGACGCCCACCCGGTTCGAGCGGACGTACAGACCCACCTGGAGCGGGTCGGTCACGACGATCTGGGGCAAGGCATAGCTGTAATAGAAGGCGCTTCCCGTCCCCGCTTCGAACTGGATCCTCTCCGAACCGAGGCCTTCGTGGCGGGCGCGGTTCGAGCGGTCGTGCGCCAGCAACTGGACCGTGGCATCGGTGACCTCGCGGCTCCAGGCCACCCGCGGGCCTTCGAAGCCGTCTTGGATCGCCCCGGATGTCTCGTCCTCGCCTCGGAGCGAAGCCAGCGAAAGTGACGCGAGGACGGCGGAGATCGCCACGGACACGCCGGTCCGGGAGAGTTGTCGGGGCACGAGACCTCCTTGTCGTCGGGCCGGCGCGACGCCGGACGTCGGGACCGACCTGGCCACTCCCCGGCCTCCGCACGCAATGCGCGTGATTCGAAGCCTCGAGCGAAGTCCGGGGACTTGCCCGCCGATCCTAGCGACCACCCCCCGGGTTGGAAAGCCCAATGCCCGTCACGGAGGGAGCCATGCCCTTCGAGAAGGCGAAGCCCCCCACCCGCCCTTCGGGGACCCTCTCCCGAGGGGAGAGGGGAAGAGGTGAGTCAGTTGCGGGCGAGCGCGGCGACGACCTCCGTGTAAGCCGGGCGTTCGAGCGGGTCGAGGCTGTTCGGCTTGAGACCGAGCCGCTGTCCGTCCTGCAATGCGGCCTGGGCATCGTCCCGGCGGTTCGCCATCAAGAACGCCTGGGCGAGGTGGAAGTACATGGGGGCGGCGGGATTGTCGGCGATCGCCGCTTCCAGGTCGGTGAGGGCCAGGTCGCTGTGACCCATCCTCATGTGGATGACGGCCCGGGTGTCGAGCAGCGGCCCACGCGGCCCGACGACGACGATGGCACGCTCGAGCAACTGGAGCGCCTCGGCGCCCTTGCCCTCCTGCTTGATGGCGATCATCCAGGCGAGGTTATTCAAGGCCACGACGTTGTTCGGATCCTTCTCGATGGCCCGGCGGTAGAGGTCTTCCGCCTCGGGAAAGCGTCCCTGGACGGTCTTGAGCATGGCCATCGCGATTTGGAGCTGGATGACCGAGGGCTGTCGGGCCAGTTGCGCCTTCAGCCAACCCTCGACGCGGCGGACCTGCGTGTCGTCCGGGTCGGCGGCGAGGAGGATGCTGCAGCAGACGTCGGCCACCGTGCCGGGGGGGCAGGTCTTCCAGGCGGCCTCGCAAAGGTCCAGTGCGTCGCGGGTCCGGCCCTGACGGCCCAGGTACTCGGCGAGCACCAGGACGGATTGCGGTTCCGTGGCCTTCTTCTGCGCGACCTGCCGGCGCAAGACCGCCTCGGCGGCCGGGGCACGGCCGATGAGTTCGAGCACCTGGGCGGCGAAGCCGGCTTGCTCCGCGTGCTTCTCCGCGAAGGCCTGGAGCAACTTGACCGCCTCGTCGCCCTTGCCCTGCTCCGAGAGTGCCATCGCCCGCAACTGCTGGACCAGGGGGGTATCGGGCTGGAGCTTCTCGAGTTGATCGAGCAACGGCCCCGTCTCGCCGGCTCGCTTGTTGCGGAGCAAGGCCAGGATATACCGGATGCGGTACGCCGGGACGGACGAGTTGTTGTCGACCATCAGGCGCATCTGAGCGTCCGCCTTGGCCCAGTCCCCCTCGATCTCGTAAAGCCTGGCCAGGGCAGACCGCTCTTCGGTGGCGCCGGGCTCGCGGCGGACGACTTCCTCCAGGAGGCGGATCGCTTCCCGGCTCTTGCCCTTGGTCGACTGTATGGCCAGGACACGGGCCTGGGGCCGTAGGCGGGCGATGGGGACGGAAGCCAGCGGCTCCTTCCCTCCGTCTTTCACGCCTTCCAGGCCGACGAGCTCCAGGGCGCGTTGGGCACGACCGGGATCGGAGGCGGATGCCAGGAGCATCGCCAGGACGCGACTCGCCCATTCTGCGTCTTCCGGCGACTTGCCCTCACGCTTGATGAGTCCATCGAGGTAAGGCTCGGCCTCCTTCGAGCGTCCCACGCGGATCAGGAAGGAGATGAAGTCCCGCTGGACGCTCGCGTCGTCGGGCGTTTCCTTGAGGGCTTGCTGATGGAGCTCGGTCGCCCGACCGGTCTGGTTGATCGCCTCGTAGCAGCGAGCGAGGATCATGCGTGAGCCTTTGGCGGACGTCTTCTTCTCCGCCTCCGCGATGGCGCGTTCCGCCTCCGCCTTCTTCCCCGACGCGACGAGGTACTGGACCAGGGGGACCACCGGGGCCAGGTCGTTGCCGGCCAGCTCGACGGCCTTCCTCATCGGCGCCTCGGCGTCGGCACGACGGCCCACGATCCAACGCATCTGGCCCAGCCAGAGGTGGTCGCGGTAATCGGTCGACCCCGACTCGACGGTCTTCTCGGCCGTCTTCAGCGCCGACTCGTAATCTCGGTTCTGGTATTGCAACTCGGAGGCGAGCCGCGGCACCTCGCCGGAGATCGCCGACTGGTCCTGGAGCCGCTCGAGAAGGTCGTTCGCCTCTTCGAACCGTTTGTTGTCGGCCAGGAGGCGGAGCGTGCGTCGGATGACGCCCGGGTCGCGCTCTCCCAGATTGATCGCGTCGATGGAATGCTTGATGGCGAGGTCGGTCTTGCCCTGCAGCAGGTCGATTTCGGCCAGGGAGAGCGGCACCTTATCCCAGTCCTTCCGCCGGCCGGCCACGACGTCCAGATTCTCGCGGGCCTCGTCCAACCCCGGATTCAATGCCGAGGGATCGCCCTGCGTCGCCTTGGCGATGGTCCGCCTTGCCTGGCAATACAGCCAGAAGGAGTCGACCTTGCCTTCGAGGGCCTTGATCTGCTTCAAGGCTCGATCCTGCGCCGGGACGTTGCCGGAACGGAGGGCGAGGTCGAAGCTCAAGAGCTGGCCGTTCAGGTCGGGCGGGCGCCGGTCGGCGTGGTCGGTCCAGAGGGCCAGGGCACTCGCGGCGTCCCCGCTCCGAGCGAGCGATTCGGCGAGACCGCGTATCAGCCTCGTTCGCTCCTCGGTGCTGAACTTGTCGAGCGAGCCGCGCAGGGCTTGCAGTTTCGTCGCGACATCGGGTCCGCCCCGAGTCGCCAGGTTCCGGGCGCGGGCGAGCCGAATCTCGACGCGGTCGCCCAGGCTCTTCTCGGCCGCATCGAGCAGCGGGGTGAGATCCTCCCCCTTGCCGCGACGCTCGGCGAGTACGATGAGGGCCGTCCAGAGCTCGGCTCGGTCGGGGTGCGCGTCGCGGGCCTTCTCGAGCAGGGCACGAGCCTCGTCGATGTGGTCGCCGCTGACGAGCATCTCGGCGCGATGGATGGGCAACCGCGGATCATCGGGCGCCCTCCGCCCCACGTCGTCCAGGAGCGATGCCACCTCGTCCCAATTTCGTCGGGCGGCCGGCGCCGAGAGATTCCGCCGGATCAGGAGGCGAGCGATGGCCAGGTTCGTCTCGATCGCCAGTTTGGATTCGTCCGATTTATCGGTCGCCAGCCGATATTGTTCGATCGCCTCGTCGTAACGTCCGAGAGCTTCGAGGGACGAGGCCAACCGGTGGCGGATTTCCCGCGAGGTCGGGTCGGCAATGGACATTTTCCGGTAGGTCTCGAACAGCTGATCGGCCTCGCCGAGCCGCGCGTAGCATTCCGCGAGCATGACCTGGACCCGCCGGACCAACGGGGGGAACCTGTCCAACAACGGGGCGATGGCCTCGAATCCCGGCTCTTCGGCAATCACCCCCCCGGCCGCCTTGCGCCATTCCTTGCGGGCGTACCGGGCGTGGGCCTGGAGATAGCCAATCCTCTCCTTGGGATAGTTCAGACGGCTCAGTTCCGTGATCTGGTCGTTGATCTGCTTGAGCCGCTTCTCGTCGCCGCCTTCGCGCGTGATCCGATCGAGCCTCGTTTCGGCCAGCTGCCACTTGAGATTCCCGTCTTCCGGCAAGACCTGGACGCCCCGGATCAGGCACGCTTCGGCCTCCGGGAGCTTCCCCGCCCGGGTCTCGACGTCCGCCAAGGTGAAATACAACCGCGAGTCCTTGGGATTCTTCTCAAGGCCGCGCCTGAGCGCCTGTCGCGCCCCGTCCCAGTCGGACCGCTTCTCCGCCACCCGTGCGGCGACCAGCACGACCATCGCACTGTCGGGCTTCAATTTCTCCGCGGCGGTGATGTCCTCGGCCGCCCCGTCGAGCCCGAGTTCGAGCCGGTACAAGGCCCTGTACAGGTAAGCCTCGAACGATTTCCCGTTATTCGCGACGAGCGAGTCCATGACCGCATCGGCCTTCGCGGCCAGCTCTGCGGCCGCGACGGCATTGGTCTGCTTCAGGACCTCGGATTCGTCCCTCCGGAGACGGCTCAGCCGGACATACGTGTCGATCAGTGTCGGGTCGTGCAGGATCGCCTTATCGTACAGGTCGATCGCCCCCTTGAAGTCCTCGTTGGCCTCGGCGCAGCGTCCGCTGGCCGCCTCGAGCTCGCCATCCTCGGGATGCTTCGTCGTCAAGGCGTCAATGTGCGCCTTCGCGTTGGGGAACCGTCGCAGTCTCAAGGAGAGGTCGATCGCGCGTCGGCGGACATCCTCGCGGACATCCTCGCGGGCATCGTTGCGCCCGAGGACCTGCTCCAGAACGAGCAGGGCGGCCTGGCTCGCCTGGTCCGAGGCGCCCTGGGCCGCCTTGGCCTGGTCGGCCTGGATCAGGCCCAATCGCGCCAGGGCGTTCGTGTCCTCCGGACGATAGCGCAGATACCGATCCAGGATCGTGGCCTCCCGGGACACGTTCTTCTGCTTCTGGGCGTAGTCGGCCTGAGCCAGGAGCTTGCGGGCGTTGCGCCGGGTCTGCATCTCGTAGACGAAATAACCCCCCGCCCCGAGCAGAGCCACGGCGACCATCAGGGCGAGCAAGACCTTCAGGTTCAGTTTTTTCAATTTCATGGGGGTCAGGTCGTCGAAGGAGGGGGCGGGGCGAATCCGGGAGCGAGGCCGTTGGTGGGCCGGGAGAGGACCGGCTTCCGCAGGACTCGTCGCGCGAGTGGAGACGACGAGAGACGAGACTCGGGAGACTTCAGTCCGGTCGGGAGCGGTACGACCCGCTCCCGACCGGTCAGGACCGGACGACAGACTTCAAGCATTCCGACGACGATGACGCGCGAAGCCGACGCCGAGCATCGGCAGGGCGATGCAGGCCAGGGCCATCGTCCCCGGCTCGGGGACCGCGACGATCCCGATCTCGCCGTTGAGCGTCGACACCTGGTTCACGCCGCCGAAGAGTTCCAACCGACCGCCCGTGCCCGTCGCGTCGTCGCCCTCGACGATCCGGTAGAACGTCGTGTTCACGCCGCCGGCGATGGTCCGCGTCAAGGGGCCGTTGAACTGGACGAAGGCCTGACTGTTGCCGATGAAGATATTGCCACCGACCGTGGACGTGAAGACCGCGGTCCCGCCGGGCGCCGGCGCGGTCTGCGTGATCGTCAGCGTGAACGTGTCGACCAAAGTGACACCGGGGCTCGCCGGGGCCGCGAGGGTCGTGAACGAGCCGAACAGCGCGTTGGTGGTCGGGGGCGGATTCACGGTCGTCGAGGCGAGGTTATTGAAGTCGATGCGGACGCCGTCTTGGTTGAGGATGTTCGTGCCGGAGGAGCCGAAGACCCCCGCGGTCGAGTAGGTCACCGGGATGGCATTGGCCGGTGTGACGGCTCCGACGACGAGGACCGCCGCCAGGGCTGCGAGACGATAAGCTTTCATCATGGGTGCTTTCCTGAGGGATTCGAATGAGAGACCTTACGCATTTAGGACGGTCACGGCATGTTCAGCGTCGGCCTTCCGCCCGAGGGCTCGTGTAACCCCAGGTCAAGGCTCGAGAGAGATCGACGCCGAAAGGGAGTCATGAGACTTCGTCAATCGCGCGGCGGGCTCCTTTCGTCGGCGAGAGAGGGATTCTTTCGAGGGGCCTGGGCCCATCACGGCGACGATGGCTGTCCGCTCCGGTGGGGGAGCAGTTTCTCGAGTTCGGGCATCAGGGCCTGGATGAACTTGGGTGCGACCTCATCCACGGGCGGCACACCCTCGGCCATGGCCATCCCGCGGATGACGTAAATCTTATACAAGGCCGGGTAGCGGGCGAAGGCGAGACGCGGGTTCTCCGGCACCCCCCAGTCCGACGCGCCCCGGAAAGACCAGTAGATCCGCAGGCCCGTGGAACTGGCCGCATCGGGCTGGCGGAAGTTGCCGACCTGGAAGACCGCCGTCGCCGGAGGCGTGCCGAAGGTGATGTCTTTGCGCTCGAGGGGGCCGGAGAGGTCATAGCCTCCCCCCCCGTAGCAGGCCTCGGGGCTGTGGGCCGCGGTCGGGCCGGGGGGGCCGCAGAGGACCAGCAGCGACAGGTCCTCCCCCGTCGCGCGGTGGACGTAGCGCCGGGTCACCCAGACGACGGCCTCGGAGGCGGCGTAGAGATTCCGCTCCTTCTCGTCCAGCACGTGCTCCTTGCCGTCCCAATCTCCGAGGGTCAGCGGGAGCTTGCCCAGGTGATCGACGGCATACTGGAGTTCGGTCGCCCGCGCCCAGCGGTTCGTCCAGCGGCCGTGGATCGTCCCGGCGGTGAGGATCAGGGCCGCCACGACGGCGATGGGGATATGTCGTCTCATCGATGGTCCTTCCCGCTCGCGACCGCGGCGCCTTCATGACTCGCGTCCATGGTCCGCCCCTGGTACGAGTAACTGTATCCATGGTCCTCGATCTGCGTCCCGGCGACCACGACCCCGAGCATCCGGACGCCGAGCCGCGAGAGCTGCTCGTAGGCGGCGTGGATCCTCGGCAGCCGGCTCACGTCGCGGAGGACGGAGAAGAGGACCGCGTCGACGTGCTGGCAGACCTGGAGCGAGTCGGCGACGGCCAGGACCGGGGCGGAGTCCACGATGATGTAGTCGAACTGCCCCTGGACCGCGTCGAAGAGCCGCTGGAGGCTGCCGTGGGCCAGGGCCTCGATGGCCGAGGAGTCGCACTGGCCCGCCGTCAGCAGCGAGAGCAGGGGGGCCGACGTCGGCTGGATGATGTCGGCCACGTCGGCATCGCCCCGGAGGATGTCGCAGACGCCCGGACCCAGCGGCAGGTCGAACAGCATGTGGATGGTCGGGCAGCGCAGGTCGCAGTCGATCAAGAGGGTCCGCTGGCGGGCCCGGGCCAGGCTGGTGGCCAGGTGGCAGGACAGCGAGGTCTTCCCCTCCCCTTTCTGGGCGCTGGCGACCATGACGGTCCGGATCGACTCGTTGCGGAGCACGTGCATGAGCATCGCCCGCGTGGAGTCGACCGCCTCCATCAGGATGCCGGTCTCGTTGCGGTCCCGCTCCGCGGCGGAGCTGGTCAGGGCGCGCCGCGACCGGACGGAGAGGGGGGGGAGGGTCCCCACCAGCTCCATGCCGAGCCCGTGGACCACCTCGTCGACCTTGTCGATCCGCCGGACCCGCGCGTCGAGCCAGGCGACGCTCAGCAGGACCAGGGCGAAGATGGCGACGCCGGCGAAGCCGGTGGCCACGAGCCGCTTCTTCTCACTGGCGGCCCGGGGAACCGTGGCGGCCTCGAGCGGCACGACCCGAGAGGGCGCGTACAGCTCGACCTTCAGGTTCTCGATCTCTTGGTTGATGAGTTCGGCGTTCCGCTCCACCGGCTGGATCTCGTCCTTCGTCGTCTCCAGGCT
>JAABUS010009202.1_pt1 | contig 10508 bp, 11 predicted proteins | sample 5560161 | NCBI WGS metagenome assembly JAABUS01 (sample SAMN10711885, study PRJNA513376) | rock metagenome | isolation source: Antarctica rocks | place: Antarctica: Victoria Land, Trio Nunatak nord | collected 2016-01-04
GCTGCATGTCAATTGCTGCACCTGAAATATGGCCTCCTCCAATATCTAATCCTATGATGTATGAATGTTCGATATGTGACTAATTGAGACTGATAAGAAATATTTCTTTACCTGTAATTTCATAGACATATTTTTTATAAACCAATTATCAGCGAGCTCTTTATCTTATGATTTACCAGATGGAATTTTAGTAAAAACAACAGTATAACCATGTTATGTTCAAACATACTAACATAATTATTAAAAACAAATTTTATTAAGGAAAAATGGGAGAGAAAATGTTTAATAACCACGTGCAACGGAGAGTAAATGTTCCCATTCCTAAAATAGCTGAAGTAGAAAATTGAGGTTAATAATTGAAAGTTCGGCTACACCTGTTGCAGGTTCCAATATCTGCAACGGCCTTAAAAGACCATTTATTAATTATGACGTATCTAACCCCTTATTGTCGTTATCACCCCCCATTGGTTAAGAATAGTGAATTTAATTTTACGGTATTAAAAAATAATTAACCCCATAAAAAAAACAGCCATGAAAACTACAAAAACAACTTATTGGGCTTCTACTATTGTTATCTTTTTATGAGATGGACTAATGCCAGCTTTAACTTCGAACACAGAACTTGCAAGGCAGGGAATAAGCCACCTTGGTTATCCTGATTATTTCAGAGTCAATAGCTATCGGAATCAAACTTAGATAAATGTAGTTCTTAGAACTAACGGCTATTGCTGATTTAAGTCTTTTCGGGATAACTTAAATAACTGCTATTTATTAGTTAAAAACAGAAAAGGGGCGATGTTAATTCAACTTCCCTTTTCATCTTTATTTTTGTATTACCAGGAGTAGATCTGTTTAAAATGCTGGCCAGTGCCGGTATATAAAACCGTCAAGTATAGTTGAGTTTACACTCCTTGCCTTACTACCGTTAATTTAGTTGAATAATAACCTGTCTTTTGCACTTTCGCAGGTTAAGGAATAGCTTGTTCAAACTTTCTTTAATGCGCAACAGATAGTTGTATGTCTCTCACTTTTAAATTTTTTAAAGCGAAATAAAATACTACGATAAAACAAACAGCAGGCACTATGTAAGCAGTTTGTATATTAGTTGCATCTGATAATCTGCCCATAATTACCGGGAAAAGTGCACCGCCCGCAATAGCCATGATCACAAGTGAAGAACCCTCTTTTGTTTTGGCGCCTAAGCCATGAATGCTTAAAGAAAAAATGGTCGGAAACATGATAGACATAAAAAATTCAACCCCAATTAACGCATACACAGAAACTTTTCCATGTGATAAAACTGCGAGAGCAAGCAAACCCATATTAATGATACTGTAAGCTGCGAGCAGTTTTGCAGGAGCTATAAACCTCATTAAAAATGTGCCTATAAACCTGCCTGCCATAAAGCCTAACAAAGCTGCTGATAAAAACAGCGCTGCCTGCTTTTCTTCGATACCTGCTACCCTTTTAGAAAAACGAATAAAAAAACTGCTGACACTTACCTGGCCTCCCACATAGAAGAACTGCGCTAAAACTCCCCACATTAAATTTTTTTCTTTAAATATTGATTGTTCTACACGTGCATCTTCATCTTCTGCTATATCAGGTAAACGTGTTTTCCATATGAAAATGGCAACTAACAATACTGCAAAACCTATCACTAAAAAAGGAACCTGCACTGAATTCGCCTCATTTTGCAAATAATTATTTAATTCTGCCGGAGGCATAGCAGCCTCCTGTTCCTTTGTATAACTTTGACCGGACAAAATAAACATACCTCCTATTAACGGAGCTAAGGTTGCAGCCAATCCATTAAAAGACTGTGCAAAGTTGAGGCGATGAGTCGCTGTTTTAGGGTCTCCCAAAATGGTGATGTAGGGGTTAGCAGCGGTTTCTAAAAAAGCAAGTCCGCAAGCAATGATGAACAAAGCTGTTAAAAAAAAAACATACGAACGTGTGCCGGCTGCAGGAAAAAATAAAAATGCTCCTGTAGCAAATAACAGTAAGCCTAATATAATTCCTCCTTTATATCCAAACCTTTTCATAAACTGCCCGGCAGGGATAGCCATTAAAAAATAAGCTAAGTAAGAGGCGGAATCAATAAACGCCGATTGCACATCGCTTAACTGACATGCCTTTTTTAAATGCGGAATCAATATAGGATTTAGATTAAGAGCAAAGCCCCATAAAAAAAACAAAGATGTAAGAAGGAATGATGGCAAAACGGTTGTTCTCAGCAGAGGGCATAGTTATACATTAAGCATCGTTAGTAAATAATTATCACACTGGCATTTAACGCAACCAAAATAAGTGTTTTTTCTTAATACAGCGACCTTTAGCCTCACTAATAAAATAAACAAAAATACTTCAGTACCAGGTGTGAAAATAAGAAGTAAATAAAAGGTTTTAAATGAAATTATTTAACCCTTAAGAAATTATTTATTTGGAGACTATAATTTATTTATTCTTACCAATGCATTGTCATAACAATCTTTCAGTAAAAAATTATAAAAAATACCTGTTGGCGGAGTTAATTTAATTCAGCGGATATAGTGCTCCGTAGGAGTAAAATATCGGTGGTAGTTAGCGTATTCCATTTTTGTGAAGCCACATCGGGGACGAAATATAGATTTGATATGTCGCTCCTACGGAGCTAAAACGGTATTTGGCTAATTGTTTCTACCGATATATCGCCTCTATGAGGCTAAAAAAGTAACTCCGCCAACAGGTAAAAAATCTATTTAAGCAGAAGCGGAGAGTTGATATCGTTTCAATCCTTTTAATCCCTGTCTTCTTTCTTATATTACTAAATTGTTAATTAATAGTATTTAACAACTCCGTGCTTAATCGTTTAAACAAAAGTTTTAACTTTGCACAAGTTGTCAGAAAGATAATAAATTATAATAGTTAAAACGAGAGCCACAAGATTTTATAGAAAATGATTGCCTGCTATATCAGCAGGTTTTTTTATTAATACTAAAAAGAATTGTTATGAGCAAAACAAAAATGAATAGCAATGCAGAACATCAACATGTTAAGACTGTTGCAGAAAATAAAGAATTTGAAAAATTTGTAAGAGTAAATACAAATAATAGTAATGGGGCTGAAAGAGAGGAAAAACTAAACACCAGAACATATAAAAAGAAACCTCTAAACTACTTTGCCGGATCACATTTTTTGTTTTCCTGATAATGTTCTAATGTTATTTCTATAGATATAACAGAACCTATTAAAAGCAGGAATAAAAATTTATACTGCAATAATCATTTATGTAAAAATAAAAATATGAATAACATAATAAACGCCGGTGTAATAGGATGCGATATGTCGGAAGAATTTTTTCAGGCTTCGGCTTTAAACAAGGTTGAAAAGTTTAACTGGAAAAAAATTTGGGTAAGCAATAAAAAGACTGGTGGCATAGCGAAAGAATATCCTGAAGCTAAAATAGTTAATGACATAGAAGCAATCGTTAACGATACTGATATTACATTGGTAATTGTATCAGCAAATCATTTGAAGTATGTTAAACCTGTAATTGAGGCAGGTAAGGCTGTAAGGGTAATCGGATAACAACATCTTTAACAATGACAAGAAACAAAATTTATCAAAATTAAAAATTACTTTTTATGTATTTTTTACCGACTGAGTCTCTTTTAGACTATAATAATTTCGTTGATGATTTAATGTATAAACTAAAGGCTTATATCAGACTTAATAAAATAAGGAAAAAAGTTAAAACAAGCATTACCAGGGAAAAACAAATCCATACAAAAAAAGTTATTGTTAGCCTTTATAATTTAAGAATAAAATTGTAAAAAAATAAGTGAATGATTGCCTGCTGTAAAAATAGCAGGCTTTTTTTTACCTGTAATTGTCTCAAGCCATAAATAAACTTTTATGAATTGTGAAAGAAATATGGATGCAATAAAGCGAATTGCACTTGCAGCACATGATAATAAAAAAGCAGACTTAACAGATTGGACAAAATTAAATAAACATGTTTTAATACGGCCTGAATTATTAGCGACAGGAACAACATTATTTTCCTCTTACTGCTTATTATAATTTGATAAATTCAACTCTTCTGTTTTGTGCTTTACCTTCTGATGTCTTATTATCAGCTATGGGTTTAGCAGTTCCCATACCATCGGTTTGCATCCGTGAAGCAGCAATTTCATAATGTTTAAATAATACCTCTTTTACTGCTGCAGCACGCCGTTTTGAAAGGTCAAGATTTGCTGCCATATCCCCATCACTGTCAGTGTAACCAACAATTTTGATTTTAACTGATTCGTCTTCTTTCAAAACATTCGCTATTTGTTTCAGTATGCCTGCTGATTCAGGTTTTATCTCATCTGATTTTGCATCAAACAAAATTCCATTAGTTACAAACTTACCTGCTGTCAATAATTTATTCCGTGTATCAGGGTCTCCTGTTGCAAGCTTTATGTTAGTTAAGAAAAATCCATCTTTTGCACTCTGGGGTGCGTGGTTGCTAAATATGATACTATTTGCTTTCCCTGTTTCTGCAAAAGCTTTAGGTAAATCCCATACCTTTTTTTGATTCATATATACACGCAACCGTTCATTTTGAATCTTTATGGATATGTGTACAAAATTTAGATTATTGATAGGGAAAAATTCATCTGTTTTCATTTCATTATCCTTACCCCCATAGTCCCTATATGATGATAGAGTGAAGCCATCTCATTTGCTTTCAGCTTTTTTTATATATCTATATCCTCCTACAAATTATATAAATTTACAAGTAATGCAAGAAAAAGGTAAGATATTTTTTTAGCGCTCTAAAACCAAACATAAAAAGATGCTCTAATTAATGCACCTGGATTAACAGAGTACGTACTAATTAATTTAAAAGTTGATCTCATTGAGGAGGTATTTCTTCTTTCATATTTTTTTTTTAAAAAACAGAAACTAACGGAAGGAGTTATTGCGGCTATTCTCTGAGCCCTTGGTTCTAAAACTTAAGGAAATATGATTATTACCATGCCTCGTTACTCTGCTATCTGCTATAACTGAGTTCTTTAGCAATAAAATATTCATTGACTGATAGGGAAATATAAAAACAAAAAAAAATTTGTTATAATACTTGCAATATTAAAATAATATTTCTATATTGTTATGCTGTTTAAGCATATACAGCAAATCCTTTTTATTCATCATTTAAAAATTAAAACCATGGCTTTTAATGCAAAACTTAAAATTGGCAGCAAAGACAACATAGATGTACTCAAATGCGATTATGCGCTGCGCAGGGATGTGGACTCAAAAGGCAGACCTTCTTCAGGAGTTTATGGAGGCTCAATAAACCTGTCTGTAGAGTCAACAGACGACACTTCTATAATTGAATCAATGGTAAACCAATACAAGCCGATAGATGGCACTGTTACGTTTAAAAAAACGGATGAAGATGCTAAAATGAAAGAATTATCCTGGGAGAAAGGTTACATCGTGCAATTCCAGGAAGGCATTGATATCACAGGTACCAGGCCGATGCAGATTGATTTTACCGTTTCTGCTGAGAAAATCAAAATTGGCAATGCAGAACATAAAAACGAATGGCCCCAAAAGTAAGAGAGCAAGAATCTGAAAAAAATGTTTTGCTTCTAATGCAATAAGGCATAAGTAAGCTTTGACCTTCTTTTGAAGCAGAATTGAAGCCAATGCCCTTATACGTGGAATAGAATAACCTAAGATCCGATTTATTATATTTTTTGTGAGCAAATTTTAAAAATAGTCCTAATTCACATTTTATTTTTATGTTCATAAATAAATCTATCCGCGTCACAGGTTGCATAACACAAGAAAAATACATTAAAGGAAAAAGCTTAACCGAAGTCGAGCGAATACTTGGTTTTCATGCAGGAAGGTTAGGTGAAGGTATGGTAGTTGCGGCCTTACAACAAATACCGGCAAAAGATCAGTTTGAATTATTAGGTTACACACAGGTAGCAGAACATCGTTTTAATACGTCCGCACTAAAAGGACTGGACGCAGACAAATTAAAAGAGACAGTTAGGCAAAATACTTTCTCTTTACATGGAGTAAATCGCCTTGTAAAAATCTTGCCTAATATACTGCATCAACCATTTATGAAAGATGAGGATCAGTATCCTCCCGGAAGTGGTGTTCCACAATGGAAATTAACTAGTCCGGTATATGCAATAGTTGTAGCAATAGTACAAGCCGGGGAAAAATACTCTTGATTAAAAAAAGCTTTCGACTCCGCAGCTCATAGCTGAGAGCTCGCAGCTAATAAACAAAAAACATCAAATAATACTTGCAATTTTAAAATAATATTTCTATTTTGTTATACTCTTTATAATATAGAACAAACCCTTTTATTCATCATTTAAAAAATTAAAACCATGGCTTTTAATGCGAAACTTAAAATCGGCAGCAAAGATAACATTGATGTACTCAAATGTGATTATGCGCTGCGCAGAGATGTAGATTCAAAAGGCAGACCTTCTTCCGGTGTTTACGGCGGCACCATAAACCTGTCTGTAGAGTCAACAGACGACACTTCAATTGTCGAATCAATGGTAAACCAATACAAGCCCATTGATGGTAATGTTACGTTTAAAAAAACCGATGAAGATGCTAAAATGAAAGAATTATCATGGGAGAAAGGTTATATCATTCATTTTCAGGAAGGCATTGATATTACAGGTACCAGGCCGATGCAGATAGATTTTACCGTTTCTGCTGAAAAGATCAAAATTGGCAATGCGGAACACAAAAACGAATGGCCAAGTAAGTAAGGAAGATTGTGTTATTAAGAACCTGAAAGAGAAATTTTTTTTGTGCTTCAATAAAAAAGTCTTTCAGTTTTCTGTTTGTTTCATTTAATCTAATTATTTTAAAAAAACATTTACCTTACAGAAACGGCAATATGGAACACAATGTGGTTGCAGAAATAGAGATTGAAGACACGCAAATAGAATATTACACAAGTGTCATACTGCGGCAGAAGTTCAATGAGCATCATGAATTTATTATCAGAATTAATCATGATGTTCTTGAGGCTCATACATCTTTCAGTGTAGCTAAAGCCCAAAAACTGATTGGTAAATCAACAATAATAAGGCTGAAAAAAATAGCCGAGGCGGATGAAGTTACCTATGAATTCAGGGGAATCATTTGTGAAATAAGCCTTGAACAATCAGAGGGTTTTACCGGTGATCTTATATTAAAAGGCTACAGCCCTACTATTTTACTCGAAAACGGAGCTAACCTTGCTTCTTTTTATAAATTAGATCTCAAAAAAATTGTGGGAAAGGTTACTGAAAGTCTTTCTGAAAATAACTTCATTGTTAATGTAAATAACCAGTATAAAAAAGAGATCAAATACATCTGCCAATACAAAGAAAGCAGCTTCCATTTTCTTAACCGGCTTTCATCAGATTTCAGTGAATGGTTCTATTACGATGGTACAGACATAAACTTTGGGAAGCCTTCATCATCTAAAAATATTGATATTACTTATGGTGAAGATGTTAACAGTATTCAGTTAACGCTGCGGCTCATGCCGATGACATTCAGTAATTATTCTTACAATTCAAAGGATGACAAGGTCTTAAATTTTGATGCTCCGGCTCAGGTAGATGGCCTGGATGAATATGCAAGCTATGTTTTAAAGGAGTCGAATAAGGTATTTACAGCGCCGGTAAACTTACCATTGCGGCAACGTGTAGAAAGTAAAAGCGACCTTCAGGATTTTGTAAAAAAACAAAAATCAGCATTAGCGGCGGGCCTTGAGGTTTTAACAGGAAGCAGCAATAATCCTTCGATTTGTATCGGAGCAGTTGCTAACATATCCGTTTCAAGGTGGGAGGACTATGAATATAAGAAGGAAGAGCACGGAAAATTTCTTATCACCGGTATCGAACACCACATAAGTGAAAATGGTAAATATTACAATACATTTGAAGCTATACCGGCAGGGCAGGAAGTAATTCCGGTAAAAAATATTGTTATGCCTTTGGCAGAGCCGCAGATCGCTACTGTTAAAGACAATAAAGATCCGGATAATATGGGCAGGGTAAGAGTGCAAATGTTATGGCAAAAGGACAATGAAATGACCGATTGGCTAAGGGTAATGACACCTGATGCCGGAGGTGGAAAAGACGGTGCTAAGAACAGGGGTCTTGTTGTTGTACCTGAACCTGGCGACCAGGTTTTAATTTGTTTCCGTTATAATGATCCTGACAGGCCTTTTATTATGGGAAGCATGTTTCATGGAAAGACTGGCGGGGGTGGTGGAAGTGGCAATAATACAAAGAGCCTGAACAGTAAAAGTGGACATACCTTATCGCTTGATGATGGCAAGGGTATAACTATAGTGGATAAAACAGGCGGAAATAAAATAGAGATTGATGGAACAAATATGGTTACTGTCACATCTTCCCTAAAAATAATATTAAACAATGGCACCTCGAGTCTTACAATGGATGCTGATAAGATTACATTAACAAATGGACCTTCCAGTCTTTCCATAGTTGGCGATAAGATAACATTAAAAGCTGCTCATGTGGATATTGATGCTTCATCTGATGCAAAAATGCATAGTGGTCCTGCAAGTTTTTCTGCAGCATCTGGTGGCGATGCTAAAATTGATAGTACCAGTGTGGCTATTACTGGTAGCGCAGAGGCTAAAATAAATGCTGCTCAAATTACAGTAAATGCATCAGGTGAACTTGATTTGAAAGGAGCTATGATAAAAAAGAATAGTTAGTTTAAATGGCTTCAAATTTCAAATAAAATTCATAAATAATTATGGAAATTTCTAAAGAACAGAGTAAGAATAAAATACGTGAAATCACGATTAAAGAGCAAAGTTTACCAATAATAGAGTTTAAGACTGGCAACATGTTAATTATTGATAAAGAAAATGGAGATCTTACACTTCTTGCCAAAAACCAAACTGTTCAGTTAGTAATTTCAGTTAGAGAAGAGGGGATCATTTTAAATTTGAATGCATATCAATTAAATATTAATTCGGCGAATGAATTGAATCTTTCAGGCAGAAAAGTGAACATTGATGCAAAAGAACAAATAAATATAAAAACAGGTGGCAATTTAGTTCAGCAAATTGATAAGGATTCTTTATCAGAAGTAGGAGGAACTAATAAAATGATTGCCAAAATTCAAAAATTAACTGCAACTCTTGGAAATGTCGATATAAAAGCTAATGATGATGTACGAATTGATGGTGAACGTGTTAAACTCAATTGTGATTAGGAATGGATTTAATTAATAATACTCCCTATCCAGCTATGATGTTTAGAACAGGTCTTGAAAATGATAGGCTTGCCGTGTCCGCTATAATTCGAGTAACATATGATATAAAATCTGGAAAAGCTATCCCTAGCCTAAATCAGGAATGGACTTTACATAATGAGTCATGGGAAAGTGAGTTTGGTCCTATGGAACATGATAATCTTTACAGGTTAGGTGGAGTAGATATTTTGGTATTTGGAAATGCAATTGCTCCCCGTAAAACACCTGTTACTAAAATGGAAGTGAAAGTAAATATTAAAGGCAAGCTGGACTATAAATTATTTGTTATTGGTAACAGAATATGGGAAAAAAATATTTTCGGAATGTCTATTAGTCAACCAGACCGATTTATTGAGATGCCATTAACTCTTTATAATGCTTATGGAGGAAAAGCTGAATGGGATGGCCTGCAAATACCTTACGGTAATAACCCTTATGGAAAAGGTTTTTACCATTCTAAAGAAGATTCTTATAATAAACCCTTGCCAAATATTGAGCATCCTTTAAATATGGTTCAAAAATGGGATCACCGACCAGATCCTGTTGGCATTGTTTGCTGCCCGATGAATGAATTAAGGATGAGAAAAAATGTAGACTTTGATGAAAATTATGACATAAAAAATGTTAACCCACGGTTTTATAATTCTGCATTTCCTGATATGATAGTGCCTGAAATGCTACCTGGAGAAAAGATACTTATTGAGGGTATGACTGACAATAAAATGTTTACTTTTGAAGTACCTAAACATGTGCTAAGTGTAAGAATAACATTAGGTGAAAGAATAGCAGATAGGCGGTTGATACCAGACCAGATAGGTATTGTACCTGCCAAACAGCAAGCATTTATAACTTATCGCTTTCCTTTTAATTATTCTTTTCTGGCGTTTCAAAAAAGAAATTGTGAAATATCTGAATCAAATTAAATTGGTATGAATATACCTAAAATCCCATGTGCAGTATTAAAATGTTGGCAAACTCCCATGTTGGGAGCAGATATTCATGATAATTTAATGCCACCGGCTATACCATCTATTGCCCCTCTTCCCTATATCGTTTTCACTCTGCTGCCTGCTCCATGGGGAGGCTCTGCAAAATATTCTTTTTCAGTTCTTTCAAGTGGTAATGGAGTTGTATTACGTGGTTCTGATGCAGGAAGTTTGATTCCGCATGTTGGAAATCCTTTAAATGTATTCTTTCCCGTTATG
>JAABUS010009203.1_pt1 | contig 10506 bp, 10 predicted proteins | sample 5560161 | NCBI WGS metagenome assembly JAABUS01 (sample SAMN10711885, study PRJNA513376) | rock metagenome | isolation source: Antarctica rocks | place: Antarctica: Victoria Land, Trio Nunatak nord | collected 2016-01-04
GGTGCGAAGGACACCACCTCACCCCCTGGACCAAAGGCGGCAAGACCAACCTGGACGAGATCGGCCTGCTCTGTTCGCACCACCACCACCTCGTCCATGAAGGCCGCTACCGCATCGCCCGGGCCCCGACGGCACCCTCATCACCATCGACCGCCTCGCCGCCTCGCCGCCTCGCCGCCTGACCCCCGCCGGCGCGGGCGAGGCCTCTACCCGACCCGCCTGATATTGAAGACCGATCGGAGTCGGCCGGTGAGGGTCGGGGTCATGTCCACTGAACGCGACTCCATGCCGCTTCGTTCGCGCGTGCGCGTCGATCAGCCGATGAGACGTCTGAGCCTCGAGAGCGACGCGGCCCGAACGTTCGCCCGCACCCGGCGATCCGGCCGATCCGGCCGGTACGATCCGGGCGGTGAGCGCCTCCCCGACGATGGCCGAGCTGGGGCAGCGGGCCAAGGCGGCGGCACGCGTGCTGGCCACTGCCTCCACCGGGGCCAAGGACGCCGCCCTGCGGGCCGGGGCCGACCTGCTTGTGGACCGGACCGACGACGTCCTCGACGCCAACGCCACCGACGTCGCCCGGGCCGAGGCCGCCAAGGTGCCCGCCACCGTCGTCGACCGCCTGCGGCTCGACACCGGGAGGGTCCGGGCCATGGCCGACGGGCTGCGCCAGGTGGCGGAGCTGGACGACCCGGTGGGCGAGATCGTCGACGAGTGGGACCGGCCCAACGGGCTCCACATCGCCCGGGTGCGGGTGCCGCTCGGAGTGGTGGCGATCATCTACGAGAACCGCCCGAACGTCACCAGCGACGCCGCCGGGCTGTGCCTGAAGGCGGGCAACGCCGCCTTCCTCCGCGGTTCGTCGGGCGCCATCGACTCCAACCTCGCCATCGCCGAGGTCCTCCGGGAAGCCTACGCCAAGGCCGATCTGCCGGCCGACGCGCTCGTGCTGGTGGAGGACACGTCCCGGGAGGCGGCCGTCGAGTTCATGCAGCAGCGGGACACCGTCGACTGCCTCATCCCCCGGGGCGGGCCGTCGCTCATCGCCTCGATCCTCGAACACGCCACCGTGCCCTACGTGATCGACGGCGACGGCAACTGCCACGTGTACGTCGACGCCGCCGCCGACCTCGACATGGCCCGCGCCATCGTGGTCAACGCGAAGACGTCACGGCCGTCGGTGTGCAACGCGGCCGAGACGCTCCTCGTGCACGCCGAGGTGGCCGAGCCGTTCCTTGCCGGCCTCGGCCCCGAGCTGGCCGGCGTCACCCTGGTGGGCGACGACCGGGCCCGGGCCCTGCTGGCCGGCGCCGGCGAGGCCACCGAGGACGACTGGGCCACCGAGTTCCTCGACCTCAAGCTGGCGGTGCGGGTGGTGGCGTCGCTCGACGAGGCCGTCGACCACATCGCCCGCTACGGCACCGGCCACTCCGAGGCCATCGTGACCGCCGACCCGGCCGCCGCCGACCGCTTCACCCGCGAGGTCGATGCCGCCGCCGTGGTGGTCAACGCCTCAACCCGGTTCGTGGACGGCGACGAGTTCGGCTTCGGCGCCGAGATCGGCATCAGCACCCAGAAGCTCCACGCCCGCGGACCGATGGGGCTGCGCCAGCTCACCACGGCCAAGTTCGTCGTGCGGGGCGACGGCCAGGTGCGCACCTGACCCACGCCGGGCCGGCCAGCGGGGCTCAGAGAAGGAACCCTCGCTTCCGCACCAGCACCGGAAGCGCACGACCACCCCCTCGGGGGCGAGGTCGACCGACAGGATGCGTCGTTCCGACAGCAGCACGTCGGCTGCCTCGGGCTCGCACCAGGCGGCGAACATCACGCCCCCCGTCGCGGCCGGCGCCGGCGCCGGGGACGGCGGGCGATGAGCTCGCCGGTCCGGATCCAGCCCATCTCGTCGGCGACGGGGGCCGGTGCGCGTCGGCTGCGCAGCTCGTACCAGAGCGGTGACGCGTGATCCCGAAAGGAGGTCATGGGGCCAGGATGACCGCGAGATGAGAACCCCGACAGTGGCAGGATCGCCGTTGTTCGCAAGGATCCAGCCAACGGGTGGCGGCGGCGTGGCGAGCGCCAGGCGAGCAGCCGCTACGCGAGCGCCGGGGGCGATCGCCCACGGCACGTTCAGCTGGCGCGGGCGCCCCGGAACGTCCGGCGGTAGGCGGCGGGGGAGGCTCCCACCACCTTCTGGAAGTGCATCCGCAGACCGGCGCCCGAGGAGAACCCGCACCGGTGGGCGACGTGCTCGACGGGCAGGTCGGTGGCCTCCAGCAGGGCCCGGGCGTGGAGGACGCGCTGGGTCAGGAGCCACTGGAGGGGGGTGGTGCCGGTGACCTCGACGAAGCGCCGGGCGAAGGTGCGCGGGCTCATGCTGGCCCGGTGGGCGAGGTCCTCGACCGTCACCACCTCGTCGAGGTGCTCGACCATCCAGGCCAGCACCGGGCCGAGGGGGTCGTCGTCGGCGCAGGCGGGTACGGGCGCCTGCACGTACTGGGCCTGGCCGCCGTCGCGGTGGGGTGGGACGACCATCCGGCGGGCCACCGTGTTGGCCGCCTCGGCGCCGAGGTCGAGGCGCACCAGGTGCAGGCAGAGGTCGATCCCGGCGGCGGTGCCGGCCGACGTGAACAGCGTGCCCTCGTCCACGTAGAGGACCGACGGGTCGACCTCGACCGCGGGGTATCGCAGGGCCAGCTCGCCGGCGTGCATCCAGTGGGTGGTGGCCCGGCGCCCGTCCAGCAGTCCGGTGGCGGCGAGGACGAACGCCCCCGTGCACAGCGACACCAGGCGGGCCCCGCGAGCGTGGGCGGCCCGCAGGGCGTCGATGACGTCGGCGGCCACCTCGCGCTCCTCGACCTCGTTGCCCGACAACGTCCAGGCCGGGACGACCACCGTCTGGGCCGTGGCCAGCGCCTCGAGGCCGTGGGGGGTGTCGATCCTCAGACCGCCCTGGCCGGCGAGGCCGCCACCGTCCACCGCGCACACCACGTGCTCGTAGTCCCACGTGGGGATCTCGGGGCGGTCGATGCCGAACACCTCGCACGGGACGGCCAGCTCGAACAGGGCGATCTTCGGACCCACCAAGGTCACCACCCGATGCATGGCAGGAACGCTACCCCAGTTCGGTTCCTGCCAGATGGGGCCGCAACCAGGTTGACCGCCCGGTCAAGGGGCCCGGTACGCTCGCCCGATGGCCGACCCCCGCTTCGAGTCCGTGCCCGCCGTCCGCCAGGGCCTGCGCGACGTGGCCTACCTCGCCGACGAGGGCATCGCCGGGATCGTGTACCTCGCCGATCGCCTCCAGAAGCCGATCCTGGTCGAGGGCCCGGCCGGCACGGGCAAGACCCAGCTGGCCAAGTCGGTGGCCGAGATGACCGGCGCCCGTCTCATCCGGCTGCAGTGCTACGAGGGCCTCGACGAGTCCAAGGCCCTGTTCGAGTGGAACTACAAGAAGCAGCTCCTGCGCATCCAGGCCGAGCGCAAGGACGGCACCACGTGGGAGGACGTCGAGACCGACATCTTCTCCGACGACTTCCTCCTCACCCGGCCCCTGCTCGAAGCCATCCGGGCCGAGGACCCGGTCGTGCTGCTGATCGACGAGGTCGACCGCGTGGAGGTGGAGACCGAGGCCCTCATGCTCGAGATCCTCTCGGACTACCAGGTGTCGATCCCTGAGCTGGGCACGATCACCGCCCGCCAGATCCCGCTCGTGTTCCTCACCTCGAACAACACGCGCGAGCTGTCCGAGGCGCTCAAGCGCCGCTGCCTGTACCTGCACGTCGACTACCCCGACATGGACCGGGAGAAGGAGATCGTGCTCACCAAGATCCCCGACATCACCGAGGCGCTGGCCGACCAGGTGGCCCGCATCGTGCGCTCCCTGCGCCAGCTCGAGCTGAAGAAGCCGCCGTCGGTGTCCGAGACCCTCGACTGGGCCCGCACCCTGCTCCTGCTCGGGGTGGAGACGGTCGACGCCGAAACGGCCATCTCCACCACCAACATCCTGCTGAAGTACCAGAGCGACATCGCCAAGGCGGTGAAGGAGCTCTCCTCCAACCAGCAGGCGGCCAAGGTCTTCGCCCCCGGACCGAAGTGACCGCCACCGCCTCGCCGATGCTGGAGCTGCTGGCCGGCTTCATCGGCGAGCTGCGCCAGGCCGGCCTGCCGGTCAGCCTCACCGAGAACCTCGACGCCATGGAGGCGGTGAAGCACATCCCCATCGAGGACCGGGAGGCGTTCAAGTACGCGCTCGCCGCCACCCTGGTGAAGAACAACGCCCACTGGCGGGCGTTCGAGACGGTGTTCGAGGTGTACTTCTCGCTCCGCGGCAGCCGCTACGCCATCGGCGACGACACCGACGAGCTGGCCGGCCTGCTCGACGACCCCGAGGGCGAGGGCGAGGGCCAAGGGGACCGGGGCGACGAGGGGGCCCAGGGCGGCGGCGGCGGGGAGGCCCTGACCCCCGAGGAGCTGGCCCAGCTCCTGTACCAGGCGCTGCTCAACGGCAACGACGGGCTGATGCGGGCCATCGCCCGCCAGGCCGTTCGCCGCTTCGCCGGCATGGAACCAGGTCGGCCTGTCGGCGGGACGTACTACCTCTACCGCACGCTGCGGAACCTCGACCTCGACGCCGTGCTCGACAAGCTGATGGCCCAGGCCCGCAACCGCTCCGCCGACGAGGGCACCCCGCTCACGCCGCTGGAGGAACGGCTGGAGGAGGACGAGTTCTCCATCCGCATCGAGGCGCTGAAAAAGGAGATCGAGGCCGAGATCCGCCGGCGCCTGGTGGCCGATCGCGGCGTGGAGGCCATGGCCCGAACGCTGCGCAAGCCGCTGCCCGAGGACGTCGACTTCATGCACGCCAGCCGGGAGGAGATGGGCAACCTGCGCAAGGCGCTCTACCCGCTCACACGGCGGCTGGCCGTGCGCCTGGCCCGCAAGCGCCGCCACGGCCGCAAGGGCCCGCTCGACTTCCGCAGCACCGTCCGCCACTCGCTCAGCTACGGCGGCGTGCCGGCCGAGCCGAAGTTCCGCTACCCCCGGCCGCACAAGCCGGAGATCTTCGTGGTGGCCGACATCTCAGGGTCGGTGGCCGCCTTCGCTCGGTTCACCCTGATGCTCGTGTACGCCATCAGCGGCCAGTTCTCCAAGGTGCGGTCCTTCGTGTTCATCGACGGGGTCGACGAGGTCACCCGCTTCTTCGAAGGGGTCGAGGACGTCACCGAGGCCGTGCACCGCGTCAACACCGAGGCCGACGTGGTGTGGGTCGACGGCCACTCCGACTACGGCCACGCCTTCGAGGTGTTCTGGGAGAAGTGGGGCAAGGAGATCGGCCCGAAGACCACGGTGATGATCCTGGGCGACGCCCGCAACAACTACCACGCCTCCTCGAACTGGGTGGTCAAGGAGATGCAGCACCGGGCCCGCCACGTGTACTGGCTGAACCCCGAGCCCAAGAGCTACTGGGACACCGGCGACTCGATCGTGGGGGAGTACGCCACCTACTGCGACGGCACCTTCGAGTGCCGCAACCTCCGCCAGCTCGAGCGCTTCGTCGACCACCTGGCCTGACGTCAGCCGGCTGAGGCTCGTTCTGGCATGCGTTCCGGTCGCCATGGCGACCGCTGTGCATGCCAGAACCCGTGTTGTCAGGCCGAGAAGGGGTCGTTCAGGGCGAAGGGGACCTCGGCCAGGCGGGCGCCATGGTCGGCCAGCTCCTCGATGGTCCAGCGGCCGTCCTTGTCGATGCCGTCGACGATGGCCCACGGCTGGAAGAGCTGGACGCGGCCCCCGTAGACGAGGAACACCCGGCCCGTCACCGGGCAGCCCCTGGTGGCCAGGTAGGCCACCCACGGCGAGACGTTGGCCGGATCCATCGGGTCGAAGACCGCCGGGTCGGTGGGGTCTGCGTCGCCGACGAGGCCCTCGGTGAGGCGGGTACGGGCGACGGGGGCGATGGCGTTGACCCGCACGCCGTAGCGGCCCAGCTCCTTGGCCGCGATCACCGTCATAGCGGCGATGCCGGCCTTGGCCGCTCCGTAGTTCACCTGGCCCGGCTGGCCGAACAGCCCCGAGCCCGACGCCGTGTTGACCACCGACGCCTCGACGGTGCGGTCGGCCTTGGACTCCTCGCGCCAGTAGGCGGCGGCGAAACGGGTGGGGAGGAAGTGGCCCTTCAGGTGCACGCTCACGACCGCGTCCCACTCCTCCTCGGTCATGTTGACCAGCATCCGGTCCCGCAGGATCCCGGCGTTGTTGACGAGGACGTGCAGGCCCCCGAAGGACTCGACGGCCGCGTTCACCAGGCGTTGGGCGCCCTCCCAGTCGGTGACGTCATGGTGGTTGGCGACCGCCTCGCCGCCGAGGGCGACGATCTCGGCCACCACCTCCTCGGCCGGGGTGGCGTCGGAGCCCTCGCCCGCGGGCGACCCGCCGAGGTCGTTCACCACCACCTTGGCCCCCTCGGACGCGAACAGCAGGGCGTGTTCGCGGCCGATGCCACGGCCGGCACCGGTGATGATGGCCACCCGGCCCTCCAGGGCGCCCACCGCGGTCAGCCTCTCGCCTTCTTCACCAAGGGGATCTTGTAGAGGCGCTCCCAGTTCGGACCCACGATCTTGACCTTCGACTCTTCCGGCCAGGCCAGCGCGTCGAAGGCCCGCACCGAGTTCGGGAACTGCGAGTCGCCGTGGGGATAGTCGGTGGAGAAGACGACGTTGTCGTCACCGAACCAGTCGAGGTAGTGGACCGCCGTCGCCTCGTCGGCCTCGACCCCCACGAAGCAGTTGCGCAGGAAGTACTTCGACGGCGCCATGGTGAGGTCGGTGGCCTCGTACCAGCCGGTCCACTCGTGGTGCTCGTCGAGGCGGTGCATGAGCCAGGGCGCCCACGAGCAGTTGCCCTCGAGCAGGCCGACCCTGAGCTCGGGGAAGCGTTCGAGCACCCCGCCGCCGCACAGGCTCACGGCCACGAACTGGATGCCGAGCGGCTGGTTGAACGTGTGCCACAGCATGAGCCGGTCGAGGACCTCGAGGGAGAAGTCCGGGCGCAGGTAGGTCTGGCCGCCCCCGTGGAAGGTGACGGGCACGTCGAGGCGCTGGATCTCGGCCCACAGCGGGTCGTAGGCGGGGTGGTGCCAAGGCCGGCGGTTCACACAGCCGGGCGAGAGGAACACCGCCTTGAAGCCGAGCTCCTCGACGCAACGACGGGCTTCGAGGACGGCGCCGTCGACGTCGTGGGGGGCGACCATGGCGGCGCCGAACATCCGGTCCGGGGCGTGCCCGCAGAAGTCGGCCAGCCAGTCGTTGTAGGCCCGGGCGATGGCGGTGGCGTAGGCCGGCTCGAGCCCGTCGGCACCGACCATGTCGGTGGAGTCGAGACCGAGGACGAACAGCCCGCGCGACGGGAACAGCACCGCCAGGTCGAGGCCCTCGCGGTCCATGGCGTCGATCTGGGACGGCGGGTCCCAGCCCCGGGCCTCGGCGTCGGCGTAGACCGAGTCGTGGTCCTCGCGCCACCCCGTCTTGCGCCCGTCCACGTAGCGCGGCGCGACCCCGCCCAGGCGAAGCAGGGTGTGGTTCTTCACCCGTACCCGCATGTCCCGGCGGAGCTCGGTCAGGCCGACGGGGGCGGCGTGGGCGTAGGCCGGCTCGATGTAGCGCTCCCACAGGTCGGCCGGCTCCATCACGTGCAGGTCGCTGTCGGCGACGACGTGGTCGGTGAGCGGCACGGACCGAATCTAACGGCTACGTCACCTGGAGCCGGTGTCGTCGGTGCCCAGCACCTCGGCCGCCACCCGCAGGGCCTCCACCGCCAGCGGCACGCCGGCGTACACCGCTGTGTGCATGAGCACCTCCACGATCTCCTCCCTGGTGACACCCACGTTCAGGGCGCCGACGAGGTGGGCCCGCAGCTCCTGGCTGCGTCCCAGCGCGGCGAGCTGGGCCACCGTCACCAGGCTGCGATCGCGGATGGCCAGACCGGGCCGTGACCAGATCGTGCCGAAGGCGGTCTCGGCCACGTATCGGAAGAAGTCCGGCGCCAGGCGGGCGGCGGGGAAGTCCCCGGTGCCCTCCCGCACCTGGGGCCACAGCTCGGCCTGCACGGCTCGGCCCCTGGCCAGCAGCTCGTCGTCCATCGTGGACCTCCCTCTCGTTCGCTCGGCTCAGTCTCGGGCTTCGAACAGGCACACCGTGCACACGCTGCCCCCGCCGACGAGGTGGGCCAGGGCTCGGCGGGCCCCGTCGACCTGGCGGTCCCCGGCCTCGCCCCGGAGCTGGAGGACGATCTCGTGGACCATCGCCAGGCCGGTGGGCCCGCCCGGATGGCCCCGCGCGATCAGCCCGCCGTCGGTGTTGAACGGGATGCGCCCGCCGAGGGCGGTAGCCCCCTCGTCGAGGAGCCGCTCGCCCTCACCGTCGGCGCAGAAGCCGAGGAGCTCGTAGTACTCGAGCTCCTCGTTGGCGAAGGCGTCGTGGCAGAAGGCGACGTCGACGTCGCCGGGCCCGAAGCCGGCGTCGTCGTAGGCGTCCAGCGCCGTCGCCCGGGTCATCGAGGCCGGCCCGACCACCGGGCCGACGAAGGTGTGACCCGGGGAGTAGCTCTCGCTGCGCAGGGCCGATGCCACCGGGGCCACGAGACGCCGCCCGGGCCGGCGGGCCCGGACCGCCTCGGGCGAGGCGACGACCACGCAGGCAGCGCCGTCGTCGGCAGGGCAAGCCATCATGGCGGTGAGCGGCTCGGCTATGAGCTGGGAGGCCAGCACCTCCTCGACCGTCACCTGGTGGTCCGGCCGACGGTGGCTCAACGGGTTGAGGGCGCCGTGGTTCCAGTTCTTGGCGGCGATGGCGGCGAAGTGCTCGGGCCGGGTGCCGTGGTCGTGCATCCGGCGCTGGGCCCACAGGGCGAAGTAGGCGGCCGGGAGGATGGTGGAGTCGATCCGGTCCCGGCCCAGGCCACGGCCCGAGCCCGACCGGCGGGCCATGTCGGTCATCTTGTCGAAGGCGATGGCCATGGCCACCTCGGCGCGACCCGACGCCACCGCCCACGCCGCCTCCCGCAGGGCGACGAGCCCCGTCGCCGAGGCGTTCTCCACGTGGGTGACCGGCAGGCCGGTGAGGCCGAGCTCCTTCATGGCCTTGACGCCGACGAGGACGGCGGGCTCGATGTAGCCGACGAACGCCTCGTCCACGTCGGCCAGGGTCATCCCGGCGTCGTGCAACGCCGCCAGGCCGGCCTCGCGGGCCAGGTCGGCGCCGCTGCGGTCTGGGTAGCGGCCGAAGCGGACCATGCCCGAGCCGGCCACCGCCACCCCGTCGATCCTCACGCCCGCCCTCCCGGCCCGCTGCCGGCGCCGGCGCGGCCACCGCCGCGGCCGACCGGCCCGAACCGGTAGATCACGACCTCATCCCCGTCCTCGTCCCGGCTCAGGGTCTCGAGGCCGAGCTCGACCTCCATGCCGATGGCCAGCTCGTCGCGCTCGCCCAGCAGGATGGCCTGCACCCGCGGTCCCTCGGGCAGGTCCACCTGGCCCACGCCGTAGGCCGACACGGTGGCGTCGCGCTTGGCGAACAGCGGCACGTGCACGTACGTCCAGGTGTAGATCGTTCCCCGCGGGCCGAGGGCCACGTCGTCGCACCCTTCGTGCAGGCAGCGGGCGCACACGTGGCGGCGGGGGAAGAAGTGCTCGCCGCAGGACCGGCACCGGCTGCCCAGCAGGCGGGGCGGCTCGGCCGGGTCGTCGGGGACGGTGAAGTAGCCGTCCTCGATGGGTATGCGGGCCACGGGTCGTCCGATCCGGATCTCAGATGGCCCGGGTGCGCCCGTGCCAGTAAGGGTCGCGCAGGGTGCGCTTGAACAGCTTGCCGTTCGGGTCGCGGGGCATGGCTTCGACGAAGTCGATCGACCGCGGTCGCTTGTAGGCGGCGAGGCGCTCGGCGCACGTCTCCATGAGCTCCGAGGCCAGCGCCGGCGTCGGGAGCTGACCGGGGGCCGGTTCCACCACCGCCTTGACCTCCTCGCCCCACTCGTCGTGGGGGATGCCGAAGACAGCGGCATCGCCCACCGCCGGGTGTCCGAGCAGCACCGCCTCCACCTCGGCCGGGTAGATGTTCACGCCGCCGCTGATGATCATGTCGATCTTGCGGTCCCTCAGGTACAGGTAGCCGTCGGCGTCCACCTCGCCGACGTCGCCCACCGTGAAGTACCCGTCGACCCGGTTGGCCGCCGTCTTGTCGGGGTCGTCCTTGTACTCGAAGTCCACGAGGATCTTCATGTAGACGGTGCCGACCTGGCCCGGCGGGACGTCGTGCCCCGCGTCGTCGAGGATGCGGATGTCGGCCCCCGGCCAGGGGCGACCGACCGTGCCCGGGTGGGCCAGCCACTCCTCGGGCCGGGCGATGGTGCCGCCCCCCTCGGTGGCGCCGTAGTACTCGTAGATCACCGGCCCGAACCACTCGAGCATCTCCCGCTTCAGCTCGACCGGGCAGGGGGCGGCGGCGTGCATCACGT
>JAABUS010009204.1_pt1 | contig 10505 bp, 10 predicted proteins | sample 5560161 | NCBI WGS metagenome assembly JAABUS01 (sample SAMN10711885, study PRJNA513376) | rock metagenome | isolation source: Antarctica rocks | place: Antarctica: Victoria Land, Trio Nunatak nord | collected 2016-01-04
TGTCTCCTGTGCAAGCAGCAGCCTGTTTGCATGCTGCGCCAATTTGCCTCTCACCATGCAGTTCAAGCATGTGTTGATCAGCATGTATCAGCAGCCAGTGCTGCTCAGCATCACATCACTTCTACCTCAGCGTACTCAGTCATACCCTGCTCAGGAGACTTCTGGCCTGGTGACTGTGTGTTTGCAGGCGTTCAGAATATGTTGATCAGACACACACTGGGCAGCAGTCCCTGTCAAGGATCAAACCAGCAAATTTGCTGCTGGTAGATGAGCACACCTGCAGCATGCTGACCCATACCTTGTAGTGCCTTTCCAGGTGAAGTGTATGGTGACCCATGCCTTTGTGTGACTTTACAGGTGAAGCGAATGGTGATCAGTGGTGACCCATACCTGTGTGGTGACCCATACCTGTTTGGTGATCAGTGGTGACCCATACTAACGTGTGACTTTACAGGTGAAGCGTATGGTGATCAGTGGTGACCCATACCTGTGTGGTGACCCATACCTGTATGGTGATCAGTGGTGACCCATACCTGTGTGGTGACCCATACCTGTATGGTGATCAGTGGTGACCCATACTTATGTGTGACTTTACAGGTGAAGCGTATGGTGATCAGCACCTATCAGGCTGCCAGTGGGGCTGGTCAAGCCGCCATGGATGAGCTAGAGCTGCAAACCAGTGAAGTGCTGCAAGGCAAGGAGGTCACCAAGAACATCTTCCCCTTCCAGGTACACCTCCTCTGCCTTTGCCTGCCCTTTTAGGCCTCTTGGGAGTTCCCATCGCCTGCCCTTTTGGGTCTGTTGGGGAGTTCCCTTTGCCTGCCCTTTCGGGCCTGTTGGGAGTTCCTTTTGCCTGCTTTGTTGGGCCTGTTGGGAGTTCCCTTTGCCTGCACTTTTGGGCCTGTCGGGCAAATCCTTCGCCTGCCCTTTTGGGCCTGTTGGGTGATGCCTTTTCCTTCAGAATGACTCTGACCAATGTAGGCAGCAAAGCAGAGTACACTCCTCTATGACTTGCTGTAGCTTGAGCCTTTGTCTTTGAAGCGTCTGCTGTGTCCTTATCATCTGACAAGGCAAACAGATCACCAGAAAGCTAGCTCAAGGCACCTACCTTTGAGTGTTGCTTTTTGGCATTGCCTTTCAGTTTGCTGCCAGGCATTCCAGGCTTCTGCCTTATGCTTGAAACACTCGTGACACGCAGTGTTATAGCTAGATGATGCCAAGAAAGCCCCAAAACACATTGTCTCCTCTTTTCTGGGACCCTCGTTTGGGGGTTTTGCGACACTTGACCATTGAAGTCTGGGCTATCAATGATGTGCGTCTCATGCTGCAGTATGCCTTCAACCTGTTTAGCCACAACAGCCCAATGACAGAGAACGGCTACAATGAAGAAGAGATGAAGATGGTGAAGGAGACGAAGAAGATCTGGAGCAACAACGATGTCAACATCACGGCGACGTGTATACGAGTGCCAATCATGCGGGCGCATGCTGAGAGCATCAATCTGGAATTTGACCGAGATGTGTCTGAAGAGGAGGTAAGGTTTTGGATGATAGCCAGATTTGCGAATTTTCGTCACGAATGTGCATGCTGAGAGCAGGATTTCGAAGTTTGCTGGGGGATATGAGAAGAAAATGCTTTGCAAACAGCGGCTGTGTGCTATAGCAATTATCAGCAATGAGCCAGATACCAAGCTCCCAGCCGGCACCTGTTGGGAAGTATTAGCCCAGTAGTAGGTCCACAATTACTGTCTTTGGAACTAATCAGGGGAAGTCCACAGGCATCAATTGGGAAATCAATATTCAGCACAATCACTGTAGACTTAGGGTAATGTTGCATCGGCAATCTGTGTCAACCTGTAAATGTCAAAAACAGCAGCTCCAGTGTAACTTTCCATAAAAGTGCACTGACTACATGCCGTGATGATGGCTCAATAGCAATGCGTCTTGCATGCAACATTTAACCAGCCCTGTCTCATATCACTGCCGTCTGGGATATAAGCAGTCCTGTCATACATACCCTGGTACCCACTGCTAACACCATTTTGTGCTATTCAGGCTGTTGAGCTGCTGTCCAAGGCCAAGGGCGTGTCCATGATCAATGACAGAGAGAACAACAGATTCCCAACGCCGCTGGATGCATCAAACCACGATGATGTGTATGTCGGGCGTGTTCGACGAGATATATCCAGGTCTGATAGCCATGGTCTGGACTTGTTTGTGTGTGGAGACCAAATCAAGAAGGGTGCAGCGCTGAATGCTGTACAAATAGCAGAACTACTGTTGTGAAATTACGGTGATCTTCAGTACCATTCAACTGTCAGTGCAGGGATGACTGCTTTGTGGTGACAATTCACACTGACCTATCTGGTTGAACCCGCGTGTGCTCTGACTTTGTCATTAGACATGTTTGTGGTTGTCCTTGTGCTCTGTATGTTGCCCCAGCAGTGCAGTGCATCGTGTTTTGATAGCCTGGTTGGTTGCAAGCCTCCTGTGTTGTATGGCGGTATTTTAGTGCAGACAAAGTCGACATGATATAGCACTTCCCGGCGTCAGTCATATTCTGTTTATCAACCTCTTGCATTTGTTGGAGCAGGGGATTGCTGCTGGAAGCATCACCAATGGCATGTACAGTGCACATTGATGCAGTGCTTTGGAAACTGCAAAGTGCGTTTCTGGGACTTGTAGTTCATCACTGTTTCACAAAGCTGATCAAATATTACGTGGCAGTATAGACAGTTCACAGGCCTAGGCCAAATTTTGAAAGCAGAAGCAATGCCCTACATGGTCTCTCAAAACCTTGCTCAGTGCAGCTGGTTCAAGCTCGCAAGGCAGCTTTGAAAGCTGGTGGTTTGCAAACTGTCATGCGCTGCTCAAAGCAGGACAAGGGACCTGCAGTGCAAATGCTGTGATATACATGTCTGGGTTCCCACTGGAAAAGATCACCCCAACCTACTTGTCCTCAGCAAGCAGCTTCTCAATGTGAGGGGTCAGGTCCACAGCTGTTGATGAAGGTCCATACCTGCAAGCATTCATGTCGCAGACAATGACTATGCTTACATGTCAAGTTTCTGGATGGGACCATGTGCTTTTAGGTCTTTTCTGGATGTATAATGCTTTGTCTGTTGCTGTTTTACATTTTGGTTGGAACTGCAATCAGACTCATTGTCAACACAATGACTACAATGACTATGTCAGCATAGTCTACAGACAAATGCGCACACAAGCAGAAGTCTGCATAGATGATGCAGCATGCTTGTGAGTCTGTCAGGTCATAGTCTGTGCGCCACAAGAATATTTCGAGACCTACGATGCAGTGCACGGATCAAAATCGACATGCAAAAAAAGGGCACTGGCATGTTCAAATGTTAGTGAGCCCTTCAGCGCACTGTACCTGCCAAAGACAGTGCCATCCTTCTTCACCAGAAACTTTGCAAAGTTCCAGGAGATTGGGCTTGTGTCACCACTGGCTGCCTGCAGGTTTGACAGCTGGTCACCACAAGCTCGTTGTTGTAAGATGTTTGATGCCGAGTCATGATGGATGTGTCTAGGGGCTTGCCTGAGCTGTCAGATCAGCCAGAAGACTTGCATGCAGTACTTGGTTGCAGTCACAATGCATGAGGCTGTAGTAAGACACGTAAGATAAGTTAGGTATGCACAGGCACTAGGCCAGAAGGACGGAAGCGTCTGTGCTACTCTGTCGCAAAATGTGCGGTGACCTGCAACAGTCCGACTCCGCGACAGAGTGAAGCAAGGTTGCAAACAGAAGGCAGGAGGTGGCGAAGGCAAAGCCATAGCTGGGAAGCATGCCTTCAGGAAGGTGTACACAGGAGAGGCTTTGGGGCCATTCACATCGATCTTGTCCATCAGAACTCCCTTGAAGCCCTTGCTGCGTGCAAACTCCTTGATGTCCTTGTTGCTGCCGGGCTCTTGAGACAGAAACTGATTACTGAACCACACAGAGCGCTAAGGCAAAAGTCTCTGATATTTGGGCTTGAGCTGAGCCAGTGTCAATTTGCAGCAAGACAGTTCATTGCATTTTCTCTTACCAAGGAAACGCAACAATCGTGAGGCCTTGGCCAGCGAATTGTTCCTCAAGAGTTGCAAAGTCCTGCAGTCGAAAATACAGTTTTTGGAGAACTCGATGCGCACGACAAACTCTTCGATCAGCACCAATGAGCTGTACCTTGTAATTAGCTTCTGTCCTGCCTCACTTCGACGCGACGTTCACCACCAAGGTGACCTACGAGTCAGACCGAGCCTATCAAAACTTTTGATTCAAAAGCAACAGCTGACAAGCAGACACATGATACAATCTGAAGTGGTGAGCCAACCTTTAGGCGAAGCGCGTACCTTGTTCACCAAGCTGGAGAAGTTGAAGTTCTTCAGATCAATATCGCGAGCAGTGAGCTCATGAAGGTTCGAATACGGAGTTTCAGTGCTACTGCTTCCGTGAAACATGTTGACCGCGGAACTTAACATGCGCATCATGGCTGCAAGTATGATCAAAGTGGTTGCTAGATGCCAGAGTTTTGGCATATGCCGCAGTCTCTTGGGGGTGAACGGGTCTCACAGCTTGCATGTCATAATTGTGTCATTGACCTTCATAGGTTACGTAATTAGGTCAACATCCGGTCCATATGGAAACGACTAAAAAGTCGCCCGAGAGCGGAATAGCGAATATCCGCTTCATCCGGTCCATATGGAGATCAGCGTCCTGAAGACAAAGGTCATGATTGTCTCACCTGTGCCTGCGCCGGCTGTGGCATTTTTATGCAATGACAATCCTATTGAGCAGGTTACCACTTTCAAGTACTTGGGCCTTCATTTTCATCAGTCAGGTGCTGTTGCGCATTTGGTCACCCCAATCAAGTCCAAGGCTGGTGGTTCATGGGCTGCTGTCCAGCAACGGCATTCTTTGCTGCAATGTGGCAGAACCATCAACTCGCATTTACATTTATTGCAGGCTGTCTTGGTGTCTGCCTTGCTGTATGGCTGTCAAGTGTGGGGCATGCACAGCCCGCGTGTTGCTGCTGCTAACCGTGCTCGTTTGGACTTGCAACGCTTGTATGATTACTACCTCAGGACAATCTGTGGTTTGCTGCCTTCAACCCCACGTAGGATGCTGCTGGCAGAGTTAGGATTGTTGCCTTTGCAAGTGTTATGGTGGAGGCAAACTTTGCGATTTTGGAACTCAGGTCAGTATGCTTCCAGGAATGGCTGTGTTTACAAGATGATATCTCCTGCCCATGCCTGCAGGTATTCCTCTTCTTTTTGCCTGTCAAGCCTGTCTTACTGGACCATCTTTGAGACTTGTGCTTCTGTGTCAGTGTGATGTGACGTTGCGAAAGTTCCACCTCATTTCAGTCTGGTGTTCTGTCAGCATCTCTTACATGTCTGCATTTGCAAGGATCACAAGTTGTGAGTGTGAGAGGCAGCTGGAATCTGGAGAGGCTCTAATGAGATGTCATGACGAGCTTGACAGTGCAGAACCCAGGGCAAAGTTGGGATTGTAGTGCAAGCCGATCTTTCTGCACGTATGGTCATTGAGTACAACCTGTAAAGCCTGAAATCCTTGTTGGAAGAGAGAGAGACAAACCAGACAGTGTGCTTTGCTTTTGCATGGTGTCAAAGCGCTGGCTGTCCAAACGCCAAATAACATGTGAAGCTGAGGGACAATCCTTTTGTAGACCTGCTGGCTGATACTCTGCCTGAATTTGAAGAGCCAGATGAGATATCTTGCTGGACTCATAACAAGCGCAAGGGCAGTTTCTCACCAAACGCCAGGAAGCCAGCACCTTTGCTTACTGACTTTTCCTCTGTAGAGGATAAACACAAGCTTCTGAAGATGTCCAATCAACTGCATCGAAGCAGTCTTATGCTTGATGATTGGCTGACAGAACTGCAGCAGCAGCAGAGGTGTACCTTCGACGCCAACTTCCAAATCTTGAAAGCAAAAGGCTACAAGCCCTTCCTCTGAGGCTCAGGATCAACACACCGCTCTTTGAGTACAAAAGCTGGACGTCCTTTCAAGGCCCACAACAGCATTGTTTATTCAAAGTTCACATTCTCAAAGTTTTTGCATTTATAATAAATGATTTATTGTCTGTTAAGTCCTGGAGACAGAAAATGTGGTGGTTGGTTGGTTGGTTGATTGACTGATTGATTGATTGATTGATTGATTGATTAATTGATTGATTGATTGATTGAATGATTGATTGATTGGTTGATTGATTGATTGATTGATTGATTGATTGATTGATTGATTGATTGATTGATTGATTGATTGATTGATTGATTGATTGATTGATTGATTGACAAACCCTTGCAGGGATTCTGTGACTGCACATACCGGTCGCCGGCCTACCTGATCACTACCCAGCTCGTCAGCCAACTTGAATGCGAGAGATGCTAAAGTTCCGATGGACTCTTGCTTCGCAGAACTTCCTGACCACGTCCTGAGCTCTTGCCTGCGCTTGACATCGTTTGTGGCTAAGCTGCGATGCCAGCAAGTCTGCGCGAGCTGGAGGAGCCTTCTCAAACGCTCTGCAGCACCTGGCAATGCCTGCGAAACCTCAAATACTAGTTTATGGGGTCTTAGCTTAAATCTTTATGTGTCTGAATCAACCGAGACGCTAGCAAGGACACCGATCGAGTATCTTGGGTACATCACATGCATAAACCTGATAACGACAGCAGGACCGCTGTCTCTGCACAGTGAAGCTTGTCTGCATTGGATTGCTCAGCAAGCAATGGTGTTTCCGCAAGTGTATATCCACATCGATGATATCAGGGCAGTCTCGCCTGCACAGCTGATGCCTCGTCTTGCAACGGCGTTGATCGCAGCAGCTGCGTTGGCACCTCCTGGATGGCTACTGCAGCTTGATGCAGGTAAGAAACCACGGGCAACAAAGCTGCACTTGAGAAGAGCCGATAAGGCAATAAGTCTGCAAGTCTCAAGCAAGCTTGTCAAGTGTCCTGACTCATACAGTACCGCACTGTGCAGATTTTGACGTCACAGATCCTCAATTTGGCTGTCAATAGCTTGCAGGGGTGCTCAAATACTGGAAAGCAAGCGTAGCAAATATACTGCAACTTTCCTGTCTGACACAACTGACTCATCTGTCTTGTACTGTTAAGTCTGAGCTCAGCTTTCTGGAGGAGCTTCAGCACCTTTCCCTTCTGGAGACACTTACGCTGTCCAGGCTACCTGCAGTGCCAAGGGATGTCCACAACTTCAGGTTTGTACAGAGCCTGAGCTTGGACGGTTTTAAAGAACAAGAGTGCAATATTGAAAGCTACACACAGCTTACCCATCTGCGGATCTCTGTTCACCATCAGAATACAATGAAGGAAATCCTACTGCCATTTGGCCAGGGTGTCAAGCTGCACAGTCTTGACATATGGGGCCCTTGCCAAGAGCCCCATACTTTCCATCTCAGAAGTCTCACCTGTGCAACTCGTCTTGAGAAGATGAGCTTGTACGATGCATCTCCGCAAAACATTGAGCAAGCTAACTTGTCAGCTTTGCCTTTTTTGACATGCCTGCGGTTCATCAGCCCAAGTTGTGCTTTGCTCCAAACTCTCACACTATGTAGTAGTTTGCAGAGTCTGTATGTATCAGATTACCACTGGACAACGCTTCCATCAACCTTTTCGCTTCTGACTCAACTTAGTGGCCTGACCATATGTCAATGCAACTTCGCCCAGTTCGCAGACTGCCTTTTGCACCTGTCCCAGCTTGAGAGGTTATGTGTCTCCTGCAGCAAGCCTGCACTTCACCTGAGTGACAGCATACTAGGCCTTGCAACATGGCCAAACCTCAAATCTCTGGGCATCAGTAATTATTCGCAATCTCGGTTTTCAGTTGAGTCACAGCTGCTTTTGAGTCAGTTGCAGAAGCAGCTGAAAGATTGCAACTCATCTTGCAAGTTCAATTTTAGTCGCAGATGATTTGTCTCAGGAGTTTCTTCCGAAGACTTCAACATGATCATGTAAACATCTTTCCATTTTGGTGTGCTACAACATGCTGCTTTTGGTCTGCTTATGCGCACGCTGCAACTGCAAACGGGCCAGCATGTGGACATGATCTGAATCAGCGTCTCATCGATGATTCAAGACATCTCTTCTTGGTTTGCACTTGCCATTGCTGCTCTAGAGATCTGCTGCCTGTCAAGACCTGTTTACTAGACCGTCTTTGAGACTTGTGCTTATATGTATAGATGTCAATCTAAGTTATCAGTAATCACAATATGATCACAAAAAGGCATTTCCGCAAAACATTGAGCAATATTGCAAGCTGACTTGTCAGCTTTACAAATTTTGACACAACTGGAGTTCAAGAGCCCAAATTGTGCTTTGCTTCAATCTCTCTCATTGTGTAGCAGCTTGCAGAATCTGTATGTTTCAGATTAAAAGCAGCCGACACTAGTGAAGTACTTTCGTCAAGCTTTTCACTGTTGACTCACCTCAAGGACCAGATCATGTATTGATGCAGCTTTGCCCAAATCCAAGAGTGCCTTTCGCACCTGTCCCAGCTTGAGACTTTATGTATCTATTGCAACCAGCCGACTTTTCGCCTGAGTGACAGCATACTATGCCTTGCAAACCTCGTAGACCATAAGCTGCTTCTCCAGAGAAGATTCTGGTCTTGTGTGTTCTCATGAGTGGTAGGGATGATCATCCTGATAAGTGCGTCTGGTAGACGCACTTTGCTGCTGTCACTTCTCATGAGTGGTAGGGAGTAGCACAGCATGTCCTCCCATGAGTAATACTAGGGTAGGTGCATCATCTGCTCTGATGTGCTATTTATCTCAGCAACAGTGTGCAAGCTTTTACAGAACCAACTTGCAACTGCAGATGCATTCCAAGGCTCTTGTCTTTAGCTGCACTTACAATCAAGCAAAGCACGGCGTCGATAGCTACGCATATGCGTCTGTCCAGCAAAATGCATACCGCTTGCAGCAACACAGTGTGCGCCCTAGGCAGGTGATGAGCAACCCCACGACTGTTTGTTGGCTGGGTGCGCACGTGGGCGCAACAAACCCCGCTGCAACCAAAAGGTAGGCTTGTTACCTACTAACTGCCTGTGTCACACTTTGCAATGCTGCACAAGTAGACCTGAGGCTAAGATTTAAAAGGCAAGGTGTTGTGCATCAGCCGTGGCTTATTGTGTGTGTTGCATACCCGTCAACCGGCGACAGTTGAGCCAGGCAGCTAAGCAGGCACGGCACCAGCTAGCTGACAAGATGTGGAGTATGATGGCCATGGCCTTGACGAAGAAAACAAAATGAAAGACTACGCCTTTTGGCGTCAATTCAGTAAGAAGCCAAAAATTATACCAGGCTGCCCAGTGAATGATGCTTTTGCATATAATGTGATGACACAGCATCTTGCTTACTGGACTTGTAGCTCATCCCCTTGGCCAATCAAAATCTGTGCTGGCGATGTTGCTGATGCCAAGCATCAGCTGCTGTCATGTGCGCTGCTCATGGTAGACTTATCTACTTTTGTGTTGTCCTGCAGGCTTCCATCAGGACTGTACCAAGCTGTTGTATGAACTATTTCAGCCTGTCTTTTTATGCAAGGGACGTGAGCTGCACTGTACCTCCAATTAATCAAAACTTTTTAGACTGAGGATGCCAGAGGCAAGGCATGCACTTCCAGTGAGACATGCAAGATACGCCATGCGATGCAGTGTTGATTTTGCAGCATTGGTAAGCAGTATGACGCTGTGCTCAGTAAATTCAAAATCTGGCTGTCACATCATGGTGCTACAATGTCATACAAACAGTGCAGCGTTGCTTCCAAAAGTGGTAGAATGTTAAAAACATTCACCTTGTGAGGCACAACATGACAAAGCAGCAAGCCCTACCCTTCTTGGCTATGCAAGCCTGGAGAGCTGTATATAAGCTGTGCCTGAAAATGATTTTGTTGCTGGGTGTACTGATGCATGCACATCTTTGGCACGTCGTTTGTGCCTGTACACAACAATGTGCACCCTGTGCCTGTAAACAACGATGTGCACCCTATGCCTGAGTCTGATTTGCATGCTCTATTGGAAAAAATCGCTTTGCATATGTCTTGATCAGCTGCCAGCTGGTTGGACCCCTGAGTGCAATGTTGGTCATGCTGCCTGGTTGGAAGCTGGTGCTGAACCTGTGCTGGAGTCTCCAGTTGTGCTAATGCGCATCCAGGTAGAATTCTCTTTGGCCTGCCTGATGTTGCAATTTTGTGGTGGCACACTGCTTGCCTGTGTGGCTTGTCATGCTAGCCCTGCATGGCTCTGATATGGTGCTTGCTTGCTCCATATTCCATGTATTCCCCATAGTGTCTAAGCTTATGCTGCAATCTGAGTCACACTTGTCCTATTGCAAGTGCAATCCTGTGTCAGCAGCTGCTGCAGCCATGTTTTTCATGGCTGCTGATTCAGTCGACTCTTGGGGTGTTGTCAGGCTTTTCTGGCTGACTGTACTTTCAGGTGCTGTCTGCCGCTTTGTTGTGGTTTCT
>JAABUS010009205.1_pt1 | contig 10504 bp, 10 predicted proteins | sample 5560161 | NCBI WGS metagenome assembly JAABUS01 (sample SAMN10711885, study PRJNA513376) | rock metagenome | isolation source: Antarctica rocks | place: Antarctica: Victoria Land, Trio Nunatak nord | collected 2016-01-04
CTGACCCCGGGAGTGCAGGAGTGTTGGTGGTTGTCACCGGCGTCCCGGGCGCTGGGAAGACGACTCTTGGCTCGGCTCTCGCGGTCGCGCTCGGAGCGCCGTTTCTCTCGCTCGATGCGATCAAGGAGAGCCTGTACGCCGGGGGCGAGGGGACCCAAGATCGCTATGGACTGCGCCTCGCCGCCGAGCGGGAGCTCGTCGTCCAACTGACTTCGGCAGGCGCCACCGTGGTGGTGGACCTTTGGCTTGCGCCTGGCCGCGACACAGAACGCATCACTGCGTTGTTGCAGCGGCAGGCTCGAAAGATCGTCGAGGTGCTATGCCGGGTCCCGGCCGACGTCGCGGTTGCGCGGTATGCACGTCGACGGCGAAGCGGCCCGCACTTGCCGCCTGACGAGATGACTCTGCGGAGGATACGAGAAGCCAGCGATGTCTTGAGGCCCATGGGGGTTGGCGACTGCGTCGAGGTCGACACGTCTGAGCCGGTCGACGTCGACAACGTTCTGGATCGCCTGCGCCCGTAGCTGGGCATGCGTGCACGCGGAGCGGCGCCGTACGGCGTACCTTCCGCTTTGCTCAATCGAAGCGGAAAACAGGCATCGTTTGTGACCGTCGAAGCGTACGGTCACTTGTCGTGGGACAGATGAGGATCGGGCGAACAGTGGCGAGGAGTGTCCCCGTGTTCGGGGTCTTAGTGACCACCGTCGTGCTGGCCGGTTGCGGCACCAAGAGTTCCAACCAGCTTCAACCGGGCGACGGCACAGGGGCAGCAAGTGGTAGCGGGTCTAGTTCGGACACCCCGCTCATCAGTGACGACGGCGACGTACTGCTGGCCTGCGGCTCGAGTCTCGCCTTTTGGTCGTCGGCGATGGACGGTGGCGTCGGGCTCGCCGATGATGCGGAAGTAGAAGCTGCCCTCGAGGAACTCGCCATCGAGGCGGGCATCGACGCACCAACGGAACTGCAGCAGGCAGGGGCAGCCGACGCGGAGTGGATCGTGCTGGCGAAGGAAACCGCTGGCGGCACCGAGGAGCTTCTTCTTGGGCTCGGGCGCTGGGACCCGGAGAAGGGACCGATCGACGGTCAGTACGTCGTCCTCGATCGCACAGAGGATGGCTGGAGCGCCGGCGGCTGGGGCGATTGCAATTTGGCGCCAGTAGTGAACGATGGTGTCAGCTGGGTCGAGATGAGTGCCGCTCCGGCCGGCCTGGACTCTGCCTCCTCGACACTCGCGGTTGAGGTACGAGAGCGGGAATGCACGTCAGGACGCGATCCGCTGCCGTTCCTGCACGAGCCGACCGTCATCGAGGCCGACGAAACGGTGACGGTGTACTGGACTAGCGACGCACCCCACGGTGCTCAGACGTGTCAAGGAAACCCACCAGTCAGGATGGCGGTCGAACTCGACGAGCCACTCGGAAGCCGAACTCTCCTCGACGGCTCGACCTGGCCTCCTAAGCGGGTCACCGGCTCCTAGCGGCCGTCGATGGGAGCGCTGGTCAGGCGAGCAGCGTGAGAACCTCGGCGACCAGGGCCGGCTTGGCCGCTCGCTGGCCGTACCGGTCTTCGATCTCGACGGTCACCTTGAGAGTCACTTGGGCGCCAGCGGGCACCACTGTGACGGCGGCGATCTCTACGCCGGCGCGGACGCGGCTGCCCACAAGAACAGGCTGAGGGAAGCGCACCTTGTTCGACCCGTAGTTGATCTTGACCGACCAGCCGGAGTACTCGACCAGTGACGCGACGAGCGCCGGCACCAGCGACAAGGTCAGGTAGCCGTGGGCGACCGTGGCTCCAAACGGCCCCTCAGCGGCACGCAACGGGTCGACGTGGATCCACTGGCGGTCACCCGTCGCCTCCGCGAAGGCGTCGATGCGCACCTGGTCGATGGTGACCCAGTGGCTGTACCCGAGGTGCTCGCCGACGGCGGTCCCAAGCTCGTCGTACGTCGTGAAGGTGCGCGTCATGCCGAGACGTCAATCGCCGGCCGACACGCCGGCCGAAGCGGGCCGTTGCTGACGTGTCGGCGGGGGGTGGGGTCAGCCACGCGGGCCGCCGGCGACGTACAGGACCTGGCCAGTGACAAACGAGGCGCCCTCGCTGACGAAGTACGAGACGGCGGAAGCGATGTCGTCCGGCGTGCCGACGCGAGGAACCGGGGTCTCGGCAGCGCGGGCTGCCTGTAATGCCTCGAAGTCGACGCCGAGGCGCTGCGCGGTCATCGCGGTCATGTCGGTCACGATGAAGCCCGGTGCGATCGCGTTCGCGGTCACCCCGAACTTGCCCAGCTCGATCGCAAGTGTCTTAGTGAGACCCTGCATGCCTGCCTTGGCTGCGGCGTAGTTGGCCTGGCCGCGGCTGCCGAGCGCCGAGGTGCTCGACAGATTGACTATGCGCCCCCAACCAGCCTTCGTCATGTGGGCCTGCGCCGCCCTGGTCATCAAGAACGCGCCGCGGAGGTGGACGTTGATGACCGAGTCCCAGTCCTCCTCGGTCATCTTGAACAGCAGGTTGTCGCGCGTGATGCCGGCGTTGTTGACCAAGACGGTCGGGGGGCCCAGTTCGTCGGCGACCCGGGCTACGGCCGCCTCCACTTCTGCGGCGTCGGAGACGTCGACGCCGACCGGGATGGCCTGACTGCCCTTACTCGTTATCGCATCGACCGTCGCGGCGCAGTTCGCCTCGTCGAGGTCGAGTACGCCGACTGCGAAGCCGTCTTCGGCCAGCCGCGAGGCCACGGCGGCACCGATGCCGCGAGCTGCTCCAGTCACGATCGCGACGCGGGGCGAGATCGAGTCCATGATGACCTTTCAGTCGACGCAGTGATGTCCGGTGACGATAGCCGCTTCTGCTAACGCCGGGTCTCGACAGGCTCGACCATCAGATGCCGATGGGGTGCCAGACTGTCTTGATCTCCAGGAACGCCCGCATCCGGGCGGTGCCCGGGTCGGCCGACCAATCCGGCTCGTCGGCCGGGCCGAGGTACACCCGCTTGAGATTGTCCGCGGACGACGCCTGCAGCTCGGTCCGCAACCCGACGTCGTCGACACCGGTCAGGTCGATCGCGTTGACGTCCATGTGCGAGGCGAGCCACGGCGCCACCTCCGCCGCACTCCCGGTCAGCAGGTTGACCACCCCGCCGGGCACGTCGGACGTCGCCAGCACCTCGGCGAGCGCCACCGCCGGTATCGGCCGGGCCTGTGACCCGACAACGACACAGGTGTTGCCGGTGACGATCACCGGCGCGACGACGCTCACCAGCCCGAGCAGCGACGACTCCTGTGGCGCCACCACCGCAACGACGCCGGTTGGCTCGGGCACCGAGAAGTCGAAGTACGGTCCGGCGACAGGGTTGCTGCTGCCGACCACCTGGGCGAGCTTGTCGGCCCAACCGGCGTACCACACGAGCCGGTCGATCGAGGCGCTGACGGTGGTCTCGGCCCCCCGCTTGCCGCCCCCCTCGCCGCGCTGCACCTCCTCGACGAACTGCTCCCGCCGCCCTTCGAGCAGCTCAGCCACGCGGTAGACGACCTGACCGCGGTTGTACGCTGTCTTGGCCGACCAGCCGCCGAACGCCTTGCGAGCCGCCGACACCGCGTCGCGCGCGTCCTTGCGGGAGGCGAGTGCGGCGTTCGCCCAGAAGCTGCCCTGTCCGTCGCTGACGACGTACGAGCGGCCGGACTCGCTGCGAGGGAACGCTCCACCGATGTAGAGCTTGTAGGTCTTTCGGACGTCCAACCGCCGTCCGCTGGCGGAGCTCTTAGTGGGCAAGATAGGCCTCCAGCCCGTGGCGACCGCCCTCGCGACCGTAGCCCGACTCCTTGTAGCCGCCGAACGGGCTGGTCGGGTCGAACTGGTTGAACGTGTTGGCCCACACGACTCCGGCGCGTAGCTGGTTGGCCATCCACAAGCTCAGCGACCCTTTGTCGGTCCAGACGCCGGCCGACAGCCCGAACGGGGTGTTGTTGGCCTTCTCGACAGCCTCGGCGGGGGTTCGGAACGTCAGCACCGACAACACCGGACCAAAGATCTCCTCCCGGGCTATCCGGTGCGCCTGTGAGACGCCGGTGAAGACAGTCGGTGGGAACCAGTAACCCCGGTCGGGAAGCTCGCAGGGAGCCGACCAGCGTTCCGCACCTTCGGCCTCGCCGACCGCCGACAGCTCGCGGATCTTGGCCAGCTGCTGCGGGGAGTTGATGGCGCCCACGTCGGTGTTCTTGTCGAGCGGATCGCCGACCCGCAGTGTCTTCATCCGGCGCTTGAGCCTGACCATCACGTCGTCGAAGACGCTCTCTTGGACGAGGAGCCGCGAGCCGGCGCAGCAGACGTGGCCCTGGTTGAAGAAGATGCCGTTCACGACGCCCTCGACAGCCTGGTCGATGGGCGCGTCATCGAACACGATGTTGGCCGCCTTGCCGCCGAGCTCCAGCGTCAAGGACTTCTTCGTACCGGCCACAGCGCGGGCGATCTCCTTGCCCACCTCGGTGGAGCCGGTGAAGGCCACCTTGTCGACGTCAGCGTGGGTCACCAATGTCCGACCTGTCTCGCCGGCACCGGTGATGATGTTGACGACCCCGGGCGGCAGGTCCGCCTGCTGGCAGATCTCGCCGAAGAACAGCGCAGTCAGGGCGGTTGTCTCCGCGGGCTTGAGCACCACCGTGTTCCCGCAGGCGAGCGCCGGGGCGATCTTCCAAGCCAGCATGAGGAGCGGAAAGTTCCAGGGAATGATCTGGGCGGCTACTCCCAGCGGCGCCGGCGCTCGGCCGCGGCCGCCGTCGGGCTGCCAGGAAGGGGAGGCGTACTCCAGCTTGTCGGCCCAGCCGGCGTAGTAGAAGAAGTAAGCAGCCACCAGGGGCAGGTCGACGTCGCGCGACTCGCGGATGGGCTTGCCGTTGTCGAGCGACTCGAGAACTGCCAGCTCGCGGGACCGCTCCGAGATGATCCGGGCGATGCGGTAGAGGTACTTCGCCCGCTCCGAACCAGGCATCCTCGACCAGGTACGGGCATACGCCCGCCTGGCCACACCCACGGCGCGGTCGACGTCTGCTTCGGTGGCCTCGGCAATCTCGGCGAGTACCTCCTCGGTTGCGGGGCTGACCGACTTGAAGCTCGAGCCGCTGCCGTCGACGAACTCGCCGCCGATGAACAAGCCGTACGTCGATGCCAGGTCGAGCAGCGCTCGAGACTCCGGTGCCGGGGCGTACTCGAAGGCCATCGTCTTCTCCTAGTCGAGGGTGAAGTAGTCGTGACCCGCGTAGCGACCGGTAATCAGCTTGCTGCGCTGCATCAGCAGGTCGTTGAGCAGCCGAGAGGCTCCGAACCGGAACCGGTCGGGGTGGAGCCAGTCGTCGCCTACGGTCTCGTTGACCATGACGAGGTACTTGATCGCGTCCTTGGCGGTGCTGATCCCACCGGCGGCCTTGACCCCGACCTGTCGCCCGGTTGCGTCGAAGAAGTCGCGTACGGCCTCCAGCATCACCAAGGTGACCGGCAGAGTCGCCGCCGGCTGCACCTTGCCGGTGCTGGTCTTGATGAAGTCGGCGCCGGCGAGCATCGCCAGCCACGAGGCCCGGCGTACGTTGTCGTAGGTCATCAACTCGCCGGTCTCGAGGATCACCTTGAGATGCAAAGGCGTGGTCTTTTCGTGGCCGACGCAGACGTCTTTGATCGCACGAATCTCGTCGTACACCTTGGCGAAGTCGCCACTGAGGAAGGCTCCCCGGTCGATGACCATGTCGATCTCGGTGGCCCCTGCCGCGATCGCGGAGGCGGTGTCGCCGAGCTTGACCTCCAGCGCCGCCCGTCCCGATGGGAACGCCGTCGCCACCGACGCGACGGCCACCCCGGAGTCCCCGAGCGCCGCCCGGGCGGTGCTGACGAGGTCCGGATAGACGCAGACCGCCGCGACAGCGGGACAGCCGGAGTCAGCTGGGTCGGGGCGCCTCGCCTTCGCGCACAGGGCCCGAACCTTCCCGACCGTGTCTTGGCCCTCAAGCGTCGTCAGGTCGATCATCGAGATGGCCAGGTCGAGCGCCTGCGCCTTGGCGGACGTCTTGATCGACCGTGACGCCAACGTAGCGGCCCGGGCCTCGCACCCCACCTGGTCGACCCCCGGCAGTCCCCGGAGGAACCGGCGCAGTGCAGACCCGGTGGAGACGACCTCGTCGAAAACACTCGGGGAGAGAACCGGTGGTGCCACGCTCGAAGTCTAGGCTCCGGCCTGAAGACGCGGTAACTCACAGCCCTCCTCTCTCGAGCGATGTTGCGAGGCGGGTCTGTACGCCCAACTACAGTGATCCTGTGGCGAATCAGGTGGCTGGTGGGGCCGGCCGGGTGGTTGAGAGCTTCGCTCCGTTGTCGGGACGCGTGCTCGGCTACGTCGCCGTCGGCGCCGGCGTTGTCCTGGTGGTGGGGTCGCTGCTGTCGGACCCCGCAGCCAACCGAGGGCTGGTTTTCTTCGGCGTCGCGATGTGTCTGGTCGCCTGGGTGGTGCTCATCCGTCCGCTTGTCGTGGCTCACGAGAACGGTGTGCTGCTCCGCAACATGGTGCGTGACACGTTCGTTCCATGGGTCTGCATCGAGCGGACACGGGTGCTCCAGACGTTGCACGTGGTGACCCCGACGAAGGTCTACCACGGTCTCGGTGTGAGCCGGTCGGCCCGCTCGGTCGCGAAGGAGTCGCGGCGGGGGCAGGCTCCCGCCTCTCCGGGCTTCTTCGGCATCGGAGGTAGCGGGATCTTCGGACGCAGCTACCCCGCGGAGGCCGAGTCTTCCACGGCCCGGCACGCCGTCGGCGGCACCTACCAGGCGTACGTCGAGTCGAGGCTCGAGAACCTGGCCGCCGGCAAGGCAAAGCCTGCCGCAGGCACAGCGCAGGCTGCTGCGGATGGCCCGGTGACGTCGTTGGCCACCCTGCCGCTGGCGGCTCTGGGTCTAGCCGCCTGCTGCGCTGCCTTGATCTTCGTGTGAGCTGGCCGGTCCCAGACCCACGGCGGTGGCGACGTCACGCCGGATAGCCGCCAACCGCCCCGCCGCAGCGCTGCGGGCAGCGGCGAGCCCCGCGGACTCGACCTGCACCACCACCTCGAGGTAGCACTTGAGCTTCGGCTCGGTGCCAGATGGACGGACGACGACGCGGCCGCCATCTTCCAGCCGGTAACGCAACCCCTCGGTGGGAGGGAGTGAGGAGGTGCCTTCGCTCAGATCGTCGGTGTGCTCGACGGCGTAACCGCCGAACTCTCGAGGTGGGCTGCTGCGCAGCCGCCGCATGGCTTCAGTGATGAGCGAGCGGTCGTCCACCCGAACCGACAGCTGGTCGGTGGCGTGGACGCCGTACCGCTCAGCGATCTGGTCGAGGCGGTCGAGCAGCGTGTTGCCCTGCGCCTTCAGCTCCGCCGCGAGCTCGGCGAGCAGGAGCAGGGCGGAGATTCCGTCCTTGTCGCGGACCAGGTGCGGTGCGACGCAGTAGCCGAGTGCCTCCTCGTAGCCGTAGGCCAACCCCGGCACCCGACCGATCCACTTGAAGCCGGTCAACGTCTCCGTGAACTCGACGCCATGCTCGCCGGCCATCCGCCGGAGCAGCGACGACGACACGATTGTCGTTACGAAGACCCCTCGAGCTCCGCGGCGCAGCAACGAGTCGGCAAGCAACGCCCCCACCTCGTCACCCCGGAGCATCCGCCAACCTTCCTCGGACGTAACCGCCGCCGCGCACCTGTCGGCGTCAGGATCGTTGGCCACCACCAGGTCAGCCGCACACGATGCGGCCAGCTCGAGGGCGAGATCCATCGCCCCGGGCTCCTCAGGGTTGGGGAACGTGACGGTAGGGAAGTCCGCGTCGGGCTGTGCTTGTTCCGGCACCACGATGGGCTTGCCGAAGCCGGCTCCGGTCAGCACCCGTTCGACCAGGTCGTTGCCCACGCCGTGCAGCGGCGTGTAGACGAGCGCAAGGTCACGCGGCGTCGTCGGGTCAGCCAGCCGCGTCAACGCGTCGACGTACGCCTGCACGACGGCTTCGTCGAGGATCAGCCAGTCGTCACCTCGTGGTATAGAGGCGGGCGAGCCGACAGCGTCGATGCGAGCCTCGATCTCGGCGTCCACGGGCGGCACGATCTGGCTGCCGTCGCCGAGATACACCTTGTAGCCGTTGTCACGCGGCGGGTTGTGGGAGGCCGTGACCATGACTCCCGCCACACAGTCGAGATGCCGGATCGCGAAAGCCAGCACCGGCGTCGGCAACGGGCGCGGCAGCACGAGGGCAGCAAGGCCGGCACCCCGCATCACCTCGGCGGTGTCGCGGGCAAAGACGTCCGACTTGTGCCGGGCGTCGAAGCCCACCACGACAGTGCCGCCTCCGACGGTGTCGATCAGGTACGAGGCAAGGCCGGCCGCCGTCTGTTGGACAACGACGCGGTTCATGCGGTTCGGTCCGGCAGCGAGTTCGCCGCGCAACCCGGCGGTGCCGAACTCAAGCCGCCTGGCGAAGCGATCCGTCAGCTCGCCGAGTGCGTCGCGGCCCCCCTGGGCGGCCGCCAGCAGCTCGGTCAGCTCTGCCCGCGTCTCCGGATCGGGGTCGAAGCCGAGCCAGGACTGCGCCTGGCGTCCGAGGTCAAACGGAACTGTCATGAGGGTCCTCCGGGGACGCCCAACGCACCACTTGCAGCTCGCCAGGGGCGCCGACGACAGCGGTGATGACCTGGTCTCGACCAGCTGACTTCGCTTTGTACAGAGCGCGGTCGGCGGTGCGGCGGACGGCTTCTGGGTCGGGCGAGCTCACTTGGGTCGCGCCAAGGGAGATCGTGGTCCGCACCCGCCGGGCAGCTCGCAGTAGCCTTTCGGAGATCATCGAGATCTGCTTGGTGCCGTCAGCCGCCGCGAGGACGGCGAACTCGTCACCGCCGATTCGGTAAATCCGGTCGGCGTCACGCAGTTCCGCCGTGAGCACGGCCGCCAATGTCCGGAGCAGATCGTCACCGGCCGGATGGCCGTAGGTGTCGTTGACCTTCTTGAAGTGGTCCACGTCGATGATGAGGCAGACGAGGCGATCGGCGCCGACAGCGGTGTGTCCCCGCGCGGCAGCCTGCCGAAGATCTTCGGTGAACGCCGCGGCGTTGTGAAGTCCCGTCAGCTGGTCGATCAAAGCGCGCCGGCTGAGCTCTTCGATCGCTCCGGCGGTGGCCAACGAACCAGCGGTCTGGGCCGCCAGCAGCTCGATGGCCGCTCCGACCGTCGGGTCGTGCTCGACCGACCGAGTGTCGGCGGTGGTGAGCAGTCCGGTGACCCGCCCACCCGCCACCAACGGCTGTACGGCGAGTGCTCGCACGCCTGCCCGCAACAAGAACTCATACCCGCGCGGAGCGCTTGCCCCGCCCGGGAAGTGCGACGACGTACCGGCCTGCACCCATCCCGCGATCACCTGGTGGTCTGCATCGCTCCATCCGCACAGCGCCTCGGCCAGTGGTCCGCTCGCGTGTCGGGTCGACCAGCGGCCAGAGCTGTCACAGGAGCTGAGCGAGGCACTGGACATCCTGGAGAGCTGAATCGCTGCCTCGACCGAGCGTGACTCGATCTCGGCGATGTCTGTCAGCGCGGTCAGACCGACAGCGATACGCGCCAGCCGCTGGGCGAGAGACACGGGCGGTAGACCCCCCGCCTGCTCGATGCTGCGTCCGAGTCGATCTGCCGCGTCGGTGATGAGCTGGACGACACCGGCTGGCAACGCGGTGTGGGACTCGATGCTGACTGCGCCCACAACCTCGTCGTGGACCCGCACCGGTGTGCACGCCTCAGCTTGGAGCCCGGGGATAGCCGCGATGAACTCGTCGTCCGCGTTGACGTCGGTGATGATCTCGGTCTTCCCCGTGGCGATCACCCGGCCGACGACGCCTTGGCCCGGAGGGAACCCGTCGACGACCTGGAAGTAGCCGCGCGCGGCTTCGCATCGCAGTCGGCCATCGATGAGCAGGTAAACGCTCGGAAGGCCACCGAAGGACCACAAATCATCGACAAGGCCGGCGCAGGCCTCGGCGACGGTTCGAGCCGCAGCGCAGCGAGGAAACTGCTCGTTCCCGCCCGCTGAGGGGTCGATCACATCGGCTCCAGAGTCATTCGCTGACTGAGCGGCATGGCCGTTCTCGTAGCTCTTGGACGTAGTCGGCCGGTGCTCCGGCCGCGTCTGCGGCCTCGCTCAGGATGCCAACATAGCTGGCTGAGGGTAGTCCTCCCTCGTAGGCGTCGAGAACGTAGAGCCAGGCGAGCTGCGCGCCGTCGAGCGTCTGAACACGAAGCCGCAGCTTGCGGTACAGCCCCATCTCCCACGAGTCGAGCCGCTGCTCGTCCTCGGGCGTGATGTCGTACAAGGCTACGAACACCTGTGACAAGGGATCCTCGACGACGGTGGCCATCGCACCGTCCCACCCGTGGTCCTCGCCGGCGAAGGTGAGCCTCCACCCGACGACCCAGCCAGTCCCGCGAGCCGGCGAATGCGGACAGCGCGCCAACATCC
>JAABUS010009206.1_pt1 | contig 10500 bp, 14 predicted proteins | sample 5560161 | NCBI WGS metagenome assembly JAABUS01 (sample SAMN10711885, study PRJNA513376) | rock metagenome | isolation source: Antarctica rocks | place: Antarctica: Victoria Land, Trio Nunatak nord | collected 2016-01-04
GCCCTCCTGTTTGTGCCACTCCAGGATGGTGCCCTCGGAGACCGAGTCGCCCATCTGGGGCATGGTCACTTCGACCGTCGTGTTCACCGCCATCGGAGTCTCAGACCATACCGCGTCCGAGCCGCGCCGCCGGGCGCCATCCGCGGCGCTCGCAGACGACGAAGCCGATGCTGCCCGCGAACGGGCCGACGCCGCCCACGACGGCCACCATCACCGCCAGCCAGAGCGGGATGGTGCGCCGCCTGACCGCCGCGATGCACAGCAGCGAGACGACGATCCAGCCGATGCCGTGTGCCCACCCGCACGCGTACTTGACCTCGTCGGCGCCGAGCGCCCACGACGTCAGCAGCGTGAGGTAGATCGCCGAGTGGGCGAACGAGAGGTACTTGAGGCGCTCGAAGGTGATCACGCGACCAGCAGCCTCGCCATCAGGCGCAGCTCGCGCGCCGCCTCGTCCGGCCAGTCCCGGGGATCCGGCGGCCACCAGGCGTGGTCGTCGTGCTCGGGGTCGCGGATCACCTGCGGATCGGGCCCGAGCCACGCCTGCCCGACGAGCATGACCATCTCGGACGGCAGCCGGACGAGCGCCTCGATGTCGAGGCGCTCGGGCCGCACGGCCCACTCCTCCTCGAGCTCCCGGGCGAGTGCGTGCACCGGGTCCTCGCCGACCTCGACGGTGCCGCCGGCGCCGAGCGCCCAGCGCCCGGCCCACGTCGCCACCCACGCCGCGCGACGGCCCGCGAGCCAGCGACCCTGGTCGTCGCGCACCACGCACAGCACCGAGAGCGCGTCGGAGGCGCCGGCGGGCAGCAGCCGCAGCGACCAGCGCATCGGCTGGAGCTCGAGCTCGAGCCCTGGGGGGGCCTCGCGCCAGCCGGCCAGCCGCGCGGCGAGCCCGTCGTGCGCCGGCGAGCCGCGATCGGCGAGCGCCGCGATCGCCTGGTCGGCGGCGGCCTCCTGGGCGGCGTCGGCCGCGAAGGCGTCCGCGCGCCAGCTCGCGGCGACCTGGGCTGCCTGCCAGGGACCGCGGGCGAGGATGCCGGGTGGCGGGGACATCGGCAGACCGAGGGTAGTCTTCCTCGGGTGAGCACCGACGCCTCCGCCAAGAACATGCAGGCCGTCTGCCGGGCCAGGGACGCCCACGACAAGTCGTGCCCCTGGGGCGGCAAGGCGAACGCCGTCCATCTCTCGTGGTTCGACATCGAGCGCATGGGCTGGGATGAGGGCGACGTGATCTGCGGGCTCACCGTGATGGGCGACGAGACGGTCGCCACCGGCATGATGCGGGTGACCTGCGACGCCGAGCCGGACGGCGGCAGGCGCGAGGAGGAAGCGGTGCAGGAGGTCGTCGAGGCGGTCTCGGACCGCGAGCTCGTCACCGTGGGGCCGCAGCGCGAGCCTGGCTCGCGCTGACCTCCAGCCGCCCCCCGAAGGCGCGCTCGAACACGTCCGCCTGGCGCTCGGCGCCCCAGCGGGCGACGGTCACGTCCTCGTGGGCCTCGAGCTCGAGCCGGACGCTGCCGTCGCGCACCTCCACGCGGACGCCGTCGACCGCCTGGTCGCGCGAGCGCTCGAGCTGCTCGGCCACGCGCAGGACCGCCGCGCAGCGCGTCAGCAGCGCCTCGTCGCCGCGCCGGGCCAGCGGCGCGACCGCCCCGAGCGACGGCGCGCCCTTGCGGTGGTAGCGGCACATCTGCGCGATCAGCCCGGTCTCGCGCGGGCTGAAGCCGGGCAGGCCGGCGCTCAGGACGAGATAGCGCGAGTGCTTGTGGTGGTCGTCGTAGTCGATCGACGCGCCGATGTCGTGCAGGCGTGCGGCCGCGCTCAGCAGCTCGCGCTCGTCCGGGTCCCCAGGGTGCACGCCGGCCCGCGCCAGCGCGTCCCAGATCTGCAGCGCGAGCCGCAAGACGTGCTCGACGTGCGCGCCGTTCGTCGCGTACTGGGCCGCGAGGTTCGCCACCGCGGCGCGGCGGACGTCGGCGAACAGCGGCGGGTCGCTGGAGGCCAGCAGCGACGAGAAGAACACGCCCTCGCGCAGGCCCGCCTCGGTGACCTGGAGGGCGTCGAAGCCGCCGGACTCGAGCACCGACTGGACGACCACGGCTCCGGCGAGGATGAGGTCCCCGCGGGCCGCCTTGATGCCGGGGACGGCGCCGCGCTCGGCGGCCGTCATGCCGGCCAGGCGCTCCACCAGCGCGTCGAGCGCCTGGCGCTCCAGACGGAAGCCCTGCACGCCGAAGGACGGCAGCCCGGCAGCGAGCCCCACGGCGGCGGCGAGGTTGCGCACCGTGCCGCCGATGCCGACGAGCCCTCCGGCCTGCCCGCCCGCGAGCCACGGCGCCTCGCCGAGGGCCTCCGCCACGTGGCGGCGCAGGGCGTCGAGGTGCTTCGGCTTGGGACGCTCGCGGGCCAGGAAGCGCTCGGTCATGCGCACCGCGCCCAGCGGCCACGAGCGCGCGTCGAGCGCCAGGCGCTCGCGCACCCGCGTGAGCTGCAGCGAGCCGCCGCCGAGGTCGAGCACGACGCCGTCGCGCAGCGTGGTCGAGTTCAGCGCGGCCAGGTAGCCGTAGCGGGCCTCGGCCTCGGGGGCGAGCACCTCGACCTCGAGCCCGCTGCGCTCGCGCGCGGCCCGCAGGAACGCGTCGCGGTTGGTCGCGTCGCGGATCGCCGAGGTGGCGACCGGCCGCACCCCCTGCACCCCGGTGGCGCGGCAGAAGTGGGCGTAGAGCTCGAGCGTCTCGAGCGCGCGCTCCATCGGCTCGGGCTGCAGCGCTCCGGCCGCGTCGAGACCCGCGCCGATGCGCACCGGCTCGTGGATCTCGTCCGTGCGCTTCCACCAGCCGTCGTCCCAGGAGAAGACGACCAGGCGGAACGAGTTGGACCCGAGGTCGATGACCGCGAGCGTGCGCACCCCGCCTCCATCGTCGGCGGGCACAGGCGGCGCGGCCATGGGAGCTAGTGCCCGCTTCCAAACGGACGGGGGCACTAGGAACGCTCGATGAGCTCGATCCGGTAGCCGTCGGGATCGCGCACGAAGCAGATCCGCGAGCCGCCCTCGCGCACCCGGTAGGGCGGCTTCTCGGGCTCGATGCCCTGCGCGCCGAGGCCTGACAGCGTGGCGCCGAGGTCGGTGACGGTGACGGCGATGTGGTTGTAGCCGGTACCGAGCTCGTAGGCGTCGACGCCGTGGTTGTAGGTCAGCTCGAGGCGGTCGCCGTCTCCCGGGAGGCCCATGAAGACGTTGATCGCCTCCTCGCGGATCGGCGCCCGGCGCCGTTCCTCGAACCCGAGCGCCTCGTAGAAGGCGACGGAGCGGTCGATGTCGCCGATGCGGTAGCACGTGTGGATCAGCTCCATGGCGGGCGAGCGTATCCCTTCGCATGAGTCGCGGTCCGGCAAGCCGCTAGAACGAGGGGGTGAGCCGTGACAAGCCCGACTCGTCGCGCGGCGGCCTGCAGCTCCAGACGCTGCTGCTCTCGGCGATGTCCGCCGTGGTCGCCGCGACCGTCGTCCCGATGTTCTGGGAGAAGGGGACCGTGATCGCCACGGCGATGACCCCGGTCGTCGTCGCCCTCGTCACCGAGGCGCTGCGCCGGCCCGTCGAGCGCGTGAGCGCCATCGCCCCGCGCGTGAGCACCGTCGGCCGCACCGGCGCGCGGCCCTCCGGGCCCGCTCCGGCGCGCGGGCGTCCCCGCGACCGCGCCGGGACGCCCCGCGCCGATCACGACTTCGATCCGGTGCCCGACGAGGGCGCGGCCCAGGCGGCGGACGCGCCCGCCGCCGACCCCTTCGACCTCTATCGCCCGGCACGCCGCCGCTCCTGGTGGAAGCTCGGGCTGGTCACCGGCGCGCTCGCGTTCGTGCTCGCCGCCGCCGTCGTGACGGCCTCCGAGCTGACGATCTTCGGCGGCTCCGTGAGCGGCGACCGCGGCCGCACGACGCTGTTCGGCGGCTCCGCCCGGAAGTCGACCCGGCCGCCGGGGACGCCCAAGGACAAGTCCGCGACGCCCGAGCCGACGGCGACGGCGACGGCGACGCCCGAGGCCACCGCGTCGCCGCGCGCCACCGCGACGCCCACGCCGACCGCCACGCCGACGCCGACCGCCACGCCCGCCGCGACCCCGACCCCGACCCCGACGCCGTCACCCCGGGGCGCCGCCCCGCAGGCCACGCCCACGCCCTAGGATCCACGGCGCCGTACCATCCGGTCCGACCATGGCGAAGGACCGGATTCCGACTTCGCGGGTGTCCAGGACCGCGCGGGTGTCCGGGCTCGCGGCCGGACAGGCTGCGCGCCACCTCGGCACGCGGGCGGCCAACCTCGCCCGCGGCGAGGACGCCCGCCACCACGCGCTCGAGCGCCGCCACCTGGAGGCCGCCGAGCAGATCGTCACGGCGCTGGGGACGATGAAGGGCGCCGCGATGAAGCTCGGGCAGGTGATGAGCTTCCTCGACGTCGGCCTCGTCCCGGAGGAGCACCGGGAGCAGTTCCAGCGCAAGCTCGGCGCGCTGCGCGACGCGGCGCCCAAGGTGCGCTTCGCGGACATGCGGCGGGTGATCGAGGACGAGCTCGGCGAGACGCTCGGGGACGTGTTCGCCGTGTTCGACCCGGAGCCGATCGCCGCCGCCTCGATCGGCCAGGTCTACCGCGCCGAGCTGCCCGACGGGCGCGAGGTGGCGGTCAAGGTCCAGTACCCGGGCGTGGCCCAGGCCGTGCGCGCCGACATGCAGAACCTGGGGATGATCCTTCGGCTCATGAAGCGGATCGCGCCGGGAATGGACGTCAAGGCGACTGCCGACGAGATCCGCAGGCGCATCGGGGAGGAGCTCGACTACGAGCTCGAGGCGGCCAACCAGCGTGCGCTGTCGCGGATATTCCGGGGCCATCCGTTCATCCACGTCCCGGCGGTGGTCACCTCGCTCTCGCGCGAGCGGGTGCTGGTCAGCGAGTTCGTGCGCGGCGTCGGGTTCGACTCGCTCAAGGAGGCCGACCAGGAGCTGCGCGACCGCGTCGGCGAGATCGTCTTCCGCTTCTTCTTCGGCTGCATGTACCGCCACCACCAGTTCTCCGGCGACCCCCATCCGGGCAACTTCCTGCTGCAGGGCGACGGCCGAGTGGCGTTCCTGGACTTCGGGCTCTACAAGGTCATGCCGCCCGCGCTGGCCGAGGCGGAGCTGGCCGCCCAGCGCGCGGGCCACGAGCACGACGCCGTGAGGCTGCACCGCCTGTTCGCGGACATGGGCCTGCTGGCCGAGCCTGACCGCTTCGATCCCGAGAGCGTGCTCGAGCAGTTCCTCGACGCGACCTGGTGGTACGTGGAGGACGGCGAGGTCGCCCTGGAACCGGACATCGCCACGCGGGTGATGATCGAGATGTCGGACCCGCGCTCCTCGCACTTCGGCCAGATGCGCCACGAGACCCTGCCCGCCGATCACCTCTTCGGCCGCCGCGTGGAGATGCTCACGCTCGCCGTCCTCGCCCAGCTGCGCGCCCGTGGCAACTGGCACCGGATCGCCCGCGAGTGGATGTACGGCGACCCGCCGGTGACGGAACTGGGCAAGGCCGAAGCGGGCTTCTACACCTCTTGAATCTGCAGCAGGCTCGTGGTCCCCGGCCGCCCGGACGGCAGGCCGGCGGTGATGCCCACGCGCTCGCCGGGCTTGACCCAGCCCAGCTCGACGACGCGCGCGACGGAGGCGCGGATCAGCTCCTCGGTGACCTCGATGCGGCGGATCCACGCCGCCTGCACGCCCCACATGAGCCCGCAGCGGCGCACGGTCTCGCGGCCCGGCGAGAGCGCGTAGATCGGCGCCGTCGGGCGGTGCGCCGAGATCAGGCGGGCTGAGCGGCCCGACAGCGTCGGGCAGACGAGCGCGGCCAGTCCGAGCTCGGACGCGGCACGGCAGGCGGTGTAGGCGAGCGTGTAGGCCGGGTCGCGGCGGTCGCGGCGCACGCGGTGCTCCAGCCACTCCTTGTAGGGCGCGCTCAGCTCCGTGTGCTCGGCGACCGCGGCCATCATCCGGATCGCCCCGATCGGATGCTGGCCGACGGCGCTCTCCTGGGAGAGCATCACCGCGTCGGTGCCGTCGAGGATCGCGTTGGCGACGTCGGCCACCTCGGCGCGCGTCGGCCGCGAGGAGACCACCATCGAGTCGAGCATCTGCGTCGCGGTGATGCAGGGCCGGGCCAGGGCGCCGGAGAGCGCGATCACGCGCTTCTGCACGATCGGCACCTCCTCGATCGGCAGCTCGATCCCGAGGTCGCCGCGCGCGACCATCACGCAGTCCGAGACGCGGACGATCTCCTCCATGCGCTGCACCGCCTGCGGCTTCTCGATCTTGGCGATCAGCGGCAGCCGCGTGTGCTTGCGCAGGAACGTGATGTCCTCGGCGCGGCGCACGAAGGAGACGGCGACGAGGTCGACGCCGATGCGCTCGCCGGTCGCGAGGTGCTTGAGGTCCTCCTCGGGGACCGCGGGCAGCGACGCGGCCTCGCCGGGGATGTTGAGCCCCTGGCGGGAGGCGACCGAGCCGCCGACCTCGACCTCGGCGTCGATCTCGCCGTCGCCGGGGCGCGTGGCCGTCACGCGCAGGCGTACCGCGCCGTCGGCGAGGTAGAGCACCTCGCCGGACTCGACCGAGTCGGCGAGCCCGGCCCAGGTGATCGCCATGCGCGTCGCGTCGCCCACGAACCCGTTGGCGCCGCAGATGAACGTCAGAGCGTCGCCGGGCTTGAGCTCGGCGATGTCGTCGCGCAGCGGACCGATGCGCAGCTTGGGCCCCGGCAGATCCTGCATGACGGCGACCTGCCGGCCGGCGCGGTTGGCCGCTGCGCGGACGCGATCGGCGACCTCGGCGTGCTCGTCGGTGGTGCCGTGGGAGAAGTTCAGGCGCGCGACGTCCATCCCGGCCTCGACCATCCGGACGAGCACCTCGGGGTCACGCGAGGCTGGGCCGATGGTGGCCACGATCTTGGTACGGCGCTGCATGGCGCACGCCACGGTACAACGGTGGCAGGCGGCTCAATGAGCGCAGGCCGCGACGACCGGGTCTGGCCGCCCGGTCGAATCCTCGCGTAGGCGCTTGAGACCCTCGTGGACGTTGCGCCGGGCGGCCTCCTCGCTCGTGTCCATGGCCGCGGCGATCTCGCGGTAGGGCAGGTCGAGGACGAAGCGGTAGGCCACCGCGAGGCGCTGCTTGGGCGGCAGCGCGCGCACCTGCGCCCACAGCGCCTCGTCGGGCGGCGCCGCGTCCTCGGCGCCGCCGAGGTCGGGCTCGGCGACCGGTACCGCGCGGGCCGCGGCGCGGAAGCCGTCCACCGCCTTGCGCGAGGCGATGGTGAGCAGCCACGAGCGCACGACGTCGGGGTCGCGGAGCCGCGGGTACGCGCCCAGGGCGGCGAGCATCGTGTCCTGGTAGCAGTCGTCGGCCGCCGCGGGTCCGGCCACGGCGATGCAGACGCGCAGCACGTCGTGCCCGTGGCGGTCGACGACCTCCTGGAAGGGCGGCAGGCCGGCCGTCATGGCAGCGCGTGCTCGTGCTCGAGCAGCGTGCGCTTGGCCGCCTCGCCGCCGCCGTAGCGCCCCATCGTCCCGTCGCTGCGGACCACGCGATGGCACGGCACGATGATCGGGATCGGGTTGGTGGCGCAGGCCGTGCCCGCGGCACGCACCGCGTTGGGCGTGCCCGCCGCCGTGGCGACGCTGCGGTAGGTGCCCGTGCGACCGAACGGGATCGCGGCGATCGCGTGCAGCACCCGCTCGCGGAAGCCGGAGGAGAGGCGCCAGTCGACCGTCAGGTCGAACGCGGTCCGCGTGCCGGAGAAGTACTCCTCGAGCTGGCGGCGCGCGCGGTCCAGCCGCGCGGGCGCCTCGAGCATCCGCGGCGAGATCCGTCGCGAGAGGTCGGCCAGCACCGCGTCGTCGCCCTCGCGGGCGAAGGCGACGCGCACCACGCCGGCCGGCGTGGCGGCCACCAGCAGCGGCCCGACCGGGCTGTCGACGGCCGCGTAGGCGACGTCGAGCACGCCGGCCGCGTCCGCTCGGAAGGCGAGGTCGACGGCGGGTGGCGTGGCGCCGGGCAGCCGCGCGGCGGCGCCGCGCAGCATGGTGGCCAGCTCGTCCTCGGGCTCCGGCATCGTCGTGTCCATCATGCCCATGAGACGGGCGGGACGGGCACGCCGTGAGATCGCGCCCGGACCCGCGCCTACGCCGTGAGCGGCGGGTCCTCGGGCACCTCGAGGTAGCGCATCGCCACCTCGCCGAGGTGGATCACGTCGCCGTGCCGCAGCACGGCGCGTCCGACGCGCTCGCCGTTGACGAGCATGCCGTTGCGGGAACGGTCGTCGAGCAGCACGGTGCGGCCGTCCTGGGAGGAGAGCACCGCGTGGCGGCGCGAGACGGTGGAGTGGTCGACGACGATGTCGGCCGAGGGGCTGCGCCCGAGGTGGAGCACCGATCGGTCGAGGCTCACCAGCACGACGTCCTCGCCGTCCTCGATGGCCAGGTGGCGGCCCGGCGTCGGCTTCGGGAAGCGACCGGCGGCCCGTGCGCGCTCGCGCACGCCGAGCCGCGGTAGCGCGCTCGTGCGCTCGGCGACGGGCACGGTCGGCACGTCCGGCGTGGTCTCGTCGGGGGAGGCGGTGGTCACGGCTGCGAATGTTCCCCGCCGTCCCTCAGCGCGACCTAATGGCACGGCGCCGCTCACTTCACGACCTCTCATGCTCGCCCGGCGAGCCCGCAGCCGGTCATCGGAGCCGGCCGTCCTGGACGACCGGCTCGCCGTCTGCGGTCAGGCGGCCGCCGCGGCGCAGGTCGCAGATCATGTCCCAGTGGACGACCGACTCGTTGACGCCACCGGTCTCGGGGTAGGAGCGCCCGAGCGCGAGGTGCACGGTCCCGCCGATCTTCTCGTCGAGCAGGATGTTGCCCACGGGACGGTCGATGCCCGTGTTTGTCCCGATGCCGATCTCGCCGAGACGGCGGGCTCCCGGGTCGGTCTCCAGGGCCGCCTGGAGCACGTCGTCGCCACGCTCGGCGCGGGCGGCGACCACCTCGCCGTCCCGGAACTCGAGCTCGATGCCGGACACCTGCGTCCCGCGCGGGCTGGAGGGGATGGTGTAGCGGATCCGGCCCTCGGCGGAGCCCTCGTGCGGCCCGGTGAAGACCTCGCCCGAGGGCATGTTGCGCCTGCCGTCGGAGTTGACCCACGTGCGGCCCTGCACGCAGAGCGTCAGGTCGGTGCCCTCGGCCTGGATGCGCAGCTCGCGGGCGGGCGCGAGGCGCTCGATCAGGCGCTCCTGCCGCTCGCGCAGCCCGGTCCACGCCGCCACCGGGTCGGAGCGGTCGAGGAACAGCGCCCGCTCGACGACGGCGGCGAAGGCGGCGGTGCCCATGCCCGCCTGCTGGGCCAGCGCGGGCGTCGGCCACAGCGTCAGGCACCAGCGGCGCGAGAGCATCGCCTCGCGCATCGGCGCCTGGGCCCGGGCGGCGCGCGCCGTAGAGGCCGGGTCGACGCCGGCGAGCGCCTGGGTGTTGTCGGTGCCTGGATGCGCAGCGACGCGTCGGTGCCCTGCGCCTCGGCCAGGGCGGCGGGCGAGACCGCGTCGAGGTGGAGGTCGCACGCCGACTCCCAGAAGCCCTCGGCCTGGCCGGGGAGCTCGACGCGCAGCAGCGGCCACGCCTCCCGCTCGAGCAACTCCCGCTGCAGCGCGAGCAGCAGCGGCGCGGCGAGCGTGGTCGAGGCGACGACGACCTGCTGGCCGGCCCGCACGTCGAGGCAGTAGCCCGCCAACAGGCGGGCGAAGGCGGCCGGATCGATCGCGCTCACGGTCCGACCATCAGGGAGGGCCGAGGTCGGGGAACTGCGCCTCCAGGTGCTCGCGCAGGACGCCGCGGATCCACGTCCGCTCCGCCGGCGAGGCGAAGCGGAAGCGGGCCAGCAGATCACGCTGCCGGGTGATCGGCTCCGTGCCCGCGATCTCCCAGCGCACGGCGAGGCGCTCGAAGAGGAACTCAACGGCGCGCTGCCAGGCGTCCTCGCGCGAGAGCGGGGTGCCGCCCAGCGCGGCGGCGTACTCCTGGCGCGTGGCGGGAGTCATCGAGCCGCGCAGCACGAGGCGGTTGCCCTCGGCGTCGACGTACTCGGACTGGGGCGCCTGCGGGCGGTCACGCTTGCGGGCTCTGCGCGCCATCAGGCCGCCGACGTTAGTGCACGCGTCCACAAGGGCGACGCATCCCGGCCGCTCGGGACGAGTGCACTAGCGTGCCGGCCATGCGTAAGCCCACCCGCCGGGACGTCGGACGCGGGGAGCGGGTGCTGCCCGGCGTCTGGCGGCTGCGGCTCCCGCTGCCGTGGCCCGGCGTGCCGCACTGCAACGCCTGGGCGATCGCCGCCGGCGACGGGATCGTGCTCGTCGACTGCGGCTATGACGAGCCCGGGTCGCTGGGGCACCTCGAGCGCGCCCTGGACCAGGTCGGCCTGCGCCTCGAGCACGTGCGC
>JAABUS010009207.1_pt1 | contig 10498 bp, 7 predicted proteins | sample 5560161 | NCBI WGS metagenome assembly JAABUS01 (sample SAMN10711885, study PRJNA513376) | rock metagenome | isolation source: Antarctica rocks | place: Antarctica: Victoria Land, Trio Nunatak nord | collected 2016-01-04
TGCGCGAGCCGGCGCCCGCGGTGCGGGAGCCGGCGCAGCCGGGGGCGCGCCTACCGGCGCCGGGCGGCGCTCCGGAGCGTCGATCGCGCCGGCGTTCGGTCTGTCGCGCCGAGCGTCGCGCGACCCCGGAGGCGTTCGTCGCGCGGCGGGGGCCGGCCTGGTCGCGCTCGGCGGCGCGGACGCGACCGCGGGGCCCGGGGCGCCCCGCGCCGCGCGACCCGGTCCGACGTCGCCAGGCCCCTTCTCGTTGGGCGCGGGCTTACCGAACAGCAGCGAAGCCGCCAGTAGCGCCGCGGCGCCTACACCAACCGCGACGCCGAAACCCGGCACCCGCCGCGGCAGGCGCGACCAGGCCGGCCGCCGCGCGCCGCGCCACCCGCCGCTGGTCGACGATCCGCGGTCAACCTCCGGTGCGCGCCGATCGTGCGGGCCTGCCTCCCCGCCTGGCTCTGCATAAGCGAGCTCGGCTGTCGCTTGGTCGTCCTCCCACTCGCCGGCTGGGTCCGCATCCGCCAGCCAGGCGCCCTCACTCGCCGGCATGGCCTCGGCCGGGTCGGCGCGCTCCTCGAACACGTCATCGGGGAGCTGCTCGTCGCCAAACTCGAACTGTCGTCGCTGAAATCGCATCGCCCTCTACCTGTAGAGAGAGCGAGCGGGGGTGTTCTACCCCCCCCAATTCGCACATTCGTTGCCTTTTCCGGGCCACCAGCGGGCTCCCGGCGGCCCGAGGCGCCGCTCCACGCCGGCGAAGCCCAGCGGCCGGTGAGCGCTCAAGCGCTGGCGGCCGGCCGCGCTTAGCCCAGGATGCGGGTGATGGTGGTGCCCTAGATGCCGGCCCCGGCGGGCGTGTAGGGCACGAGCGCCGACATCAGACGAGGGCCTCGGCTGCGGCGAGGCCGAGGCGCTTGACCGCGAGCCGGGTCTTGCGCGGAAGCGCCTCGAGCGAGTAGGTGCCGCTGTCGAGCATCCCGCGCAGCTGGCCGTCGTAGGGGACCAGCGTCGGCGCCCCGACGCGCTCGCGGCGCAGGTGCTGCTCGAGCGCGCGGGTCTGGGCGCCCGTCCGGCCGGAGCACATGTTCAGCGCGACGGAGGTGCGCTCGGGCGGGAGGTGCTCGAGCGCCGCAAGCGCGGCGGTGAAGCTCAGCGACTCCGGCGTCGTCACCAGCACTATCTGGTCGGCGCGGGTGAGCGCGAAGCGGGCCAGCGGCCCGGTGATGGCGCTGCCGCAGTCGAGGATCACGAGGTCATAGAAGACGCCCAGGAACGCGACCAGCTCGCCGTAGCGATCCGGTGACAACGGTCCGGGCGCGTCGTCCGCGGCGGGGCCGCTGATCAGGTCGAGCCCGGTCGAGAGCTGTGACAGGTAGGGGCGCAGCTGCGTAAGGGTGGCGACGCCGTCGAGGCCCTCGAGCAGGTCGACCAGCGACCGCTCGCACCGCGCGGTGTCGGGTGCGAGGGCGGTGAGGGTGCCGAAGTCGGGGTTCGCGTCGACGCAGACGACCCGTGCGGTCAGCCGGTTCGCGAGCAGGGACCCGGTGAGGAAGCTGAGCGTGGTCTTGCCGACGCCGCCTTTGGGGGAGATCACCGCCAGCACGTTCGGGCGGGTGACGTCGGGCCGGGCCCGGATCAGGCGCTCGAGCTCTGCCTCTTCGCGCTCGGGACCCGATACCAGCAGGCGCTGGGCGCGGCGGCGAAGCCGCCCGCCGGCGCCGCGGGCGGCCGGGCGCCCGTCGATCACCGTCGGCGGCCGGGGGCGACGCCCAAGCCGCGGGGGCGTAGCGCTCACGGGAGGCGCAAAACGGTCCCGACCATCACGAGGTCGGGGTCGCCGGTCGCGATGCGCTGCTCGTTTAGCTGCCACAGGCGGTTCACGAGCCTCGCTACGGCCGCGGGGGAGGCGCCGGAGCCGAGCCTGGCCTGGGCGATCGACCACAGCGACTCGCCCGGGCGCACAACGTGGCCGCGGCGACCGTCAGCGACGGCGTCAGCGCCCGCCGGGGAGTCTTGAGCGGGTGCCGCTTGGCGTGCGCCGCCGGCTTGGTCGACGAGCCCCGACGGCGGCGTCGACGCAGGCGGCGACTGGGGCGCCGCTGGCGCGCGAACGGCGGGTCGCTGCGCGCTGCGCTTCGGACCCCGTCCGGGGCGCGGTGAGGCCTCGCGGCGCTGGGGCCGCTCTGCTCGCGGCCGCGATCCGGGGCCGCGCCCCGGTCGGGCCTCTTCGGGGCCTGCTGGCCGCTCAGGGGGGGCCGCCACGGGCCCAGGAGGCGGCGTGGGCCCGGGAGGCGGCGCAGAGCCCGGCGACCCGCCGGGTGGCGGGGAGGTCGTCTCTGGCGGCCCGGACGGGGGCGCCGACTGAGGCTCGTCGGGCTGTGCGTCATCGGGCTCTGTCCCGACGGGGCCGCCCTCACTGTCGTCGTCGTCACCGCCGCCGCCCACCGGTGGGCCGGGGGGCGCGGTCTGCTCATCGGGCAGCGGTGCCTCGGCGCCGGGGTCGAAGTCGTCGTCTTCGTCCTGTTGGGGGGTGTCGCCGCCCTCGTCTTGGGCGTAGGCGGTCGCGCCCGGGCCCCCGGCGGAGAGCGCGAGCAGACCGGCCGCGAGCGCGGCCTGCGCGCGCCGCGGGACGACCGGCCCCGTCGCGAGCGTGCCCGCGAGGCGCTCCTGGCGACAAACCGAGCAGGACGGATGGAAAGGCAGCCGGCCATGCCCGCCGGCCTCGAGCAGATGTGCGGTAAGCGAGCTCATCAGTTGAGCGGGTCGACCGCGCACCGAAACGCTCTGGGCACGTTGCCGTCGTTGGGGACGACCGCGGTGGTGCCGGCGGTCTTGCTCACGACGGTGAGCACATCGAGACCGCCGTCGGCGCGGGGGTAGACGTGGCCGGTGAGCTCGCCGCCGGGAGCGGGGTCGACGCGCGAAAAGGCGGCCTGGAGCTCGCCGTGGGTGGGCAGGCGCCGCCCAAGCGCGTCGCTGGCGCCGCCGCTGGCGCACTCGAGGACGGCGCTGCCGTAGGCCGCGCCGCGGCGTGCGACCTCTTCGATGCAGGTCCCCCCGGCGGGGAAGGTGCCGTCGGGGCAGCTGATGATGAAGCGCCGGCCGGTGACGCCGTTGAGCGTCTCGGCGCGCGGGACGGGGCCGAGGCGGGATTCCTTCACCTGTTTGGCCCCGATGGTGTTGGGTTTGATGTCGCGGCCGGTGAGCGAGCCGTTCTTGACGTTCTTGCCGGTGATGATCAGCGCGGCGTATGAGGAGCCGCCGAGCGCGATGAAGACGGCTACGGTGGACATCACGTTGGCGTAGGTGAGCCTAGTTCGGATTCGGTTGAGCATCAGGGCCTCCTCGGGGTCGGGCCGGCGGCGAATACGCGCCCGGCGGGGGCGCCCACCCTTCGATCGCTAACTCGGCAGACCATCAGCAGTTGCGCCCGTTGACGGTGACGCTGGCGGTGCGGGTGCGCCCGGCTTCGTAGGGGTAGCCGGCCTGCTTGGGCAGCCGCGCCCGGAACCGGTAGCGCTGCTGGCCGCAGGTGTCAGAGAAGCGGTAGCGGGCCTTCCACACCCCGGATGGGCCGGTGCGCAGCGTCTTGAAGGTCTGCCAGCGCCCAGGCAGTCGCGCCTGCAGCTCGACGAGCTTGCCGGGGATCGGGGCCTTCAGGCGTCCGCGGAAGCGCACGGTACGCCCGTTGGTCGTCTTGCGCGGGTTGATCTTGATCGTGGACGCGGCGGGCACCAGCAGCGTCACCTCGTCTTGGGAGGGCAGGATTTGCGCTGTGCCGGCGTAGGCGAAGCGCAGCGTGCGGGTCGAGGTGCCGCGGGCGCGGTAGCGGTAGCGGCCCTTGGGCCCGGTCGTGAGCAGCGAGACGACCTGCTCGGGCTTGGTCGCGGTGCGCGAATAGACCGCGACCGCGGCCCCGGGCAGGGGCTGGCCGTCGCTGTTGGCCAGCTGCCCAGCGATCGACACCGACCGCCCGAAGCCGACGCGGACGCGGGGGCGCAGCACGGTCTTCCGGCGGCGCACGGTGCGCCGCTTGCCGTGGCGCTTGACGCGCTTGGTGACCGTGCGGACCGTGCGCTGCTTGGCGACGCCGGCGCGCAGCGCGGTCCGGATCCGCAGCGGCACCTGGACGACCATCGGCTGGCCGTCGAGGCGGCGGTCGTTGGCGCCCTGGTTGCCGGCCTGGTCGCGCGCGAACGCGCGCGCGGCGTAGGCCCCCTCGGGGAGCTTGGCGTCGTCGACGCGCGCGACGAGCCGGCTGCCCTGCACGGTGGTGGGGATCTGTTGCCAGCTGCCCGACCCGACGCGGCTGATCTCGATCTCACCGGCGGCGAGCCCGGAAACCGGGTCGTTGACCTGTGCGGCGAGCAGCGTCGGGTCCGCGGCGGCGGTGGCCTCGAAGCCGAGCTGGGGCGGTGTGGAGTCGAGGCGCAGCGCGACGGGCTGGGAGGCGTTGTCGCGCAGCTGGTTGCCCGCGGCGTCGCTACGCCACATCCGCAGCGTCCATTCGCCTTCGGCGGGGACGGCGAGATCGTTGATCGCGGCGATTGTCTGGCCGTCGCGGCGGCCCTCGACGCACGGCCCGCCCGCCGCGGGGCAGAGTCTGTAGTGCGCGGCGACGATCGGCGCGCGATCGGGCTCGTCGGGGTTGGCCCAACCGGCGTCGAAGTCGTTGGCCTGGCGCCAACCCTCGCCGCCGGCGACGCCGACCGGGATCGCGCCCGGCGCGACACGGTCGACGCGGACGGTGACGGTGTTGCCCGCCGCGGCGACGTTGTCGGCGCTGTCGATCGCCCCCAGCACAAGCGCGTGGGAGCCCTCAGGGACTCTTTGGGTGTCGACAGCGACGGCCCCGGGCCCGTTGGGGCAGGGCACGAGCCCGCCAAGGCCGCGGAAGTCACAGGCGCGCACGCCGCTGCCGACCTCCGTTGCACCTATGAACGCCTTTGCGGCCTTGACGCCGACGTTGTCGGCGGTGTCGTAGTTGATCTGGTGGTCTCCGCTACCGACCCATTGGCCTTGGGCGAAAGGGGTGTCGCCGAGGATGCCGATGCTGGGCGGGGTGTCGTCGGCGATCGTGATCTCCATCGCCTTGGTCTTGGCGTAGTTGACACCGCGGTTGGAGCAGCGCCGCGCGGCGCAGACGAGCTGTTGGACGTACCTGGTCGCGCCGGCGGCGCGCGGGAAGGTCGTCAGTCTGGTTGTGCCCGAGGCGCGCCCTTGGCCCTCGCCGCGGCAGTCGCGCATCGGGCCGCGCTTGTTGCGGATCGCGACGGTGCCCTTGCCGCCGGGGCCGCGGGTGTACATCTGCGCGGTCCAGCGGCAGTCGCGGCGCTGTGTCGTGCCGGCCCAGCGCACGCGGGCGAACTCGGTCCCGGCGGGGGCGCGGGTGACGTAGCGCGCCCGGGCGCCTCTGGGCGCGGTGCCGCCGCGCGGGTAGTAGTTCATGCTGACGAGGCCGCGGACGCCTTTGCCCGCAGAGCAGCGCCGCCCGGCGCGGGTGGAGAACATCTTCGGGGTCGCGGTCGTGAACGGCCTGGTCTCGGGGAACGCGCCGAGCTGGGCGTCCTCCGCGCTCGCGGGCACGCCGTCGGGAGGGGTGGCGTCGCAGACATAGATTGTGTACTGCCCGGCGGCCGCGGTGGGGGCGGCGGGGCCCGCGGTCGCGGTTAGGGCTGCGCCGAGCACGACCGCGGCGATCAGGACGCACCTGCGCGTCGGGGCGGGGATCAGGGACATCGCTCCTCCTCGGTGTTCGTCTGCGCCTGCTGGGGGTCGCTGTTCGTGAGCTGTGTACGCCCCGGTGGGGGCGCGGCGACCGGCGGCGCGTGAACCGGTGCCTCTGATCCGTGGTCTACGCGCATCGTAGCCGCCTGTGGTGACAAGTTGGTTGATCTCACCTTTCGAAGCCGAACTCGCCGTTGCCGCCGCCGCCCCCGGACGGTGGCGCGGGCGCCGGCGCCGGGGCCGGCGCGACGGGCGCGACGCCGCCGGCGCCTTGCTCGATGCCGAAGCTCTGCTCGGCCGGCGCAGGCGCAGGGGCGGGGGCGGGCGCGGGCGCGGGTTTGGGGGCCGGCGCGGGTGCGGGCGCGGGCGTGGGCTCGGGAGTCGGCGTCGGCGGTTCGGGCAGCGGTGTCGGCGCGGGGGTCGCGACGGGTTCGGGCTGTGCCTTTGGCTCGCGTTGGGGCGGTTTGGGCGTCTCGGCCTGTTGGGCGCGCTCGAGTCCGAGCGGGGCGCGCAGGGGGCCGGGGATGCCCTCGACGGCGCAGTAGGTCGCGCCGCCGCCGGCGAGGGCGAAGCAGCCGACGATCGCGGCGGTCGCGGCGCCGGGCCGGGCGGCCGTGAGCGGCGTCGCCTCGCTCGCGCGCACCGAAAGCGCCGTGGCGTGCTGCTTGCCGGCGGCGGTCAGGTCGGCGAGTTGGCCCTTCAGGCTGGCCGCGCCCTCGACGATCCGGTCGAGGGCGCCCGAGCGCTCGCCGGCGAGGGCCGGTAGCGGCATCACCTCCGCGGCGCGCCCGACGACTCGATCGACGTCGGCGAACAGGGCGCGCACGTGGGGGTCTGAGTCGAGTCGGCGCTGGGCCTCGGCGCGCTGCTCGCCGGTAGCGATCCCGACCAGGCAAGCGGTTAGCAGCGAGCGCTGCTTTTTCGACCAGGTGCCGTCGTCGAGCTCTGTGATCCGCCGCGCGATCACCGCGGCGCCCTCCTCGGCGAGGCGCAGATACTGCTTCTCGGAGAGGTCAAGCGCGGTTCGGACCTCGTCGGCGGGCAGCTGGAGATCCCAGCGCAGCTTGATCACAGCGCGCGCGCGCGGCTCGAGGCTCGCGATCAGCTCGCGCGCTATCCGTGCCTCGTCGCGCACCAGCGCGCTCTCCTCGATCGGTTCGCGCTCGTCGAGCAGCTCGGCGAAAAGCTCGCTGTGGGGCGGCAGCAACTCCACCCGAGCGCGGTCCTTGCAATGGTCAAGCGCGACGCAGTAGGCATGCTCGAGCAGAAAGCTGCGGCGAAACCGGATCTCCTCGCCGGCGGCCTGCCTTGTCAGCATCCGCTCCCAGGCGTCGTGGTAGAGATCCAGGCGCTGATCGGCGTCGAAACGGCCGCGGAAGCGGTTGGTGAGCATTCCCAGCACCGAATCCCGGTCGGCCTCGTAGGCGTCGCTGGGGCGATCGCGTAACCGGCTCACCGATCTCCCCCGTAAGGGTTCGCGAGCGCGAGGGCGATCGTCGCGTCGAGCGCCGGCATTAGCGCGCCGGCCGGGACAGCCAGTCGCGGCGGGCCGATGAGCGCGCCCGCGAACGCCCGCGCGAAGGCGTCGCGCAAGTCGGCGCCCAGGTCGCCGAGCAGCGCCTCGACGTCCGCGCGCAGCTCAACGTCCTGTAGGAAGGCACACGCGATGGCGTCGCGCTCGACTTCCGCGAGCGCGGCCAGCCACAGGCCGTCGCGCTCGCCAGCGGGGGTGTCGCCGTTGTGGTGATCGGTGGGCATGCCTCTACCTGTAGAGAGACTTGGGAGGGCAAAGTTCCCCCCCCCAATTCGCAAATCCGTCTCGACGGGCAGCCGCCGCGCATCGCCACGCCACCTCTTGTACAGGCCTGACGGGGCCTGTCAAGTGCACATCAAACGCCGCTTCCCAGCGGTCGCGAGGGCCCCCTCGCATCGCGCCCAAACGAAATTGGGGGGGGTAGAACACCCCCGCTCGCTCTCTCTACTAGTAGATGGCCGATCGGCGCGACCACTCTCAGCAGCGCGGCAGCGACCTCGGTTTCGAGCGTGGGGAGCTGCTGGGGATCCTCGCGACGGGCGCCGCGCTGGCGCTGTTTGCCTGGTTGCTGCCGGTGTTCGCGACGGCAACCCACGCCCGCTCGTGGCCGGATATGAACGCCGGCGAGGCGCTCGTCGGGACCGCCAAGGTGATCGGCGACGGCCACATGACACGGCCGCGGCGCGCGTACCCGCCGCGGGCGCGGCCCGCGATGCCGGCGGGGGCCAGCTGGTGGCTCGCGGCCGGCGGCCCGCTCGCGCTGGTCGGCGCCGCCGGTTTCGCGGGATGGCGGCGCCTGGAGCCGCTGCGCGCCCGGGCGCTGCTGGGCCGGCGCGACTACGACCCGCGCGGCGCCGACCCGCGCGAGTGGGCGCGCCCGCGCGACCTCCGCGACCTGGTCGTCAAAAGGCGCGAGCGAAGCCGTTTCACGATCGGCCGACTCGATCGGCGGCTGGTGGCCAGCGACGACGAGGCGCACATCGCGGTCGTCGCTCCGACGCGGTCGGGCAAGACGACCCGCTGCGTGATCCCGTGGCTTTTGGAGCACGACGGCCCCGCGATCGTCACCTCCACCAAGCGCGACGTGCTCACCGAGACAATTGGGTGGAGGTCGCAGCTGGGCCGGATCTATGTGTGGGACCCCGGCGCCCCCGACTGCACGGCGTGGACCCCGCTCGACGGCTGCGAGCAGTGGGCGTTCGCTGTCCGCCAGTCGCTGTGGCTCGCGCGGGCAGTCGACGCGGGCGACCACCACGCGGCGCGCTACTGGAACGCCGAGGCCGCGAAGCTGCTCGCCCCTCTGTTGCACGCCGCTGCCTTGGAGGGCCGCGACATGGGCTGCGTGGTCGCTTGGCTGGACGCCCAAGCCGAGGACGAGCCGACCGCGATCCTCACCGCCCACGGCGCCCAAGACGCCCAGCGCCAGCTCTACGCGGTGCTCGGCCTCGACCCGCGCAACCGCGGCACGACCTACATGTCGGCCGGGTCGCTGCTCGCCGCCTACCGCCACCCCGACGTGCTCGCCTCCGCGCACCCGGGCCTGCGCGCCCGCGACTTCCTCGACGGGGGCGCGCACACGCTCTACATCTGCGCCCCCGCCCGCCGCCAGGAGGAGCTCGCGCCGCTGGTCGTGGCGCTGCTCTCGGCGCTGCTCGAGGAGACGGCCGCCCGCGGGCCCGAGCAGAAACCCCTCTCCCCCACTCTGCGCGTCCTGCTCGACGAGGTCGCGAACATCGCGCCGCTGCGCGATCTGCCCCAGCACCTCTCCCAGGCCGCCGGGCACGGCGTCCGGATCGCGACGATCTGGCAGTCGGTCGCCCAGGCACGGGAGCGCTACGGCGACGGCGCGGACTCGATCCTCGCGAACTCGACCGCGAAGTTGTTCATGGGCCCGGTCACCGACAACGTCACCCGCGGCTACCTCGAGCAGCTCCTCGGCCAAGAGCTCGATGAGCGCGAGCAGCACGAGAGCTGGCGCCCCAAGGCCTCCGCGCAGGCCCTCCAACAGCTCGGCAACGACCGCGCGCTGCTGATCTCGGGCAGCCTCCCGCCCGCAGTCGTGCGCCTCGAGGCGTTCTGGCGCAGCCGCGACCTCATCAGCCGCCAACAACAACAGAAAGGGCGCCGATGAGCACCGACAGAGAGCCCGAACAGGCAGCGAAGCACGACGGCTTCAGCGCGGTCTTGGAGGGGCAGCGCCAGGAGGCGCAGCGCCTACGGCGTCGGGCTGAGGACTCGATCGCGGCCGCCCGCGTCGAGCTCGACGAGATCGAGACGAGCTTGGCTAGAGCGTTTGGCGGTGAGGAGTACGTGGACGTCGGCGAAGTCAAGGGCGTCGACGCGCAGGCGGTCTTCTCGGCGCTTGGGACTCTCAGGAGGAGCGCCGAGATGGAGCTCGCCGCGGCCGAGAAGGTCGCTGTCGGAGCCCAGCGGCGTCTGGCGACGGCCAGCGCGCTCCGCGCAGATTCCGACAACGGCGACCTCCAAGACGACGTCCGCTGGGCCGAGCGCGGCGAGCAGGCGGCGATCCGCAACGTCATGCGCCTGCGCGGCCACCCCGGCAGTGAACACGTCGTGGTCAAGGGGGAGGTGGGCGCACAAGCGCAGCGGGCCGTCGACCCCGACCGTCAAGCCCTCGACGAGCGCGTGGAGGAGCTACGCGAGGCAGATCGCGCCGAGCAGGCGCAGCTGGCGCGCGCGGAAGATCACGCCATCCGAGCTAAGCAGCGTCTGACTGAGGCCGAGGTCGGGCTGCGCGAAGATCCCGATGACAGCTTGCTCCGAGCCGGGCGCGACAGCGCCGGGCTTGAGGCGTGGGCTGCCAGTCAGGCCCTCGAACGCTTTCGACCGTCGAGCGAGCCCGACCTCCCAGTGTCCGAACAGCCCCCCGCTTACCGCCACCCCCGCGCCGTGCCCGTGTTCACGCGCAAGGAGCGCGCGCTCATGCGCGCCGAGATCGCGCGCGGTAGGCGCGCGTCCCGGGATCAGCTGGAGGGGGTGGAGATCGGCAACGAACACGAGGGCGATGCGCCGGATCGCGATGGCCCGCCCGCTGGGCGCGGGGCCGAGGCGGGCCACTGGCCCGCCCTCGCGCCCGACCCGCGATGGCTAACTTCTATCGACGCGACGGAGATAAAGGAACTCAGAGACCACGATCCCGGCGAGCGCACACGAATAATGGAGGCCGCCTACAGGGACGCGTTGCGGATGCGCGAACGTGTCCACGAGCGCCCCCCGGCCGACCTC
>JAABUS010009208.1_pt1 | contig 10497 bp, 10 predicted proteins | sample 5560161 | NCBI WGS metagenome assembly JAABUS01 (sample SAMN10711885, study PRJNA513376) | rock metagenome | isolation source: Antarctica rocks | place: Antarctica: Victoria Land, Trio Nunatak nord | collected 2016-01-04
CTCGACATAGGGGTCGTCCTCGAAGATCACGAAGTCGTAGCGCTCGGCCAGCTCGAGCAGGCGCCGGCGCTTCTCGAGCGAGAGCGTGGCCCCCGCGGGGTTGTGGAAGTTCGGGATGATGTGCGCGAGCTTCGGCCGCGCCCCGCCCTCGAGGGCCACGGCCAGGGCCTCGACGTCGATGCCGTCGGCCTCCATGGGGATGGCCAGCAGCTCCGCCCCGCGGGCACGAAGGGAGAGCAGCGTCCGGTCGTAGGTGGGCGCCTCGATGACCACCACGTCGCCGGGAGACACGAGATGGTCGAAGAGGAAGGCGTCGGCCTGGAGCGAGCCGTTCGTGGCCATCACCCGCCCGGTGTCCACCCCGTGGCGCTCGGCGATCCACTCGCGAAGGCGCGGGTAGCCCACCGAGGTCCCGTAGGAGAAGGCGCCGAGGGGGTCGTCGCCGAGGGCGCGCTCGGCGGCCGCGCGAAGGTCCTCCACCGCGATGATGTCGAGAGACGGCGCGCCTCGGGCGAAAGAGATGGGAGACGATCCGGCCACCGGCGCGCACCATAGAACACCCCCTTCCTGCGGGCGTGGCCGCTCCTGGGGGCGGGTAGGATCGAAGGTGATCGGGCCCGCGCGGGCCCTCGAGGCTGCGGAGCAGCGCTCGCGTCATGGGCGTCACGGTGGACACGACACGGCTGCACCAATCGCTCGAGGCGCTCGACCCCGCCGGGCGTGCCCTCCTCGAGCTCTCGCTCGGCCGGGGCCTTCCCGACGAGGAGCTGGCCGATCTGCTCGGCACGGAACCCGCGGAGGTCGGCCGTCGGCGGGCCGAGGTCCTGGAGCAGATCGCCGAGGACCTCGGCGTGGGGGGTGACCGTGGGGCCATCCGCCGGCTGCGCGGCGAGCTCGCCTCGGTGCTCTCGGGCTCCAGGCGGGAGCGCCGCCAGGCGCGCTCCGGCGTGCACGGGGAGCGCGCCGGGCGCTCGGGCGCCCGGCCGGACGGTGCGAGCAGCGGCGAGCAGCGGAGCCCTCCTCCGTGGCTCGCGCGAGCGCAGGCGGCCGCCGCAGCGCGGTCCGGCCCCGATCCCGACGGGCAGGAGGGCCGGGCGGAGGACTCCCCGGAGCGGCCGCCCGAGCACGGGCGCAAGCCGCTCCTCGAGCAGGGCGAGCTGTCCGCCCAGCGAAGCGGCCTTCGGCGAACCCTGCTCATCGGCGGACTCGCGGTCCTCCTCGGTCTGGGAGTGCTCCTGGCGGTCATCGCCGGCGGGGCGGAGGACCCGGCGCCGGCCCCGACCGCCGCAGAACGCTCTGCGCCCCCCTCGTCCGCCCGGCGGCCCTCTGGCGCCCGGCCGCGGCCCGGAGGAAAGCCGCCCCCGGCGGCGCGGCCGCGGCCGGTTCCCGTTCGAGGTGCGCTCGTGCCCCTGCGTCGGCCGGCCGGCGGGCCCACCGGTAGCGGCCCCCGGGGCGTTGCCCGCATCGTGCGGCAGGCCGGGCGGCCCCGCCTTCGCCTCACCCTCCGGGGCTTTCCGAACCCCAACGGTCGGTATGAGGTCTGGCTCTATACCTCGCGCCGGCACGCGAAGTCGGTGACCTCCTTCGGCTCACCGGTGCCGGCCCTCGACGTGCCGCTCACCGCCGACCCCCGTCGCTACCGGTACGTGGACCTCTCGGTGGAGCCCCCGAACGGCAACCCCGCCCACTCGGTGCAGAGCGTGGTGCGGGCGCCGGTCGCCGAGCTCCTCCGGCCCGCTCCGTCGGGCGAAGCCGCGCCCGTGCTCTAGACGCGGGCGCCGAGCGCCTCGACGGCGATCTCGGCCACTTCGGTCGGGGTGCGGCCCACGCGCACGCCCTTCGCCTCGAGCGCCTCGGCCTTCGCCACCGCGGTGCCCTTCGAGCCGGACACGATGGCGCCGGCGTGGCCCATGGTCTTGCCGGGCGGCGCGGTGAAGCCGGCGATGTAGGCCACCACCGGCTTGGTCACGTGCTCGGCGATGTAGTCGGCCGTGCGCTCCTCCTCGTCGCCCCCGATCTCGCCGCACATGACGATGAGCTCGGTCTCCGGGTCGCCCTCGAACTCGGCGATCACGTCGATGAAGGACGAGCCGACGATCGCATCGCCACCGATGCCGACGATGGTCGAGTTACCGAACCCGCGCTGGGCGATCTCGTTGCCGATCTGGTAGGTCAGCGTGCCCGATCGGGACACGAGCCCGACCCCGCCGGCCGAGAAGAAGTGCGCGGGGATGATGCCGACGTTGGCCTTGCCGGGCGAGAGCACGCCGGGGCAGTTCGGCCCGATGAGCCGGGTCCCGCCCCGCTTCAGGTGGGTGTACACGCGGAGCATGTCGTGCGCCGGGATGCCCTCGGTGATGCAGATCACGAGCTCCGCGCCGGCGTCGGCGGCCTCGAGCACGGCGTCCGCGGCGAACCGCGGCGGCACGAAGATCATGCTCGTGTTCGCGCCGGTGGCCGCCACCGCGGCGTGGGCGGTGTCGTAGATCGGCACGCCCTCCACGTCCTTCCCGCCCTTGCCGGGGGTGACCCCCGCGACGAGATCGGTGCCGTAGGAGCGGTTGTTGAGCCCGTGGAAGGAGCCCTCCCGGCCGGTCAGGCCGGAGACCATCAGCCTGGTCTCGGCGCCGACGAGGATGCTCATCGTGCCGCTCCCGCGGCCGCCGCGGCCTCGGCCGGCGGGCCGCCGACGAGCTCGACGACCCGCGACGCGGCGCCGAGCATCGTCTGCTCGATCCACACGTTCGGCAGGGCGGCGTCGGCCAGGATGGCGCGCCCCTCCTGGTCGTTGGTGCCGTCGAGGCGCACCACGAAGGGCACCTTGACGTCGATCTGGCCGAACGCGGTCACGAGCCCGCGGGCCACCTCGTCGCAGCGCGTGATGCCGCCGAAGATGTTGAAGAGGACGGCCTCGACCCTGGGGTTCGAGAGGATGACCTCGACGGCGTCGACGATGGCCTCGGCCTTCGAGCCGCCGCCGGCGTCCAGGAAGTTCGCGGGCCGACCCCCCGCCTGGGCCACCACGTCGAGGGTGGACATGACCAGGCCGGCGCCGTTGCCGAGGATGCCGATGTTCCCGTCGAGGGCCACGAAGGTCAGGCCCTTCTGGCGCGCCATCATCTCCTGCGGGTCCTCGGCGCCCGCGTTGCGCAGGCCGGCGGTCTCGGGGTGGCGGTAGAGGGCGTTGCCGTCCACCGTGACCTTCGCGTCGAGCGCCACCACCTGGCGGTCCCCGGTCACGAGCAGCGGGTTGACCTCGACGAGCATCGCGTCCTCGGCCACGAAGGTCTCGTAGAGCTTCGCCAGCATGGCGCCGACCGGGCGCAGGACGTCGGCCGGGATGCCGGCCTCGTAGGCCAGGCGCCGCGCGTGATAGTCGCTGAAGCCGATCAGCGGGTCCACGTGGAGGATGGCGATGGCGGAGGGGTCGCTCTCGGCCACCTCCTCGATGTCCATCCCACCTTGGCGGGAGAGCATCGCCATCGGCTTCTTGGCCGAGCGGTCGAAGATGATGGCGGCGTAGTACTCCTCCGCGATGTCCGAGGCCCGCTCGACGTAGAGCTCGTTCACGGTGAAGCCCTTGATGTCCATCCCGAGGATGGCCCCGGCGTGCTGCTCGAGCTCCGACCGATCGTTCGCCACCTTGATGCCGCCGGCCTTGCCGCGGCCGCCGATGAGGACCTGGGCCTTGACCACCACCGGGTAGCCGAGCTCCTCGCCGGCCTCGACCGCCTCGTCCACCGTGGTGGCCGGACGGCCGTCGGGCACGGGCACGCCGTGGTGCTTGAAGAGCTGCTTTCCCTGATATTCGAGAAGGTCCATGAAAACCTAGAATGGTGGTGGCGAGCCGCCCGGCGGGCGAAGCGCGCGGACCCTATCGAATCCCCTTCCCATCCCCCGAGGAGCCCCTTGCCCCTTCCCAAAGACGTCAAGTTCGTGACCTTCGACTGCTACGGCACCCTGATCGACTGGGAGACGGGCGCCTACGACGCCTACCAAAAGGAGGCGGACCGGGACGGCTTCACCGTGGACCGCGACCGGATGTCGGAGCTCTTCGTGGGCATCCAGCGCGAGATCGAGGGCGGCTCCTACGAGCTCTACGCCGAGGTCCTCCGGCGCACGGCGGTCCGCTCGGCCGCCGAGATGGGCTGGGACCTCGAACCCTCCCGTTCGGGCTTCCTCCCCGCCAGCGTGCCCTACTGGCCGACCTTCCGCGAGACGAACGCCCAGCTCGAGCGCTTCGCCAAGAAGTTCCAGATCGGCATCCTCTCGAACGTCGACGACAAGCTTCTCGGTGCCACCCGGCGGCACTTCCGGGTGGACTTCGACCTCGTCGTGACCGCGCAGCAGGTGCGCTCCTACAAGCCGGACCCAGCGCACTTCAAGGAGTGCCAGCGTCGCATCGAGATCAAGCGCGGCTGGGTGCACATCGCGAGCGGATACGCGGCGGACGTCGAGCCGTGCCTCAAGGCGAAGGTGCCGGTCATCTGGGTGAACCGGCGCGGTGAGCAGCTCGAGCCGGGGCAGAAGAAGCCCACCGAGGAGGTCAAGAACCTCCGCGAGGCGGCCAAGCTGCTCGGCGCGCTCTAGGAGCGCCGGGCGCCGGCGCGCAGGAGGGGCCGGGCACACGTGCAGGCCGTCGGCGTCCATCGCGACGTCGTGGTGGTCACGAGCCGGCTCTGGCAGACCACCGCGACGGTGCTCCGAGACGGGGAGGAGGCCATGCTCGTGGACTCCCCGTACTTCCCGGACGAGCTCGAGGCGCTGCCGGAGCTCCTCGGCCAGGCGGGCTTTCGCGTGGACGCGCTACTGGCCACTCACGCCGACTTCGACCACCTCCTCGGCCGCCTCGCCTTTCCCGACCTCGCCCTCGGTCTGGCCGAGTCGAGCGCGCTGCGCCTGCGGGCCGAGCCGGGCGCGGCCCAGCGCGAGCTGCGGGCCGAGGACGAGCGCACCTACGTGACCCGCCCCCGCCCGCTGTCGCTCGGCGGCGTCGTCGAGGCGCTGCCGGTGCCGGGCCACCTCGAGCTCGGCACCGAGGAGCTCGAGCTGCACCCCACCGGGGGACACACCGCGGACGGGCTGGCCGTGTGGGCTCCCCACGTGGGCGTGCTCGTGTGCGGGGACTACCTCTCGGGAGTGGAGATCCCGACCCTCGAGGGCGGCGCCTCGCTGGAGGAGTACCGCGCCACCCTGGCCCGGCTGGCGCCGCTCGTGGAGGCGGGCGAGACGGTGGTGCCCGGCCACGGCCCTCCGCAGGGGCGCGATGCCACCCTGCGCACCCTCGACGAGGACCTGGACTATCTCGACGCGCTCGACCGCGGCGAGGAGCGGCCACCGCTCCCGCCCGGCCGCGCGGGAGCCCACCAGCGGGAACTCCACGCGCGCAACCTCCGGGGGGCCGGCGGGGCCTGAGGCGCCGGACTCACCGCGCCGGCCGATCCTGGACCGACTGTCCAGTCGCGTGCCCGCCGGTTTCGACAGTGGGCGGTAGGCGCGGACCTCGCGAAGGCCGAATATGGCCCCATGTTCGGAGGACGCGCCCCGGAGGCGACGAGATGAGCGCCTTCAAGGTGGCCGCGGTGAGCGCCCCGTTCGGGCGCGACCTCGAGGACTGCTTCACGCGCATCGGGGCGATCCTCGACCAGGCCCGGGCCAAGGGCGCCTCGCTCGTCGTGCTCCCCGAGTGCGCGCTCGGCGGCTACCTCAAGGACCATCGCGGGGCCGAGCGGGCCGACCTGCCCCCCGTGCTCGACCCCGACGGCCCCGAGATCGCCCGCCTCGCGGCCATGGCGGGGGACACGGTGGTCACCGCGGGCTACTGCGAGGACTCGCCCTTCGGGCCGTACAACTCGGCCGTGTGCGTGAGCGGCGACGGGGTGCTCGGGCGCCAGCGCAAGGTCCATCTTCCGATCCGCGACCGTGCCCTGTACACGCCGGGCGAGGGCTTCGAGGCGTTCGACACGCCCGTCGGGCGCATGGGGATGATGATCTGCTACGACAAGGTCTTCCCGGAGGCGGCCCGGGTGCTCGCCCTCGACGGGGCGGAGATCGTGGCCTGCATGTCGGCCTGGCCCATCTCGCGCACCGACCCGGCTTCGCGCCTGCGAGGCCTGCGGCGCTTCCGCCAGTTCGACCTCTTCGACCAGACGCGGGCCGCGGAGAACCAGGTCGTCTGGGTCTCGTCCAACCAGACCGGCACCTTCGGCGGGGTGCGCTTCCTCGGGCACGCCAAGGTCGTGGACCCCGAGGGGCACGTGCTCCGGCGCACCGGCGTCCGCGCCGGCCTGGCTGTCTCGCGGGTCGACCCGACCGCCATGCGCATGCGGGCGCGCTACCCGCTCGTGCATTTGGACGAGCGCCGGCCGGACGCCTACGTGCCGGCGCCCGCCGCGGTGCCCGTCTAGCCCTCGGGGGCTACACGGGCCGCGCTCGTGGGGGCCGGCGGAGCGACGCGCGCCACCTCAGGCGCCCTCGCGGGGGCGCCCGCCGGGGTGGCGCACCAGGTGGACGACGACGGCCGCAGCCACGATCACCGGCACCCCGAGGCTCGCGATGATCCCGGCGTTGTCCGCGGCCCCGAAGAACGCCGTGGTTCGCAGGTGGAACGCGAGGTGCGGGACGTAGAAGGCGAGCCACGCCGCGAGGGCGCCCATCAGGAGCATGCGGTCGAGGACGAGCGCGGCCATCCCGACGAGCACCGCGAGGGCGAACAGCCCGGCGCCGACGTCGGTCACGAGGTGCTCGTTGAACGGGCCGAGGCCGGAGACCCAGTGCCGGCCGGGGGCGGGGAAGTCCTCGTAGAAGGTCCGCGGCGCCAGCACGGCGAGCGCTCCGGCGGCCGCCTGCGGAACGGCGAGGACGAGCAGCGCGGGCCGCACCCAGGGACTAGTCACCCTCCGCGGGGCCCTCACGCGGTCTCCCGGGCGGGCCGCGGCGCGCCGCGGTCGCTCTGGCGCGCGAGTCGCTCCACCGACTCGGCGAGCGCGAGCCGGACGCGCCGCCCCCCGAGCAGGCCGTAGAGCGGGGCCAGGGGGCCCCGGAAGTAGATGCGATGCGACAGTCGCGAGCCACCGGCGTGCGGCTCCACCCGGTGCTCGTGGCCGAGCCATGCGAACGGCAGCCGGGCCTCGTCGGTGAAGCCGCGCTCGGGGACGAGCTCGGTGATGAGAAAGCGCAGCCGTGGGCCGCTTCGAAACCGGATGAGCGCGGTCGTGCCGGGGAGGAAGGGGCCCTCGAGCCGAGCCCCGGCCACGCCCGTGTTCCACTCGCTCCACCGCCCGGCGTCGGCCCAGCGCTCCCACACGGCGGCCGGCTCCGCCGCCGATCGGGCCACGTGGCGTGCCTCCCAGGTGCGCTCACCTGCCTCGGACATGCCGTCTCCTCTCGGGCTGCGCTCGCACGGACCGGGCGGTCCGCTGCGAGGGCGCCACGGTACGCACCGTGGCGCACCCCCGCTAGCCTCGCGCTTCCGCGCTCAGCCAGAACCGGAGGTTATGAGCTTCTCGGAAAGATGCTCAACGAGCGCCCGGGCTCCTGCGCTCAGCGGACGCTCGGCGGCCTGGAGGATCACGAAGCGCCGGGCGAAGCGCACGCCCGCCACGCGCCGCGCCTGGAGCGCTCCCCCCTCGTCGCCGAGGGCGAGGCGCGAGAGCAGGACGGGCGCTCCCTCGGAGATCGCCGCCGCCTTGGCCGCGCTCGTGCTGCCCACCTCGGCGAGGGGCGTGGTGAGCGCGAGGCCCTGCTCGGCGAGGGCGGCCTCGACGACGCGCCGCGTGTTGGCCCCGGGATCGCGGGTGACCATCGGCGTGCTCACGAAGGCGTCGAGGGCGACCTCGTCGAGCGCCGCCCATGGATGGCCCGCGGGAACCGCGACGAGGACCTCGTCGTCGAGCAGCGGGGTCTGGCGCAGGTCGCCCTCGGTGGCCGGACCCGGCTCGCTTGCGGCGAGCCCCAGGTCGGCCCGCCCGTCGCGGACCACGTCCCGCACGACCAGCGAGTTGGCGATGATGAGCTCGACGGACAGGTGGTGCTCCCGGCGCGCCTCGAGCTCGACCAGGGGGCCGGGAAGCACGAACTCGGCGATGGTGTGGCTCGCCGCCACCCGCACGGGCGCCTCCTCCTCGTGGGTCGCGGCCAGGAGCCCGTCCACCGCCTCGGACTGCACGAGCAGCTTGCGGGCCTCGACGTACAGACGGCGCCCGGCCGGTGTGGGCTGCACGCCGCGGGGCGAGCGGTCGAGCAGCCGCGTGCCGGCGAGGGCCTCGAGCGTTCGCAGCCGTTTGGAGAGCGCGGGCTGGCTCACCCGAACGAGCCGTGCGGCCCGGCCGAGGCTCCCGAGGTCGATGGCCGCACAGAGCGCCCGAAGCTCGGCGATGTCGGCCGATCGCACGGGGCGGCCCATAACCGCAGCTTAGGGCCGCTGCGGTGTCCGCTCTGCCTCCGAAGCCGCGCGATCGCGCGCGGACGGCCCTACGCCGTGGCGAACCGCCCGATGGTGTCCCGTGGGCGGACCTCGCCGAGGTGCTCCGCGAAGATCCGGTAGTAGGCCATCTCCTCGCGGGTCCGAAGCGGCGGCTCCACATCCTCGGCGTCCCGCTCGAAGTCCTCCTCGGACACCGAGCTCTCCATCTCCTCCTTGAGCACCGACGAGGCGCCCGAGCCGTCGCCGAACTGCTCCTTGGGCCGCCACAGGAAGTCGTCGGGCAGCCAGCCGTCGAAGGCCTCGCGCAGCATCCGCTTCTCCATCTGGCCCTCGCCGGCGAGCTTCCACCCGGCCGGGAGGGCCAGGCCGAGCTCGATCATGTCGAGCTCGAGGAAGGGGACCCGCGCCTCCAGCGAGTGCGCCATGGTGACCCGATCGGCGCGCTGGAGGTTCAGGTTGTGGAGCCCCTCGATGGTGCGCACGAGCTCGGTGTGGAGGTCGTCCTCGGTGCGGAACTCGTCCAGGTACTCGTAGCCCGCGAAGATCTCGTCCGCGCCCTCGCCGGTGAGCACGACCTTCACGTGCTGCGCGGCCAGCTCGGCCAGGATGTAGTTGGGCACCGCGCTGCGCACGAGCGAGGGGTCGAAGGACTCGATGGTGCGCACGACCTGGGGCAGCACCTCCATGGCGTCCTCGGCGGTGTAGACCGCTTCGTGGTGCTCGGTTCCGAGGTGCTCGGCCACGACGCGGGCGGCCACGAGGTCCGAGGAGCCCTCGAGCCCGACCGCGAAAGTCTTGAGCGTCTGCCCGTTGCGGCGCGCCCAGGGGGCGGCGATGGCCGCGACGAGGCTCGAGTCGAGGCCGCCGGAGAGAAAGACGCCCACCGGGACGTCACCCATCATCTGGCGCTCGACGGTCTTGATCAGGGAGTCGCGGACCACCTCGAGGATGCCGTCCGGGATCGAGGCACCCGGCTCCGATGGTCCGTCGTACTCGGACACGCCCTCGCGCGGCACGGCGGCGCGGAAGCGCTTGAGGCCCGTCTCGGGTGTCCAGTAGTGGCCGGGCGGAAAGACCTCGACGTGGGCCTGCCAGTCGCGGTCGAAGGCCTGGAGCTCCGACGCGAAGCGCATGTGGCCCTCGTGCTCGGCCCAGTACAGCGGCTTGATGCCGACGGGATCGCGGGCCGCGATGAACGTCCCGTCCTCACCCGCGGCCACGAAGGCGAACATCCCGAGCAGCTCGCTGAGGGCATCCGGGCCGCGCTCGGCGATGAGGTGGAGGGCCACCTCGTTGTCCGAGCGCGTGGTCAGGGACTGGTCGGAGAGGGTGGCCCGGATCTCCTCGTGGTTGTAGACCTCGCCGTTGCCGACGAGGTGGAGCTTCCCGGTGCTCGTCTCCGCGGTGAGCGGTTGATGGCCGCCGTCGACGTCGACGATCGAGAGCCGCCGGTGGCCGAGCCACGAGCCGTTGACTCGCACGCTGCCCTCGTCGTCGGGGCCGCGGTGCACGAGCCGGGCGAGCATCCGCTCGGCGGCGTCGGCGTCAGGGGAGCCGTGGTCGGCGACGATTCCGCACACGGGTCAGCCCTGTGTCCTCGCGAGGAGCACGTCGACGATGGTAGGTGGGGCGTCCCCAGCGCACATCGACCGGGCGCACCAACCGCAACGACACACGGTCCTAGCCGAGCGCCGGGACGGCGCCCGCCGGAGCTCAGAAGAGCCGCACGACGCCCACGAGCGCGGGGGCTAGCAGCAGAGCCGGGAGGAAGTTCCCCACCTTCACGTCCCGCACCTCGAGCAGCCGCAGGGCGATCCCAAGGATGAGCACTCCCCCGGCGCTCGTGAGCGCCGCGAGCGCTTCCCCACGGAGGAGGTCGTCGAAGAGTCCGGCGCCGAGCGCGATGGCGCCCTGGACGAGGAGAACGGAGATCGCGGAGAGGGCGACGCCCCAGCCGAGGGTCGAGGCCAGCGCGACGGCCGCGAAGCCGTCGAGGAGGGCCTTGGTGGCGAGCGTTCGGTAGTCCCCGGTCAGGCCATCCTGGATCGGACCGAGCACCGCGAGCGGGCCGA
>JAABUS010009209.1_pt1 | contig 10496 bp, 8 predicted proteins | sample 5560161 | NCBI WGS metagenome assembly JAABUS01 (sample SAMN10711885, study PRJNA513376) | rock metagenome | isolation source: Antarctica rocks | place: Antarctica: Victoria Land, Trio Nunatak nord | collected 2016-01-04
GAATCTAATCACACTGCAGCGAGATAGTGCGTAGCTGAATAGAATGTTTGATCAATAGAGGTAGCTCTAACTAGAAAACTAAGAATACAGAAGAAAGAAGACAGTTTCGAGCTGTATCTATAGTAGAGCGAACAAAGAAACGAAGTAGTCGATTTGCTAGAGCTCAAATAGATGAAATGTTTCAGCATATTTCGATTCGGAACATCGTTGTTCCTTGTTCACATATCGAAATCTTTAAAGTCTATTGACTAGACTCTATTCAATGTCGACACGCTTCGTAACAATCTATCGCTCAGTCAATAGCATCAGTTCAAATCGATTAATAGAATCAACGATAAAGAATCTTCGTTGATTGCTTGAGAATCACAAAAAAATTCTCTCAAATCAGCAACACTCTTCTTTGAAGACTAAACACTTTAACAAATGATCTCACTATCTACTATCGAGCATCATCATTCGCTCAATCATCAAAATCTTCATCATGATTCAATCATCTGTGAATACTTAACTCGATCTCTTTAAGAGTAATCAAAGCTTTGATTCAATCATTTATTTCAAGTTATCTTCTTGTTTATCAAAATTTCTTAGAACTGACTTTGTACAAAAACATCATCAATTCATGTTTCATTCTCAGACACTTGATGAATTTCTGAAAGTCTCTACTTTCTGAAATATCAAAAATGTAGAACAGCTACAACACTGAATCGAACAAGACTCAGAAGTTTTTCTAGAAGATTTAAACAATTTTCGAACTCAACAAGATCTAAATGTAGAAGCTTGTGAGTTATTTGATAAAATACTCAGCGAACAAATATGAAAGACTCGTTTCAAGAAAATTGATTGAGCAAAAGAACAATTGAATCTAAATCTTAAAAAGCTTCAAGATCAGCTGATGAAACTACAACATCGACTGCAATTGACTAAAGAAGATACTTCTACTTCTTTCATCATGTTCAATTCATTCAAGCGATCTCAAAAGCTTTCGAATTCATCTCTGTTTACTGATGAAAAAGAATCTATCTGAGATGATTGACAAGAAAAGATTCGTGACAAGCTAGAAATCAACGTTGATCATTTCGACAATGACAAAGCTATACTAGTCTACGTTCATTTTTGAATCAGCGAAGACGCAGTCAAAGTCACTCTAGTCAGACATCAGCGAGATTCATTGAACTTTTATTCAACGATCAATGATCTACTAAATGAACTTGCTCAGCTTTATGATGATTCTGACAAAGAGACAAACTTTCGAAGAAAATATGCTAATCTCATTCAAGAAAAGAGCAAATTCAACGACTTCTATTCAATATTTCAACGTCTGTTCTTTTATTTAGAGTATCATGAAAAGCAATTGATCATCAATTTACAAGACAAGATAGTTTATCATCTTCATGCAGCTTGAAGTAGTCAGCTGATTCAGTCAGAATCTCTCAATGAAATTCATAGTTATCTGATTCATTTGAACAATGAGCATCGAGTCATGAATGACATCAAAGAAAAGAAATCTTTGATCAAAGTCAGAAAGCAAGTCATCTTTGCTGAGAAACGAGATTCATTGAACTTCTATAGAAAGATCAAAGTCACTACACTCGTCAATCATTCAAAGTCGTATGACGTGATTTTAACTAGCATCAAAAACATTGATCTACAAGCTGAAATCTGTTTCATCTGTCACAAATCAGATCATACTTTTAGAGAGTGCTCTGATTGATTAAAAGTCAATGCATTAGAAGATGATGAGTTTGATTGATTTACATTGAACTCTGAGTTCAATTTTGATTCAAAAAACTAACTATCTCTTTCAGAATCATTGAAGAGATAGAGATTATATCTTTGTGCAGTCAAATCGAAGTTCTATTGAAAGAAAACTATTTTGAAAAGTCATTTCTGATCAATGCTTCTTTTATCTCTCAGAGCAATTCTTTCAGTCTTCGCTCTTTGATAAATAGTGATTTCATCATCTACATGCTAATACATGACAAGCTAGTTGATAAAGTATATCAGAAACTTGAAATACAATTTATATCACTAGCAAAAGAGAAGTTAATACGAGACTATGATGAGAAGCTAGTTAGAAAGATTATTACTCATAAAATTCTACTCAATCTCATGATCGAAAGTCATAAGAAATTGACTGTGTCAATGCTGATAGCTGATATTGAGCATTATGAAGCTATATTGAGCAAACTTTGAATGAACAAAAATGAAATATTATTGAACATGAGACATGATACTATCGTATTTTCTGATCAATTAAATACTTCTATTTCAGTTTTTTTGATCTCGTCAAATACAAAGCACTCAAGTTGATCGCGATCAACTTCGATCTCTTCAGCAGCTCACAGCAAGATCTTTAAGATGCTCAAGCACTCAGTTTCATTCATTCAGAAAGAGTCATTCTCGATTCAAAACATAGATGTCATCTTTTTTCAAGCACTAGTAAAATGAAAGAAAAAGAATCAGACAGAGATTTTTGCTATGTTCATTGAAGACATCGATAGAAAAATCGTCTACAATACTCAATGCAAACTAGATGTCATAAACGTCTTCTCAATCAATGAAATGACTCAGAATCTAGAAGATATTAAAGTCAAGCTATCATCGAAATATCAGAATTTTCTAGACGTCTTTGATTGAGCTCAAGCAGACAAGCTATCATCTCATCATTCATATGATCATAAGATAGAGCTTACTAGTGATGCAACATCACTTTGTTGTCAAGCATATCAAATGTCTCTCTACAAGCTTCAGAAAGTAAAGAAATATCTAAATGAGAATCTTTTCAAAGAATTTATAATTTCTAGCAAAGCTTCGTATTTCTCACTCGTTCTGTTCATCTTGAAAGCAAATGAAGATTTATGATTCTGCGTTGACTATCGAAAACTCAATGCTATTATCAAAAGAAATCGCTATTCTCTATTGCTCATAGATGAAGTAATTGACAAAATAGTTGATTGCAAACATCTGACTCAATTGAATATCATTTTAACATTCAACAAACTATGAATGCACTCTGATAATGAGAACTACACTATCTTTATTATTGCGTTAGAAGCATATAAATCAAAGATGTTATCTTTTGAACTTATCAATGATTCTGTCTCGTTTCAGCAGTATATGAATGATGTTCTTTGAAACTTTCTAAATGACTTCTGTCAAGTCTATCTGAACGACATTCTAATCTACAGCAAAACTCAACAAAAACATCAACAACATGTCAAAATGATATTAGATCATCTATGAGAAGCTAATTTACAAGTAAATATTCAAAAGTGCAAATTCAATGTAGAAGAAACTGTCTTCTTAAAAATCATAGTTTCAGAACAAAGTCTTTGCATGAACTCTATCAAAGTGAAAGTCATAGTCAACTGAGCTACGTTGATCAATTTAAAAGAAGTTCAGAGCTTCGTAAAATTTGTTAACTTCTATCGTTATTTCATTAAAGACTTCTTGAAGCTAGTCAAATCATTCACTCAGCTGACTAGAAAAGATACATCTTTTGTTTGAAACAAAGTCTGTGTTCAAGCTTTTGATGATCTAAAGAAACAAGTCAGCTCGACTTCAGTCTTACGACATTTTGATTCAAAACAACAAACTATTCTGAAAATCAATGCATCTGACTACGTCAAAGATGAAATACTATCACAGTATGATGATGAGAATATTCTTCACTCAGTAGCATTCTACAGCAAGAGCATGATTCTCGCTGAATGCAATTATCATATTTATGACAAAAAATTGCTAGTCATTATTCAATGTTTTGAACATTGAAGACTTGAGCTTGAATGCATTGAACTATTCATTCAGATATTCATTGATCATCAGACTCTGAAGATCTTCATGAAAAATAAGCAGTGAACTTGACATCAAGTCAATTATCTAGACATTCTATTTGAGTTCAACTTTCAGATTATATTTTGATAAGACAAAATGAATACTAAAGTTGATGCTTTAATCAGAATGTCTCTGATTGACATCTCTGAATCAACTCAGCGTACTGAAAATTGCTATCAGATCATTCTGACACTTGATAGAGTAAATGTTCTAGCTATTGAATCTGAAGTTGATCTCTATCAATGAGTAAAAGATGTCAACAAGATGAATGAGCTTTGCAATGAGTATAAACAAGCTATAAGTGAAAACAAGCTTAAGCTACATAGCATTGAATTGAAGCACTGCAAGATTGTTGACAATGTTCTATATAAAAAAGATCTACTGTGAGTTTCTGAGAATATGCATATGAAATTACTAAAGAAAATTCATGATCAGTCTTTCATCTTTCACTCTGACAATCAAAGAACTACTGATCTAGTTCAACATTTCTACTATTGATCAGATCATTGAGCAACGATTAAACATTACATTCAAAACTGTCATGTTTGTCAACAAAGCAAAACATCTAAAGATAGTATCAATGAACTTCTTCATTCTCTATCAATTTCACAGAAACGCTGAAAAGATGTAGTTATGAACTTCATCATTGAACTATCTTTATTGAAAGATTATAACGTCATTTGCACAGTCATATGTCATTTCATCAAGAAACGTCACTATGTTCTCTGTCATTGAGAAGACAATGACATCTCAGTCGAAGAAACGATTTGAATCATGCTATGAAACGTTCATCGACTTCATGATCTATCTAGTTCTATTGTTTTGAACAGAGACTTTCAATTCATATTCACAATGTGACAAAGTCTTTGTAAGCGACTAAGAATCACAGCTAGTTTATCAACAGTTTATCATTCTGAGATCAATGATCAATCGAAACAAGCTAATCAAGATGTTGAACGCGAATTAAGAATTTACTGCAATTACATGCAGAACGACTGAGCAAAATGACTATCAATGATAAAATTCAGCGAGAATTTCAATATCTTCTCGATCATCTCAATAACTTCATTCTACTTCAATAAGAATTTTCACTTACGAATGAGTTTCGATTCAGATACGACTAACTACAAAACTATTCATGAGCATCTTGAAGCTAGAAAAGCAGATGATATTATCATTCAAATGAAAGAGCTTCTTATCTTCAATCATCAGCAATTGAAAAAGACGAATCAGATCATTGAAGCTCAGATCAATAAACATAGACGAGACGTCATTTATGAAGTAAACGACTGAGTTTGATTATTCTTTAGAAACATAAAGATAACTAGATCATGTAAGAATTTGAAAGACAAACAGCTAGAATCTTATCAAATCACTGTCAAAGTTGAGATTTTCTATCATCTTTGTTTATCAATAAACATGAAGCAGCTGCATTCAATGTTCAGTTCAAAGCTATTACGTTCTTGTTTCGATGACTTCTTATCAAAACAGCATTCAAAATCATTTAGATTTCTTACTATTGAAAATGATGAGCATTGAAAGATAGATGACATTTTGAACTCTAGATGCTATTGAGATCAAATACAATACAAAGTCAAATAAACGAGACTAGATTGAAACAACGAATGATACTATGTCGACAAAGAAGAATTCAAGAACTCAGAAGAAGTTCTAGTTGAATTTTATAAGCTCTATTCAGACAAGTCACACTAAATTGAAAAACAGTGAAAAAAAATTTGCGTTTCATTTGTTCTATTCATGCAAACATGAATTTTTAAAGAAAGAAGTGATGTTACGAGTGTATCAAGACTGAACAAGGCTGAAGCTTTAATCAATTCACAATGCACATTAGCGAGTACTCTGCATAATGATTAAAGTTAGTCAACGATCTAGTTAAGATCTGATCTAGATCTGACTCAGATTTGACTCAGATATGACTCAGCATCTTTTCTCTTCTTTAACATCTTCTAATCAGCTTCTATTGTCTTCTAGACAAACACATTTCTTTGTGTTACAAGTAGTCAACAGATTTCTATGACAAACACATTTCTTTGTGTTACAAACATCTTTTGAATCAACATCTTTCTTGTGTTTCAACACGTCTTCTTTGAGACTAGCGTCGATCTGAATAACTACTATATAAAGTGTGTTCTTCTTGTCTTTTGTACCTTCTTTCTTCTGTATTCTTAAAGTTTTAGTTATAACTATCTCTATCGATTAAACATTCTAGTCACGCACGCACTCTGATTAGTTTCTAGACATGATCTCAACAAATTCTAACTATTTGTTGCTAATTTTTCTAGATTAAAGTGCGTGAAAATTCAGTTTGCGCGAAAATCTTGTGCATACAAGTAATTATTCTATTTTTAGAAATTGAGTTTGAATTCAGTTTGCATGAAAACTCTGTGCATATGAGTAAGTATACTATTTTTAGAAATCAAGTTCAAGCAATTCAACTTAATTTTGAATTGAGTTTGAGTTAAGAGAAGTCAACTCAATCTCAATCTGAACTCAGAATTGAGTTGAGTTGATTTCTTTCAACTCAACTCAACTCTAACTTGATGACAGATTTAATTGAGCATTGAATCAAGAAGACTATCAACACTCTGAATATACATCAAAATTCAAGTCAAAGAAATTGCACATGAATTTAATGTATCTTTGCAGAGACTATGATTCAGACTAGCTGATCATTCACTCGTCTCAGCAATGCAAGAATTGCATAATAGAAAGCTGAAGTCTGATAAGTTAACTCTACATACATATCAAAAGATTGAATGATTTGAGTCTATTAATGTGTTTCAGTCTCTGAAACATTGACATTCAAAAGTTGTTAACGAAGTAATTCAAATGAGTCACGAAATCTTTATCAAAATCAAATTTCTAGCTGCTTTTAACAAGTTCAGAAGTAAAGCTTTCAAGAAAACTACTATACGTTCGACTTGAAAGAAAAGTGATCTAATTTTCTTCGATTTTAATGTGATTTTGAATAAGATGCGAGAAACTCGATTCTCAGCTCGTTCTATTACATCTTTCACGATGACAAAATCTCTCGATATCTGAAAGACTATCTCTACTACTAGAAAACAGCTGAAAAGACGAAAAGTCAGTTTACTTTGCTTCGACTATGAATTCAAGCTTCAGCAGAAGTTGGTCAAATTTATCAAAGAAGATCAATGCAATGACTCGTAGAATTGAGCTATTGAAAGTCAAAATAGCAGTCACGAAAGTCGATATCAACGCTCGAAATATACATAAAGATCAATCTGCTAAGGTCTTACAAGGCATTTTATACGTCAAAGAAGCTCGATCTATGATCAGTGATAGGCTAGGTTTAGAGTATTTAAGGCAAAAGCCTCGCGATGAGCGTATCGAAAAGCAGTATATCAACGAGCTAATAAAGGTTTATAAGCGTTGTAAGATTCATATCAAGGTATGAAAGAAGAAAGAGAAGGTCTGAAAGGTTTTATATAAGGCTGTTTTGAAGAAATTGCTTGTAATACAGCCTTTTCAGAAGTCATTTGGTTGAATTTTGGTTAGGTGGCCGATTTGGTTACATGACCGATGAGTATTAAGCGAAGAATGAGCGAAAGTGCGGGGTACGGATAAGGCCTCGACTGTGCATATGCGCAGCATCAACTGAGCATAAAGAAACATCGATGAACGACGAAAGCATGAAAATTGAGAGAATGAGATAACAGATTGGCTAAATGGTTTGAAGGTGAGAGTCGCAGTCCGCATATGTCGCGCATATACTAAAAAGAAACTCAGCTCGCTGAAGATTCGTGCAATGCAAATGTCGAAAACGATGAGAAAAGTGATGATACAAATCACAAGCAGAACGACGAGAATGAAGAAGAAAACACAGGAGATAGATCTGATGAATATAAAAAGTTCCGGCCCTGGCTCAACTTTTCCAACCCCCCGCCAGCTGTAACCCCAGTTGGGAATATCATCATTTCCTTAATGCTTTGCTTTGTCAGAAATCGAAGGAGGCACTTGATTGGCGCATTAGTGACGAAATAAGGATCAGCTGCGTGGTTTGTGCGTGGTTTGTGCGTTGTCCAGCACGAGCCTCAGCGGCTATGGGTCCTTGCATACCCTAAAATACGCACAAAACCCTCAGGTAGCTCAGGTCACGGGACATCGAAAAATGCGTCCCCTAGTCCGCTCAACCCTATTCGAATCTAACATGTCCCTCTCTCTCATTCTCCGTGCAATTATCTCAACGGGGGGTTATCATGTTCTCCATCCGAAATATCCTTGCTACATTCTTACTCTTCTACACTCATGTCTCCTGGGCAGCATTGCGAAAGTACAACTTCACTGCTCATATTGATGTTAGAGCGCCCGGTACGTTCACCATTCTTGCCTTCGTAGTTTTAGGACCTCTAGCAATTGAGGACTAGAAGAAAGTCATGTTACTGATGCTACACAGATGGTACTCCTCGACAAGTCTACCTTATCAATGGCCACCAACCGGGCCCTCTGATCGACGTCGATGAGGGGGATGACCTTGAAGTATTTGTCCGAAATAACTTACATGTGAACCTGACCCTCCATTGGCATGGTGAGTCTTCGAAAGAGGTTCTTCCTACCATTGGAGACTAAACTATCCACATCAGGCCTGCTTCAACGTGGAACGCCACAGATGGACGGTGTCCCCGGCGTTACCCAGGTCAGATCACTATATACGTTTACTGGCATACCTGAGCAGTACGTAGCTTATGCTTCTGTCTTAGTATCCCATCCTTCCGGGCGCAGACTTCACCTACCGCTTCTCCACCAGAGACCAGTATGGCTTCTACTGGTACCATACCCATGTACAGGCCTACTATGACGATGGAATCCGAGGACCACTGATTATACACCCGTCCCCATCGCGTCGTCGCCCTTTCGAGAGCCTTGCCTCGAGCAAGGTCGAACTCAATAAGCTTCTTCATGCCGAACACGATGCCATGCCAGTAATGCTGAATGACTGGACGCATGATCTTTCGGATTCCATCTATGCGCAGTATTTTCAGACCGGCGTGTTTCCGTATTGCGTCGATAGTCTCTTGGCGAATGGACATGGGAGGGTGGAATGTCTCCCTGATTCTATCCTTCAAGCTGGGCCGGGCCTTGGCCTTGACTCACCCTCTATCACTACCATGGGAATGAATTCATCATCCATGGGCGGCTCTTCGATGGGCGGTTCCTCGATGGGCAGCTCTTCGATGGATACCTCCACGATGGACATGAGCATGGACAATTCAGTTGCAAAAACCATGGCGTCTACTATGCCTTCTATGTCGACTACAGCGGTGGCTTCTTCCACCAGCGCAATGTCGGGCATGCAAGCGATGACTACATTGAATCCAAAAGGATGCGTCCCCCCAATGATGTACAAGCCTGGCTACAACCTTACCTCTTTTGCCCTTCAACCTTGCGTCAACACTACCTCTCCTTTCGTCCATATCGCCGCAAACCAGAGCCTCGGCTGGCTTTCTCTTAACCTCGTCAACTCGGGTGCCGTGACCAAGCTGGCAATTTCGCTGGACGGGCATTCGATGGTCGTATATGCGGCTGACGGAGAATATGTGGGGTTAGAGGAGGTTAACGTAAGCATCACTGATGTGCAAGGAAGCATAGAATTGGGCTAATGATGTCTTCATAAAGGTTCTTTATATCGAGATTGGACAACGATATTCTGTAATGATCAAGTTGGACCAGCCGGTTGGGAAATATTATTTGAGGTTTGAAAGCTTCCCGATGGGGGACATGCAGCAAGTTATTGAAGGAAAAGCGGTTGTGGAATACATTGCAAGTCCCATGACAGACCGGCAAATAATCTCGCTAATAGTTGACATTTTAGGTGGACGCGATGTCTTCCAACAACATGAGTTCAAATTGTATGGACGTAGCGGCTCCTTGGACTCTCAGAAACGGCTCAGCAGTCGCCGGCGCATCAGTTCTCTCTCCTCTCTCACTCCACCCTTTTGCTTCAACCCCCCCTCCGCCAGCAGATCTCACAAGACATCTCATTATCAACCAAACCGGCATCACCACCTGGGTACTCAACCACTCCGCCTACTCTGAATCCAAAGTCCCTGTTCTATACGGGAACTCGTCAGACGGGTGGAATGCAGAGACGACCATACATTTTGCGTCTAATAAGACGGTTGATATCATTATGAGGATTGCGAATGATTCGATGGATATGGTGAGTCTAAACTTCTACATTCCCTATGTCTACCGCTTTCTGCATGTCTCTTAAGCACAGACTACAATTTTGCCCATATTGCTTCCTACCACCCAGACTTCTTCGATCCCGGTTGCTTCCACTTGGATCTGTCCCTCTTGGGCAACTTCCACCTGGAGTCCTTTCTAGTGAACGTCTTTCATCTTGAATTCTTCCACATAGAAACATTTCCAAAAAGCCCCGATATTTTCTACCTTCACATCTTCTCCACTGCTATTTTCCACATCATCTCTCACACTGTCATCTTCCAGACAGCCATCTTCCACACCATCATCTCCCATACCGTCATCTTCCACATGGATAATCTTTTTAACGTCTTCTTAATCCGTCCACCTCCACCACCCCCCTCCCTCCTTTCCATACTAACTTTCCACCCCCAGATGTCCCACCCAATCCACCTCCACGGCCACAAATTCTGGGT
>JAABUS010009210.1_pt1 | contig 10495 bp, 11 predicted proteins | sample 5560161 | NCBI WGS metagenome assembly JAABUS01 (sample SAMN10711885, study PRJNA513376) | rock metagenome | isolation source: Antarctica rocks | place: Antarctica: Victoria Land, Trio Nunatak nord | collected 2016-01-04
TGCCGCCGTCGACGGGCTCGAGGCACGCCCGTCTGCTCGCGGCCGCGAAGATCCGGGCGAACAGCGTCCCCTCGAGCTGCTGGACGACGCGGATCTCCCGCTCGCCGTCGAGGGTCGCGATGCGGACGTCCGCACGGACCGTCTTGGACCGCTGCGTGCGGTAAACCTCGGTGAAGCCCGACGCGTCGACGGACTCCACCCGCTCGACGCGCGGCCACCACCGACCAAGCGCCCACGGGTCGCCGACGACCTCCCAGACCTCGGCCGGTGACGCGGCCAGGACCCTCTCGCGGCTGACCCTCACGCTCCAGCGTACTCGAGCAGCGCGTGCACGTCGTAGCCGTCGAGCCTGCTCCGCCCGTCGAGGAAGGAGAGCTCGATGAGAAACGCGCAGCCCAGCACGGTCCCGCCAAGCTGCTCGACGAGGGAGCAGAGCGCGCTGGCGGTGCCGCCCGTGGCGAGCAGGTCGTCGTGGACGAGCACGCGCGGGGAGGACGGGCCGGCATCCAGCGCGTCGGAGTGCAGCTCGAGCGCGTCGGAGCCGTACTCGAGCAGGTACTCCGCCCGGATCGTCGACCACGGCAGCTTGCCCGGCTTGCGCGCCAGCACGAAGCCCGCCCCGAGCTCACGGGCGATGGCCGGTCCGAGCAGGAACCCGCGCGCCTCCGCGGCGATGACGAGGTCGACCGCTCCGTGGCGGGCACGGACGTCGGCGGCCAGCGCCGACACGGCGTGGTCCAGCGCCGCGGCGTCGGCCATGATCGGCGTGATGTCCTTGAAGACGATTCCGGGCGTGGGGAAGTCCGGGATGTCGCGCACGAACGCTCTGAGGTCGACGGGGGCGCTCACGTGCCGGCGATCTTGCGCAGATCGCGGATGAGCAGCAGGTGCTTGAGGTGCGTGGTGACGGCCGCGAGGTTCTCCAGCGCGTCGATCGCCTCCTTGCGGCGCTCGGCGTTGCGAGAGCGCAGCGCGGGGGCGAGGATCTGCTGCAGGAGCGCCGCCTCGCGGTCGGCCGACGTGCGAAACGCACGGAGGTTGCGGCCCCCCACGCCGTAGCGTGCGAGCTCGGTGACGGCGCGCACGATCTCGCGCTCGGTCTCGTCGTAGTAGGGCACGCCGAGGCGCCGCTCGCCGCGGATCACGCCGTACTCCTCGAGCTCGGCGACCAGACGGGGGTCCGCGCGCGTGTCCTCGACGACGTCGTCGAGCGAGTAGAGCGCGCCCGTCTCGCGGACGGAGACGCTCGAGCGGCGGCGGCGGCGCTGCTCGGCCTCGGCGGCGTCGGCTCCCGTCCGCGGGGCCGGGAGCTCCCCTCCGTCCTCCTCGTCGCGGCCGGCGCCCGCCGCGAGCTCCTGGCGGATCACGCGGAGCGGCAGGAACTCGTCGCGCTGCAGGCGCAGGATCGTGCGCAGGCGCTGGACGTCGCCGGAGCTGTAGAGCCGGTAGCCGCCCGGGGTCCGCCGCGGCGCCAGCAGCTTCTGGTCCTCCAGGTAGCGGATCTTGGAGATCGAGATCTCCGGGAACTCCTGGGCGAGCGCCTTGCAGACGGCGCCGATCGTCATCGCCTTCCCGCGGGCGCGCGAGCCGCCGGGCTGCACGTTCGGCGGGCCGCCCAGGACGATCGGGTCGAGCGGGAGGCCGGCCATCAGCGCGAGAGGTACGTCAGCTTGTACTTGCCGACCTGGAGCTCGTCGCCGTCGTCGAGGCGCTGGGACTCGATGCGCTGGCGGTTGACGTAGGTCCCGTTGAGCGAGCCGAGATCGTCGAGGAACCACTCGTCGGAGCGGTGCACGAGCATCGCGTGGTCGCGCGAGACGGTCACGTCGTCGAGGAAGATGTCGGCATCGGGGCGCCGACCGATCGTCAGGCGATCCCCGTCGAGCGCGAAGGACTCCCCCACGCGCCCGCCGCCGGAGCGGATGACGAGCGCGGCGCCCCTGGCCTCGACGACGTCGCCGATCTCCACGGGGATGAACTCGCCTGTCTCGCCGACGCGGTAGGTCGCCGTCTGCGCGTCGCCCCCCGTGCCCTCGGGGGCCTGGGAGCCGATGAACGCACCGCAGCGCTGGCAGTAGTTCGAGCCCTCGGAGTTCGTGAAGCCGCACTCGGGGCAGTGGAGGGCCACGCGCGGTGCCCGCCTACGAGCGGTCGGTCTCGCCGGAGGCGCGGTTCGCGAGGATGTCCGTCAGGCGCTGAATGTCCGCACCCGTGATCACGTCCTCGCCGTCCTCGTGCTTCCTGCGCTTGCGGTTGACCAGCTCGGCCCGGAGGATGTCGATCTTCCCGTGGAGCATCCGACGCTGGTAGGAGATGTCGTTCTCCTCGTCGGTGAGGTTCGTTATGAGGTCCTTCAGCTCTTGGTCCGTCAGGGAGCCGAGATCCGGAAAGGTGTCCATGGCGCGCGATGCTACCAGCGCCGCCGTGCACCTCAAGCTGAACTAGAGGGTGCACTCCGGCTTGCGAGATGGCGGCGTCCTTCCCGGCGGTAGAGGAACGCCGCGTAGTACGCCAGGAGCAGGCCAACGGCGAGCAGAACCTCCGCGAACGTCCGCAGGGCGCACATCGCAAAGAACAGCGCGGACATCACCGGCGCGACCGCGAGGCGGCCCGGCCAGTTGATCTTCATCTCCAGCCCCAGGCGGATCGCCCGGCGCCCGTTGTAGAGGACGTAGAGCTCGCGCAGCACGAGCAGGACGAGCGCCCACCGCGGCAGCAGGTCGAACGCGAAGACGACGACGACGCCGGAGATCACCAGGCAGCGGTCGACGATCGGGTCCAGCAGCGCCCCGAACCGCGAGTACTGGCCGGTGATGCGCGCGGTGATCCCGTCGGCGTAGTCCCCCCAGGCGCAGACGGCGAAGAGCGCCGCCGGCAGCGCGTCGGTGCCGTTGTCCGACAGGAAGGCGGTGACGAGGAAGATCGGGACGAGGACCGCGCGGAAGAGCCCGATGGCGTTCGGGATCGTCCACACGTGCCACGGCTGCCCGGCGAGCGTCTGCTCCGGCGGCGGGCCCGAGCGGTCCAGGCCCGAGAGCCGGCGGAACGTGAGGCGGGTGCGCTCGCGCGCGTGGGCGGCGCGCTCGGCCACGCGAGCGCCCGGACCGGGCTTGGGTCCGAGCGCCTCACGCGCGGCGCGCGTCTCCTCCGTCTCCCCCCGGCGCTCTAGGGGAGCTCGCGCCACAACGCCTCCGCCGCGGCGGAGGCGCCGTCGACTGGCAGACCGCCCTCCACGTCCGTGCGTCCGCGGCGCCGCTGCGCCTCGAGGCGCCCCGACTCGAGCGCGCGCTTGCCGAGCGTCAGCCGCAGCGGCGCGCCGAGCAGCTCGGCGTCGGCGAACTTCTCCCCCGGCTTGACGTCGCGGTCGTCGTAGAGCACGTCGAGAGCGCCGGCCGCCAGGTCGGCGTAGAGCGCCTCGGCCGCGTCGCGCTCCGACGTGCCGGCCTTCCCGATGCCGATGAGCTCGACGTCCCACGGCGCGACGGAGCGCGGCCAGGCGATGCCACGCTCGTCGCCGTACTGCTCGGCGACCGCGGCGGCCACGCGGGCGGGGCCGATGCCGTAGGAGCCCATGACGATGGGCCGCGCCTTGCCCTGGTCGTCGAGGTAGGTGGCGCCGAGCGGTTCGGAGTACCGCGTCTGGAGCTTGAAGATGTTCCCGATCTCGATCGCGGGCTCGATCGTGATCGCGTGTCCGCCGACGGTGTCGCCGGCCTCGACGGTGCGCACGTCGATCCGCTCGCCGGCCTCGATCTCGACGACGACGTGGTGGTCGGGGCGGCCGCTGCCGGCGACGTAGCGCCCCGGGGTGATCGCGGCGTCGTGGAGCGTGAGCACCGCGGCACTCGGCCCGAGGAAGCCGGGCACCATGCCGACCCCGCCGAGCTCCTCCTCGGTGGCCGCGCGGAACGCCTCGCCGAGCTGGGTGGCGAGCTTGATCTCGTTGACGCGGTGGTCCCCGCGCAGGAGGATCATCACGAGGCCGCGGCCCTCCGTGACGACCGGGAAGGCCTTGAGCAGGTTGCCTGGAGGCACCTCGAGGGCGCGCGCGACCGCGTCGACGGTGGTCTGACCGGGGGTGTGCAGCTCGCCCGACAGGTCGTCGCGCAGCGGCGGCACCGGCTGCGGCTCGGCGGAGGCCACCTCGACGTTGGCCGCGTAGCCCGGCGCGAGCGCGACGTCGTTCTCCCCCGCCGCGCAGGGCGCCATGAACTCGTGCGCGGCGGAGCCGCCCATCATCCCCACGTCGGCCTCACACTCGTAGAAGCGCAGCCCGCAGCGCGCGAAGATGCGGTGATAGGCCGCGCGCTGCAGCTCGTAGGAGGCGTCGAGGCCCGCCTCGTCGCGGTCGAAGGAGTAGGCGTCCTTCATGATGAACTCGCGCGTGCGCAGCAGCCCGGCGCGGGGGCGCGCCTCGTCGCGCTCCTTGGTCTGGAAGTGGTAGAGCTGCAGCGGCAGCTGGCGGTAGGAGCGCACGATCTGCGCGACGTGAGCGGTGACGCACTCCTCGTGAGACATCGCCAGGAGCATGTCGGCCCCCCGCCGGTCCTTCAGGCGCAGCAGCTCGTCGCCCACCTCCTCCCAGCGGCCGGAGCGCTTCCACAGCTCGGCCGGGAGCAGCACGGGCATGAGGAGCTCCTGGGCGCCGATCGCGTCCATCTCCTCGCGGATGTGCTGCACGACCTTCTGGTGCACGCGCCATCCCGCGGGCAGCCACGTCCACAGCCCCGAGCCGACCTGGCGGATGAGCCCGGCGCGCACCATGAGCTTGTGCGACAGCGCCTCCGCGTCGGACGGCGGCTCACGCTCGGTGGGCAGCAGCAGCTGGGACAGGCGCATGAGGGCCAAGGCTACCCGCCGGTCTCAACCCGGCCCGCCGCGGGGTATAGGTTGCGGTGGAACCCCCGAACACGACCCACAGGAGACAGCCGCATGGCCTACGAGGTCCCCGCCCTGCCCTACGCCTACGACGCGCTCGAGCCCCACGTCGACAAGGCGACGATGGAGTTCCACCACGACAAGCACCACCAGGCCTACGTCGACAAGGCGAACGCCGCCCTGGAGGGCACCGATCTCGACGGGAAGGACGTCAAGGAGGCTCTGGAAAGCCTCTCCTCGCTCCCGTCCGACAAGCAGGGCCCCTTCCGCAACAACGGCGGCGGCCACTACAACCACTCGCTGTTCTGGGAGACCATGAGCCCGAACGGGGGCGGCGAGCCGACCGGTGAGCTGGGCGACGCGATCACCGCGACGTTCGGATCCCTCGACGCCTTCAAGGAGCAGTTCGAGGCCGCCGGGGTCGCACAGTTCGGCTCGGGCTGGGCCTGGCTCGTGCTGGATACCGACGCACTCGCGATCACCTCCACCGCCAACCAGGACTCCCCCGTCCTCGAGGGCAAGACGCCGCTGCTCGGCAACGACGTGTGGGAGCACGCGTACTACCTGAAGTATCAGAACAAGCGCCCGGACTACCTCAAGGCGTGGTGGAACGTGGTGGACTGGGACAAGGTCGCCGAACGGTTCGCCGCGGCCAAGTAGCCCGTTCCGCCGCTCCCCTCCAGGCGGCGGATCGACGCGGCCTTCGCGCTACGCTCGCGTGCGGTACGAGGGTGGCCGGTCTCCCGGTCGCCCTCGTCGTTCGCCCCCGACTTCCCGCCAGGAGCTCCGATGTCGCAGACCCTCCGCACCCTCGGCCCGATCGGGGCGTGCGCCGTTCTTTGCGCTCTTGTCCTGAGCGTTGCGAGCGCGCGCCCCGCTCCCGCCGTCGCGTCGGAGAACCAGCTGTCGATCATGATGGACGACGACGTGCTGCTCTACCGCAGCGACCGGACCCGCGACGCGGCCCTGCGGCGGATGAAGACCCTCGGCGTCGACACGGTCCGCGTGACGCTGCTGTGGTCGGTCGTCGCCGAGGAGGCCCGCTCGACCAAGGCGCGCGACAAGCGCTTCCGCCGGCTCGGGGCGGAGAACCCGAAGTCCTACCCCGCCGCGACGTGGGACCGCTACGACCGCCTGGCGCGCGCCGTGCGCACGCTCGGCATGCAGCTCTACTTCGACGTGACGGGCCCCGGGCCGCCCTACGCGCACACCAAGCCGCCGAAGAAGTACGCCAAGGACGCGAAGTGGTGGCGTCCCAAGCCGCTTGAGTACTACAAGTTCGTCCAGGCGGTCGGCAAGCGCTTCAGCGGCACCTACAACGACGAGAACGACGGCCGAGGCGCGATCCCGCGCGTCTCCTTCTGGTCGATCTGGAACGAGCCGAACCAGGGCGGCTGGCTGCGCCCGCAGTGGCTGGGCGGCAAGCCCGTCTCGCCGCAGATCTACCGCGAGCTGTTCGCCTTCGGCCGCCGCGCCCTGGTCTCCACCGGCCACGGCAACGACGTGATCCTCGTCGGTGAGACCGCCCCACGCTCGGTCAAGCGGCGCACGACGACCTCAGCCATGGGCGTGCGCAGGTTCGCCAACGAGCTCCTCTGCGGGCCGGGCCACAAGGGGGCGGGCTGCGGGAGCTTCGCGAAGTCCGGCCCGATCGTCGCGAGCGCGTGGGCTCACCATCCCTACACGCGTGCGCTGGCGCCGAACATCCCCGAGAGGAGCGCGGACTCGATCACGCTGGCGAACTTCAAGGACCTCGGCACGCTGCTCGACCAGCTCGCAAGCACCGGCAACATCAAGTCCGGCATGCCGCTGATGTCGACGGAGTTCGGCTACGAGACCAAGCCGCCGGACCCGTTCGCCGGCGTCAACGAGCAGCAGCAGGCCGACTACCTCGCGCTCTCCGAGCTGATCACCTACTCCAACCCGCGCGTCGCGGGCCACACGCAGTTCCTCCTGCGCGACGTCAAGCCCTTGAAGCGCTTCAAGGTGGGCACGCGGAACTACTGGAGCACGTACCAGTCCGGGCTCTACACCCGGCGCGACACGCCCAAGCCGGCGGCGCAGGCCTACGCGTTCCCGTTCCTGGCGGCGCCCACGGCGCCCACGCCGGACACGGGTCAGCCGCAGACCGTGGTGTTCGGGCAGATCCGCTTCCGCGAGAACCAGGCGCCCGGGCAGGTGCCCGACACGGTGCAGCTGCAGTTCAAGCCCGCCAACGGAGCCTCGGACTGGGTCTCGTTCGATGCTCCGATCGCGACGTCTCCCCTCGGCTACTTCCTCGCGACGATCATCACGCCGGGGCAGGGCCAGATACGCGCCGTCTGGAGGGACGGGCGGGCGCCGTTCTCGATCTCGGCCGGCAAGCCGGTCTGAGCCGGCGTTGTGGGCAGTGCCGGGGGCCGGCCGCCGATCAGGCCAGCAGCGTCCACGGATCGAACTGCTCGATCGGGATGACGCGCATGCGGGGCAGCGCGACGGTGAAGGCGCCCACGTCGTCTTCGAGGTCGAACAGCTCGAGGCCCGCGGGCATGAGCTCGGCCAGCGCGGTGCTCACGAGCTCGCGGAAGCCGGTAACGCCGACTCGGCGCTGCCCGTCGCGCAGGAGCGTGGCGAGCTGCGGCGCGAAGTCGCCGTCGTGGCTGGCGAGCAGCACGTCGCCGCCCTCGCGGGTCGCGAGCGCGTCGAGCGTGCGCTGGATCGCGAGGTCGACGACCTTGACCTCCGGGGCCCCGCTCAGCAGGACGGGACGGAACTCCAGCGCGGCGAGTGCCTGCACGAAGGCCATCGGCAGGTGGTTGGAGCCGTTGAGGAAGAAGAGCCCGCGGACGGGCTGCCCCCACGCGTCGCGCGCGTGGTCGCGGACGCGGTCCCAGCGCGGGCGCTCCTCGGGCGCGGGCCGCCGGCCGAGCAGGCTGCCGCCGAGCGTCGCGTCGATGTTCTCGCCGTCGACGAGCAGGAAGGTCTCGGCGGGAAGCAGCGGCTACGCCGCCTGGTCGTCGCGCTTGAAGCGGCGCCCGGCGACCGGCGACTGCGCCTCGTCGACCTTGAGCATCGCGGAGGTCTGCTCGGCCTGCTGCTCGGCCTTGGCCTTCTCGGCGGCGGCAAGGCGCTCGGGGGTGATGGCGAACTCGTCCTCGTTCTCCGCGAGCCAGGCGGCGGCCTCGGCGGCCTCGGCCTCGTCGCGCACCACGACCTTGCCGGCCTCGTAGTACTTGTCGATCTCGGCGAAGAGCTCGTCGACGAGGCTCTCGGTCGGGACCTTCTTCAGCGGCTCGCCCTTGGAGTAGATCATCCCGGAGTCCTTGGCCCCGGTGATGCCGAAGTCCGCGTGGCGGGCCTCGCCGATGCCGTTGACCGCGCAGCCGAGAATGGAGACCTCGAGCGGATCGGCGTAGGCCTCCAGGCGCCGCTCGACCTCCACGACCACCGAGTCCATGTCGAACTGGAGGCGCCCGCAGGTCGGGCATGCGATGAGGACGGGGCCCCGCTCGCGCAGCTTGAGCGCCTTGAGGATCTCCCAGGCGACCTTGACCTCCTCCTCGGCGTGGAACGTCGACAGGGAGATGCGGATCGTGTCGCCGATGCCGTCGGCCAGCAGCGTGCCGAGCCCGACGGCGCTCTTCAGCGAGCCCGACCACTTCGTGCCCGCCTCGGTGACCCCGAGGTGCAGCGGATACGGGATGCGCGCGCTGAGCAGCCGGTTGGAGGCGATGGTGTTCGGCACCGAGGTGGACTTCATCGACACCTTGAAGTCGTCGAAGTCGAGGCGCTCCATGAGCTCGACCGTCTCCACGGCGGCGGTGACGAGCGCCTCGACGGGGTCGGAGTACTCGAGGTCGCGCAGATGCGCGGGCAGCGACCCGGAGTTCACGCCCACGCGGATCGGCGTGCCGAACTGCCTCGCCTTCGCGATGACCTCGGCGACCTTCTCCGGCCCGCCGATGTTCCCCGGGTTCAGGCGGATGCAGTGCGCGCCGGCCTCGATGGCCTTCAGCGCGAGCGTGTGGTTGAAGTGGATGTCCGCGATGATCGGGATCGGGGACTCGGCGACGATCGTCCTGAGCGCCTCGACGTCGCGATCGCGCGGAACCGCGACGCGCACGATGTCCGCGCCGGCGTCTGCGACCGTGCGGATCTGCGCCATCGTGGCCGCCAGGTTGGCCGTCTCGGTCTTCGTCATCGTCTGGACGGCGACGGGCGCGCCACCCCCGACGGGGACCGGTCCCACGTGGATCTGCCGCTCGGAAGGCATGCCCCTCAGTGTACGAGCGCCACCCGGCGCCGCGGTTACGCGCGTGCGCGCTCCCAACCGGACGCGAGCGCCGCGAGAAGGCGAAAGCGGGGGTCCAGCCACCGCATCCGCCTTCTCGCGGTGCCGGCGCGGACGGTGTGCTTCAGGCCAGGTCGAGGCGCGTGGAGATCGCGGTGCCCTCGTACTCGGCGTAGCGCGGGTGGTCGAGGACGTGCACGAGGTGCAGCGCTTCGGGCCACGGGTCGTGGCGGTGGGCGGCCGGGACCGACCAGGCCATGCCGCGCAGCTCGTCGATGCGGCGTGCGGCGTGCGCGGCGTTGAACTCGGCGTTGGCCAGGCGCTCGCCGTTGCCCGCGGCCCACGGGTAGCCGAGGACATCGTCGTAGTAGCTGAGGACCCGGGGCAGGAAGCGCTCGGCGGGGCCGTCGAAGAGCGCCAGCGCGTCGCGGGTGGAGGAGTGGTAGTCGAGGTCACAGACGACGAAGCCCACGGGCGCCGCGGGCCGTGCGAGAAACGCTCGGACCGTCTCGCCGACCGGGCCGAGGTGCAGCTCGGTGCGCTTCAGGCGAGCCCGGAGGCGTTCGACGTCCATCGGGAAGTGCCCCGGCTCGATGAGGTACGGGGCGTCCAGGTGGCTCTCGGGAGCCGGCATGCCCGCGGTCCCGTCGAAGCCGTGGAGCTCGATCTCGATCCCGAGCGCCTCCTCCACCGGGCCGGCGGCGACCTCGAGCGCGACGAGGCCGTTGCCGCCCGCGCAGCCGAGCTCGAGCGCGCCGAAGCGCTCGTAGCCGAGGTGCCGCGCGATCCCCGCGACGTGGAGCAGGCACCAGAGGTAGTGCGGGCGCATCGGCGCCGGGCCGATGATGCGCTCGAACAGGAGGTTGGTGCGCTCCCAGTGGTTGCGCGCGTCGACGTTCACGGCGGCGCCCGGGAAGGGCGGGGACTTCCGCCGGCCGAGCGGACTCACCCGCGACGGTCGCGCAGCTTGCGGGCCACGAGCGGCGGCACGAGGTCGCGCAGCAGCTCCCGCGTGCGGAGCGCGCGCGGCTCGGCCGCCGGCGCGTCCACGCCGCCGGGGCGCTGTCCGGGGGTCTGGTAGAGCGTCGAGTGCGCCGGGGCGAGCTCCTCCTCGGGCCGGCCGTTGGAGTAGTAGTAGAACGCCAGCGAGCGCCGCGCGTTGCCGGGCGGGCACGCCACCGGGTCCGGGTTGCCGTGGAAGGAGTCGCTCGTCGTGTTGAAGATCACGAGGCGGTTGAGCGCGGGTGGCAGCTTGACGGCCTGCTGCTGCATGTCGGGCGTCCAGAGCTCGAAGGCGCCGCCCCACTCCTCCTGCCAGCCCGGGTTGAGGTAGAGCAGCGCGTTGAT
>JAABUS010009211.1_pt1 | contig 10495 bp, 8 predicted proteins | sample 5560161 | NCBI WGS metagenome assembly JAABUS01 (sample SAMN10711885, study PRJNA513376) | rock metagenome | isolation source: Antarctica rocks | place: Antarctica: Victoria Land, Trio Nunatak nord | collected 2016-01-04
AGCTTCAGCAGGCCTAACAGACAAGCTTGACAGACACAATAGGCAGTCCTGATAGGCAGACTTCAGCCAATACACAACAGGCAAACTGCACTGTGTGCAGGGCGACAGCAGCCCAGCCAGGTTACCTTCCTGCCTATCGAGTTACACTTCTGTCCTGCAATGGCACATGTCACAATAGGGATGATCAGGGCAGGTTGCATGCGAAGGCTCACATGCACAGTTGCATGCTGTTGACTGCAGGTTTATCTTTCCTCTCAGTGCACAGAAGGCACTCTCAACCCTGAGCTGTACAGGAGTGGCCAAGTGGCCCTCAGCATGGGGGTCGAAGCGGGCCCAAGAATGACCCCAGAGTGTGCTGTGGTCAAAATGATGCAGTGCTTGCGTTACCCTGCAATACCCCTGGGGGTTCCACTGGCAGGCGAAATGTGATCCCATTCTATAGTCCTGTTCGTATCTTTCTGGCCAGTGATGCAAGCAAGCAGGGAGGATCCACATGTCTTCCCTCCTTTGCTTGAAATCCCCACGCCCTCATACCAGGGTTGCGTGTTCTCAGCTTCCTCAGAGACAGCGGTATGCTACATAATATGTTGATTGAAAGTAGCCGTATGCGCAGTGATTTGCTATACCAAATAATTTGATGTCACCTGTAGATGCAGAAGTCTAGTAGCTATAGACCAGATACACGTCTTACGTTTTATTACTTAGCTAGCTCAATTTCATAAAGGCAGATGTCCAGTTCTTCAGAGCTGAAGCTTATCGTGATTGGTCATGCTTTTGTTCAAGATCAGAGATGTCTTTAGCCAGCAGCAACACATACCAGCACGTCGTCACAACTGTCAATGAAATATTCATGATGCCTCACACATTCCATACTTGTCAAAGGGCAACTGACACTGAGACTGAATGCAGTTGACAGTCTCAACCATTTGCAACATAATGAGCAACTGCAGCACCATATTCAGCCTGTTTGATTTGCTGTCACTGGAACTTCTTTTCTAAGTTTGCATGCGCGACGCGTCTGTTGATATGGGAGGCTGAGTACCACATGACTAGCCCTGGCACTATGATCCACACAGAGTTCACGATGTTGAAGTAGAACCAAAAGTACAAAGGCTCAGGTCTTGAATAGACAGCTCCTGCAGCAGGTTAACACTCTTGCAACTCTCTAGGGTATCAGGAGCAGTCTAACATGTAGCAGAGCCTGAAGGCCAACAGGCAACGCAATACATAGGTGTGCACCGTGTCGCCGTGAATGGACCCACCAAGTGCGTTCGAGACCTGCAAGCAGTGTGCTGCAAGCAAGAGTTGACAACATGTTACATTGCCACAAGGGCTGAGAATGCTTACCATCATAATAGCTTGTAGCAAAGTAGAGGACATCACCATATAGCTGACCCAGGGACACCGCAAATTGCAGTGTGAACCGCCATGATCGTTGTTTGAGCATGCCATACAGGATGACAAAGCACAGGGGGCCCTCAACAAAGGCTGTGATGGCCTCCATGCAAATTGTGAATGAGTCTCTTGTTGCATAGCGCGAGTCTGCCTGGCAGTACTCCTTCCCTGAAACATACAACGAGTCAGTGCAGTCATCAGGTGTGGCCCGCAATGTCACATTCCTGTGATTGAGTGTGCATATGTGACAGCTGTCAATGGTCAATAATGTTTACAGTGTGCTGAGACAAGACAAGGCATCAGCAGGCTTTGCCACATGGAGGCAATACATGTAGTGAGGTAAGCAAAGACAGGTGCAAAGCTGCATGCTGCTGAAATGCAGCATATGCATTGCTGAGGAAACAGCAATGACTCTTGTTGGAGCCTTACATATTTCGAACAAAATATTGCTTGACTCGCTTTTATAAAAGTCAGCGAAGACCACAACAGCACCTGCAAACAGATTTGACAAAGTGATCACTGTGCATCACAACAGCAGCAAATTGCCCAAAGAAATATTGCCCTACCTTCCACCACAAAATGGATTGTCCCTGTCACAGCAAACCAGCAGAAGATACTGCGGTCGATGGTGTGGAGGTGTTTTTGCCTTCCTGCAAGATCTCCTTGCAGTTGAAGCCACTTCCAATGGACTTTACAACAAACGATCACTATGCTGTACCTGACAGCGTCCATGATGCTAGAAACAGGAGAATAGAGGAAGAGAAGAAGACTGCTAGGACCACTGTGAACGGAAGGAGAGGAGGCACATATCCTGGTAGATTGAGCTCCTCCGGATAATACGGGTGCTTTACACCCATGAGGCTATCCCTTATAACACCTGCCATTGGCGGTTGAGCGCGCCGAAGGGTAACCCACCCAAAAAGACAAGCAATCAGCCTGATCAGCAGGTGTCAACAGCCAGACCGAGAAATTGGGAAAGGCCCGCCCGCATCACATTAATGTTGTTCACCGACGGCGTGGTGCATGCATGCGCATGTGCGTCGAGACTACGGACTGTTCTGACCTGCTCAATGCGCAAGACCTTGACTCAGCTGTTGACCGAGACGAAACCAGCAATGCCGTTAAGTTTGACCTTCGCCGACTGCTTAAGCAGTGATTGACAAGCAACTGAGTTCACCAAAGTTGCCAACACAGATCTCAATCCAAGTCGTGATCTGAAAAGTGCTTGCATTGCATGACCGCAGTGCACTCTCGCTTCTGTTATGCATGTACACTACTGGGGTCTGCAGAGCTCTGACGTCACTTCGTGTTTGTCGAAATCGTCTGGCACTTTTGACCCTCTGCAAACCTAACGTTGCATCGCCTGCACACTTACTCCCTACTCTTCAGCGCATCGGTCTTTGGGCCTCACATCGCAGCTGCAAGTTGCACTCTACAGTACCAGCGGCAGTGGCGTCTACGACAGAGTCTTTGCCAGGCATAGGTGCTCAGATGTTGCTGGGTAGAGCAGATGCGTACGAAGGCTTCATCGTGTCAGCTGACGACCTGCCCAGTACCTCAGACGAATTTAACTCTAGCTTACAACAGTCTCTGCAGGTAGCTGCATGTGCCTTGCCAACTCCGGCAGTCAAATGCATGCAAACCTGGCAAAAGGCGTTCAGCCACATTGTCTAACCACAGGATTGGCAAAATTCTGGGAAGAAAGGCATTTGGATAACTGTACCTGCAGAAAAGTCACAGCTGATACCTGTAGCTGTCCAGCATGGCTTTACATTCCATCATGCAGAGAAAGGCTATGTCATGCTGACGCGGTGGTTGCCAGCCACAGAAGATACTCTACCTCCCAATGCATCTCATCAGGTTTGCTTTTGGAATATTGCTACTGCCATCCTCTGCAGTCGCATGAGCCGTGCACGTGCCTCAGAAGGGCATGAAATGCCACAGTGGAATGATTGCATTGGGTGATTGCATTGGAACTTGACTTGAGTTTGAAGCGTCCATGACTGGTGCTAACATGTGCTGACATGCACGTGGTGCTGCAGGTGGGAATAGGAGCTTTTGTTGTCAACAGCAAAAGAGAGGTGTTAGTAGTACAAGAGCGTTTTGGACCACTTAAAGGCTCGGTGAGCAATGCTACCTGATGGCAAACACAGACTTCCATATCATCCATGCCACCAAACACATTTCACTAGGCTGGTTGTAAGGCGACACCTCTCACAAGTTCCTGTAGGCACACGTGATTAGCATGTAGTCATCAGTGCGCTCAGGACCCAACACGATCTGGGTGCAGGGTGTATGGAAGATGCCAACAGGGCTAGTCTTGGTCGGAGAGGACATTACAGAGGCAGCTGAGAGGGAAGTTCTGGAGGAGACTGGCCTGGAAGCTACCTTTGAAGCTGTCCTTGCCATTCGCCAGTCACACAAGGCAGCCTTTGGCAAGAGTGACATGTTCTTTGCTGTTGCCCTCAAGTAAGAGCACCAGCTTTAGCTCTGCTTATTTTGATGCAAAAAATGCTGCGACATCCATTAAATGATCTTCTGCAGCAGAACAGAGTCTGGCACATAGTGCCTTTGTTGAGGCTTGTGTTTGTTGTGACATGTTGAGCAGGTGAATTCACCCTATACTGGACAGTGTGTCCATGTGTGTCGACTGCAAGCAGTGTTTCAAGTTGATCTGCTAGATTTGCTATTGCTTGGTCTGGCAACAGACAAATCATGACACTTCCTGGGACATGCTTGCTGATTAGTTTACACTCTACACTTGAGACGGCATGCATGGATCCTGAACGCCATGTCATAGTTTCTCATGGCCCACATGCCAGCACAGGCTTGCAACATGTGTAACATTTTCCCACCGTTTCAGACCTGTTATTGACAGTGCATGGACGCATGTACTACATGCTTTGTTAGCCTACATGTAAATGGCAGTCTCAGCGCACACTATGTGATGCAGACCTGTAGATGACACTCAGAAGCTGGTAGCTCAAGCAACAGAGGTAGATGCAGTCAAATGGATGCCACTAGAAGAGTATGCCAGCAACCCTTTCTCAGCAACAAAGCCCCTGTACAACAAGCTGGTGCAGCAGTGCGTAGCATATGCCAATGGAACCTACACTGGCATGAAGGCCAGCAGCATGAACAGTGGGCGGGGTGACAGAGTGGAGCTGCTCATTCATGGCACTGATTCACCTAAATTGTGACGGCCTTCTGTGCTTTTCTTTGTGCCACCTGCTTCTTCATGGACGCACCTGGAACCGGAGGTCGGATGTGAACAAAGTTTGCGGGCACTATCCTCCATGCACAAGTTGTTGAGTGTCTGCTTAGCTGCTCATAGTTAGCTAGGGAATCAACTATAGTGACAAAACATTGTCATGCGCAAATTTTTGGCACTCTACGCTGCCACCATGGTAGTACGCACATTGCGTTGCTTCCGCAAAGGCTGTTGTACCAGATTGTCAAGAATATGCAAGCATGCAGCAGATAGACATACATGCTGTACTGTATTTGAGTGGAGACTTGCTAGGCATTTCTGGACATCCTTCTGACACCTTATGCGCATGCTGAACATGCATGCACTCTACGGGGCCAATAGATACAGGTCAGCTAGAAGCAACGGGTTCATGTGCCAAAGGTGCATTTCCAATGCGTTTGTCAATATATTCAGCGCCGCTGAAGCTTTGCAAGTTGCCTTCCATGGCTCGAAAACTTACAACTATATCCTTTCTTGTTTTTGTAACCTTATTGCAACGCCCATAAAAAGGTATATGGTCACAGTGGACATGCTGATGACCTAAAAAATGCAATACAAATTGCAAGCATTTCATGATCTTGTTGAAGATTGCAAGGCTCAAGGCGTCATTGCAGCCTACTGCACACCTGCATGCTACCTACTAAGTCACAGGACTACTCTGCCTACCACTGATCTATAACACCTGCTATTTAATGCACACATGGCACAGAGTAGCTCTGCACTGCACCGTTACTGGTACACAAACAAAGTCTGTGAACAGAATCATCTATAAGAGTCAATGATGATGATGATGATGATGACCACCTCCGCCGCCACCCAACCCCATCCCACCCATAGGCATCATTCCGCCCCCCCCATACCCACCCTGATTATGGTGATGGTGACCGGTCACCATATGATCTGCACCCCACATTCATCCTTGACAGTGCTGGTACGCTTAGCTGGCAGCTTACCTTAACATACAATTTTTACAGCACGTGACTGCACCTGATATAAGCATGCACCATTCCAGAAGGGATGGTCATTGAAGGACATACATCTAGGAACAAGGCAATCTTGTGTCTTGAAGGACATACTCCAGGCTCATGGTTGCGTCAAGTGTATCGATGGCAAGCTCACCTAGCACAGCACCACCAATGGCTCCTGCTGCTAGTCCCATCAGTGCACTACTTGTGTTGAAACCCCCACTGGTGTTGGGTCGGCCTGCAGCAGCAGATAACATTGATCTCAACCAACACAAAGCCTGTAGCGACAGCAAAATCTGCATTGAGTCGTATTGCCAATGCTCCAGTCTACCTGTCTGAGAGTATCCTGGACCAACATAGCCTGGAGTCGCCTGTGTATTGTACAGAGGAGGGTTGTAAGGCGCTTGAGGGTTATATTGCTGAACAGCACCATATGGCTGCGACAATGGATATTGCTGAGGATACTGCTGAAGCGGCTGCTGCTGTGGATACTGCTGCTGAGGATACTGCTGAGGGTACTGCTGAGGATACTGCTGTGCAGAGAAGGCGCCTGCATAGCCATACGGTTGCTGCTGAAACGACTGGCCGGGCATACATGTTGGAGGAGGAGCGCCTGAGGCTTGAGGCGCAAGAGGCTGAAACCCCTGTTGTTGCGGGTAAACTGGTGCGCTCTGGTAGTAACTCATCTCTTCGACCCCTGAAGACAGCTCCTGAAGAAGATACCTAGCGAACGTCAAGTAGAACTGCTGCTGGCACAACCAGTTGGTGGCGGCGTTGAGCAGATCAGTGGCGGTTGAGTTGCTCAGCGTGTATCACAGGGACAGATCTTAAACTACGGCCGACTTCTCAGCTTCGTCCAGCTCTATGAATCTGAAGCAGAGCTAGATTCCCTTGCCATGACGGATGACAAGTCTTTAGTCAGTGAGAATTGGCTAATGCTCGCTGTTTATCAACAATGTTCGCGCGGGCCTGCATAGATATGTACAGACTTGATTGTTTGCTTGACTGCCGCATCACCAGCTGTAATGAAGCACGTACTTCCTAGCTAGCTATAGGTGCACCGGTATGTATAGGTGGGTATGTATAATTTTGATCATCCAGTGGAGAATGTTATTTCGTCTGTGGAATGACTGCCAACCATGGTTGGCCAAGCTCACAATGCTAGTCAAAATAGGTTATGCAAATCTTCACGTAACCACCTGTGACAAGGCTGTCTGAAGATACATGACTGGCCCATAGCCTAGCCTAGCCTAGCCTGGTCTAGGACATGAAAGCACAGATCTGGATCCAGAAGGCTTCCGGATCCTTAAGGCTAATCAGACTTGCAACATTTTCGCCCATACAGCCAGGTTGAAAAGTCGGAAGATGGCACCTGGCACGGCAGCTACAGTTTTGGGTCGGGTTCAGCCCCGAAGTAGATCAGAATGGTCACTGCTAGCTCTTGTACATACACCATCATTCTTTGTCCTGGACACAATCACTGCCAGGCTATACACTTGTCCATTCATTGTCCCATCATCAAGGACTCACATTTGACGCATCAACCGAGGGTCAGGCACTGAGTCACTGCTAGCTCAAACCCAGAGTGCTGTGGTCTACACATCATGTCATGGCATGCACCAATCATTGTTTTTCTTAGTGGCATGGCACCAATCATTGTTTGCCTGGCCTGGTATGTATGATCAAGCTGTTGCTTCAGCCAGGCATTGCTGCATGGCTGCAGCAAAATCCAATGAACAGCATCCATAGCAACCAACCGTCAAAGGCAAAATACCAACACAAGTACACAAAACGACAAAGTCACAAAGTCATGCATCTAAAGAAATGTAGGCACACACAAATTGCACTCGCAGCGTTCAAAGTAATGCAACAATAAAAACATTGTTTTTTATGCCTTTCGGCTCAAGATGAGCTAGGTACATGCCAGGCAATTCTTGTCTCTCCAGAGCACTCTGTTGTGTGCATCCTTATAAGGTCTAGTGATGCGACAACCTTGCCAATCACATATATATAAGTTCTATTATATAATACAACATCATTGAACCTAGACCTAGGGCGACCAGATTTGGACTTGAAGGCCAGACCGCCTGTCAGTCAGACTGTGCAAGCAGATGTTCTATATGCAATGAACACCATCACTAGATTGGCTGCATTGCTCAATGACGTTGCAAGGCCCTGTCCCCTTGGAGTCTCTCAAGCTCTCATGCATGCACTGCATGTGTTTGTCACATTCACGCCAAGCACACAGGCTGTGTGGTCTTGAGCATATGTCTTTATCAGTACATGTTTCAGCTTTTATGCATCTGTCACTGCTGTAGAGGCGTACCACTGTAAGATTGTACTCTGCATTTGTGCAGGCTTCACCTCCAAGGAAGCATACCAAATGGGCATTCCTGCCATAGGCGTTGTGGCAACTTTGGTGGCAAGCATTGCCTTTAGTGGTTGGTCAGCTCCCCCGGGAGGATCCAACCCTTACTGGGTGGGTTGCAGCTACCCCATCTTCACTGCGTTCCTCATTGTCAATGGGGCAGCCTTCATGCTGTCAGTGGCACCAGTCATTGTTGTCACAGCCTTCCCTCTGATACTCAAGAGGACGCCTCAGCGAGCTGCTTGGTGGGGTGGCATACTTCTTCTCATGTCAGTCATTGCCTTCGTTGCGGCATTTGTGCTGGCTGGGTTTGTGACAGTGAGGTACAATGCACCACTGGCAGGCTGCGCCAGCTTGCACTGCAGAAATGGAGGGATACCTTGCTTGACAGAAGCATACAGACCTGACAAGTATCGTATGGATATTACTGGCTGGATCAGAACGTGGCAGCTTTGAACCATATCATCAACACATCAAACGGCACTGCATGGTGCATCACATATAACAGATCAGTGGTAGTGGGGAGTACCACAATGCTCTACCCAGCTGCACCTGATTGTGCATATGACAACATAGACGGAATTGAAGATACATGTTTGGCAGTTCGACAGCTCCTTGAAGACCCAGTAACACAGCAGGGGACAGTATGCATGGACTCAGCACAATTCCCAACAGCATTGAACTCACCAGAGAACACCACACTTGCAATCAGTATTGGGCGGACCATCCAAAATTTGACAGATTGGTTCATTCAAAATCCCTTTTCCAACATTTTCAGCCTGATTGATGCAGGTCAAGATCTGTATGCATACTCTGCGCTGGACAATGTATGCATTTCAAATGCAACCCACCCCCACATGAAGTTTGACGTGCTTTGTGACATCACAACAGACATCACAAGCAACTTGAGTATCAGCAAATCTGGGCAGTACATGACTGAGACCCCGGCATCTTCTTTTGGTGCAACAGTTTTCAACAGAGACAGCCTTTCAAAGCAAGTTGCTATTGCTGTGAAAGTGATGTGTGGGTTCTTTGCTTTGAATCTACTGGTCATTGCCCTGTATTTGGCCAGAAGCAAGCTGCAGCGGTAATGTAGAAAACAGCAGTATTTATAGGCTTCGCTGCTGGGGAAAATGGAGCAGTTGGTTTGGGGGGGGGAGGGGGGGGGGGTTTAGTGGTGGGACAAGGGAAGAAAGAGGCAAGGGAGGATGGATAGGGTGCACTTGCAGTGACATTTCAGCTGCTGTGAGACTTTGCACTGTGGCAAATTTGTATGCAGCTGAAAGCTGGCATGCAGGTATGCCTGTAGGTAGCTACAGCATATTGCGTATTGGTAAGGTATATGGATTGGGAGTCTGCATGCTTCTTTTGTCATTCAAGCCAAAAGCAGCTTTTTCGGATGTCAACTTTGCATAATTATAGTTCAACATACTATGTGTGGCATCCTATCAATCGTGATCAGCACGATGTCAGTTCACCGACGGAGAAGCATGATAATTAATTGACAGCTGAGTCCCTCGTTGCTAACATTTTATTCCTGTGATGGGTAGCTGGCATGTGGAGTACATAATACATGTACACTGCATGGTTGCCTGAGTCAGCGTGTGAATGCCAAACACCCTAGATCACCTCGACGTGTGCATGTGTACGCCTTGTTAGACCTTGCAACATATTGGTTTCCAGCAAAATGGCCCACCAATCCACAACTTCCGTACAGACTACAGAAAACAATGACTAGATGACGCCCAAGGCATGCTCAAGTGCACACTGATGACTAAGAGGCATGCTCGCGGGAAATAGAACGTGACGTGTATACATGTCTTTTGCAAGCAGCCTGTGGCCCCCTAGTATCGCTTGCTCGCTGCCTTAAGGCCAGCTACGGATACAGGGATGTAAGGTGACCGCCTTTGCGACTGTGGTGCGTCAGTTGAGACTCAGTAATAAGGCAGGAGAGTGTTGCCACGGCTGACTTCACGGTCTGCTGTTGCCCTGCAGTTGCGATCAAGAGCGATAGCAAGTGCGACCCGTAGTTTCAGAGGTAAGCTCAAAAAAGTCAACAGCAGTGCAACGTCGCCAGCTCTACAGCTTCTTCACAAGCCAGAGTCTGAAGCCCTGATCCGCAGTGCATCAAAGACAAGCAAGCCAGGATCCACGGAGCTGCCAGGCTGGCTATCAAGCCTTGCCCTATGCGGGGCAGGTGCTGTTGTCATTGCCCTCAACACAGATCAGGTCCCTGTCAATGGCAGGCGTCAGCTGCTCTGTGGCACCTACAGACCACCTAAACACGGCCCAAATCCAGAGGGACTGCCTAACAGCAGCAAATCTGAAGCTCGTTCTTTAGGCAGCTTCCCTAGAGCTGCAACCAGATTGCCTGCATTTGGTTTTGGATTTCATGAGCTGCAGCAGCAGGGCTTAGAGGTAAAAAAGGACCTTACTCAGCACCAGCAAATAGTGCCAACACCATTGCAGAGCATGACGGTGCTCAGCAAATTTGCCTGGCTAGACTGCCCAGCACCA
>JAABUS010009212.1_pt1 | contig 10495 bp, 13 predicted proteins | sample 5560161 | NCBI WGS metagenome assembly JAABUS01 (sample SAMN10711885, study PRJNA513376) | rock metagenome | isolation source: Antarctica rocks | place: Antarctica: Victoria Land, Trio Nunatak nord | collected 2016-01-04
GACAGCGACGCCCGCCTTGTTGTGGCTATGCTGGTGGCGTTTGTTGTGGCCGGCGCTGTAATCATCAGCGTCGGCTTCGACCCGTTGTCGTCTTTGTCGTCCGCCGGGCGTTTGTCGGTCGGGGCCGTGATGGTCGTCGGGTTTTTCGAAGGCGTCGGGCTGACTTATCTGCTGCTTCGATCGCTCCGCAGGAAGCCAAGCGATTCTTTGAACGACGCGAAACCGTTGTGTGGCGGGTATCGTTGCACTGGGCTCAAGTACCCCCGCGATTCGGTGGCGCTTCGGCTTTGAGCGCCCTTGCGAGCAGGCCGAGCAGCCGGGCGCGGTCGCCCGGAGCGCCGCGGCCGGCGACGTAGCCGTCCGGGCGTACGATGACGGCCCCCGTAAGGCCTGCCTTTGGGACGACACGGACAGGAAAATCTGGAAAAAGCGCAACATCCGCGATGGCCTGTTCCTGCTGGCTCTCGGGGACGACGAGCCGTAGCGCGGGATCCAAGTCCGGGGCTACGCCTTCATGCTTTGGTGCCCAGCGCTCGACGATGGTAGAGCCGTCCACGCTCCACCCGTCGCGGTACGAGACGTCGATCTCCGCCAGGTTGGTGGCGAGCCGCTTGGGCAGACGTTCGCCCCGGCCGACGGCCGAGATGAGTGCGTTCCGGAGGCTACGGGTGACCGGCGAGCGCATCGTGGCCAGCCTGGTCAGCCGATGGGTCGTGGAGACCACCTCCCGGGCCACCGCCCTCCGCTCCGACTCGTAGCTCTCTAGTAACGACCCGGCGGCGTGCCCGCGGAGCACCAAGGCCAGCTTCCACGCCAGGTTCGCCGCATCCTGGATGCCGGTGTTCATGCCTTGTCCGCCCGCGGGGCTGTGGACGTGCGCCGCGTCGCCGCACAGGAAGATCGCCTCCTCGCGGAACTTGGCGGCGAGCTTGTGCTGGACACGGAAACGGGACGACCAGACGACATCCTCGACGCGTGGCCGGTGCGCACGAGGTCCGCGGGCGTCGAGCAGCGCCTGGACGTCGGAGAGTGATGGGTCGGGGGGCGCATCGTCGACCGTGGCGACGATGCGGTGGAGGCCGCCGGGTAGCGGCGCCACCACCACCAGTCCCGCGGGGGAGAAGAAGAGCTGCACTTCGTCGTCCGGTAGGCGCCAACTCATGCGCACGTCGGCGAGCACGAACGACTGCGGGTAAGCCTCACCCTCGAACGGAATACCGACCGCTTCCCGGACCGAACTGTGCGCGCCGTCGCAACCGACGACGAACCGAGCCCGCACGTGCTTGTCTCCCTGGGGAAAGCGGACCGAGAGATCGACACCGGTTGCGTCCTGCCGTACTCCCGTCACCTCGTGTCCCCAGAGGATCTCCTCGCCCCGGTGGCGCAGTGCCCCTCGCAGGAGGCGCTCGGTCTCGTCTTGCGGCAACATCAGCGTGTAGGGGTAGGAGGTGGGCAGCTCGTCGAAGGGCACGGCGAGCAGGCGCCTGTCCCGGTCGCGAATGCCGAAGTGGGGTACTATGACGCCCCTTCGCACCAATTCGTCCACGATGCCGATCGGCTCCAGGGTTTCGAGCGTCCTCGCGTGTACGACGGCCGCCCGCGAATGACGCGCCGGCCCGGCGGCCCGGTCGAGAACGACGGTCCGTATCCCGTACGCCGAGAGCATGGTCGCCGCCGTGAGCCCGGTCGGCCCCGCTCCGACCACGGCGACCTCTACCTCGTCCTCGTAGGGCTCCGCGCGGGGGAGAGTAACCTCCGTGCGCCCGATGCGTTCATTGCCGGTCATCTTTTCGGTCCTTTCCGTGGCATCGATGGCCGATCGTTGTTTCCGTAAACGGGTCGATCGCCGCCTCGATCCCGTCCTCCGCTCCTCTTCTCAAAGGGCGCCGGTCTCATGCCATCCGGTACAGGATGGGCATCGCCGCGACCCGGTTCGCCGCGAAGTTGGCGAGCACGTAGTCGCGGAAAGACCTCTTGAAGACCAGCGACGGTAGCACGTCTCGCAGGCGGTCCCACCTGCAATGGTTGACGATGTTGTAGTCGGAGATCTCGCCCTCGCTGGGGAGCAGCACCGTCGAGGTGTCCAGGCCCGTCTCCTGCCCGAACCAGCCGGCCGTGTACTCCCAGACCGCGAGGTTCTGGGCGGTGTCGTCGGCGAAGAAGTGGTTGAACAGAAAGATTCCCTGCCTCTCGTGGTCCACCGGACCGATACGCCTGGCGTTCGTGGCGACGATGCGGTGGGTGAATGTCGCCGCCTCCCGAATCGCGCGCTCCATCTCGGCGTAGACGGGCGACGCCTCGACGGCGCGCGCGGACTCCGGGGTCGTGGTCTCGATGAGGACCGCAAGGTCGAAGCGGGCGAGGTGGACCTTGCCCGACCGCCTCTTGAGGAACTCCCCCCTGCCGGGAGGGATCAGGAGGGCGTCGAACACCACGGCGCTCACGACGCTCGGGTCCGCTTCGAGCTGCCGGCACGACCGCTTGCACTCCGCGATCAGCTCCCACTTCCTCCGGCTGTTCGGCAAGAACGGCGGCCGTTTGTCCGCCTCCGCGGCGAGGTGGAGGTAGCCGGAAGGGGCGGGCTCCACCAGCTTCACCCGCGGAAACCGGGCGTTTTCGTTCACTACGATCAATGACTCTCTCGTCGACTTCGTCATCAAGATCTACTCCTTTCGTCAAATCGGTCATCGTCCGTACCCAGTTGTTGCCTCAGGCCCAGCGCGTCCGATTGGGACCAGCGCTCCGCTATCTTGCCGCCCGCGACGCGGACGATGCTGATGACCTCCCACGCCACCCGGTTGGCGGTCGGAGGGACGCCCCGGAACTCGCCCCGGTGGGTGCCGCGCGCCGTGAAGCGAACCGAGACCCTGTCCCCCTCGGCCACCATCTCCTCGACGGTCAAGCGCAGGTCGGGGAACGCGGCGCGGAGCATCGTATTGACCTGCTTGAAGCCCTCCAGACCCGGCGCCTGTCCGGGCGCGGGACCGTGCTCGACGAAGTCGGCACGGATCCACTCGTCCGCCCGCTCCAAGTCGCCAGGGTTGATCACCTCCTCGAAGAGCCGGCGGACGACGGCCTTGTTTCCTTCGGCCGTCACGGGGTCGCCCCCATTCTCCTGGCGTACGCGTACACGTCCTGAGCGATCGTCACCTCGTCCTCCTTTCGACATCGGTTGCGGCCTCCGACCCGAGACCCACGCTTACGTTTGGAACCGTACAGTTCGGTACTGTAGGGAGTGTCGTCGTGCAGCTGTGGTTGTTCATGGTCGGTCTACGTTCCGGCTATCGCTTGCATGTAGAGGTCCACCACGGCCTCGATACGGTCGGAGGAGGGTTTTTTTGGTGGGCCTTCGCCCTCGAGGAGGCCGTCGAGCAGAACGTAGGTCAGCAGGGGCCCGACGAACAGGCGCGCCGCCGCCTCCGGGTCGGCGAAGCGGGTCAGGCCCTTCTCTTGTGCCCTGATCAGTATTACCGAGACGCTCTTGAAGGCGTTCTCGGGCACGGTGGAGCGGAAGAGGTTCCCCAGTTGGGGGAGGCGGGGGGTCTCGTTGATGATGACCCGCACAAGCGCAAGGTACTCCGGCCTCATAAGGTCGTCGACGAACCTGCGCGCCAAGCCCAGGAGGGCCTCGCGCAGATCGCCCCGGTCCCCGATGGGTACCCCGCCCGCCCCCGCCGACGACCCGTCGCGGGAGACGTCCGCTATGAGGTGGCGAAGCACGTCGGCGAGGAGCTCCTCCTTGCTGGGGAAGTACCTGTAGAGCGTCTCCTTGGAGACCCCGGCCCCCTTCGCGATAGCGTCCGTGCTCGCGCCCCCGAACCCGCGCTCGAGGAACAGCCCCTGGGCCGCCGCGCGGATCTGATCCCGCTTCGCCTCTTCCTTTACCGCTTTCTCCCGACCCGAGCTTCTCATCCACATCCTTTAGAACCGAACTGTACGGTACTATACCACGCTACTCAGGTTGTCAAGACGGCGGGCGGAATATAGGCGGGGTTGTGGGCGGTGCTTCCGCTGCCATGCTCAGAGGGCGAGCAGGCCTCCATAAAGACGGGGACCGTCACCGCCTCCCTGATCCTGAGCAAGCTCGCCAACTACCCGCGCCAGAACGGGCTGGCGAAGGCCCTGAGCTTACGTTTTTACTAAACGGAGAGCATAAAAAAGTGGGGGCACCAGATCCGAAAGGCTTGTGAAGTCAGCGCTCCGCACCGCCGCACCAGTGCCGTTGCCCCGAGAATTTTATGCTCTCCGAGGCGCGAGGTTTCCCTGCTCGCCCAGAAGCTCGTCGCCGGCCAGACCGCCGCCCTCGCCCACCTGGACGCCATAGAGCGCTACGCTTCACCGGACTCCTGCCGCCGCCAGCGCATCCTCGACTACTTCGAGGAGGACAGCGCCCCGCGGGTCGCCCCCTGCGGCGGCTGCGACGTCTGCAGAAGAGGCGGCGAAGGGGGCGGCAAGGCCAACGCCAGGCGCACAGGAGCCCCGAAGGCCCCGGCGGGAGGCCTCTGGGGCCGCCTCAAGGACCTCCTATTCGGGCCGGGGCACACTCCAGGGCACACCCCCGGCAAAAGCCCGGATCGAAACCCGACCCACCGACCCTCGCCGCGGGAGGCCTGAGAACGACGACGCCCCGGCGACCGCCCCGGCGTCTCCCTCTCCGAGACGCCCTCAACGAACGAAAGGAACCCCGGTGACCGGATCCGAACCCCCCGGGCACTCCCGCGGCGGCCAGGCGAAGCGCCCGCCCCTGGACTTCACCTACGGCTGCGCCCACTGCGGCCGCACTTCCTCCCTCATTCAGGGAGACCCGAAATCGGGCCTCTGCGCCTTCTGCTCGGCAACGCTCGTCTCGCCGGAGACCCTCGCGGCGATCGGACGCGCGTGCTCTGAGAACCCGCCCACCCGTCGACCCCGATAGGTGGGCATGCACACCGCCAGCAAGACCAAAGCCGCCCATGGCCTCGGGCCGGACCTCGGGTGGAATCCCAGCGCCACCCCATGACGGCCGGCGCCGCTTGCGTTTCACGCGTCCATCGGACACAATTTCCTGGTGGGCATGCACAACAGCTATAATCCGCCCGGAGAGACGAACCGCGAACGCGAACGGGAGCTCGCCCGTCGGGCCGCCTTGAGGGCGGCGGAGGAGGGGTTGGCCTCGCGCGACGGGATCCCGAGCGGCGTCCCGAGCGGGATCCCGCCCACCACATCCCGAGCACCCCTATTCGACGCCGCACCAGGCACAGAGCGCGAAAGCGGACACGAGAGCGAGCGTGAACGAACGCGCCGGGAGTTCCTGGAGGGCCTGGCGGGGGAGGGCCTGACGGGGGAAGCCCGGTCAGAAGAGCCCAGTCCTTCGGTGGGCATGCCCACCGGCGTTGTAGCAAGTTCGGCATCCGACACAACCCCCGGCACGACCTCCGGCACGAACCCCGACGCTACCGACGGTGGGCTCGTGGGAAGGGTACGCCACCTTACAGAGGAGGCGCTCCTGCGGGCGGTGATCGGGGCGGCCAGGGCCAGGCTGGAGGAGCTCGGCATGAAAAACGTCGTCGAGACCAGGGTTCACGGGGACGGAAGGCTGCAGCTGGAGTACCGTGGCCGGCGAAGCCGGAACGGGGAGAAGCGGGGACCGTACTGGAGCTACAAGTGGTTCGAGGACGGACGCTCGCGGAGCCTCTACCTCGGCAAGACCGACGAACCCGAGGCCGTCCTCGAGGAGAAGCTCTCGCGCAAACCGTTCCGGTCGGAGGATCGCGGCGCCGGCGGGGAGAATGACACCGCGTAAGAACGGAAGGACTAGGAGCTGTCTGCAAATTCGAGGGGCAGCGTCTGGTTAGCGGGTGGAGTGCACGGACTATCGGACCGCCCCTACATCCCGAAACGGCACCGACGCGCTGCTAGCTTCCCGCCTTCTCCTCGTGCTCGAGTAGGTCCTCGAGCACCGAGCGCAAAAGCCCCATCCTTTCTTCGCCCAACACCGCCGCGTACTCGGCTTCGATCTCGCGCTTCACGTGGTAGGCGTCCTCCAGGAACCGCCACCCCTCGTCGGTGAACGCCACGAGGGTCGCGCGTGCGTCCTCGGGGTCGGTTGTGCGCTTCACGTAGCCCATCCGCTCCAGGTCCCGCACCACCCTCCCCGCGGCCTGCTTGGTCATCCCGGCCCTCTCGGCGAGCTCCGTCGCCCGCGTGCCCCCTTCTTCCGCGTCCAGGTGCGGCAGCAGGGCGGTGTGGGCCATGCCGAGCCCCTCGTGGCCCCTCTCTTTCAGCTTGCGGGTCGCGAGCGCGGCGAACGAGCGCGACGCCCGCAAGAACAACCGCCCCACGTGCTGCTGGCGCCACTCGCCGACCCGGTCGGCCACGACCCTCGCTTCGGCTTCGCGACCCACCGTAAACCTCCTCCGACAAACAATAACCTTGGGTTACCTTGACCGTTTAGGAACGTTAGGTTACTATACCACCCGGGCCCCGCGAGGGGTATCGGACACGAGGAGGCGAGGATGAAGGACGAAACGACGGGGGCACGAATGGTGCGGGGGTACGAGCTCGAACCGAGCGGGACGGAGGGCTTCTTCGCGGGCGGCTTGGCGACGCCGAGCCGGGGCGCGGGCGAGGTGAGCGTCATCAGGCAGCGCCAGGAGCCGGGCGCGGTGGGGCCGCCGCACCTGCACGACCGCGAGGAGGTCATGGTCCAGCTCTCCGGCTCGGCGAGGGTCGCGGTGGGGGAGGAGGTCTTCGAGCTCTCCCCGGGGGACTCGCTGGTCGTCCCGGCCGAGGCGGAGCACCGGGTCGAGGGCGTCGGCGACTCCGGAGGCGAGTGGCTGCTCGTCGCGCCGGCTGGGGTGCGTTTCTTCTCGCCCGCGGACGGGCGTCAGGTCTCCCCTTCGTGGGCCGAATGAGCGTCCGGATCCCCAAGGAGGCGCGCTTCTGGGGAGGAACGCATGATTCCGGGTAAGTTGTACGGTAGGGACGCAACAGTCCTTCGTCCGAGTCTTCAAACGGTGGTCGGTGGGAGCTCTTGTACGGGTCGCAGTCGGCCGGGCGCTTGTTGCTCTTCGCCGAGGTTCCACCGGCAGACGCCCGTGAGGGTTACGTGCTCCCGTTCGAGCGGTGATAGGTGGCAAGGAGGTACTCCACGGGTACCTCCTCGCCACGACCGCCAAGCGCGCGATCCGGGCAGCCCTAGCCGGGATGCCGATCGAGTGCCCGCCAGTTCCGCCCGATTTCTCGCACCATCGGCGGGTACACGATCAGGTGCCGGAACGGCCTGATCGCGGCCATGTAGGCGGCCCCGAGCCGCCCGTTCGGCTTCACGTAGACGGCCATCTGGCCGCGGTGGCCGCCCGCCTGGTCCGGGACCCAGCCGACGTGCATGACCCCGTGCACGGTCCGGTTGGCGATCTCCGCCGCCCACTCGTCCCCGGTCAGGTACAGCGAGGCGAAGGGGAGCGCGCGGAAGCCCGGGCCGGATGGGGCGTCGCGCAGGTCCGCCGGCAGGCGGTCGCGGAGCGTCGGCACCCTGGAGCCGAGGCCGGCGTCCGGGCCGTCCCAACCGAGCAGCCCCCCGACCTTCCACCGGATCGCCCAGAGCGCGCGGGCGGCGCGGGAGGGGCCTTGCGACGGGTCGGAAGAGGCCATCATCCGCACCAGCCGGGGGAAGTCGGCCGGGCCGCCCGGCGTCGGCAGCGCCCACACGTCCTCGAGTTTGAAGTCGTGCGCGATCTCGTGGATCCGCCAGGCCCGGGAGGTGTGCGCGGTCTTCGGGAGCTTCATCGGTGGGCCTCCATCCATACGGTAGCGTCTCGGAAGTCCATTCTTGGTTGAACCCCTCGGGGGCGCTCGACGGCTACGCCGCCGTGAGGGGCCGACCCTTCACGAACCCGCGGATGTGCGCGGCGAGCTTCGCGGGCCGGTCCTCGGGGACGAGCGTGTAGGAATCGTCGATCTCGACCAGCCGCGCGTCCGGGAACAGCCCGGCCAGCCTGCGGCCGTGATCGCGCGGCATGAGGCGGTCCTCGGTCGCCCAAACGACGAGGACCGGCCCCCCGAAGGCGCGCTGGCGCTCCGCCCACTCGAGGAGCACGTCCTTGGGGGGAACGGAGCTCGCGTACTTGCCGAGGTCGCGCCGGATCTCCCGGCTCGTCAGGACTGGCCTCAACCACGAGTCCATAACCCCGTCCGGGACCGGCCGTTTGCTCATCCAGCCGAACGTGAACGGCAGGCGCCTCAGGGGCCTGAGCCTGAGCGGCTGGAAGGCGGCGTAGATCCCGCCCGGCACCTTAGCGGCGAGCGCCGCCGCCTTCCCCGGCAGGCCCGGCGGGTAGTTCTCGAAGGCCTCGCACGCTACGAGCACGAGCCGCCCGACCCTATCTGCGCGCCCCTCGGAGACCAAGAGCTGCGCCCCGCCCCAGTCGTTGCCCACGAGCGTCACGTCGCGCAGGCCCAGCTTCTCCAGGAACTCGGCCACGAGCCGCGCCATCGCCGGCAGCGAGAGGTCGGCGCCGGGGCGCATCGGCCGGCGGTGTCCGCCCAAAGGCAGGGTCGGCACCACGCATCGGTGGTCGACGCCGAGGTCGGCGACCACATGGCGCCACAGCGAGCCGTCCATGGCCAGCCCGTGCAGCAAGACCAGGACGGGGCCGTCTCCCCCGGTGTCTTCGTACTCGACCGTCCCCGCCGACAGCCCCGCCTCGGGCATGGCGCCCTCCTCCCGTCGCCTCACGTCACTAGATAGATCGCTCTAGCGTAGACTGTAACCCAGGATCGGGGTCCCGCGCAACGACGAATGGCGAAGAGTACGAGGAGGGCACGGGTGGCGAGCACGAAGGACCGGATACTGGACACCACCGCCGAGCTGTTCCGCCGCTACGGCTACACCGGCACCGGCATGAAGCAGGTGGTGGCGGAAGCGGGCGCCCCCTTCGGCTCGCTGTACCACCACTTCCCCGGCGGCAAGGAGCGGCTGGGGGAGGAGGTCGTCCGCCGTTCCGGCCGGATGTACTTCGAGCTGTTCGAGGAGATCTACGACGGGGCCCCCGATCCGGTCAGCGGGATCGAAGCCTTCTTCGCCGGGGCCGCCGAGGTGCTGCGCGAGACCGGCTACGCCGACGCCTGCCCGATAGCCACCGTCGCCTTGGAGGTCGCGAGCACAAACGAGCCCCTGAGGCGGGCCACCGCGGACGTGTTCGAGGGCTGGATAGGCGGGACGGCCGGGCGGTTCGCCGCGGCCGGCGTCCCCGACGCCGAGGCGCGTAGGCTCGCGATATCCGTGATCGCCGCGCTCGAGGGCGCCTTCGTCCTCGCCCGAGCCCTGCGCAGCACCGAACCCGTCGAGGTCGCCGGCGAGAGCGCCGGCGCCGCCGTCAGAGCGGCGCTGCCCGGGTAGCGGCGGGACGCGCGGCGCGAGGAGGTTGCCGAGCGTGTCCACGGCGAGCGCGGCCGGAGCCGGAGCGGGTCGCTACCGTACAATCCTCCCGGAATCATCCGATGACCCCTTCTGCGCCGCGCGTACCTGCCAAGGCAGGGACCAGTCTTGTACCGCGGTGGCTCCCGCTTCGTCCCGGTAGCGACGCCGCGGTGAGGGGCGGGCTGACCGACGCCCAGTGGGCGCGGCTCTCGCCCCTCCTCCCTCCCCGGAAGCCCGCGGTAGGTCGCCCGGCGAGGGACCACCGGACGGTCGTGGACGCCATCCTGTGGGTGTTGCGCACCGGCGCGCCTTGGAGGGACCTGCCCGCCGACGCGGGCGTACCGTGGGCTACGGCCGTGAGCCGCTTCTACCGCTGGACCGCCTCCGGGGTATGGAAGAGGGTGCTCGCCGAGCTGCAGCGGGACGCCGACGGTCGCGGCGCCCTCGACCGAAAGGAGGTTTTCGTGGACGCGAGCTCGGTGCGCGCTCATCAGCACGCCGCCGGGGCGAGGGGCAGCACGCAGGAGGAAGAGGCGCTGGGTAGGAGCCGCGGCGGGTTCACCACCAAGTTCCACGTCGCGGCCGAGGGCAACGGCAAGCCGCTGGCGCTCCTGCTCTCCGCCGGGCAGCGGCACGAGTCGAAGCTGCTCGAGCCGCTGATGGAGGAAGGTGGCGTCCGGGGAGCAGGTAGCTCACGCACCGGCCCCGGTCGCGTGGTCGGCGACAAGGGCTACAGCCACGGCCGCATCCGCCACTACCTCGCCCGACGGGGGATCGCGTCGGTCATCCCGTTGCGCTCCGACCAGGGCCACGACCCCGGCTTCGACCAGGAGGCGTACCGGCAGCGGAACAGGGTGGAGCGCCTCATCGGACGCCTCAAGTAGTGGAGAAGGATCGCAACACGTTACGAGAAGCGGGCGGCGACCTACCTCGCCATGCTCACCTTGGCGTCGATAGTCCTCTGGCTGTAGTTTGCAGACACACCCTAGTGCTCGACTTTAGCCATTTTGGAGCGCAAGGGGTAGGGTACGTTCGTCACCGCAATCCGCCAAAAGAGGTGTCGAGTGCGTACCCTACCCGAAGAGATGATACGGG
>JAABUS010009213.1_pt1 | contig 10493 bp, 11 predicted proteins | sample 5560161 | NCBI WGS metagenome assembly JAABUS01 (sample SAMN10711885, study PRJNA513376) | rock metagenome | isolation source: Antarctica rocks | place: Antarctica: Victoria Land, Trio Nunatak nord | collected 2016-01-04
GCGCGCCGCGATCGGGATCCACGGCACCTACGCGGAGGGCAGCATCGGGACGGCGGCGAGCCACGGCTGCATCCGCATGCGGATCGCCGACGCGGAGGACCTCTTCCGCCAGGTTCGCGTGGGCACCCCGATCCGGATCCACGCATGATCGCAATCCAAAGGAGACGTTATGGGCAGGCTGGATGACAAGGTGGCGCTGATCACGGGCTCGGACTCGGGGATCGGTCACGCGACCGCGGTCGAGTTCGCGCGCGAGGGCGCCGACGTGATCGTCAACTACCTCGAGGACGAGCAGGGAGCCGACCGCACGCGCGAGGAGGTCGAGGCGCAGGGCCGCAGGGCGATCGTCGTGCAGGCCGACCACGGCTACGAGGATCAGGTGGAGCGGCTGTTCGGCGCCGCGATCAAGGCGTTCGGCCACATCGACGTCCTCATGAACAACGCGAGCGTCGACGCGTCGGGCGTCTACGTCGCCGACCTGGACTTCGAGGCGTTCCAGCGCACGATCCGCAGCAACCTGTTCGGCCAGGTCCTGTGCTGCAAGCACTTCGTCCGCCATCGCCAGGCGAAGGGCGGCGGCGGGAAGATCATCAACGTCACGTCGATCCACGAGGACATCCCCAACCCGGGCGGCTCGGACTACGACTGCTCCAAGAGCGCGCTGCGGATGCTGACCCGGACCCTGGCGCTCGAGGTCGCTCAGGACGGCATCAACGTGAACACGCTCGCACCCGGCATGGTGCTCACGCCGTTCAACCAGGCGGCGATCGACGACCCGAAGCTCCTCGAGGAGCAGGTGCAGAGCATCCCGCTGAAGCGCGCCGCGCAGCCCGAGGAGATCGCCAAGCTCGCCCTGTTCCTGGCGTCGAGCGACGCGGACTACGTCACGGGCGCCGAGTACGTCATGGACGGCGGGCTGATGCGCAGCGTCGGCCAGGGGGCTTGAGGCGCTCAGAAAGCAGAACAGCAGCGCGACCGCGGCCAGCACGGAGAATCCGGCCAGGCGCAGCACACGGGGCGGCCGGGGCGGGCCGAGGCTGCCGAACACGGATCGCGCAGAGCGCGAGTGATCCTCCAGTCGGTTGCGCCGCGGCGAGCGCGCGGAGCGTGAGTCGCGCCAGTCGCGAGTGATTCTCCCGCGGTTGCGCCGCGGCGAACGCGTGGAGCATGAGTCGCGCCCGGGTAGGGCTCGGGCGAGGATGTAGGCGGCTCGCCGACGCCCGAAGCCTCGTGGCGGAAGGCTACGGCGCCGGCGGCAGGCGCACGTGCAGATGGTCGTCGTGCCGCGCGGCGACCTGGACGACGCCGGGGGTCCCGGTCAGGCCCATGCGGGGACCGACGAAGACGAGCTGCGCTCCTGCGGCCACGAAGCGATCCACGAGATCTTGGGACAGGCGGCGGTCGACCTGATCCATTGAGCGCGGGCCTCTCTCCCTGCCGTCGCGGCGGGGGTAGTAGATGTCCACGTCGAGGCCGTTCTGGTGGGAGACGTGCCCGAGCGTGCCGCGGCCCGGGCCGAACTCGCCGACGATGCCGTAGCGCGCGTCGAAGGGGCCACCGGCCTCGCGGCCGACGTCGCCGATCGCGATCCTGGGCGCGTCCGGGTGGGCCGCTGCGTAGGCGCGGGCGACCCGCAGGATCGTGCGGAGGAGGCGCGCGCTGCCCCAGCGGCGGTCCGACCGGTTGGGGAGCGTCCAGCGGACGGGATCCGGCGTGAAGAAGTGCACACCCTCCGCGGGCAGGCGGACGCCTCCTACGAGCGCTCCCGCGCCGGTGGTGCCGACGCTCGTCGAGCGCCGCCAGCGGATCGCGCCCTCCAGCCGGCGCAGCCGAGCGCGGCGGAGGCGCTCGGCACTGCGGCCGGCGCCGCCGGACCGCGGAGGGCGGCGCTCGCCCCTGCGGCGGTGCTCCTCGCCGTCGGCGCCTCCGGCGCCGTCGCGCTCGAGACGCTTCCGATCTGGGACCTCGCGGTCGGGCGCTCGCTCTGGGGCCGGCGCCGCTCTTCGCGGTCGGGATGGTCGTGGCGGTCGTCAGCGTCGAAGTGCACGACGGACGCCTGGCGCTGCCGCACCGCTGGCGCGCCTGGGCCGCAGGTTTGGCGTTCGCCGCCGCGGGCCTCGCCCTGCGACGGGAGGTCGAACCTCGACCCGCCGAGCCTGGCAACCTCACTGCACACCCGGGCGGCGGGCGTCGCGTGCGCGTTCGTGCTGGCGCTGGTGGTGCTGCCGGGGCGCGAGCGCGCCGGGCTCCTGGTACGCGCGCTCTCGGCGCGCGGCGCCACGGCGGTCGGGCTGGCGTCCTTCTCCGTGTTCCTCTGGCACGAGCCGCTGCTGCACTGGCTGCGAGAACGGGGCGCGACCTCCGCCGGCGCCGACGGGTTCGTCAGGAACCTCGCGCTGGTCGTCGTTCTCACGGGCGTGGCGTCCGCGCTGACCTACCACCTCGTAGAGCGGCCCGCGCTGCGGCTGCGGCGCCCGGTGCGGACGCCCTCGCGCCGCGCTCCGACGGCCCCTGCCGCGTCCGCTCGGCCGCTGGCCACAGGCGTTGGTCACCGCCGGCCGCAGGTCGCGCGATGAGGCGCGGGAGTGTCGCTGCCACCGCCGCGGCGGCCGTGGTCCTCGGTGCGTGTGGGGGCGGCGGGGGAGACGAGGAGGCCACCGAGCCGACCACCCCGACGGTGGAAGGCGCTCCGCGCGTGGCCGACGGCGGCGAGAAGGCCGCGCCGCGAGCCGGCGGCGACGAGAAGGCGGCGGCGTTCCGGCGCGTGCCCGGCGTGACCACCGGCAGCGCGCAGGGTCCGTTCGGGGACGAGGGCCTGGACCGCTGGCGCGACGAGGTGCCCGACGTCGAGGACGTCCGCATCACGGCCAGCGGCGACGGCGAGCGCCAGGGCGCCCTGTGGCTCCCGCCCTCCGCGGACACCGGGAAGGGCCGGCCGCTGCTCGTCGTCCTGCACTCGTGGGGCAACCGGTACCCCCAGCACGTCGGCATCCCCTTCGCGAAGTGGGCGCAGCGGGAGGGCTGGGCGATGATCGCCCCGAACTTCCGCGGGGTCAACGACGAGCCGCAGGCGACGGGCTCGATCCGCGCGGTCTCCGACGTGATCGACGCTGTCGACTACGCCGTCGAGCAGGGTGGCGTGGACCGCGACCGCGTGTACGCCATCGGCTTCTCCAGCGGCGGGATGATGTCGCTTCTCATGGCCGGCCGGCACCCGGACCGCTTCGCGGGCGTGGCGGCGTGGGTTCCCGTGCACGACCTCGTCCGCTGGCACGGCTACAACGCCTCACTGTCCCCGCCGCCGGACTACGCGGCCGAGATCGAGGCGTCGTGCGGCGGCAACCCGCAGGCCGAGGCCGGCGCACGCCGCCGCTGTGAGCGCCGCAGCCCGATCAGCCATCTCGACCGCGCGCGGAAGGCGGGCATCCCGGTCTACCTCGGCCACGGCACCGAGGACACGCTGGTCCCGCCCGACCACGCGCTGCGCGCCTTCAACCAGCTCGCCGACCCGGCCGATCGCGTCGGGCGCCGTACGCTCGCGCGCGTCGCGCGCAACGACATCCCCGACCACCTCCGCGGCGACGTGGAGCGCGGGGCGGCGTTCGACCGGCGCGCCCCGGACGTCGTCTTCGCCCGACGGTCGGCCGCCGTCACGGTGGCGCTCTTCGAGGGCGAGCACGACCTCGTCTACCACCCCGCGCTGCGCTGGATGTCGCGGCTGGCGGCGAGATAACGCACCCGTTCGCCGGGCTCTGCGATCGGCCTGGTGTCCAGCTCATCACGCCTGCGCTTGGACGCTGCGAACGAAGGCGACCAGCATCACGCCGCCCGCGACGTTGCCGACCACGGCGACCGCGCTGTTGCGCAGGAGGTCAGCCCAGTCCGCCTCCGTCGTGCCGGCGGTAATCCCGAAGAGGAGCTCTCCGAAGCCCACGACGGAGTGGTTCATGCTGGGCGCCAGCAGGACGAAGCCGACCACCAGGGCGACGAAGAGCCGGGTCAGGTCGCTCTCGGCGGCCTCGGCGAGCCAGGTGAACGTCGTGATCACCGCTCCCGCCAGCACGGCGCTGACCGCGGCCGCCGGCAGATCCCGCTCGGCCAGCGTGTCCGCAAGGGCGCCCGCAGCCTCCAGGGACTCGCGCTCGAGCACACCCGGCGTGCTCAACATGACGACGAACAGCGTGATCCCGGCGAGGTTCAGCGCGAACGTGATCGCCCACAGCCGCACCACGGAGCGCCGCGTGGCCATCCCGAAGAGGACGGCGGCCACCGGGATCAGGAAGTTCTCGGTGAACAGCTCCGACCGCCCGATGGTCAAGAACACGAAGCCGATCCCGAAGGTCAGCGAGCCGAGCACGTGCGCGGAGCTCTCCGGCATCACCGCCGCGAGCGCCCCGGTGGTCACCACGAGCGCCAGTAGGCCGAGCGTCACGTGGAAGCCGCCGAGGAGACCGGTCGCGGCGAGGACGGCCGCAGGCCGGGCGAGGCGGCGCTGACCGTCCTCGAGGCTGTCCTGCCAGATCTCGTGGGGCTCGCGGCCGATCACCGCCGATCGACGCTAGAGGAAGCGGTGCACGATGGGGCAGTTGACGCGGATGCCGACCGAGCCGTACCGCGCTCCGTCCGGACCCGTGATGTGTCCTCGCCGGACGAATCCCAGTAGCTGGAACTCGTCGATCAGCCGCGACCGGTAGCCGCGCCGGACGGCGTCGGTCTTGCACATGACCATGTGGTGTACCTCCAGCTCGCAGGACGAGCCCGTGATCCTGGTTCGTCCACGCCACGAGCGCGACGACGATCGCTAACGGGCGGTGCCGCGCCGCGGCGAGGGTTCCTTACTGGACCGTGAACGCGCCACGTTGGCGCGTTGCACCGCGCGCCGATGGGGCAAGATGTCGTCGGTGCGCCACAGATACGGAGGAGATGCGTCGTGGAACTAGGAGATGTCGCTGCGGCGGTAGGCAAGGGCCTGTTCGCCGGGGCGGCGGGAACGGTCGCGATGACGGTCTCGAGCACGTTGGAGGCCAAGCTGCGCGAGCGGGGCTCGAGCTCGGCGCCGGCCGATGCGGCGGGCAAGGTGCTCGGCGTGCAGCCGCGCGACGACGCCGGCCAGGCACGCTTTGCGACCGTGGTGCATTGGAGCTACGGGACCGGGTGGGGCGCGGTGCGCGGGCTGCTGCACGCCGGCGGCGTCGACGGCGCGCGGGCGACCGCGGCGCTCTTCGCCGCGGTGTGGAGCTCAGAGCAGGCGATGCTTCCCGCGCTGGACGTCGCGCCGCCGCCATGGGAATCCTCGCCGCAGGAGATCGCCATCGACGCCTTCCACCACGCCGTGTACGCCATCGGCACCGGCGTCGCCTTCGCCGCCCTCGAGCGGAGCTCGTCATGAGCGTGACCGTCGCTGATCATCTCCTCGAGCGCCTGGCCGCCAACGGCGTCCACCGCGTCTACGGCTATCCCGGCGACGGGATCAACGGGATCATGGGCGCGATGAACCGCGCGGGGGGCGGCATCGACGGGTCGGGCCCGCTCGAGCTCGTGCAGGTCCGCCACGAGGAGATGGCCGCGTTCATGGCCTGCGCACACGCGAAGTTCACCGGCGAGGTGGGCGTGTGCCTGGCGACCTCGGGCCCCGGCGCGATCCATCTGCTCAACGGCCTCTACGACGCCAAGCTCGACCATCAGCCGGTGGTGGCGATCGTCGGCCAGCAGGCGAAGACCGCGCTCGGCGGCAACTACCAGCAGGAGGTCGACCTCGTCTCGCTGTTCAAGGACGTCGCCCACGAGTACGTGCACATGGCGACCGACCCCGCGCAGATTCGCCACCTCGTCGACCGCGCGATCCGCATCGCCAAGGCCGAGCGCACGGTCACCTGCCTGATCGTCCCCAACGACCTGCAGGAGGAGGACGCGGTCCCCGACGCACCGCAGGCGCACGGCACGGTGCACTCGGGGCCGGGCTACAGTGAGCCCGCGCGCGTTCCCGGCGCGGCGGCGCTGCAGCAGGCGGCCGCGATTCTCAACGCCGGCGAGCGGGTGGCCATCCTGGCCGGCGCGGGCGCGCTGCACGCCACCGACGAGCTGATCGAGATCGCCGACCTGCTCGGCGCGGGCGTCGCCAAGGCGCTGCTGGGCAAGGCGGCCGTCCCCGACGACCTGCCCTTCGTCACCGGCTCGATCGGCCTGCTGGGCACCAAGCCGAGCTGGGACCTCATGCAGGACTGCGACACGCTGCTGATGGTCGGCTCGAGCTTTCCCTACTCGGAGTTCCTCCCCGAGGAGGGCGCCGCGCGCGGCGTGCAGATCGACATCGACGCGAAGATGATCGGGATCCGGTACCCGATGGAGGTCAACCTCGTGGGCGACAGCGCGCAGACCCTGCGCGCGCTGACCCGGCTGCTCGAGCGCAAGGCCGATCGCACCTGGCGCGAGACCGTCGAGGCCAACGTGGCCGAGTGGTGGAAGGTCCTCGAGGCACGGGCGATGAACCCCGGCAATCCGATCAACCCGCAGCGCGTCTTCTCCGAGCTGTCCCCGCGGCTGCCCGAGAACTGCATTCTGTCCTCGGACTCCGGCTCGGCGGCGAATTGGTACGCCCGTGACGTGAAGCTCCGCCGCGGCATGAAGGCGTCGCTGTCGGGGACGCTGGCGACGATGGGCCCGGGCGTTCCCTACGCGATCGCCGCGAAGTTCGCGTTCCCCGATCGCGTGGCCATCGCCCTGGTCGGCGATGGCGCCATGCAGATGAACGGCAACGCGGAGCTCGTCACCATCGCCAAGTACTGGCAGCGCTGGAGCGACCCGCGGCTGATCGTGCTGGTGCTCAACAACCGCGACCTCAACCAGGTGACGTGGGAGCAGCGCGCGATGGCCGGCGACCCGAAGTTCGAGGCCGCGCAGGAGCTGCCGGACTTCCCCTACGCGGCCTACGCGGAGCTGATCGGCCTGCGCGGCATACGCGTGGAGACGCCCGAGGAGATCGGCCCGGCGTGGGACGCGGCGCTCGTGGCCGACCGCCCCGTCGTCATCGAGGCCCTGACCGATCCCGAGGTCCCGGCGCTGCCACCGCACATCACCTTCGACGAGGCGAAGTCGCTGGCCCGCGCGCTGCTCAAGCGCGACCCGGGCTCGCGCGAGATCATCCGCCGGAGCTTCAGGGAGAAGCTCGAGGAGTTCCTCCCCCGGTCATGACCGCGACGCTCACCACCTCCGCGATCGCCGCGACGATCCAGCACGTGGAGGTCGGCGCGTACCGGATCGCCACCGACGCGCCCGAGTCCGACGGCACGATCGCGTGGGACTCGACGACCATCGTGGTCGTCGAGGTGTGCGCCGGCGACGCCCGCGGCCTGGGCTACGCCTACGCCGACGCGGCAGCCGCGCAGCTGATCGAGGGCACGCTGGCCGGGGTCGTGGAAGGCCGCGACGCCATGGCGGTCCCCGGAGCGTGGCGGGCGATGGTGGAGGCGGTGCGCAACGTCGGCCGGCCGGGCATCGCCTCATCGGCGATCGCCGCGGTCGACGTGGCGCTGTGGGACCTCAAGGCGCGCCTGCTCGGCCTGTCGCTGGCCGCCCTCCTCGGCCAGGTGCGCGACGGCGTGGCGATCTACGGCAGCGGCGGCTTTACCTCCTACGACATCGGGTGCCTGCAGGAGCAGCTTGCCGGCTGGACGGACGCCGGGATCGCGATGGTGAAGATGAAGGTCGGGCGCGACCCGGCCGCCGACCGCGAGCGCGTCGCCTGCGCCCGCGAGGCGATCGGCTCGGGCTGCGCGCTGTTCGTCGACGCCAACGGCGCCTACGAGCGCAAGCAGGCGCTGCGCATGGCCGAGCACTTCGCCGAGGAGCAGGTGAGCTGGTTCGAGGAGCCCGTCTCCTCGGACGACCTGGCGGGCCTGCGGCTGCTGCGCGACCGCGCACCCGCCGGCATGCAGATCGCCGCTGGCGAGTACGGGTACGCCCTCGGGTACTTCCGGCACATGCTGGAGGCCGGGGCGGTGGACGTCCTGCAGGCCGACGTCACCCGCTGCGCGGGCATCACCGAGCTGCTGCGCGTGGGCGCGCTGTGCGCCGCCCACGAGATCCCGCTGTCGGCGCACACCGCGCCGTCGATCCACGCCCACGTGGGCTGCGCGCTCGCGCCGCTGGTCCACGTCGAGTACTTCTACGACCACGTACGCATCGAGCGGCTGCTCTTCGACGGCGTGCTGGCGCCCGAGCGTGGACGCCTCGTCCCCGACGCCTCCCGCCCGGGGCTCGGCCTCGAGCTGCGCCGCGCGGACGCCGAGGCGCATGCGGTCTAGGCACGGCATGCACGGCCCGCGGTGGCTGCTCTCCAACGTGCGCGCCGGGCGCGTGCAGCGCACGCTGTCGGCGATGGTGGGCGGGGCCGCGGGACCGCTCGGCGCCGAGATCTACCTCGAGCACTACCGCGGCTCGTTCGGTGACAAGTGGATGTGGACCCCGATCGCGCTGACCCCGCCCCTGGTGGCCGCGGGGGTGGCCGGAGTGATGTCCGAGCGCGCCGCGCGCACCGTCCTGCCACTCTTCTCGGCGCTGTACGCCCTCGACGGGCTGATCGGGGTCTACACGCACCTGCGCGGCGTGCGGCGCAAGCCCGGGGGCCTCCAGGTGCCGCTGTACAACCTCGTCATGGGGCCGCCGCTGCTCGCGCCTGGGTCGCTGGCGCTCATCGGCACGCTGGGGCTCGTCGCCCCGCTCGTCCCGCGGGAGCGCTGATGCACGGAAGCGGCGGAGACCCCGACGGCCTGCCGCGCCAGCGCCGCGGGACCACGCCGCAGATGCACGGCCGCTACCCGGACTTCGACGTGCTGGAGCAGAGCGGGCACTGGGACGAGATCACGCGGCGCGTCGTGCTCGCCCGGCTGCGTCCACCGCCGCTGCGCTACTTCGACGACGCCGAGGCCCGCACGCTGGGCGCGTTCTGCGATGTCGTCCTCGCCCAGGACGCAGAGCCGCGCGTGCCCGTCCTGGCCTTCGTCGACGCCAAGCTCCACGACGGTCGCCTGGACGGCTACACCTACGCCGACATGCCCGACGACCGCGACACGTGGCGGCTCGTGGCGCGCGGGCTCGACGAGGCGGCGCACGCGCAGGGCGCGCCATCCTACGCCGAGGGCGAGGACGAGCTTCGGCTCGCGGTCTGCGAGGCGTTCGCGGAAGCGCGACTTGCCGGCGGAGTCTGGGCGCAGCTGCCGGTCGTCCACGCCTGGGCGGTCGTGATGCGCGGCGCGCTCGGCGCCTTCTACTCCCATCCGTGGGCGTGGAACGAGATCGGCTTCGGCGGCCCCGCCTACCCGCGCGGGTACATGCGCCCCGGCATCGGCCAGAAGGAGCCGTGGGAGGGCGATGACGCGTTCAACCTCGATCCGGTGTCAGACGTGCGCGAGCGCGGCCTTGACCATCCGGCCGAGAGCGACGCATGAAGGCCGCCGGGCTGCTGAAGGGCGCCGTCGGACCTGCGGAGAACGACTCGCGCCTCCTCTTGGACGCGCACCGCCGCGGCGTCCCGGGACGCGACCGCATGCGCACCTATCGAGACGACGACGAGGTCGACCTGGCGATCGTCGGCTGCGGGGCGGGCGGCAGCGTGCTCGCCCAGCGCCTGGCCCGCCGCGGCTGGCGGATCGTCGTGCTGGAGGCCGGCCCGTTCTGGGACCCTGACACCGACTGGGTCTCCGACGAGGAGGGCGCGCACCCCGTCTACTGGACCGCCAACCGGATCATCGGGGGCGAGGACCCCGTGGAGCTGGGCAAGAACAACTCCGGCATCGGCGTGGGCGGCTCGATGGTGCACTTCGCCGGCTACACGCCGCGCTTTCATCCGTCGGACTTCGAGACGCTCGCGCGGGACGGTGTCGGCGCGGACTGGCCGCTCGCCTACGGCGAGCTCAAGGAGCACTACGAGCAGCTGGAGGCCGAGCTGCCGGTGGCCGGCCAGCACTGGCCGTGGGGCGACCCGCATGGCTATCCGCACGGCCCCCACCCGGTCGGCGGCGCGGCCGAGCGCGCATGGGAGGGCGCGCGCGCCTGCGGCATCGAGATGCGCGTCGGGCCCGTGGCGATCACCAACGGGACGTTCGGCAACCGCCCGCACTGCATCTACCGGGGCTACTGCCTGCAGGGCTGCAAGGTCAACGCCAAGGCCTCGCCCCTGGTCACCCACGTCCCGGACGCGCTCGAGCACGGCGTCGAGGTCCGCGCCGACTGCATGGTCACGCGCATCGAGAGCCGGCCGGACGGGCGGTGCACCGGCGTGACGTTCGTCCACGACGGACGCGAGCGCCGGCAGCGCGCGAGCGCGGTCTGCGTGGCCGGCTACTCGATCGAGAGCCCGCGGCTGCTGCTGAGCTCCGGTCTGGGCAACGGCGCCGACCAGGTCGGGCGCTACGTCATGGTCCAGGGCGCTCCACAGGTCGCCGGGCGCTTTCCCGAGACGCTGCGGATGTACAAGGGGCCACCGCCGCAGATCT
>JAABUS010009215.1_pt1 | contig 10491 bp, 12 predicted proteins | sample 5560161 | NCBI WGS metagenome assembly JAABUS01 (sample SAMN10711885, study PRJNA513376) | rock metagenome | isolation source: Antarctica rocks | place: Antarctica: Victoria Land, Trio Nunatak nord | collected 2016-01-04
CATGTGGAACGACGCCGACGACCTCGCCCGCGCCAACTCCGACCCCTCGAGCGCGGCCGCTTGACAAGAGAGCTTCGAGTCGATGATCGGCATCTGCCGGCACCATTCCCGCAACGTCAAACGCTGGCGCGACGGCCAGATGGCACTGCGCTGGTGCGCCGCCGGCATGGTCGAAGCCAGCCACCAGTTCCGCCGCATCAACGGGCACCTCCACCTACCCGCCCTCCGGACCGCCCTCGCCCAGCATGTCGGTGCTGAAACTGTCACCGACGAATGCCATGATCAAGACGTGAGCGCAGCCTGATGCTCACCGGACCGCCACCGAAGTTCCACGGAACTCGGGACATCCTCCCAACGCGGCGCCGCAGCACGCCATGTGGGCCGATATGACCTTGCAGCAGGGGTGCAACGCCGCCTTCCTCGCCGCAGCGCCCAACCACGTCCGGCCCGACTGACCTATCCGACAACCGAGATCCCTGTCCGCCAAGGGCAAAACTCCCTGAGGTGCAGACCGCGGTGGGCGCGTGCCACCGGTCGACCCGGGCACGCGGGGCTACATCGCGGGTTCTGCCCATCCCGTTGCGCCATGGCTGGCGATGAGATGGTTGAACGCGAGCCAATAGGCGCCGACCACCGACGCTCGGTCGCCGAGTCCGGTGGTGACGAGCACCTCATCCACATTCGGCGAATACTCCTTCAGAACCTCGACGAACCGCTCGTGGAACGTCGGCCCGAGCTGCACCGGGTAGCCGGCGTAGGTGAATCTCGTCGGCCGAACGATGTTGAGCAGCATGGCCCCGGCCCGCGCGAACCACCCCGCCATCTCCCGGATCGAGGCGGTAGCCAACGGGTCACCTGCCTCCGCGAGCGCCCGCAAATCGGTGCAATAGTCCTCGATCACCCTGGGTCCCTCTCGGCGCTTCAGCCCGGTGCCCGCAGAGAGCTTGACCAGTGCCTGGAAGCCGGCGGTCGCATCGAGACACCCGCGTGCACCGCACCTGCACGGGGCGCCGTCCGCCTGGAGCGGGAGGTGAGCCATCATCGGCGGGGCATCCACCCACGGAACGCCGCGGCGACGACGAACGATCCCAGCCCCTGAGCCGATACCTATCTGAAGATGCACCAAGTCGGTCATCTCCAGGTCCGTTGCGAGTTCTTGCCAGTTGGCCAAGGCCGCGGCGCTTGCGACCTCGCACATGACCACAGGCGGCGGGTTCCGGCCCAGGCTTCGAGCGATCATTGCCGGCAGTGGGACGTTTCGCCACGGGCGGTAGAGCGAGCCGAGGACGATCCGGCTCTCGCTGTCGAGCCCGGCGCCGACGGCAAGACCCACCCCGTCTGGTCGGCGCCCGAGGCGGCTCGTGTCCTCTCGGATCTGGGCCACGATGATCGAGATCGCCGTCTCCGGCGGGGCCGATGAGGGCAGCGCGTGGCGTGACTCGGTCAGCAGCTCGCCCGACAGGTCGCGACACTGGATGAGGATGCCTTCGAGGCGGATGTCGACGCCGAAGAAGGAGTGCCGACCGCGCGCCAGGGCCAGCCGTGACGTCGGCCGTCCCGGCTGGCTCGTGGCTTGGGGGGCCGACTCGACGAGCCATCCCTCCGCGATCAGATCGGTCACGATTCGACTCACCGCCGGTCTCGTCAGTCCGATGGTGTGGGCAAGGTCGGACCGGGTCATCTCTCCGTTCTGTGCGACGCTCGCCAGGGCCAGGTTCCGGTTGCGCTGCCTGAGATCCGACTGCGCCGACGTCGGTCGCGGCGAACCTGCCATGACGCTCCTCACAGTTGGTCCTCGATGACGTTTAGCGGGCGATCTATCGTGGGTAGTGGGTCAGTTTGAATCGAAGACTTGATGGAACTCGCTGAGCAGCCGCTGTAAATCATTCTCGGTTCGGACCATACGCTCTGCCGCAGAAGCGAGTCCCGAGGGTCTGCACGGTCCCGATCATTTTCATGATGTCCGGCAGGCTGGCGGGGTCGGCGAGTTTGAGGGCCGCCAGCTCGGAGGGTCGGAACCATCCAAGTTGGTCGTGCTCGTCGGATGCGGCATTTACTGGCTCCCCATCCCAACGATCGACCACGAATGCGTGCATCTCAATCGTGGGGTCTGTGAACGCCATCGGAACGGGTCGCGGGTCTCGAATGCGGACGGCGAGTTCTTCACTGCACTCTCGAATCACAGCTTGCTCAGCGGACTCTCCCGCTTCGATGTGTCCACCGACCAAGTCCCAGCAGTCGGGGTACCAGCGACGCTCTGGGTGCCGGTGGACCATCAGTACACGTCCATCGCGCAACAGCGCCGCAGTGGCGATGGCGATGCGGGGAGACACGCGAGCCATCTTACTGAGCGCCGTGTCCGACTTCCTCCGAGTCAAGCTGGCCGTTCACAATCGGGGAGTGAGGTAGTGTCTGAACCCGCCGGCACCGCCAACCCGGGCCCTGCAGAGGACTTAAGGTACGGTGTATCTATGCCTGACCGCTCACGCAAGCCCCGCGACCTGAACGCGCTTGCCGCTGCCATCGTCGCGGACTCGACCGACGAGGACAAGCCCGAGCCTGCCGACGACGGCAAGGACCCAGCTGCGGTCGCGCTAGGCCGCAAGGGTGGGCTGAAGGGTGGCAAGGCCAGAGCCGCGAGCATGACCCCCGAGCAGCGGTCGGAGATTGCTCGGAGGGCCGCTCGTGCCCGTTGGGCCGAGCGCTAGAGACCCTCTACGTCTTCTTGGTCGAAGGGGAGCATCAACTGATCGCCGACCCGTGGGTGGATTCGGTCCAGCTTGGTGCGGAAGTCGTCCCAGCCGTTGCTGAGCTTCATCAGGGTGACGACCGAACCTAGGTGTTCACGGAGTTTCGGGTAGCCAACGTTGGACGTCAGCCGCTGGAACAGCTTGTCCTTGGGTCGGCCCGTGTCGGCACGTCGCTGCACCCGCTTGAGCTCGTCCAGAACGCCCGGCGCCAGGCGCTTGTAGACGATGTCATTGGTCAGGTGTCCGAAGTACTGGGGGCGCTTCACTGTGGTTTGCGGGTAGTCCAGCCCCCGGAGACGGAACAGCTCCTTGTAGAAGTCGTTCGGGAACGTCTGTACCCATGCCTGCAACTCCTCATCAATGAACGCCTCGAGGATCTTGACCAGGGCATCCTTGGCGCGCACCTCCTGATATCCCGTGGCCTCGTCCACCAGCGCGATGATCCCGACTTTGGCCAGTCCGCGGACAAGGATCTCAGCCTGTTCAGCTACGTGCTGCTGGTTGGGGGGGAGCTTCTTGGCCTCGCGTGCCGCCAGGTACACCTCGCACACGATGGGAAGTAGCTCGGCGTTGTAACCTCGCGCCCGCCCGCCTCGCGGCAGGCTGAACTCGATTGGGCGGCTCGACTTCGCTATCCCCTTAGGAATAAAGGGTTTGATGCTCTGACCTTGCAGGAACGGGGGGAGCGGCTCGACTCCGCTCGGAGCCTTGCCAAAAGCACGCCCGTGCCGTCCAATCGCCTCAAGGAAGGTCGTCTGAGTCAACACACGGAGGCCGTCCTCGAGGACATAGCACTCGATCTCCGTATCCCCGATTCGCAAGGGCTGGTCCGGCGAGCCACAGATTGCCTTGGTCAATGTGACTGACCAGCGCTTGTCTGCCGCTGTCTTGGCGATTTGCCGGCGTCGCTCCGGAGTCAACCGTTCTGCCCTTGCCCTCCCGCCAACCGCCTGGGAACTGGTTGGGGTCTCAGCCTCGGCCATTGCCTGTCTCCTCAGTGCTTGCGAATGAATGCTTGCATCCTAGGCTTGCCCGTACGAGAATGCAAGCATGAAGCCACCCAATGCTTGCATATGCTTGAGCGGTCAAGTATGACAGTCAGTATGAACAAGTTGAGCACGGAGAAGCGAGCGCAGATCGTCGCGTGTCTTGTCGAGGGCATGTCCATCCGCGCCACGGTGCGCGTGACCGGCGCGGCCAAGAACACCGTCGTCAAACTGCTCTGCGACCTGGGCGACGCGTGCGCCGAGTACCAAGACGCGGCCCTGACCAACCTGCCATGCACCCGCCTTGAGTGCGACGAGATTTGGTCGTACTGCTACGCCAAGCAGAAGAACGTCCCTACTGAGCACCAGGGCACGTTCGGTTACGGTGACGTGTGGACCTGGACTGCGATCTGCGCAGACACCAAGATTGTCCCTTCGTGGCTCGTGGGCGAGCGCACGACCGAGGATGCCATCGTGTTCATGCGCGACCTTGCCGGGCGACTGACGCGCCGGGTGCAGCTCTCCACGGACGGTCACAAGCCCTACCTGTACGCCGTCGAGGACGCCTTCGGCTCCGACATCGACTACGCCCAGCTCATCAAGATCTACGGCGCGGCGACCGGGGCCGGCGACGAGCGGCGCTACAGCCCTGCCGAGTGCACGGGGACCGAGAAGCGGCCCATCACTGGTGACCCCAACGAAGCCCTGATCTCCACGTCCTACGTCGAGCGCCAGAACCTCACGATGCGGATGGGGATGCGCCGCTTCACCCGGCTGACCAACGGCTTCTCCAAGAAGGTCGAGAACCTGGCCCACGCCGTTTCGCTGCACTACATGCACTACAACTTCGCTCGCCCGCACCAGACGCTCACTCAGCGCAACGGCGGCTACAAGACGACGCCTGCGATGGCCGCCGGAGTCACTGATCACGTCTGGACCTACCGCGACATCGCTGCTCTGCTCGACGGACCGACCGATTCAAACTGACCCACTACCCTATCGTGCCACCTCTTGACAAAGCAGCTTTCCCATGATTATGTACTGCATGTACGTAATTCTGCAACGGCGCATGAAGGATGAGGCACATGACCACGTTCGACGCACCAGGTACCTCCGCCCACCCGATCAGCCGAAGGGTATTGCTCGGCGGTGCCGCCGCAGCCGCGATGGCTTTCGCCCTTCCCGCCTGCAGTGCTGGTTCGACGGTTGGCGGCCAATCTGGAGCCGGATCGAAGAAGTCACTGTCGATGCTCATGCTGGGCCCCAACGACAAGACGGTGTCCGAGATGAACACGACGATTTTGCCTGCGTTCACTGACGAGACCGGTATCACGGTGGAGCTGCAGACCTCGGACTGGGGCTCGGGCTTCCAGAAGGTGACGACGGCAGCGGCCAGCGGCACGCTCACCGACGTCGTGATGATGGGCGGTATCTGGCTCGCTCCACTGGCCTCGAAGAAGGCGGTGCTGCCAATCGAGGATCTCCTCAAGGATTACGCCGACGCATCCGAGTTCTTCCCGGGGATGCTTAAGGACTGCGAGTTCGGCGGACACACCTACGGTCTCCCGCTGTACTCGGACACCCGTACAGCCATGTACCGCAAGAGCTTCCTCGAGAAGGCCGGGGTGGACACCTCGACCCTGCCCACCACCTGGTCTGAGTATGCCGACGTCGCGGCAAAGGTCTCCAAGGCCGGGGGCGGCCCCCTCGCCTTCCCGGTGGACTTGGGAGCCGACAGGAGCGTCGGACTTCAGCAGTCGTACGCGCAGCTGATGTTCCAGGCCGGCGGCACCTACTACGACGACTCCGGCAAGGCGATCTTCGCCTCCGACCAAGGGGTGAAGGCTCTCGACTACATGACCGGCTTCTATCGCCGCAACGAGGCGTCCGCGGACCAGGTCAACACCGGCACTGGGCCCTCGCCGTTCGTCGCCGGCGACACCGCGATGGGATTCTCCGGCTTCAGCACGATCCAGAACGCCCGGCAGTTCGCGCCAGACGTCGAGAAAGACATCGTCCTCGGCGACCCGTTGGCCGTCGACAGTTCCGGCAAGCCGACCACCTCGGCGTGGATCAACAAGTTGGGGATCTCAGCCAAGACCAAGAATCGTGACGGGGCCTGGCAGCTGCTGCAGTTCCTCAACAACCAGGACAACTCGGCCAAGTTGGCCGAACTGTACGGTGGCCTGCCGGCTCGCAAGGATCTCGCCGACGCCCCCTACCTGAAAGACATCAGCCCGAACCTCGTGAAGGCCGCACAATACATCGTGCCGCAACCCCCGAGCCCCAACATGCTGGCCATCGCGCCGCAGATCAACACCTCGATGCAGGAGGCGATCCGGCTCGGAAAGTCGTCGAAGGACATCCTCGCCGCGCTGGACGCCAAGATCAACGAGATCAACGGTGTCTGAGTCCCTCGTCGCCGCCAGGCCGCCGCCGAGGTTGAGCCCAAAGGCGGCCCGAGGATCTCGTCCCCGTCGCCGACAGATGTGGGTTGCGGTTGGAATGGCTTCGCCCGCCTTGGTCGTGATCCTACTCATTGCGATCATCCCGCTGCTGGCCGCCGTCGTCTTGAGCTTCACCAGCTACGACATGTTCACCGCGCCGACCTTCGTCGGCCTGGACAACTACCGGTCGCTCTTCAACGACCCGGTGTTTTGGACCGCGACCCGTAACACCGTCTTCTTCGCGTTCGGCCAGGTCGCGGTGGGGATCGTCGTCGTCGTCCTGGTGGCCATGCTGTTCAACCAGGCGTTGCGTGGCGGCTCGGCGATGCGGACCATCGTGTATCTGCCCCAGGCCGCGTCCTACGTCGTCATCGCCCTCATCTTCAACCTCTTGCTGGACCCGGTTGCCGGGCCCATCATTCGGCTCCTGGAGTCCATCACCGCTCATCCCGTGGCGATCCTGACCAGCTCGACCTATGCCCTGCCGGCTATCACCGTGGTCAGCCTCTGGCGCAACCTCGGGTACTTCATGGTGATCGTGCTGGCGGCCCTGCAGGCCGTCCCGAAGGAACTGCTGGAAGCGGCCGAGGTGGACGGGGCCGGCGCCGTGCGGCGATTCCGTTGGGTCACCTTGCCCGAGCTCACTCCAGCACTCGTCTTCGTCGCAATCACATGGTTCCTGGGTGGTCTGCAGATGTTCACCCAGTCCTATGTCATGACTCAGGGTGGCCCCGTCAACGCGACCCGCACCCTCGTTTACATCATGTACGACGAGGCGTTCCTAGGCCTCAACATCGGAAAGGCGTCGACCATCGCCGTTCTGCTCTTCGGCGCGGTCGTCATCGTCTCGGTGACCCTGCGGATCATCCAAAGGGTGATGAAATGAGACAGAAGAGGCGCACCCGGTCGCTCCTGTACGTGCTCGGACTCCTGGTGTCGGCCGTGTATCTGGTGCCAATGGCCTACGTCGTGCTGGCCGCCCTCACCCCGACCGGGGAACCGATGGGCCGGGTCCCGAGCCAGTTCACCTGGTCGAACTTCGTCGACGGACTCACCAGTGATGCGTTCGGCACCTTCGCGTTGAACAGTGTTGTGGTCTCAGTCGTCGCGGTGATCGCTCAGGTTGTCCTCGCCTGCGCAGCCGGGTACGCCCTGGCGAGGATGCCGCTGCCCGGCAGCAACCTGATCCTGCTTCTGCTCGTGGCCCTCATCGTCGTGCCACCCGAGATCGTCATGGTGCCGCTCTTCTTGATGATGGTGCACTTTCCACTGGTCGGCGGCAACGATCTCTTCGGCGCCGGAGGTCTGGGACTCCTCGACACCCTGGGTGGTCTGATGGTCCCCCACCTGATCAGCGCCCTGGCCATCTTCTTGATGCGTCAGTTCTACCGAGGCCTCCCCAACGAGCTCGGCGACGCGGCTCGCGTCGACGGCGCGAGCGAGCTCAGCATCTTCGCGCGGATCTACACACCGCTGGTTCTTCCCGCGGTCACCGTCGTTGCCGTGTTCGCCTTCCAGGGGGCGTGGAACGACTTCCTGTGGCCGCTGATCATGGTGCACAGCCCCGAACGGCGGACGCTTCCGCTCGGCCTCACCACCTTCTTTCAGGAGAACAGCACCCAGTGGAACCTCCTGATGGCCGTTGTCCTGGTCATCAGCGTGCCCGTCGTTGCGCTCTTCCTCGCCGTCCAGCGCCACTTCCGATCAGATGTCATGTCTGGAGCCATCAAGTGACGGATCCCCTGCCGAACATCGTTCTCATCCTGGTCGACGACCTGGGCTGGACGGACCTGTCCTGCTACGGCTCATCGTTCTACGAAACGCCACACCTGGACGCACTCGCCGCTGGTGGGCTTCGGTTCACGCAGGCCTACGCCGCCGCCCCGGTCTGCTCGCCCAGTCGCGCAGCCCTGCTGAGCGGAAAGTACCCAGCACGAGTGGGAGTCACGAACTGGATCGGGGGGCATGCCGTCGGCACCCTGGCCGACGTTCCCTACTTCTACGGTCTTCCGAGCAGTGAGTACTCCCTCCCCAGGGCGCTGAGGGACGCCGGGTACCGCACCTGGCACGTCGGCAAGTGGCACCTGGGCGAGGCGCAGACGTCGCCCGAGGCACACGGCTTCGACGTCAACATCGGGGGATGCGCGCAGGGAAGTCCCAGCACCTACTTCAGTCCGTACAACATCTCGACCCTCGAAGACGGCCCGGCCGGGGAGTACCTGACCGACCGTCTCACCGACGAGGCAACCGCCCTGATCGCTGATCACGACGGTCGGGCCCCGTTCTTCCTCAACCTGTGGCACTACGCGGTGCACACCCCCATCGAGGCGCCAGACAACCTCGTGGACTACTACCAGACGAAAGCCGATCGTCTCGGCCTCGACACAGAGCCGATCGAGGACGGCGAGCCGATGCCCGCATGGCACCTGTCCGGTCAGCACGTACGCCGTCGGACCCAGCAGTCGGACCCGACCTACGCGGCCATGGTCCACACCCTTGACACCAGTGTCGGGCACATCGTCGAGACACTGCAGCAGTCGGATCAGTTAGACAACACGCTGATCATCTTCACCTCCGACAACGGAGGCCTGTCGACGGCGGAAGGATCACCCACCTGCAACCTCCCCCTGGCGCAGGGCAAGGGATGGATGGAAGACGGCGGCGTGCGCGTCCCGCTGATCCTGGCCTGGCCCGGTCGGATCAGCCCCGACGACCCCGACACGCTGACGACCACACCCGACCTCTACCCCACTGTGCTCGCCGCAGCCGGAATCGACCCGGATCCGCGCCAGCATCTCGACGGCCAAGACATCTTGTCGGTCATCGAGGAGGCCGGCGGCGAACGAGGGCCCATCTTCTGGCACTACCCGCACTACTCGAACCAGGGTGGCACACCAGGAGCGGCGGTACGCGACGGCCGGTGGAAACTAATCCGCTGGTTCGAGGATGGCCGGGAGGCGCTCTACGACCTCCACGCCGACATCGGCGAAAGCGTCGACCTCGCTTGCGCTCGCCCCGACATCCGCCAGCGCCTAGCCGCTGCGCTCGACGCCTGGATGCTCGACGTGCGTGCGCTCATTCCGCAGCGCAACCCCTTGGCGACGCCGGACGCCGAAGCGTCCATGACCCGTTGAGGCACCGGTCGTGGATCAAAATTTAGATGATCATGGTTCGTGGGCGCGGCGCCCTGGTGCCCCAGCCGAACCCGGCCGGCGAATTCGCCTTGCACCAGATCCTGACCAGGCCAGCGGAGCGGGCCAGCCCGGACTGCGGAGAAACCACACGTACCGCCAACGCACACTCACTCTCAGCAGGAGGCTGACTGATGGATCCCACGATGACACGCAGATCGATGCTTCGGGGCGGAGCCCTGCTGGCAGGCGCGGCAGCCGGAGCCGGGTTGATGCAAATGGCCAGCAGCACAAGCTATGGCCGACCCGACACGACGGCCACCCTGGAGCGTCTTCACCCCCGGCAAACCGTGGTACGACACCGACGGAATCTGATCGAGGCCCACACCGGCGGCATGTTCTTCCAGGACGACACTTACTACTGGGTGGGGGCGAACTGGCAGGGCCCGTACGGATTCCATGCCTTCCAACCTCTACTCCTGACCAATCTGTAGGACTGGGCGTTCGTCAGCGTGCTGCTGGAGCCCTCAGGCGACCTGCCGGCCAACCACGAGGTGGCGCGGCCGAAGATCCTGTACAACGAGCTGACGAGCAGCTACGCCATGTGGTTCAAGAGGAAGTACTACCAGGCGACAGGCAACGATGTGCGCGTCGGGGTAGCGGTCAGTGACTCCCTCGTTGGGCCGTTCCGGTATCTGACCGGCTTCTTCTTGGGCGATCCGCAGGACAACACCGCCGACTTCTGCCTGTGGCAAGAACCAGACGGCGAGGCGTTCATCGTCGCGTCCTCACCCAGTCTCCTGGGTGGCGACTACGCCCGGCGGATCCTGATGTTCCGACTCGCACCCGACTATCGTTCGGCCGAGCCACAACCGGTCTACGTCGGGTCGGCGGACGGGCGAGAAGCGCCCGCGGTCTTCAAACGCCACGACACCTATTACCTGGTGACGTCGGGAACCTCGGGTTGGGAAGCCAACCAGAGCATGTACCGGACCGCACCATCGATCCTCGGACCTGGTCGGAGCTGAGAAACCTCGGCGACGAGACCAGATACGGCTCCCAAAGCGGCCGCTGGTCCGGCTGCACGATCTGCCGGCGTCGGGTCAGCGGGTAGAGCTGTGGTGGCATAAACGCCGCCTGGCCTGCACCGAAGCACTGTGTCCACGGCGGTCGTTCA
>JAABUS010009217.1_pt1 | contig 10490 bp, 14 predicted proteins | sample 5560161 | NCBI WGS metagenome assembly JAABUS01 (sample SAMN10711885, study PRJNA513376) | rock metagenome | isolation source: Antarctica rocks | place: Antarctica: Victoria Land, Trio Nunatak nord | collected 2016-01-04
AAGCTCACGAGCGCATCAGTGGCCGGTCGAGCTCGGCCCCGAAGAAAGCCGCCGCCGCCTTGAGGATCTCATTCGCCCGGCGCAGCTCGGCGACCTCACGACGCAGCCGTTTGATCTCGGTGGACTCCTCGGTGCTCAGCCCGGGGCGCCCTCCGCCGTCGACCTCGGTTTGGCGGACCCACTTGCGAACGGTCTCCGGCGAGGCACCCAGCTTGGCCGCCACCGAGGAGATGGCGGCCCACTCGGAGGGGTAGTGAGTCCGCGCCTCGGCGACCAGGCGGACTGCTCGCGCCCGCTGGTCGGGCGAGAACCTGCTCGGATGTGACATGGCTCCATCCTCACGGAACGGAGCCTCTACGAAACCCAGGGCGGTTCAGTAGACGGTCATGAGGCGTCGGTGTCGCTGGGGCGGGGTGGGGGTCGCTGCTCGGATCTCGCTGGTGATGTTGCGCTGGCGGTAGGCCTTCTGCCGGCAGGCGGCGGTGCAGTAGGTCTGCCGGCCCTGTCGCGTGAACGACCGCAAGCAGCTTGGGCACCGCCTCGGGTCGTCACGGTCATCGTCACGCCACGGGTGGTTGGGGCTCATGCGGCGCCCGCCTCGTTGGCCGGCTCGCGGTGGGGCTGGGCGTAGAAGGCGAACTCGAACTCCTCGGGGCTGAGGTAGCCCAGCTCGCTGTGCAGTCGGTCGGTGTTGTACCAGTGGACGTAGTTCACGGTCAGGGCTTCGACGTCGGCGAGGTGCCGCAGTGGTCCGGTTCGAAACGGTGAGCCGGTCGCGACGGCCTCGTTCTTGAACAGCCCGAACACGGTCTCGGCGGCGGCGTTGTCGCAGTTCCCGACGGTCCCGATCGACGCGAGGGCGCCGGCGTCCAGGAGCCGGGTGGTGTAGCGGATCGAGGTGCACTGGGCTGGCTGCCCGCATCGCTGTGATGCACCAGCCCGACCACATCCTGGCCGGTTCGGGCCCGGGTCCACAACGCCATCTCCAGGGCGTCCAGCGGCAGCTCGGTGGGCATGCTGGCGGCGGTTCGCCAACCCACGATCCGGCGGCTGAACGCATCGGAGACGAACGCGGTGAACGCCATCCCGGCCCAGGTCGGGACATAGGTGAAGTCCACCAGCCACAGCGCGTTGGGCTTGCACGCGCCGAAGTTGCGCTTCACCAGGTCCGGCGGCCGGCACGCGGCCGCATCGGGCCTGGTCGTGACGAACCGCTTCCCGCGCCGAACCCCTTGCAGGCCAGCGGTTCTCCTGAGCGACTCTTGCGCTCGAGCAAGGCATCCACCCGCGCGTCGTCCAAGAGCGACTGGGCCATTCCACGATCGCCATCACGCTCGGCAACTACAGCCACGTGTCGCCGACGCTTCACGACGCGGCAGCGCAGGCCGTCGCGGATCTCATGATGCCGCCTGCGACCTGAACGAAGCTCCGCCGGTGTAGTGCCGTTCTTCGCGTGTAAGCGGCGTTCCTCGACCTGCCGGCCCCCCGCCCGCTACCGTCTGCGCGTGAAGATCCTCCGCTGCCTGAGGAACTGACTTCGGCGGCTGTCACGCCGTGGTGCGAGTTGCGAGTTCACGAATGCGCCGCGCCGGGCACGCCCCGGCCGGTGTGCCCGCGACATTGACCGGGAAGTCGCCCAAGCGCCGGACACCCACCGGCTTTTGCCCTACGTTCACCCGGTGTCGCTCGAACGGCGGAGGCCGCGCCCGCCCACGGCCATCTAGGGTGTGGTCCTGTGTGGCTCGGAGTGCAAGCCGTATCGAAGCTCTGGAGATGCAGGTGCCGCAAGTGCAGGGGCGGGCAGCGTGAGCACTCTTACGCCGCGCACCTTCGTACGCGACTGGGTGATATTCGCTCCCGTCGCTCTGTGGCTTGCGTTGATACTCTCGGTCGCACTTCGAAAAAATCTCATTGTCGGTGAATTATCTAGTGGCGCGGCATTGACTTATGCAATGGCGGTCAGTTATGCCTTCTTGGAGGATCTGCCCTTGACTGCATGGGAAGAAAGCAACGGGCGGTGGCGGCGAATACTCGCCTTTTCGCTGCCGCTTGCAAAGTATTTCGTTTCGCTCATGACAACTAGTTTATTGACACTCATCCTTTGTGCACAAGGCGGCACCAGAGGTGAGTGCTCTGACTCTCGATTCTGTGGTCGTCACCGAGGTAAGCGTGGTGCTTGCTATAACAGCACTCGCGGGCGCTGTATTCGCTGTCGTCCACGGGGAAGATGAACGGACGGTGTGAAACAGTGCCGGCCAATGTGTTTCTAATCATGGCGCTCGCTGGACTCTTTGTAGTTGGATTGTCGCTGGTGATCGCATGGAAGCATCCACCGACGGGGCGTCCAGGTCACCGTCCCGCCCGCGAACCGCGGGACATCGCTCCGCCTTCCGCCCTCGCGATACGAGAGCGGACCCTGACTACACGGCAGGCGCTTCCATCGGCATTGGCGCATTCTCCGGCTCCTGACGTACCAGTCGCGCCGCAGCTCATGGAGGACATCGAGGCATTACGACGGTTGAACGAGCGCCACTACAGCACGACGCAGATGCTGTTGGAGATCGTTGCCGTGCAGATCACATCTAGTGCCGAAATTGGGGTGTTGGAAGAGGATGAACTCCCCAACAAGGAGGCGAGATGACCACACCGAAGTCGCCTCTGCCGGAAGGTCTAATGGATGCGGTGCTATTTGCCACGCGCGACCCCGAGGCCTTCAAGACGCTTAGTGAAACTGTGCAGGCCCAGCTTGGACAGCGAGTTGATTTCGTCAAGTCGCGTGCATACGCAGAATTACTAGTGCAGCGCTTCCAGGAATTCTGTCTGCCAAATGAATTTGCACCCGGCGGACTCGCCTATTGGAAGCCCGGCCTCAAAAACAAGCGTCTGCCGGAGTACGGCCAGCCGGTGATCGTGATAGCGGTCCTTGAGACACCGGTGCTTGATAACGAGTCGAAGCCGAGTTCGCAATACTATAGGGAACCCCTGGATATGCAAATTGGCCTTTTGGACAGGGATAACGAATTAGTCGCGTACTTCGTCGATTCACGTCGCTTCGCTCCGTATGCAGCTGCCGTTGGAGGCGAGCTGCAGTAAGGCGATGCGTTGGTCCCGTCAGTCATAACCTCCGGCGACAGTTCCCGTGAGATGTCGCGGTTGAAGCAGCCCAGGTTTCGGACTTGACCAACGGCGGACAAGTCAAGCCAGCACGGAATCCCTGTGCGTCGCGCCCGTGATGAACGACTGATCCTTGGTGGAGCGCCGTCGGTTTCACGGATGCAGCTGTTTACGGTTGCGCCGAAGCCGCGTCCCGCCAAGTGCCAGCGAGTGATCCACGCCAAACACATCGGCTGGCGCGACTGCCGGCGATTCCAGTGTCGAGCTACCGAGCTAGGAGACTCCTGATTCATCGGCGGCGTGGCATGCGCGGCGCGTGGGGTGTGTTCGGGACGATCTGAGCATGCAGGGACATGCTGAGGATCAGCAGGAGTTGCTCGACGCCGAGTCGGTGGTGGGGCATCTGATGAGGCCGGGCAGTGTGTTCGCCTTTTTGGCCGAGCACCGCAAGCGGCTTTTTCCGGAAGAGATGTTCGCTGACTTGTTTCCCTCGGGTCGTGGTCGGCCGTCGGTGCCGGCGGAGGTGATGGCGTCGGTGATCGTGTTGCAGACGCTGGACGGCTTGTCGGACTCGGAGACGACAGATGCGGTGACGTTCGACTTGCGGTGGAAGGCGGCGATCGGCTGGCCGTTGACGTCGAGGGCGTGCCACGACACGACGTTGACGTACTGGCGGCAGCGGTTGCTGGCCAGTGCGGACCCGAACCTGATCCGGGGCCAGACCACGCGCCACAGGACCTTCAGGACCGCGTCCCGCCACCGGGCTTGTCGATCCGGGCATGCTCGGTGACCAGCTTGCACGCTCAAGCAAAATCACGAAGCCGGATTGCACCTGCTCCAAAGTTGGTCAAACATTACAGCGGCGGTCCGTGCCCTGCGGGTCCGGCGTTCGGGTCCAGGGCTTCGGGATCCCGGCTGCGGCGTGACGACAGGTAATGGACCATGGCAGGGTCGTTAGGGGGCTGGGCGGGCCGACTTTGGGTGGCGCTGCCCGCCTGACGGCGGCCTGCTCGATGCTGTCGCCGTAGTCGGCGGTGTGGGCTTCGGCCCGGTCGAGGCGGACGGCACAGGCGAGGGCGCTGGGCTGCCGCTGGACATCACGGCCATGGCTGCCCCGGCCGCGGCGACTGGCATCTGTGACAAGAACGGCGTGACGGACTGACGCACCGACTGATCGCCGAGCATTCTGTTAAACGCCTTCTGCCCGTAGAGCGACCGCAGGAAGCACATTGTCAGGCCGACGATTCCCGTCGCGTCAAGGGGGAAAGCCGGGCTGGCGTCGTTCATGGGCGTTGTGACTCCGGGTAGAGGCTTCCCTCCCTTCAGGAGGCTGACGCTCGGCTGGGCGTGGTGATAGTCGTGGGTGGTTCCAACGTCCCCGGTTTCGTACCGATACGCGGCAGCTTTCAGCCCTCCCGCGGTGCTTCGTGAGGTCCCAGCGACGGCGAGAACGACGAACATCTGTAGGTAGGGCTCGGCCGAGGTGACGTCCCAGCGAATCTGCAGCGCAGTCCGCTGGCTGCCCAGCCAGCCACAGTCCGCACGTAACTGTCCATCGCCTTGTCGAGTTCGCCGGTGCCGTGCACCGCCGGAACCGACGGCGGCGGGGTGGTCGAGGGCGGGACGGCCGGGACGCGGCTGCGGATCTCGGACGAGCAGACCCGGACGGCGTCGTGGCCGGGATGGGTGAGCATCGCGTACGGCACCGCCAGGTCCGCCCCGCCCTTGAGCCACGGCAGGAGAGCTTCCGACAGGTCGTGGTCCAGGGTCGGGATCGCTGCAGCCAGGTCGGCCAGGTCCCGAAGCACCGACCAGGAGTGGTGGTCCGGGACCCGGCCGAGGGCCTCGACGAAGATCTCCAGCCCGACCGCCGCCCGGGCCGCGTCGCGCCAGCGCTGCTCGTATGGCGGCAGGCCCTTCTCGAAGTAGGTGTTGACGTTCGCAGCCCCGAACTCGCTGGCCCGAGGCAGCTCGGAAAGGGCGGGCCTGCGCTGGGCGGTTGGTGACGTCGAACATCTGCAGCGGCCGGGCCTGCGCGACCGGCGGCATGTCAGCCACGGACCCGACGAGCTGCCGGAGCTGGACCACGACCGCGTCGCGGCAGGCGAGCGTTGCTGCGGCGTCGGTCAACGGGCTGGTCCGCACCGAGGTGTCGGTGAGCAGGTCGGCGACGGCGCCGGCCAAGTCGTCGACGTTCTGGCTCCAGCGGCTCACGAGGGCCACTCGTCCGACACCTCGTAGGGGGCGGGCGGGCCGGCCAGCCATGGCATGGCCATGATCAGCTCGCGGTCGATGGCGTCCTGGACGCCCTGGGGGTCCCAGGCGGCCCAGAACGCCCGCGACAGCAGCCGGCCGGCGCGGCCGAGCTCGAGCTTGTCGGCGACCGTCTCGGCCTCGGCGATCCGCTGCGGGATGCGCTCGATGATCTGCTGCAGAGCCTGCAGGTGATCGCAGTCCGGGCCGGCGTCGGGCAAGGTCATCTGCGGGTAGCCGCGCCCGGTCAGCGCCCAGTCGAGCAGCGCGTCGACGAGGTATCCCTTCACCTCGCTGGCGAGCTGCGGCGAGCACTGGAGCCACGACAGGACCTCGCGGTCGTGCTCGAGGTCGGTCACCGGGTCTGACGGCCAATGCTGACCGGCGGTCGGGACGGTCGGGGCGAACGGGTCGGTCGGCGCGGTCAGGTGATCGGGAAGCGCGGGTGGTCGGACTCGGGCACTGCAACCTCCGGTGATGGACGATCGGCCCCGGGCGGGCCGCGCCCCACGGTGAGATGCACGGGCCTGCTCGAGGACGGCCCGAGCATGGATCTGTGGACAACCTCCGTCGTCCACGGGCGGGGGTGAGCCGGCCACGACTACGGCGGTTGTGCGCGATCTGCGACTCGGCCCGTCACCCTTGGTAAGTGCGGATTCAGGGGGGCTGTGACGAACGATCATGAAAAGTCTCAAAAGAAGGGGTGAGGCTGGGTCAGCCACCCGGTTTTGCCTGACGGTCTTCCAGCCGCAGGTGGGAACGGGAGCGACCCGGTGACTCGGGTAGCCGACGGCCCCCAGGCAGCGGGCCGTCGCCCCTCGGCCCGACGGCACGTGCCTGGCTGGCGGACACGGCGATCGAGGCGGCGGTGCTCGCGCTGCGCCCGGACTACGCCGCGCTGCTCGTGGTCGCCCGGGGCCTGCAGCCCGGCCCCAGCGATCCGGCCAGCGACGCCCTGCTCAAGCAGGCGGAGGGCCGCGCCGGCGCCGTGCTGCGCGGCCGGGCACCGGAGGAGCTGGAGCACGTCGCGCAGTGGCGCGAGGCGTACCGGGCGTTCGGCGGGAAGCCGAAGCGGACGCGGCCGTCGGTGGAGGCGCTGCTGCGCCGCCTGGACGGCGGGCTGCCGCGGGTGGACCGGATTACCGACCTCTACAACGCGGTGTCCGTCGCCCACCTGCTGCCGGTCGGCGGCGAGGACCTGGACCGCTACACGGGCCCGGCTCGGCTGGTCCGCGCGCACGGCAGCGAGATCTTCGACACCGCCAGCGACGGGCAGCCCGTGTGCGAGCACCCCGAGCCGGGGGAGGTGGTGTGGCGCGACGACACCGCCGTCACGTGCCGGCGGTGGAACTGGCGGCAGTGCACCCGCACCCGCATCAGCGGCACCACGACCAGCGCCGTGTTCATCCTCGACGCCTTGGGCGCGGTTGGTCCCGACGGGCTGCACGCCGCCGGGCGCGAGCTCGCCGACACGCTCACCCGCCAGCACCAGCACCCACACGCCCAGATCGCCTCCCGCCTGATCGGCAGCACGTCGTGAGCGGGCAGCGACCCCCGCAGACCCCCGCAGAGTGCTCGATGCTGATCCACCCTTGAGACGCCGCCCCGAACGACCAGGAGTGGCAGCAGTGGCTCGCCGCCGGCCATGACTTCGGGCAGCTCGTCGTCAACGGCCCCCCGGACGGGCCGCCGCTAGCGGTACCCACCCACTTCGCCGTCCAGGACGCGACGCTGCTGGTGCACCTGGCCAGACCCAACCCCGTCTGGCCAGCCCTGCATGCTCAGCCCGCCGTCCTGCTGTCCGTGGTCGACGACTACGCCTACGTGCCGAGCACCTGGCGCGCCAAGGCCGGCGGCCCCGACGAGGACGGCGTGCCCACCAGCTGCTACGCCGCCGTGCAGTTCACCTGCCGAGCCGAGGTCATCGACGACCCGGAACATAAGGCCGACCTGCTCCGCCGCCAGCTCGCCCACTTCCAGCCCAAAGGTGACTACGCTCCGGTAGCGGTCGGGCAAGCCCCCTACGGACGGATGCTCGCTGGCATCCGCGGGCTGCGCCTGCACGTCCAACACGTCGCCGCCAAGTTCAAATACGACGACCACGACCCGCACACGCACCGCGACTTGGTGGCCCGCCGCCTTGAGCAGCGCGCCGAGGGCCGCGACCACGGCGCTGCCCACCAGCAACGCCGGCGTCTCCAGCAGGCCCACGCCCGGCGACCCGTCTCCGGCGACCAGAAGCCCCCAAGCAACTCACCCCTCGTCGGGCCTGCCGATCCTCACACGGGAACGGTGTTCGCTTGGTGTCGCGGTCAGACCCAGCCCTGGGCGGATCGCCCGGACCAGTTGGCCAGGCGCTCGGTGGGCCCGGCCTCCGGGCGGGGTTCCGCGACTGGCCCGAAGGGCACACCGGGTACGCGGGCGGCTGCGGGTATGAAGCGTCGCACCTCGGCGGCTGTCGGTTCGACCAGCGCCGGGTCCGCCTCGGAGGGCTGTCCGGTCGCGACGGCGAGGTCCCAGCCGTGTACGAAGGCCTCGCCGATGTAGCCCCAAAGCGCCTCGCGGCCGGGCGCCTGGCCCCACGGCACCGTCACCGGCTTGTCGAGGAGGGTGTCGTCGGCCCACGCCCGCTGGGCGCGTTCGGCCAGCTGAGCGAACGTTTCCGCGTCGTGCTCGGGGGCCAGCGGCGGCACGGACTCCGCATCACCTAGCTCCGCGATGGCGATCACGCGGCCGACCGTGCCGAGCAGGTGCGACGACAGGGTCCGCACGTCGTACTCATCGCACGGGGTCGGTAGGCAGCGCTGGTCCTCCCGGACGGTGCTGAGCAAGCTCGTCACCCGCGCCGTGGCGCCGAGGTAGATGCGGCGGGGGTCGATCAGCTGTGAGTGGGTGGTGGCGGCCATGGGTGGTGTCCTCTCGTCGGTGCCGCGGGGCTGCGGCGTTCACCGGGTCGACTCAACCGACCAAACATGCCGCCTGGTGTCATGTTTCTGAGGCAAGATTTCCCTATGCGAGCCGATCGTCTGCTGGCCATCCTGATGCTGCTGCAACACCGGGGCCAGCTCACCGCCGCGGAGATCGCGGTGGAGGTGGAGGTCCCTGCGGACGGTGCTCCGCGATGTCGAGGCCCTGTCCGCGGCCGGGGTTCCCGTGTACACCGACCGCGGACGTGGCGGGGGCATCAGCCTGATCCCCGGTTACCGCACCGACCTCACCGGGCTCACCCTCGACGAAGCCAAGGCGCTTCTGTCTTCCGGCTCCGGCCGGGTCGCGTCCCCCGCCTTCGCCAGCGCCATGCGCAAAGTCGCGGCCGCGCTGCCAGGGCCGCACCGGCTGGAGGCGACCCGGGCAGCGCAGCGAATCTTGGTTCGCCCCGACGGATTCGCCTGGCCCCGCCCGCCCGAGCCGCACCTTGTCGAGCTCCAGCGGGCGGTTATCGACGGGCTGCGCGTGCGCGCGCTGTACCGCCGCCCCAATGCGGACACCGCCGAGCGGACCCTTGACCCTGTCGGGCTCGTCTACGCAGGCGACCACTGGTACCTGCTGGCCCTGCGCGACGGCACCGAGCGGACCTACCGCGTCTCACGCGTCGAGGGACTGACGGTGCTCGCCGAGGCCGCCACCCGCCCTACGGACGTCGACCTTGAGGCGGCGTTCCTGGCGCATTGGGCGTCCTTCCGCAACTCCCTGCCGAAGGTGACGGTCACCTGCTTGGTGCACGACGACGCCTGGGAATCACTGTCCCGCACAGCACTGCGTATCCTCAGTCGCGAGGTCGGAGTCGGCGGGTGGTCGCACACAGAGCTGGAGTTCGCCGAAGACACCCATGCTGTCCGCGCGTTGTGGGCCGCGGCACCCACAGCCGTCGCCCTCGCGCCGCAGCGGATCAGGGACGAGCTCGCGGCGCGGGCGGCTGAGACCGCCGCCAGCTACACCGCGCGGCTGTAGTCCTCCGAGAGATCACCACCCCAACGAGGCTGAAGCGCCGCAGTCTGACGGCAACGGCGTCCCGCAGCACGATCGTCTTGCGGTATGCCGCTGCCGGCAAGTGTCACGAACCGACGTCATGAGTTGAGCTGCTCTGTGGCTGACCTCCGCGTCACGTGTGGTTGTGGACGCGGTCAGGCATCAACGCCACCAGCCAGGAGCTCTTCGCCGTTCCGCGTGATCTCCTCCATCGACAGGTCCTGTTGGTGGGTGAGCAGCACAATGACGTGGCCGAACGGGTCCAGGAGCATGGCGCTGCGGGCGCCGTAGAACATGTCCTGCGGCTGCTGCAGAACCTTCGCGCCCCGCTTCTACGGCTTGCAGCACGCGGGCGTCGACGTCGCCGACGTAGACGTGCAGCGCCACCGTCGTGCCGCCGACCGCCTCCGGTGACACGAACGGAGCGTCGGCGTCGCCGAGCATCAGCACCGAACCCTCAATCGCGATCTCGGCGTGCAGCACGCGCCCGTCTGGGGCGGCGATGCGCATGACCTCGACCGCTCCCAGCGCCTGTGTGTAGAAGTCAATGGCCGCCGAGGCGTTCTGGAGCATGATGTGGGCGATGACGGCGTCGCGGTAGTGCGTCGGGCGCTGCTGCGGAGGGCTCATGGCCAGACCATGAGGGCTCGACCAAGGTTGAAGTCAAGGGCGCGGGACGCGAGACTGCTCGCATGGACTGGCACGAGAGCGGCCTCACTGTTGGACAGGTCGCCGAGCGCATGAAGATCACCCGCTCGGCCGTGCGGTGGTACGACGACCACGGGCTGCTGCCGAGCCAGCGCACCGCCGGCAATCAACGGCGCTTCTTCGCCGATGTCCTCTGTCGCGTCGCGATGATCCGCGCCGCTCAGCGCGTCGGCCTGACCATCGCCGAGATCCGCGAAGCGCTCTCAGCCCTGCCAGCCGGACAGGCACCGACGCCCCAGGACTGGGACCACCTTGCGACGCAGCTTCGAGACGTGGTGACCCGTCGCATCGACGAACTCTTCACGCTTCTCATAGAACTCGACCCCACAACGCGCGAGATCGAACTCTCAGGCAGTTGAACCCCGTCCCGCAACAGGATCGGCTTGTGCGAACGGGTTCGTGCGATCTCTTTGGCCGGCTTGGCTGCGAGCGAAGGGAGTTCAGGA
>JAABUS010009218.1_pt1 | contig 10490 bp, 9 predicted proteins | sample 5560161 | NCBI WGS metagenome assembly JAABUS01 (sample SAMN10711885, study PRJNA513376) | rock metagenome | isolation source: Antarctica rocks | place: Antarctica: Victoria Land, Trio Nunatak nord | collected 2016-01-04
AGCAGGTCGTCGCCCGGCGCGTGCGGCGCCGGGACGGCTGTCGAGGTGCTGGCATGCCAGCGCTCGACCGCCCCGGCGAGTTCATCCGCTGACAGCTGATGCGCGCGAAATTGGAGCTTGATCGCCGGTTGGAGCAGGTAGATATTCGCACCGTCCAGGGTTCGGACCTCGATCAACTCGCCCGCCGTCATCATCCGCCCGTTCTTCACAAGGCCACCCGCAGCATGACCCGCCACTCCTCTCGCGATTGCGCGCAGGATCGGTCGCTCGATCGCGCACGGCAGTATACGCCCGATCCAGGCCGTGCCACAGCCTTTCCCCTATCGGGCTCGGGCGCGAAGCATGGCGGCGATTGCGATGCAGTGCCGTGGTATCACGCAATTTGTCATAGAATTTAACCTCCCATTTACATCGGACAGCGCTTCGCATAACGACTCTTTAACCTGCCGCTAACAGAGACGCTCTACTATGGACGTGTACGGATAGGGGCTCTTGGCGTACGGACGCTCGATAGGACGGTGAACGGTCGATGGACGCAATGAGCGGTCGCGGCTCGGGGCGACGGCGACACGACACCACTACCGGCGACCCCGACGATCGGCCCCGCTCGAAGATGAGCGGGGCCGATCGCCATTTCCGGCGTTGCTTCGTTCGCTGCACACGCTGAGGGGGGTGCTCATGCGAATCGCGATCGTCACCGAAACCTTCCTGCCGAAGATGGATGGCATCGTCAGGATGCTCACCGAATTCTTGGATCACCTCGCCGCGCAGGAACACCAGGCACTCATCATCGCCCCCGGCGACGGCGACGATCACTACGCCGGGTTTCGGGTCGAGCGCTTTCGGGGGCTCCGCTGGCACCTCTACCCAGGGCTCACCGTGGCCGGTCCTTCCCCGCGTCTCCTCGCTGTCCTGCGGCGCTGGCAGCCCGACATCGTCCATCTCGCCGGGCCGGCCCTCCTGGGGGCACAGGCGGCGGTCGCGGCACGGCTGTTGGGGATCCCGGCGTCGGCACATTACCAGACCGATCTTGCCGCCTACGCCGGTTGTCACGGGCTGGGTGCGCTGCAACCGATCGCCCGGCACTATCTCCGCGCGATCCACAGCCTCGCCGACCGTACCTACTGCCCGACACCGACCGTACGCCGCCAACTCCACGCGCAAGGCTTCCGCGATCTGGCCCTCTGCGCACGCGGCGTCGACACGGTGAACTTCCATCCCCGTAACCGCAGCGATGCCCTACGCGACCGTATCCTCGGGCCGGGGGCCGACCCGGCGACGCCGATCGGCGTCTACGTCGGACGCCTCTCGCCGGAAAAGAACCTCGACGCCCTGCTCGCCATCGCCCGCGCCCGCCCCGAGCTGCCGTTGCTGATCGTCGGCGACGGCCCGGCACGTCTGCAGCTGATGGCGGCGCTCACCGGGCACCGCGCCCACTTCACCGGTGAACTGCGCGGCGCGGCGCTTTCGGCGGCCTATGCCTCGGCGGATATCATGGTCTGCACCTCGCTCACCGAAACCTTCTGCCAGGTTGCGCAGGAGGCGATGGCCTCCGGCCTGCCGACACTCGCCTTCCGCGCCGGTGGCGTGCAGGATGTCGTGCTGCACGGCGAAACCGGCACCCTCTGCCCCGTTGGTGACGACGCGGCCTGGCTGGCGGCCCTGGACGTCCTGGTCGGCGATGCGACGCTGCGGCACGAGTACGCGGGCCGCGCGCGTACGATCGCGGAGGGACGGAGTTGGGCGGCCCTCTTCGAGCGCCTGCTCGGCGAATACCAGGAGATCGCGGCGGCACCGCGACGCTCGCTCGCCCGCAGCCGCACGGGGGGCCTCGGACGACGCCCGGCGGCGGTCGAGCGACGCTGAACGAAGGGGACAGCAGAGCGGTTCTGTCGCGGAGGGAGCAACGATGGGTAAGGCGGATCTGCACCTGCATACCACTTTCTCGGATGGCGCAGCGACCATCATAGGGGCGCTTGAGGCGGTGGCACGCAGCGGCGCGTTGGACGTGATCGCCATCACCGATCACGACACGATCGTCGGAGCGGAGCTGGCGCAACAGTTGGTCGCGCGGCACCGCTACCCGTTCGAGGTGATCGTGGGGGCGGAGATCAGCTCGTGCGAGGGGCACATCGTCGGGCTCTTCTTGCGCGAGAACGTGGCGCGCGGGCTGAGCGCCGTCGCGACGGTCGCGGCGATCCACGCGCAAGGCGGCCTCGCTTTCGCCGCGCATCCCTTCTTCCGCGACCGTCCCCTGCGCCACCGCCGGGCGATGGACAGCGTCGGGGCCTTGGCGGGCCAACTCCCTTTCGATGCGATCGAGGTCGATAACAGCACCCCATTCCTGGAACGGGCGAATCTGCGCGCCCGCCGCTTCGCCGCCGCCCACGCCCTCACCGCCATCGGGGCCTCCGACGCCCATATCCCCGCCGCGATCGGCAAGAGCCACACCATCTTCCCCGGCACCACCGCCGCCGACCTGCGCCGGGCGATCGTCGCCGGAGCGACGCGGGTCGGCACGCTGGCCTACACGCCGCGCGAGCTCGCCGCGTACTTCCGCTTCTGGTGCGGCTACGGACGCCCCCGGCGCGGCGCGGACGGTGAGTTCGCGCCGGTGCTGAGCACCGGCAGGGCGGTCGGCGAGTGAGGGTGGGCGAGTTACCGGCGGCCCGTGTTGCAGGCGCGACGCCCTGGCGGCAATGGCTCGATCATCGCCGGTGTCGGAAGGACCACGACGCGCAACGACACACGTTGCGCGTGATCGCGTGGCCCGCCTTCGTCAATCGACGACAGAACCCCTACAACGCGCTCCTCTACGATGCGCTCGCGGCACTCGGCGTGCGCGTGGACGATTTCACCCCGTTGCGGCTAATCTTCGGACGTTATCAGATCTGGCATGTCCACTGGCCGGAATCGATCCTCAACCTGCCGCGCCTCTGGCAGGCCATCCCGTTAACCCTGCTCCTGCGCTTCCTGCTGGTGGTCGCACGGGCGCGGGGGATCAAGATCGTCTGGACAGCCCACAATCTCCGCTCGCACGAAGGGCTCTATCCGCGTGTGGAAGCTCGGCTCTGGCGCACGCTCCTCGGTCGGGTGGACGCGGTCATCGCGCTCACCGGGGCGGGGCGCGACCTGACGCTGCAACACTTCCCCTGCCTGCGCGCCCGGCCCGCCTTCGTCATCCCCCACGGCTCCTATCGCACCGCCTATCCCATGGGGCAGACGCGCGACACGGCGCGTCGCCAACTCGGTTTGCCGGAAGGGGCGCAAGTCCTGGTTTCGCTCGGTCAGCTCCGCCCGTATAAAAATCTCCCCCACCTCATCCGTACCTTCCGCCAGCTCCCCGCGCGCAATGTCTTCCTCGTGATCGCCGGTGCCCCCAGCGATCCGGCGCTCATCGATGCGCTCCGCGCGGCGGCGGGGTCCGACCCACGGGTACAATTGTACCTGCGTTTCATCCCCGCCGCGCTCCTCCAGCGCTATCTCTGCGCCGCCGATCTGGTCGTGCTCCCCTACCGGGAGATCCTCAATTCGGGGAGTGCCATCCTGGCCCTCTCCTTCGAGCGCCCGGTCCTCGTCCCGGCGCTGGGCGCGTTGCCGGAGTTACAAGAACAGATGGGCACGGCCTGGGTCCGCACCTATGCGGGCGAGCTACAGGCGGAGACGCTCACCGCCGCCCTGACCTGGGCGCTCGACACGCCGCGCGAAGCGACGCACCTCTTCGGCGCGCTATCGTGGGAGCGGATCGCACGCCAGACCCTCCGTGCCTACCAGGCGCTCGAACGCTGAGCGCACCGCCCCGTAAGAGGCTGAACGCCGCAGACGTTAACGCGACGTTAAATTTCCTGCTATACTCCGTTCGATAGCATACCCTTCGTGAATCGCGCGATGTGCCGCGCAGACCCGCTTCACGGACCATCGATCGGAGACCAACACACCCATGTTCCCACTCAGCACCGCGCCTGCCACACCGGCTGGTGGCCTGCGCGGACCCGCGCACGCGGGCGACTGGCGACGCGGCCTGCTCGGCGGCATCCGACGGTCACTCGGCCCGGTCGGGCTCGTTGGCGGCGGCCTCGCCATGCTCACCCTCGGCGGCAGCGCCACGCTCGCCCACATCATCACCCGCCCGCGCCATCTGCGCGCGATCGCCACGCGCGCGATCGATGAGACGACCGAGGAGATCGCCTTTCGGAGCGGGGATGGTGTCACCCTGCGCGGGTGGTATCTCGCGCACGCCGCGCCGCGCGACGTGCTGATCATCTGCCACGGCTACGCGATGAATCGCCACGAACTCCTCGATCTGGCGCATGCCCTCCACGCCAGCGGCCACGCGGTCCTCCTCTTCGACTTCCGCGCACATGGCACCAGCGAGGGGACACGCTCCACGATCGGCTACCGCGAGGCCGGCGACATCATCGCGGCGGTTGACTACGTGCGGGCGCGCCCCGAACTCGATGCGCTGCCCCTCGGCGTCGCCGGTATCTCGATGGGGGCGGCGGCCTCGCTGCTCGCCGCCGCGCGCGAGCCACGGATCGGGGCGGTGGCGGCGGATAGCAGCTTCACCGCCCTGTCCGATACCGCGCTCGGCAGCCTGCGCGAACTCGGACACAGCGCGATCGCACCGCTCGGTCCGCTGATCCTCCGTTTCGGGGAATTGCTCACCCACGCGCGCCTGGCGACCAACCGCCCGATCGACGCGATCGCCACGCTCGCGCCGCGCCCGGTGCTGATCATCCACGACTCCGAGGATCTGTTCGTTCCGGTCCAGAACGCCTTCGCCCTCTACGAGGCGGCGAGCGAACCGAAGGAGCTCTGGGTCCGTCCGGGGCGCGGGCACGCCTCCCTCTGGTCGTGCTGCGCCGCCGAATATGCGGAGCGCCTCGATCGTTTCTTCACGTCGGCCCTCGGGACGACGGTTGCCGCCGCCGCCTGAGACAGCCGCCAGGGCGACCGGACTAGACCATGCAGGGGCGGGCCAGGTGGCCCGCCCCCTCTTGCGCGATCGCGCCCGGTCAAGACACCTCGCGCCACCGCCCGCGGTGCCTCGGTCGCGTACCGTGCGTCGTGATACCCTCGCCGGATACCGTGCCATCCTCCGGCACCCGCCCGATCCGGGGCGCGACCAGCGGCAAACGGATCAGCAACGCCAGATTGTCGTCGTCGGCGAGGCGGTTGTGTCGCTCCAGGCCGCAGCCGAGGCAGCGGTGGACGATCACCGACTCGCCGCCGGGGCGGTCGAAGCGCGATCGGGGCCATCGAGGCCCAGCAGTCGCTCGCCCGATCGCCGGGCCGCGCCCTGTCGACGTGACGCGAGTGGAGGCAGAGCGGGCAGTGATTGCGGTGCCGCCCGCCCCCGATCGTCGGACCGATGAAGGCCCGACACTGCCCGCACTTGAACTCCTCGGTTCCCTGTCGCGCGGCGCGGGTCGGGCCGCGTCGCACGCGCGCTGTCGCCCTGGCCTGGTGCCGCCTCGGCGCGCGCTGTGGCCCCCGGCGCTCCCGGTTCGCCGTACGCCAGCGCGGCGACGCGCCGCTATCGTCATCATGCTCGCTCGTGCCGGTATCGGTGCAGCGCTCGTCGCGCTCGTCGTTGGCAGAGGATGCCATCGGTGGTGCCTCCCGCAGGCCGCGCGGCGCGGCCCTCCATCATCATGCGGACGAAGAGGGACAAGACACGCACACTCCCGCCGGTCGCCATAGCGCCCTAGCCTTTCAGTCATCGCTATGCGCCGCGCGACGCTGGTCGCCGGTTTCGTGGTCGCCATCGGAATCGAGAGGTGGAAAGGTCGCCGTTGCCCGCGCGGACACGCGCCCGGATCCCTTCCGAGATGGGTACGACGAAGTCACCGGATTGTAAGGGCAGCGGGGAGGCATCAGCGCAACGCACGGCGCGACAGGGCGAGCACCGCTGTCGGCGACACACCTACCGGGGCGAAACCAGCCATCTCAGCGCCCATCGGCACCGGATACTCGTGGCTCGCCGATCTCTTCGCGGTGTGGACAACGTTAGCGCGCGGCAACTCCGGCACGTACAACCAGGGACCGGCGCAGCACAGCGATCGTTTTTGACACAAAAACCCTTCTCTTTGTAGGCAACGATAGCGCACACAGGCGGCGGCAACAGCACTATAGCGACAATTGCCCACCGCCGCCCTGCCCTTGCGACGGGGCGGCGACCTGTCTTTTCGGACAGCAACCGCACACCCAACTGCCCATACACCTTGCCACTCCGTATGGCGGAGGACATCCTGGCATCTGTCGGTCACGCGCGGCCAACACAGTCGCGCGGCCTACCTTGCGCCGGGCAACCGGGCCTGCTCGCCCCGTTCCAACGCATGCTCGAAAGCCACGATTTCGGCGCGGCAACAGCGTTGTAGCGGCTCGCCACCCTATCGGCACCGTTCTTGCAGCGACGCGCTGAAATACCGCCGATCGCGTGCGGTCGAATGCAGGAATGGAGACGAAACGATGTCGAGCGAGCAGGCCAATTCTACGGTCGCGACGTATGGTCGCGCCTTTGCCCTTGGGGCAGCCACCGGGCTACGTTCGGCGACCGCGCTCGCCGTGATGAGCCTCGCCGCGCAGCCGGAACGCCCGCGCCCGTTGATGCGGGGCATCGAGCAACCGTGGAGCCGCCTCGCCACGCGCCCGGCCCTCTACCTCACCGGGATCTTCGCGCTCGGCGAGTACGTCGGCGACAAGCTCCCGGCCACGCCCTCCCGCACCGCACCGGTGCCGCTCGGCGGACGCATCGCCTTCGGCTCGCTCGTCGGGGCGGCGGTGTCGCGCGCCGGGGGGCAGTCGCCCGCGATCGGCGCGGCGCTCGGGGCGCTCGGCGCACTCGGCGGCTCGTTCGCCGGTTACGCCTATCGGCACGCGATCGCCACGCGGACGAAACTGCCCGACCTGCCGTTCGCGCTCCTCGAAGATGCCGCCGCGATCGGCATCTCTTACCTCGCCCTGCAAGATGCCTTCACCGACGAGTCCGAAGCGGCACCGCCGCCTGCCGCTGAACGTGATGCCACGAGAGTGCAGCGGTAAGGCGTGGATCAGACCGAGCCAGCACGCGAAGGGGCGGGGGCGCTGATGTCCCCGCCCCTTCGCGTTCAGGAGTCTTGCCGTACGGTTACTGGGACCGTTCCTCTTGCCGTCGCATCGGCATGCTGTCGATCAGACCGAAGAGGCGCGCGGTGCCGACCGGCTCGTCGGCGGTAAGCTTCACGCCGCCATCCTTACCGATCAGGATCAGCGTGAAATCCCTTGTCGACATGTCGTAGCGCGCGCGCAACGCCGCACCGCCCGCCCGTGCCACCGGCTGTCCGGCGAACGAACCCTGCTCATCAGCCGGGAATTGCCCGATCAGCAGATCGCGTTCGGCCAATTCCGCCTCGCGCGTGGCGAAGATCGCCAGTTGCTGGGCATACATCGTATCGCCCGCCGCCGGGGCGAAGATCAGGATGAGCCGATTCTGCCACCGATAGGCGTCGAGATCGATCGTCTCGACCACCGCCTCGCTCGTCACCGGCATCTCCTCCCGTGTCGGCGGCACGCCCGCGCCGCCACCGCACCCGCCATCGGACCGCTCTATGAGGACTATCGCAACCGTCCTCGGAGCCGCCACGCCCAGCGGCGTGCCACAACCCGCACCCAGCGGTGCCGCCGAGAGCACGCGGCCAGGGCGTTTTTCGCACGGCCCACGCCACGAGTTGCGGCGGGCTATGCCAGCGCCGGAGAGCGGGCACAGAGCAAGACCAACACAACCCGTATGGTCGTGCTATCGTCGCATTCTGTTTCGAACAGTTGCCGTCAGCCGAGCGGCACCGCCCACCCGCGTCCACCCGCAAACGTGATGACCTCGCGGTAGCCGCAGTCGCGCGCCAGCGCCACCGCCTGTGCGAAATCGAGCCCCACATCCTCCGGCTGGTGCGCGTCGGACGCGAGGCTGAGCGGCACGCCGCGCCGCCGACAGGCCCGAAGAAAAGCCGGATCGGGATAGAGCTCCTCGACCGGCTTCCGCAGCCCCGCCGTGGACACCTCCACCGCCACGCCGCCCGCTACGAACGCCTCGGCGGCCTCGGCGTAGAGCGCCTCCAGATCGAACGCGGTGGAGGGCCGATGGCCCATCACCTTGATCAGATCGGGGTGGGCCATGATGTTGAAGAGACCGCTGCGTGCCCCTTGCGCGAGAAGCGCGAAGTACTCGCGGTACATCTGGTCGACATCCCGCCCATCCCACAGCCCCTCCACCCCCAGCAGGTCGAAGCCCCAGGTGCCGATCCAGTGGACCGACCCGATGACGTAGTCGAACGGTGCTGCGGCCACGATCGCGCGGATCGCCCCCTCCGTACCGGGGAAGTAGTCGGCCTCGATCCCGAGGCGCACCGGTAGGTCCCGCTCCGCCGCCCCGCGCACCAGCGTCGTGTATTCCGTCAGCGACTGCGTGCCGCGCTCGGTCCACCAGCGCTCGGCGAACGCCGGTGTGCCGGGCGGCGGCGGCGCGTCCGGCATGGTGCGCTCGCTCGCCCCGACCTCGCCCCACCAGGCACCGTAGGCGTCCTGCGACTCGCGAAAGCGATAGATGTGCTCGCTGATCCCGATCTCCGCCAGACCGCGGGCGCGGGCGGTCTGGCAGAAGCGATCGAGCCAGGCGGGCGTGAATGGCCCGCGTTCCAGGTGCATGTGATAATCGACCAGCATCGTGTCTCCTCAATCGCGGGTCGCCACGTCTCGGTGTTGCCCTCGGTGGTGAAGTGTAGGGCGCGCGCGTGGCGTCGCGCCAGAATAGGTCGCGATGGCGGGCCGTTCGGGCGGGCCTTGCGCCCCTCTGGCAGCTTTTGCTATACTCATGCCTGCAATCGAGGGCGCGTAGCTCAGTTGGTTAGAGCGCACGGTTCACATCCGTGAGGTCACTGGTTCGAGCCCAGTCGTGCCCACCCCCGAGTTTCCCAGTCGTAGCAACGAATCCTGAAAACGCTCGGCCACCGACGATCGGGTCGGTGGCCGATTTAATGCAATCTTTAATGCGATTCGCAAAATCGCATCCAGGAGCGGCCCTGCGAAGCTCTTCGGCGCCGCAGAACTGCGGCGAGATCGGCCTGCAACATCGGTCGGTCATGATCGCGGGCAAATAAAATAGGCCGCCGACAAACTTGTCGGCGGCCTCGCTGCGACACCCGTATTCTGCGGACTGTGGGTGTTAGCCCTCGTCAGCTTCGCCCGATGCGGGAGTATCATCGGGATCCACGGCTGGCTCCGCTGGCTGCCGTTCGTCCCCGAGTTGCAGCGACTCGCCGAGTCGCTCGACAGCCTCGCGCCCCAAGCCCGGGAGGACGTGGCTGTAGATGTTCAGCGTGATGCTGACCTGGCTGTGCCCCAGCCGTTCCTGCACCACTTTCGGATGGACGCCCTGCCCCAGCATCAGCGTCGCGTTGGTGTGCCGCATGTCGTGGAAACGGATGGGGGGCAGGGCGGCCTTCTTGAGCAGGCGCTTGAACTCGCGGAAGACGTTGCGGTGGATCAGGGGCCGGCCCTGGTGCGTGGCGAACACCAAGTCCTGGTCGATATACGCCGCGCCATAGCGGTCGCGATCCCGATCCTGGAATTCCCGCTGGATCTCCAGCGCCAGCAATTCGGACGGGGCGAGGTCGAGGCGACGCTGGCTCGACGCCTTGGGGCTGGAGAACGAGCCGTCCCGCTCGTACTGTCGGCGCACCTGCAAGACCCGCGCTGCAGCATCGATGTCGGCCCATTTGAGACCGAGCAGCTCGCCCTGCCGCAGCCCGGTGGTGAGGGCGAGCATCAGCATCGGCGCCCAGCGGCTGCCCTGCGCCACCCGGCCGAGCTGCCTGGCCTCCTCGACCGTGAGGGTGCGGAATTCGCGCGACGTGACCTTCGGCGGCGAGGCCAGGGCGGCAACATTGCGCGGGACGAGCGCCCACCTGGTCGCCTTCTCGAGCGCCGCGTGCAGGACACCGTGGGCGTTGCGGATCGTCTTCGGCGCCAGCCCCTTCTTCTCCAGCGTGGTGTACAACCCCTCCACGTGGGCGGGCTGGAGTTGCGCCAGCTTGATCCGACCGAGGACGGGGACGATGTGCTGATGCACGTAGATCGTGTAATTCTTCACCGTGTACTGATCCAGGCGACTCACGGTGTCAGCGAGCCAGCGATCGAGGAAGGCCGCGACGGTGAGGCGCTCGGGGATCGGCATGATCCCCTGCTCGGCATTGGCTTGCATCGCGCGGAGCTTCTTCTGTACCTCCGCGCGCGTCTTGCCGTATACCGACTTCCGCTTCCCATCCAGCGTCGCCTGGCCGCACCAGCGGCCCGACGGCAGGAGATAGATGGTCCCTTCGCCATGCCCACGTTTCTTCACGATTCACCTCGCAATCGGCGTGTGAGCCACTCCTCGAGCGCGCGTTCCGGGATGCGGACCAGCCGACCCAGGCGCACGCTCGGCAACTCGCCGCTGCGCACGAGGCGCCAGGCGA
>JAABUS010009219.1_pt1 | contig 10490 bp, 14 predicted proteins | sample 5560161 | NCBI WGS metagenome assembly JAABUS01 (sample SAMN10711885, study PRJNA513376) | rock metagenome | isolation source: Antarctica rocks | place: Antarctica: Victoria Land, Trio Nunatak nord | collected 2016-01-04
GTGGGGGGATCTTGGGATATACATGGGAAGGTCGAGATGGATAATGTGATGATGATGATGCATGCATGCAGAGAACACATAATAGCGTAATCAGTGTACGAGTCCACAGGGTGAACGAAGCTCTCACCTATCTATCCCCTGTCTGAGCCACTTTCCAGATGTTCGATCCATCTAGGTGAATGCACATTCCAAACGCCCGTTTCCCTGTCTTGGGGTTTTTTGGGCCCAGCACGGTGAGCAGACGTCTTCTCAACAGGTGGGCATCTTCGTTCGTCAACCGGTCTTGGCAACAAAATCTTCTCGCCTCTGCTTCATTGTATGGGATCGCTGTCCTCACGTTTCTCTGTGCAACATACGAGGTTCGGTTCCGTAAGAGAATCTTTGGGATGATATGCCGCACGCGTTCAGCGCAGCAGCAGCAGCAGCTTGATGAATTATACAGTAAGGCCCCCTTCCAAACCCCCAAAAGAACAATTTCCAGGCCAAAACCCCAAAAACCCCGTGATGCCAAGAACTATATACATCCATACGAATCGGACCGAGGGAGGTACTCATCTTCTCCGCCTCTTCAACTCCCATTGCATCACTCCCTCCGCCTCCGCCTCATCAACTCCGTGCTCGACTTCCTGCGTCTGGTGCCCCACCTCCATCGGCCTCCGCACCACCGGCTTCGTGCTCTCCCTCCATCTTGCAAAGTCCCCCTTTTCCTCGTCTTCGCTCTCGATCCCCTTGTTGCCGAGCAACCAGCTGCCGAGATACTTGACTGCAGCCAGGGCTTCTTCGCCGGTTGGGACGATGTTGTCCGCGGGGAGCAGGAATCCATAGCTGCCTGTGTCGCGGAGCTTGATCTGGTACGCGTATGGCACACGCGCTTCGTGGTAGAACCAGTCAAGGGCGGAGCCGCCGCCTGTTTCGACGCGTGGCCAGATGGGGCTCTTCTTGTCATTGCTCGGCTTCCCGGCTGTGACGCTCCCTTCGCACGCAGATGTCACGCCGTAGATCTGACTGTTGGTGAGGCGGATCGCTTTGGCGAGACCGATGGCCAATTCCTGCAGGTTCTCGAGCGATGGGGGCGTGTCGGTGCAGGAGTAGGAATAGGGGTAGAGCACCTGCTGGGAGTAGCTGTGGAAGTCGAGGAAGCCGACGAAGGTGACGTTGTTGTGCTCGGTCTCATTGCGGACCCAATTTGCCAATCGGCGTGATTCGACGGCTTCGAAGGGCTCTTCGCCGGAGAAACCTTCGCTGCAGGGGTTGCTCTTTGATGAAGACGAGTGGTCCCATTCGAAGCTCCAAGAGTGGTCGAGGTCAAGACCCTTGCAGAAGCGGAGGGAGGTTTGTTGCCTGGTCTTACGCCAGAGGCGGTCGTTCTCCCAGGTGTAGATGTAGCCGTCGACGTTGAGGACGGGAAGGAAGATGAAGTCGAATTTCTCAAGGAGTTCGGTCATGGACTTGGATTTGCCATAGCCGGTGATGAAGCTATAAGCGATATAATTGACCGTGCTGGTGCTGATCCATTCTCGGGCGTGGGAACCACCGGCTACAATGATTGTTTTGCGGGGACGGGACGGCTTTTCGCTGCTGTTAGGATGTACGCCAACGCGTAGAGCGGGAATGTCTCGGCCTTCGTATGTGATGCCGATGTTGATCATGCGGACATGAGAGGGGAAGAGGCTCTGGAGGAGGCGCATCCATGGGATGATAACCGAGAGAGGCTGGTATTCGCGGAAAAAGATGTTGGTCTCGGACGGCGGGGAAGGACGCAGACTGGGACTGAATGTGCGGTGGGTGTCGTGCGGTGGAGAGGAGGGTTGCTGAAAGGCGAGAGAGGGATATGATTCGTAGATTGTTTGCGCGAGATCATGCATCAGGGGGGTATGAGCATGTTGGAGAGAGGGGGGCAGCAGGCCCAGGAGAGATGGCACCTAGATTATCTGCATAAGACCTTACTTTTCTGAAAGATTGGTTCGTAGAAACTCACAATGTCTCTTGATAATCTGATATCCACCCAGTCCGTCGTAAACTCCCAGACATCGAGTATAAGCACATCAATCGCCTCGGCTAGAGCCTTGGCCTCATCCGCGGATGAAACGTTGAAGCGCAGAACCATATCGCCCCCATACCTGGATAGTAGGCTTTGAGGGGGACTGGCCTTTGCGGCGGGTCCTTGCCTTGTAGCCTTAATGCGGCATTGAGACTCTGGCACGCTCCAGAGCGACCTTATAATGCGATCCCGCCATCTTATGAGCAGAGTCCTGGGGTCTTGCGGCTGACTCAGGGGTTGTGGTAGTCGGAAAGGTGGCAGGCGGAGATGATCCGAGCGAAGAGTGTCAGCCGGTATATGGGCGTAGGACGGGGTTAAGAGGCATAGTAGCAATGAGGGGGCGATTGCGAGGAGACTGTTAAGATGATGCATGCTGATCAACGAAAGCAATACTGATTGGCAAGCAAGATGGGATGCAAAGGGGTGAGGTGAGGCCTCCAATTGATCAAGAAGATAGAAAAATGTTCTGCCTGTTATGAGAAGTAGAAGTCAAGTAGGGTACAGATACAGCCGGACGAACAAGTGGGGCTGACTTGCCCTGATTGGGACGGTGCCGAGGAAAGCTTGGCAAAGACCCGCTCGATAGAGAAGGAGTACCTCAGGGAGTACATATACCTGTAATCATTACTTCGAAGCATCAACGGACTAAGTACAGAGTACAAATCACCTTGAGGAAGGAAGTCGCCAACTTCCATCCATCGCCTGCATGTCGCTCCACTTCCAGTGACTCTGGTTTCCTAATTCAGCAGTTGTATCCACTTCTCTGGTAGAAGTGGTCATCCCAAGTCGTACAGGCCGACGTCACTCGTTTGAATCAGTCCTTGAGAGGTGTCCAGCAGTGCGACAAACTTGTCCCCATACCTTACTCAGATTACATCGGTCGAAGAAGACATTGGTGTAGTGCTCACATCAAATTCCATCCTCGATCCCTCAATGAAACCCTCACCTCTCCTCCGCCATCATGCCTTGGAGTCGACTTCGTGTCGATCGACCCAGCGACGCCCTGCTGCGCCGTCACAGTACCCTCGATCCCGCCAATATCGCCGGAGATGCTCGTAGCAGCCAAGACGCTGCTATCGATCCTCTGAACCTTGTCCGGTCTTCTTCGCCATTGCGTAATTCCATCGACCCCAGCGGCGCTGCAAATGATGCCTCCTTCGGCGAGAAGACACTCAGACCTCCCTCACCCAACCCACGGCAACAGCGGTTCAGTATCTTGAAGTTCAGACATGCATCGGACTCACAATTGGCGAAGACAGCAAAGGAGCAAGCGGCTATGTCGACCCCACCAATACCGAACGGTAAGCACGTCCATAATGTTATGATGCCCATGGTTCGACCGCTCCATGCCTGCCTGATCGCTTTCGGCGACAGAAGATACCATTGCTTGGCGGTCTAGCTGACTGATATTGTTCAGCACCTTCGATCATCACCACAGCGCCTACTGGTGACGTAAATCCCCTGCAGAAGAAACGGTCTGGCTTCACACTATCGCGCCGTCAGAAAGTCCCTGATCTTACCAGATCCCTGACATCAAGGTCTTCCAGGCTATCTTTGGCAAAAAAGCCACTGCAGCCGCAGCAGGGCGTTACTGTATCTGCCAATCAAAGCGCGCGTGCTTCCCGCTTGACCTTCGATGAGCGAGTAAAACAACGGGTTGATGAACCAGATAGGCATCGAGGGTTACATGCACCTCCTGCGTACGGTGACGATATAGGTACTGCTTTGGCTCTCCCAGTCGCCAGGCTATCGGAATCTTCTCGCTCGGACGGAAGTGCAGATCATGGTGTCTACGCCACAACCACTACGACACATACCGTCTCCACGACTACAACCTTTTTCCGATTGCCCAGACGAAAGAAAAACAAAGGACCTCTCTTTCCTCTGCCTCTCAAGATCCCTCCTCCGGGATCCTCATTCCCTCCGTCTCTACATACTTCTAGCCCTGACCGGCAATTTGCGTATGACTCTCCGAGGCGCCAATCCCCCACCAGGACGCCTCCACTTGCTACAGTCCGTCGACTACACAATGATGCTAGTCATAGTTCTGGAATTCCAAGCCCTACTACGCCGTCGCTCACACAACTCGATGGCTCAGCGCTGAACTTTAACCCACCCAGCCGACCCACTTCGCCTCAACATTCTATTCATATCTCACCATCTGGCAGGTCATCACCAGTTCCAGCGCATCCAGCTCGCCTTACAAAAAAGAGCCGAAGTTCGACGAAAGGCTCCTTGAAAGGCATACTGGATGATGAAACGATCCCCAGCCCACAGCTGCCTCTATCTGGACGGAACTCATCATCGACAACTGGGAGATCAAGTCTCGGCGGCCTTCTGAATCTCTCACGTCGACGACAAAATTCTGAACCTCAGAATTCAAGACCTGGCACAAATCATCCACCTCTCCCTGGTACACCTATCTCAACAGGATCTAAATCTCAATCTTTCAGCTTGGTGAGAGAGCCTCTCATAGTCCCTGAAAGACAAGAAGGTGACACACCCTCGAAATATCTTACACGCCTTCAGGAGGCTGTTAGTAGGGGAGTGGTGGCTATAATTCTCTCGAAGTCCGACGACGAGTTTTTGAGAAACGTACTACGAAGCTACATGCGCGGCTTTAGCTTCTTCGGTGATCCCATAGATATGTCCATCAGGAAGCTTCTAATGGAGGTTGAACTACCCAAGGAGACTCAGCAGATAGATCGTGTTCTTCAGTCGTTCGCCAATCGCTATCATGAGTGTAATCCCGGCTTATTTCCTTCGCCAGGTAAGTGCCATTGGCTACTGCCTGTCGTTTGGAAATGATTGACATGCTGCTAGATGAGGCGTATTTCATCGCCTTCTCAATCCTGATACTTCACACCGACGTCTTCAACAAGAACAACAAACATAAGATGCAAAAGCACGATTACACCAAGAACGCCAAGGGTCAAGGAGTAACGGGTGATATACTCGAATGCTTCTACGATAACATCTCCTATACACCTTTCATATATGTTGAAGATGACGTTAACATCAATGGCGAACGAATTATTGCTAAACCCAAACGGGGCATGTTCAGCAGGCCCAGCACCAACTCGCTAGGAAGAAGCTCGTGGGAGCCTGTTGACCCGTATACTCTCATCCTCGACAACAGACTTGAAAGTCTTCGGCCGTCCTTGAAGGACGTCATGAACCTGGAGGACCCGTATTCTTACCTTGGCACGGCCACCTCCCTCAATCTTGCAGAGTTGCATAACTCATTCTTCAAGTCTGGAATCCTGCAGATTGTATCTTCTCGGTCTCGGCCCGAAGCTTTCATGTCGCCGGAAACTATGGCAAACCCAGCAGAAGCCCATCCCGGAGTTGTTGATATCAAGGTAACAAAGGTCGGTGTTCTGTGGCGTAAGGAATTGAAAAAGAAGAAAGGTCGATCCCCATGGCAGGAATGGGGTGCCATTTTGACGGGCACGCAGCTGTACTTTTTCCGCAACACTGCATGGGTAAAAAGCTTGGTGCATCAACAAGAAGTACATCGCAAGTCAGGGCTCGGGGCTGCACCAGTCACATTCAAACCGCCGCTTGAGCACTTCAAGCCTGACGTAATGATGTCGACGGAGGACGCCGTAGCTTTGGTGGATACTTCGTACAAGAAGCACAAGCACGCGTTGCTCTTCGTTCGTCACGGAGGCTTCGAAGAGATTTTCTTGGCCGACAACGAGAGTGACATGAACGACTGGCTTGCTAAGCTTAACTACGCGTCTGCCTTCAAGACTGCAGGGGTTCGTATGAGGGGCATAATTGGAGGTAATCACGACGGCCAAAGACCTCGTGGCGTTCGCCGGATGGGTTCCAGCACATCTACCCGGTCTGTCAAAACTGCGACTGGTGAGGTCACTATTCGAAACGGTGTACTCGATGACGAACTTGCCCTGCAAATCCAGACGGCCAGACGACAGATCATAGCCCAGCGTGTTTCAGAAGCTGAAGAACAACTGGATGTCGCTAACAAGCAACTTGATGCCCAGCTCAGAAATGCGAGGCATTTACAAGTCTTAGCGCCTATTCAGAGTAAGACCCGGGAGCAAATAATCCTTGCTGCTGGAGGGATCGCAGCCAAGGTAAAATGGCTACGGATGGAGATGTGGCGTACGCGCTGTCACAAGGACATCTTAACACTGGATCTCGATGAAGAGCTGAAGTCTACCGGCAAAGTGGATGTCTGGAGACAAAGCTCACCCGCTTCAGGTAAGGTGACCTCGACAAGACGTGACTCGCATAGCGGTCAGTTCGTTGGTCCTCAAACCAGTTCTCAAAATGACAGAGTCCGTCCTCCGGCTCAATCAGCACCTGGAGCAGTATTTGGCATGGATGATGTTTTCCGCTCGTCGAATCTGACGACATCCTCTTCAGGAGTCCATAAAGCGAAAGGCTCGTGGGAACTACCGCCTCTATCCTTCGATCCGACCAGGTCGTCCAAGAAGTCCGGGTCCAGCAATGGAACCGCGACGACGGCACACCAGGCATTGACACACCGTGTCTCTCAGGCTAGTGTGCGAGGCTCCGATAGGGCATCTAGCTTGGCTGAGATGGCTGCGCGGCTGGCCACTCCTACTCCGGGCGTGGAAGACGATGAGCAGGCGGTACTAAAGGAAGCTGGGGTCGTCCTCCCCGAGAACCCTTCTCCCAAAGCAAAGCGTCCAGGAACCGCCGATGGCGAAAAAGAGCAAGATCGTGAGAGTCTGAAATTGACAGAACTCCAACACAGCGAAGGTCGACCCAGAGTCCGTCGTAGTCTACAACGGACCCTGCGAGACTCTCATCAATCAGGCCATCATCATCGAAGCAAGAAGGGCAAAGATTCGGCTTCCAGCGCCGCTGCAACTGAAGACGCATCATCGTTAGCCGACAGCGAGGGCTTGGCTCGTGGAACGGGCAACTTCACAGTCCATGGCAAGAAGGCTTCTGTCATCACTTTCGGAGCGGAGTGGCAAGATATGACGCCTGAAGAACGTCTAAAGCTCCGTAAAGCCGCGTACGGGGATGATGCGAAGCTCTCTGTTCCGTCGGCGGTTGAGGATGAAAACATATCGATGAGATCAGCTTCTATGTCTGATATCAGGCCTACCTCTGCCGTGAGCAACAGCACAACGACGACGACAAGCATCGGTCGCACTGAACCATCGGGAGATGCAGAGGAAGGAGCAAGGAGTATGTCCTCCGACGTTAGACCGGACGAAGTTCGAAGGAGTGGAACACCGAACCGGGCGGGCATAGAGACTAAGGCAACCCAAATAGAGAACGCCGATGCCGTGTCCTCGTAGCTCGTCTCTAAGGTGAGGTAAGCAACTGCTTCCATGAGATACTTTTATCAACTTAGCACTCAAAAGTCCTTTTTCCCGCTTGTCGCAGATATGGCTATATCTAGAATGATTATATGCCTCACGGCATGGGCTCGACCTTGCAGACTCGCTGGACGAGCAATAGAACAACGACTAGTCTGACGCTCTTCCAACGAGCATAGTCTCGGGGCGGACGGGCCCTCAAAGTAATGGGAGTTCGCTGGTGTGGCTGGGGCTTTCCATACTGGGCGCTTGGAACGTTGGGATAATAGACTAGATGCTACGACGACATGCTGCTACATTTGATGACCGTGCTAGCGCTATGCATAGCATTGTTTCACCTTGTTACTTGTCCATGTCCTATTGAAATGGTCAGAGTGACATTCGAATCTCCAACCATACCGCTAGTTGTTTGTCCAACGGCGTATGTCCTGGGCTTCCTGTGGTGTATCGAGCATGTCCCTCCATACAAAACAGTAGATGTTCGAAGAAGGCTTGAGGCAAGTTCCCCGGTTTGGTTTCCCATTCATGGGACGTCACAACCCCGCAAATACCTTTACAACAAGGCGGTTTCACTATGGTGACCTTGAAGCGAAGCATCCAGAGTCGCGCGATCGACTATCATGCCCAAGCGCCCATTCTGCGTAAGCTGCCATTACCAGCTTTGGCTATCATCGCCGGACTGGTGGTGGCAAACGCAGTTACATGGGCGGGCGTCGGTGTTGTATTGGTTATTCGCACCTCATCAATTCCAAAGATCATAGTTGACTTTACTGCGTAGCACTATCATGGGTACGGAGTTCTCTATAGAACACTGTAGCTTCACAGAACTTCCAGTGAATATTGATTCTATCTAGAGCGCTTGTATCGACTGCCGTACTGGCTTACACACTGGGCCTTAGGTATGACCGACTCAAGGAGTCAAGGTCCTGCATGCCTAATGATGACATCGTAGACATGCTTTGGATGCAGACCATATTTCAGTATCGTCATTTCTTCCTCCGGGAGTCTACATATAATCGTTGAGACCAAAGCTAGGCGATCGATCTTATGACTCGCCGTCTTGTGGCTTCTGGGCAACGTCCAGTCACTGTGGGAACCTTCTTCTCCCTTGGCCATTCAACGTAGGTAGCTGTTCTCCTTCCACTCAGATGTGCCGCGTACTTGGAAGCTCATATACCGGTTTCCTCGGCTCCAGGTTGACTTCCAGCCTGTTTAGCATCGTCGTTGTAACATCCATCGTTGTGGCCGCAACCGCTTCAGCCATCAGTTCTAAGTTTGGCGCTTTCAGTCGGGTTGGAGAGATCATTGGTACTTCGGTATCTGCTAGTTTCTTGATCATCTTAGGGCTGCTGAACATCTACATCTGCTACAAATTGGTAGAACAATTGAGGACGCTGATCAGGTCTTCACCCGATGAGGAGCAAACCTTGAACATCCAGGGAGCGGGCTGTCTTTTCTACCTGTTCAAGAAGATGTTCAAGCTTATCGACAAGTGAGTCCCAACAATTGGTTGCCTGTCCATTTCGCCATATCAGGCTCAGCTTATAGACCGATAAGGCCATGGAAGATGTACCCTTTAGGCATCATGTTTGGTCTTGGCTTCGACACATCCTCAGAGGTCGCTCTTCTAGGCATTGCCTCTATACAAGGATCAAGAGGCACGAGCATATGGCTGATTCTTGTGTTCCCCATTCTCTTCACCGGTTCGTCGACCTGTGCTTGACGCGGTAAAATAGTTTGCTAATATAGAAGCAGTTGGGATGTGTCTTCTAGACACTATCGACGGAGCGCTGATGATGGCCCTTTACACCTCGACAGCCTTCGCTAAAGACCAGATCGCAATACTCTACTACTCTATCGTCCTGACCGTCATCACGGTGCTCGTCGCTATGGTAATAGGAATCATCCAGCTGTTGACTCTGGTCCTGAACGTCGCCGAACCATCTGGACGATTCTGGCACGGGGTAGAGGTTGCTGGCGCCAATTTTGATGTTATAGGTATGTGACAATGCGATGATCCCGTCTTCCTCTGCTGATGTAGTGTCAGGTGGAGCCATCTGTTGCTCCTTCATCGTTTTTGGGGCTTCCAGTGTCTTGCTGTACAAGCCTTGGCGTCGACGGATTGATAGGAACAGACACAGTCGCCGGCAGCCGCAGCAATTACAGGAATATGAAGGAGAGGCAGTCGTCCTTGTAAATCAACCACGCTTTGAGGACAGAGCGACCGTCAAACCGGAAAAGAGCTCAGAGCCGGCTCAGGGCCTCGAGGCTGACCCAGTGGGCGCTGCAGACGTGCACAAAGGCACACAGCCGCAAGAAAACCCCAAGGCAGATCTCCCAAAAGCTTCGGCGACTGGGGGGTACTGGCGTCAATAATCGCTCTGCGCAAGTCTAGGCAAAGCTGGCTAACGGTCTTGTTCCATTTCGTAGACGGATCGATGGTTTATTTCTCCGTGGACGCACTGGTGGTTTGCCAATTCGTCAAATTGTTGATTAGATGAGCGGTAGATGGAACGAGACCAATGATAAGTAATGATAGACAACAAGAGAACTTTGACTCTGACCTTCAGACGACTTGAAGCACGAAACCTGGGACTCAAATAGTATACAAGCCCACCATACACGAATCGTAGGTTCTGGCGCCGGCCTTACGCTTGCTATGCTACATTGGACTCAAATGCCCGAAACAAGTACTATGTCTCCGACAATCTTATTTCTCATCGCTCAGCCAGCGTGTTTCTGACCGCATTCCAGTCCCTAGGAGCAAGAACCCGCTGTATCTCGTCCTTGGCCAACCACTTGAATTCCTCGAGACCCAGCTGGTTGTCCTTCAGGTTCGCTTGCCCGGCCATGATCCTAGCCTTCATGAAGAAAGCCTTTTCGCCAAGTGTCTCAATGCCTTTCTCCGCGTCCTGCTTGGGCTGCGCATAATTCAGGATCTGATGACCTACGGGCCAGTTGCCTACCACCCAGGTATTCATGTCCATCCCACCTGCTTGGACTATAATCCGCTCAGCAGCCTATCAAGCATCAGTATGTTCACCCTAGCCACCAGCGACCACGAAGCCACCCACCGTATGCAAACTCTCCTTCCCCCCCAACCAACCAGTCGGAAACCCCCA
>JAABUS010009221.1_pt1 | contig 10489 bp, 7 predicted proteins | sample 5560161 | NCBI WGS metagenome assembly JAABUS01 (sample SAMN10711885, study PRJNA513376) | rock metagenome | isolation source: Antarctica rocks | place: Antarctica: Victoria Land, Trio Nunatak nord | collected 2016-01-04
TGGTCAGCGCGGTCGTCGACCTCGCTGCCCGCCGCACCAGTCAGGCGGCCCGTGCGTCGGCGGAGGCGGAGACGCTCTCCACACTCGCCGGTGACGTGCTGCGCGGCGAGGCTGCGCTGCCGGCGCTGCTCGACCGGCTCCGGGAAACGTTCGGGATGACCTCGGCCGCGCTACTGGAGCGCGGTGAGAATGACCATCGCATCGAGGTTCGGGAAGGCTCCCGGAGTGTCCCGGGCCCGGTGGCCGCGGCGCCCGACCCGTCCACCGATCCCAAGGACGGCAGACGATCCTGGCGGGTGGTGGCCGCGTCCGGTCCGGACCCGTGCCTGCGTCCGGAGGAGGGCGACATCGACCTGCCGATCGGCGACGACCTCGCCCTGGTGTTGCGTGGCCGGCCGTTGCCCGCCGAGGACCGGCGGGTACTGGCTACGTTCGGCGTACAGGCCGCCGTAGCGCTGCGGCAGCGCCGGCTTACTGAGGCCGCGGCGGAGGCTGAGCCGCTGGCCGAAGCAGACCGCACCCGCACCGCCCTGCTCGCCGCGGTCAGCCACGACCTTCGCACCCCGCTCGCCTCCGCGAAGGCGTCGGTGACCGCACTGCTCAGCGCGGACGTGCCATGGACCGGCGACGAGCGAACCGAGTTGCTCACCACCGCCGACGAATCGTTGGACCGACTGACCCGGCTGGTGGAGAACCTGCTCGACATGAGCCGGCTGCAAGCCGGAGCGCTGGCTGTCCATCTGAATCCGGTCGGCGTCGACGATGTTCTACCCGCGGTCCTGGACGAGCAAGGGCCAGCCGGCCACCGGGTCGCCCTACACTTTCCTGCCGACCTCCCAGAATTGCTCGCCGACCCGGGGCTAGTCGAACGCATCCTGGCGAACCTCGTCGGCAACGCGCTGCGTCACTCGCCACCGGACAAACCTCCACTGCTGTCGGGCAGCGCCCTCGCCGGCAACGTGGAGTTGCGGGTGGTCGACCGTGGTCCCGGCGTACCCGAGGCGGACTGGAAAAGGATCTTCGTGCCGTTTCAGCGGCTCGGCGACCGGGACAACACCACCGGTGTCGGGCTGGGCCTGGCTCTCTCGCGAGGCCTCGCGGAAGCAATGGGCGGCCACCTCGAGCCGGAGCACACCCCGGGAGGTGGCCTCACCATGGTGCTCTCCCTGCCCGCGGCCGCGACGGTGCCGCCGGCCGCCGACCCGGAGGAGGTCGTCGGGTGAGCAAGGTCCTCGTGGTGGAGGACGACCCGCAACTGCTGCGGGCGATGCGCATCACGCTGCACGCCCAAGGCTACGACGTAGTCACCGCGGCAACCGGCCGGCGTGCGCTCGCCGAAGCCGCCAACGCCCACCCCGACCTGGTGGTGCTCGACCTCGGACTTCCCGATCTCGACGGCACAGACGTGATTCACGGACTGCGCGGCTGGACCACCATCCCGATCATCGTCCTGTCCGGTCGAACGTCCGCCGGCGACAAGGTGGCCGCCCTCGACGCGGGCGCCGACGACTACGTCACCAAGCCCTCCGGGATCGACGAGCTACTGGCCCGGATCCGCGCTCTGACACGTCGAGCGGCGACCACCGGCGGCGGCGCCTTCGCCACAGAACTTGGCGACTACCGGATCGACCTCGCCGCCAGGCGGGTGGAGTCGCGGCCGAACGGGCCGCCCTCAGCCCGACCCGAGGTCCGGCTGACGCCGACCGAGTGGCGACTGCTGGAAGCGCTCATCCGGCACCCCGGCAAGCTGGTCAGCCGGCAACAGCTGATCAGCGAGGTGTGGGGCCCGGCGTACGCCGACGACACCTCCTCACTGCGGCTATACCTCAACCGGCTGCGACGCAAGCTCGAACCGGACCCCAGCCGCCCCCGCCACCTGGTGACCGAGCCCGGCCTGGGCTACCGCTTCCAGCCCCGGGCCGAGGACTCACCGCCCAGCACGTAAGGAACGCACGTGCCAGGTGACGACGACCACTGCAGTGCGGCGCTACCCGAGAAGGCCCGCCTGTTAGGACGCTCCGAGCTGGGCCCACCGGGACGGCCATAACTGGCCCCACCGGCGTGTGAGCGCGGACCGTGTGACGTTCGTACTTGGCCCCACCTGTTGTTGGGCTGGGTCGGATCGTGCGGCAGCGGCGTCCTGATCGAGTCACGGTTGGCTTCGGCGGTGAGAAGGGCGTTGAGGAGATCGGTACAGGATCCGGCGCTAAGGGCGGAGCCGGCGGGGAGAGTCGGCCCGTGGGTTGGCCGGCTGTGCCGGTGAAGTTTCTCAGTGACGAGCAGGCTGCGGCGTTCGGCCGGTTCGTCGGGGAGCCCCCACCCGGTCGCCGAGGCCGACGCCGCCCGGCTGTCCCCGCTCGGGCACGCCCACATCAACATGCTCGGCCGCTACGCCTTCACCCACCGGCCGTACCGTCCTGGTCGGGCCGGTGTCCGGCGCGCACCTGAACCCCGTCATCAGCGTTGTCGACTGGTGGTTCGGCCGGGCCCGCGGCACCGGGCTCGCCCTCGGCGAGGTCGGCGCCTACACCGCCGCGCAGATCGCCGGCGACGGCGATGCCGTTGAAGATCAGCACTGCGCCGATCGGGCCACCGCGTGGGCAAGCAGAGCGCGCACCGACCGCACTGTGTCGCCGAGGCGGTTGGTCGGGCATCTCCACCGGACGTCGTGCTCGAGCGTGGCCACGGCCGGAGGATCTGCCAAACCGCGGCCACCTGGCGCTATGAGTCGCAGGCTGTCCCGGATCCTCATCGGGGCCGCTGACGAACGAGCTCGAGCAGGATTGCTGGGCCGTTCATGCAAGAGGTTCGGCTGCTGGGACGCTCCCTGGCCTAAGCGGGCACGGGCTACCTTGAATCATGAGGAACAACTTGGCTGGCCGGGCCACGCTGGCGGACCCCTCTCGTGCTCGGGTTGCTCTGCTGGTCGCGAATGGGATGGGCATCGTCGCCGCGGCGGTCTTTGCGGCGGAAGGGTTCCGCCGGCCCAACTACGTCGTCCCGACGGAGCCAGTGACGCCCCTGGCCGAGTTCTGGGCCGCCTCCTCGGCTGTGCGGACGTGCGCGCTCGCAGGCCCGCTCGTGGTGGCGCTCGCGCGCCGTGCCTCAGGAGCGTGCTCCGGGTTGCTGGTGGCCGCCGGCCTGGTGCAGCTCGGCGATGCCGCCCTCGGCGTCCGGCAACGGAACCTTGCCATGACGGGGGCCCCCGCGATCATGGGGGTGGTACATCTCGTCAGCGCCCGTGTCCTTCGGCAGACGCCTTCGCTGGCTCGCGCCGGTCGCTGAGGACGCCACCGCCGAGACAATCCTCGTCCGGGACGAGATCACCCGTCCTGTCACAGACGGTAGTGACAACCAGGGGCTACGTAGCGCTGAAGGTCACAGCGACCTGTAAGGACGTCCGAGCAAGACCGGTGTTACGACCCCGACCGGCACCTGAAGAACCCGCCGTCGTCGAGATGTTGTCCTGAGGGCCCTGTTCGAGCCGGCTGTAGTAGTCCGGGCTCAGACCCGCGAGCACCGCGAGCTCCTCCTTGCGCAACCCGGGGGACGCGCCGCGCGCTCGGGAGAGCCGTGATCCGGCCTGGTGGGGTGTGAGGCGGTCCCGGCGTGAGCGCAGGAAGGCGCCCAGCGGAGCGAGCGCGGTCTGGGCGCACCGCCCCAGGATATGAGCCGTGTGTGGCAGCAGGGTGGTCCTGCGCCCTCGCGCCCGGCGCGACGAAATGCGCCGGGCTCCGAAGGGGTGGTCGGTCAGCGGGCCCTGCTCAGGTATCGGGTACTCGCCAGCGAGAGCATCCGGGCGGCGCGCGGGTAGATCCGCTTGAGCAGCCAGTGCGGCGCGACCTGGTAGCGCGGCGTCGGGATGATCGTCCGCCCTCGTGTCATCGCGGCCAGCGCCTGCCGGGCGACGACGTCGGGGGAGGTGCCTCTCCTGGCGTAGAAATCCATCGTCCGATCCCGGTTCTGCGCCCAGTCGCCGCGCATCGTCGAGGCCGCGATGATGCCGGTGTCGATGACGCCGGGGCACAACGCCGAGACCCGGACCCGGGTGCCGGCGAGCTCGATGTCGAGGGCGTCGGTGAGGCCGACGACGGCTGCCTTCGTCGTGGAGTACGCGGTGAGGCCGGCCGCGGGGACCAGCCCGGCCATCGACGCGGTGTTGACGACGTGGGCCGGCCGGTCCTGCGCGAGCAGCCGCGGGAGGAACGCGTGCAGTCCGTGTACGACGCCCATGAGGTTGACGTCGATGAGCCGCCGCCAGTCCTCCAGCGTCGTGTCGACCACCGCGCCGGCGTGGCCGATGCCGGCATTGTTGAATAGCAGGTCGACCGGGCCGGCAGCGAAGGCGGAGTCGGCGAGACGGGCGACCGCCTCCGCGTCGGTGACGTCGACGGCATGCGATGCTGCGCTGCCGCCCGCGTCGCGCACCTCCTGGGCGACGGCGTCGGCGCGCGGGCCGTCGACGTCGACGACGTGCACCAGGGCGCCGCGCGCGCCCAGCAGGCGGGCGAGCGACCGGCCGATGCCCGACCCCGCGCCCGTGACGACCGCCGTCATGCCGGTCAGGTCGTCGGTGTTCATGCAGTTCCCCCAGCGTCGTGGGGGAGCGTCCTGCCGTCGGCGATCAGCTCGCCCGGGACCGGGGCGGTCCGGCGGCCGGTGCGGAACTCCAGGTCCTCGCCGTCGACCGGCCCGCGGAACAGCGCCGCATCCTTGACGTGGTGCTGTCTCAGCCGCCACGGCGCCCGGTCGCCCTGCCGCGGCATCGCGCCGCGGCCGCGGTCGAAGTAGCCGGAGGTCATCTCGATGAACGGCGCCGTGACCATCGGCTCGGCCGGCAGCCGGGGGGTGACGACCACGTACCCCTTCGCCCGCATCAGGCGGAGCAGCCGGGCGACATAGGAGGAGACGAGATCGACCTTGAGCGTCCAGGGGGCGTTGGTGTAGCCGAGGGCGAAGGCGAAGTTCGGGACGCCGTCCAGCATCATCCCCTTGTACGCGACCCGCTCCGGGACGGCGACCGCCTCGCTGTCGACGGTGAGGTCGAGGCCGCCCAGGGAAAGCAGGTTCAACCCTGTCGCGGTGACCACCACGTCGGCCGCCAACTCGTCGCCGGAGCGCAGCCGCAGTCCCGTCGGAGTGAGCGCCTCGATGTGGTCGGTCACCACGTCGGCCCGGCCGGAGGCGATCGCGGTGAACAGGTCGCCCTGCGGCACCAGGCACATCCGCTGGTCCCACGGCTCGTACGCCGGGGTGAAGTGCTTGTCCACGTCGTAGCCGGCCGGCAGCCGCTTGCGGGCGATCCCGCGCAGCAGCGCCCGCATCCGGGCCGGGTACCGGCGGGAGAAGGTGTAGACCCCAGTCGCGACCCGGACGTTCTTCCACCGCACCGCGGCGTACGCCAGCCGCTCGGGCAGCACCGTGCGCAGCAGGTCCGCGATCCGGTCATGCACCGGGATCGGCATGACGTAGGACGGTGAGCGCTGCAGCATCGTCACCTGCCCGGCCACCTCCGCGAGCGCCGGGACGAGCGTCACGGCGGTCGCCCCGCTGCCGACGACGACCACCCGCTTGCCGCTGACGTCGAGATCGACCGGCCAGTGCTGCGGGTGCACGACGGCGCCGGCGAAGTCGTCGAGGCCGGGCCAGCTCGGCGTGTACCCCTCGTCGTAGCGGTAGTAGCCGGTGCACAGGTAGAGGAAGCCGCAGGTCCGGGTCGTGCGCTCGCCGGACTCGGTGTGCTCGACGGTCACGGTCCACCGGGCGTCCTCGCCGGACCAGTCCGCCCGCAGCACCCGCGTGTGGTAGCTGACGTGCCGGTCGACGCCGTACGCCGTCGCGGTCTCCCGCACGTAGCGCAGGATCGCGTCGCCGGCGGCGATCGACTCGCCGCCCGTCCACGGCCGGAAGGAGTAGCCGAGGGTGAACATGTCCGAGTCCGACCGGATGCCGGGATAGCGGAACAGGTCCCACGTCCCGCCGCTCGCGCCGCGCGCCTCGACGATCGCGTACGAGACCCCCGGAGCGTCCATCTGCAGGTGGCAGGCGGCACCGATCCCGGACAGGCCGGCGCCCACGATCAGCACGTCCGCGTGCTCCGCTCCGGTGTCCTGGCGGGCGGTGGGTCCGGTCACGGTGCTCCCCAACGGCTCTGGTGCCTGAGCGGGACGGGCTCACGATCGCACCTAGCCGCTGGTCTGTGCAACATCCTTGGCAGATGTATCACTCCACTGTAGTCTGCGTCACACACCGGCCGGCGGCCGGTGCCGGGACTGCTCTCCGCAACGTCCCCACCTGGACCCCAGGGCTCTCAGCCGGAGGACCCGCCGCGCTGCGGTCGTCCGAGCCGTGCCCGCAACCGTCAGGAGCGCGCTTCATGACGTGCCTGGACACTGCCGCCCAACGCCGTCGCGGCGCGGTCGCCCTGCTGGCCCTGTCGGCGCTGGCCCTGTCCGCCTGCGGTCAGGACAAGGTCGCCGACCCGGCCGGTGGCGGCCCGAGTGCCGCGGCCGGCGGCCGGTCGGCCGCGGCCGCCGCGGTCGAGACCGGCTACAAGGGCACCAGCGTCCTACCCGGCGCCGCCCCGCGGCTGGCCGCGAAGAGCAAGCGGGTCATCTTCATCTCCTCGGGCCAGAACAGCATCTCCTCGGCCGTCCCGGTCGCCGGGCAGATCGAGGCGGCCAAGGCCCTGGGCTGGCAGACCCAGCTGCTCGACGGGCAGAGCAACCCGGCGCTGTGGCCCGGGCTCGTCCGGCAGGCGATCGCGGCCAGGCCGGACGCGATCTCGCTGCAGTCGATCGACTGCCCGCTGGTCGCCAAGCCGCTGGAGGAGGCGCGCGCCGCCGGCATCAAGGTCGCCGCCGCGTACTCGTTCGACTGCGACGACCCGAAGTTCAAGGGCACCAAGCATTTCGACGCGGTCGCGTCTTACGGCTCGGCGAACAACGACCTCGGCGAGTTCACCCGCCAGTACGGCGAGCTGCAGGGCAACGCGGCGATCGCCAAGCTCGGCGACAAGGCCAACGTGCTGCAGTTCAACGACGACGAGTTCCGGATCCTCAACTACACCAGCGAAGGGTTCCAGCGGGCCGTCAAGGCCGGCGGCGGGAAGATCACCTACTCCACATTCCTGGTCTCGGAGCTGGGCCCGAAGCTGGAGGCCAAGGTGACCGGCGAGCTGCTGAAGAACCCGGGCGTCAACGTTGTGAAAAGCCCGTTCACCGGCGCGACCCTGCTCGGCATCGCCAGCGGAATCCAGAAGGCCGGCCGGACCGGCAAGGTGTACGTCATCGGTGGCGAGGGCTTCGCCCCGGAGTTGGACCTGATGCGCAAGGGGGCCGTCGACATCGCCAACGTCAACCCGAACGCGTGGGTCGGCTGGGCGACCATGGACTCACTGAACAGCGTCTTCATCGGGCAGAAGCCGGTCGATTCCGGCATCGGCTGGACGCTGGTCGACGCCGAGCACGGCCTCCCGAGTGCGGCCGGCGCGCCGTTCGAGGACTTCCCGGACTTCCGCGCGGTCTACCGGAAGGCCTGGGGCGTCTAGATGGCGGAGGCGGCGCTGCTGGTCAGCCGGCTGTCCAAGACCTTTCCCGGCACCCGGGCGCTGGAGGACGTGTCGATCGAGGTCCGACCCGGACACATCCACGCGCTGCTCGGCGGCAACGGGTCCGGCAAGTCGACGCTGATCAAGGTGCTCGCCGGTATCCACCGCGGGGACCCGGGGGGCGAGATCCGGATCGGTGCGACGACCTCGCCGTCGGACCGGACGTCGCCGCAGTGGGCCCGCGCGGCCGGCCTGCACTTCGTGCACCAGGACCCGGGCGTGTTCCCGACGATGACGGTCGCGGAGAACATCGCGATCGGCCGGGGGTTCGCGACCACCCGCGCCGGCGCGATCCGCTGGAAGGCACTGCGCCGCCGTACCCAGCGGCTGCTGGACCGCTTCCAGATCCAGGCGACCCCGGACGTCCGGGTCGGGCTCCTGCGCCCGGCCGACCGGACGATGGTCGCGATCGCCCGCGCCCTGCAGGACCAGGAGGGCGGTCACGAGGGCGTGCTCGTCCTCGACGAGCCCACGGCGTCGCTGCCGGCCGCCGAGGTCGACGTGCTGCTGTCGGCCGTGCGCCGGTACGCCGCCGCCGGGCAGACCATTCTCCTGGTGACGCACCGCCTGGCCGAGGTGGTCGCCGTCGCGGACCGGGTCAGCGTGCTGCGGGACGGGCGGCACGTCGGGACCGTGGATGCCGCGGGCCGGACCGAGACCGACCTGGTCGAGATGATCGTCGGGCGGGCGCTGGAACGGGTGTTCCCGCGGATGCCGGCGGTGGAGACCGCCGACGCGGTGCTGGAGGTGGTCGGGCTGGTCGCCGGTCCGCTGCGTGGGGTCGACCTCACTCTGCGCACGGGGGAGGTGCTCGGCGTCGCCGGGCTGGTCGGCTCCGGCCGCACGGAGCTGCTCAAGTCCGTGTTCGGGGCCTACCCGATTGCCGCCGGCGAGATTCAGCTCGGCGGTCGGCCGGTCCGGTTCCGCACGGTCGACGAGGCGATGGACGCCGGGATCGGGTACGTTCCCGAGGACCGGGCCGAGTCGGCGTTCCCGGACATGACCGTCCGGGAAAATGTCTCGGCCGCCCAGGTGCCGCTGTACTGGCGGGGGTTGCGGCACCGGCACGGCGCGGAGGCCAGGGACGCCGTCCGGTCGATCGTCGAGCACGGCGTCACGGCGTCGTCGGACCGTCAGCCGTTCGGGACCTTGTCCGGAGGCAACCAGCAGAAGGTCGTGCTCGCCCGCTGGCTGCGGCGGCGCCCCCGGGTGCTGCTGCTCGACGAGCCGACGCAGGGAGTGGACGTCGGAGCCCGCGCCGAGATCTGGGCGGCGGTACGCCGCGCCGTCGAGCGGGGTACCTCCGTCGTCGTCGTGACTTCGGATGTCGAGGAGCTGTCCCGGGTGTGCGACCGGGTGGTCGTGCTGGCGCACGGCGTCGTCGTCGGGGAGCTCTCCGCGCCCGGCATAGAGCCGCACCGACTCACCGAGCTGTCGTTCGCGCCGGCCGGGGACGACTCACGGAAGGTCACCCGGACATGACCACTGCCGGCTCGGACACTGAACTCGACGGTGGCGCGGTCCCTGCGCCCGAGCGGCCGCGCGGCGGACGAGCCCGCGGCCTGCGGTCGCGAGTCACGCCGCTGCTGGAGAAGTACGGCCTGCTGCTGCTGTTCGCGCTCATGTTCCTGTTCTTCGCCAACTGGTGGGACCGACCAGGAACCTTCCGAAGCGCGGCGAACCTGACCAGCGTCCTCGGCACGTACGCCGTGCCCGGGGTGCTCGCGCTGGCCGCGATCGTGCCGCTGGTCTGCGGCCAGTTCGACCTGACGATCGGCTCGGTCGCCGGGCTCACCGCATTGTCGACGGCCGCCGCCCTGACCCGCTTCGAGTACCCGGTCGCAGTCGCCGTGGGGCTCGCCGTCGCCATCGGCGTGCTGGTCGGGGCGGTCAACGGCTACCTCGTCGCGTACGTCGGGGTCAACGCCTTCATCACCACCCTCGGCATGGCCAGCGTGATCGCCGGTCTGATCACGCTCTACTCGAACGGCGACACGATCATCATCGGCGACGAGACCCTCGGAAGCCTGGGGGCGGACACCGTCCTGGGCATCCCGAAGATCCTGTACGCGCTGGCCGTCGTCGCCGCGGTCGTCTATTACCTGCTCGGCCACACACCGTTCGGCCGCTACCTGTACTCGATCGGCTCCAACCCCACCGCCGCCCGGCTCGTCGGCCTGAACGTGCGCCGCCTGGTGCTGCTCAGCTTCGTCCTGTCCGGCGTCCTGGCCGCGATCGCCGGCGTGCTGCTGGTCGCCCGCAACGGCAACGCCAACCCGCAGGTGGGTGGGCAGCTGCTGACACTGCCGGCGCTGGCCGCCGCCTTCCTGGGCGCGACCTCGATCACGCCGGGGCGTTTCAACGTCGCCGGCACGCTGCTCGCCGTGTTCTTCGTCGCGTTCTCGCTGTCCGGCCTGAACCTCAACGACGTCAGCCAGTGGATCACCGACTTCTTCACCGGCGCGGCGCTGGTGGCCGCTGTGGCGCTGTCCACGCTGATCGGTCGCCGCCGCGCCGGCGCAAGCTAGGACGACAGAACCCCGCCCTGACCCTTCAGGAGACCCGATGACCACGCTCGTCAGCCCGCCCGCGATCTCCGACGTCGACGACGGCCCGGCGATCGCCGAGCTGCACCGGCTGCACGCCGTCCAGCGTGCCGCGTTCCTGGCCGACCCCTACCCGGACGCGGACCAGCGCAAGGCCAACCTGATGGCCCTGGCCGGGATGGTCATCAGCCACCGTGAGGCGATCCGGACCGCGATGGCCGCCGACTTCGCGGTGCACCCGGAGCTGTTCACCGACCTGGTCGAGGTCCTCGGCGTCGCCGGCCGCGCGGCGTTCGCGGCCGAGCAGCTCGACACGTGGCTGGCCGAGGAGGAT
>JAABUS010009222.1_pt1 | contig 10489 bp, 14 predicted proteins | sample 5560161 | NCBI WGS metagenome assembly JAABUS01 (sample SAMN10711885, study PRJNA513376) | rock metagenome | isolation source: Antarctica rocks | place: Antarctica: Victoria Land, Trio Nunatak nord | collected 2016-01-04
CGAAGATTGGTGAGAACAACACAGAAGGCAAACTCAAACACATGAAGGCATGCTCCAAAATATCCAAGCAGCTAGAACAAGGACTATGAACAGCGTTTAACAACAACTCGCTAATGCCTCCTGACTGTACTCTGCTCCAGCACATGCTACATGTGAGATATAAGAAGACTATGAGCACTGGTGAAATCTTCAAAGAGTGTCTGGTAGATTTTTGACTACAGCTGTCATCATATGCAGCAAGGTTACCTCAGTGAGTGTGTCCAAGTTGGCGTTCAGAAGCCGCTCCAGATTGGCCAGGAAGTAGTGGGCAGCCTCTGAAAGCTGCCCTTCAGACAGGCCTTGCGCTGAAAGGCCCGAAGGGTTTCTGTAGGGGCTCTGGTTGCTGATCATGCACTCCCTCAGGTACTGGAAGCAGTCTAGCTGCTCCTGGCTGGCATGCGGCGCAAACCCATTGGTCTGTGCTGCCTGGAAACAAGACAGCCGTTAGGGTTTAGGCAACAAGACAGGGCTCCTTAGCCCAAGCAGTCTACATCTAGCGCTTGATAGTAATAACAATTTACAAGCGTTCCAGCTACTTGTTCTTGCCAGGTACCTACTAGGTCATCTAGCGCTTGACTTCAGCTGACATTGTACATACCAACTGGGCACAACGCAGACAGGCTTCACAGCCCAGTTGTGGATGTTGCGCACTGTGCGCCTCAAGGGTTGCGTCTGAGCATAACAGAAAGCAGTCTGTGCTTGCCAAAAGGTGTGTACATGCAGGAATAGGTGTACAGCATTGCTGGAGGCAAGCAAATGAACACCGTGGTTTGCATGTTGATGGAGACTGACACACAGTGTCTCCTGCAGTGCTGTGACTACTGAGGATGCATGCTTGCTTGCTACTGCTGCATTTAATGCCAAGTGGCCTCTGCCAAGTCTGGCGTGTGGAAATTGTGGGAAACATCACTATAATGTATGTTGTGACATTGGGCCTGACTGGTATCAGCCAATATGCGCACAGACACGCATATCACAGGCCATCCATGTATGGTAGAGGCTTCAACAATGACAATCCAGACATGGCCGAGACTGTACTTGTTAGGTGAATAGGTATATGCTTGAGTCGTGGTCCAGCATGCAACTGAGCTTGTGCTATTATGTCCAATGCTTGGCATGGTGCAAGTCCAATGCTTGGCATGTTGCAAGTCCAGCGCAGACTTGCAGTGAAACATATGCACACAAGGTAACTACAAAGGTGCAGTTTGCATACCTGCAGTGAAGTAAATGCACAAAGTATGATGCTTGGGTGCATTTCATATTTGCATGAAACATAACGCATGGGTGCAGTTTGCATACTTGTGAGCTGATTTGGTAGGCATGCTCTGGGTGGACTAGAAGTTCAAGGCTGCGCTCCTGCTTCCTCAGCACCTCCAATACCTGCTCACACTCCTGCACCCCACAGAAAGAGGTTGGGCAGTATGGGTGTAGTGGAATAGCAGGCGGTGCTAAACTACCTGACCTGCTGCAGGCTGACAGTCTCGGAAGGGAAGGGAAGGGAAGGGAAGGGAAGGGAAGGGAAGGGAAGGGAAGGGAAGGGAAGGGAAGGGACGGGAAGGGAAGGGAAGGGAAGGGAAGGGAAGTATTTGACAAACTCATTGTGCTGCTTGATTTCTCTGGTTATGTTTGCGAATTGATATTACTGCTGTACAAAAATGTTGTATTGTGTTACTGTTCTCAATGATATAATTAGCATTCCTGCATGAAACTGGCATTATCACTGTTATTTTACTATTGTCAACATTGTTGTCATTGTTATCCTATCATTGCTGTAAGAAAGCCTGACCTGAATCTTGCCTCTAATGTCTGACAGCTCTTGTGCATACTGTTCATCTCCCTTTGGCATCTGCACTTGCTTGCCTACATCAACCACTTGGGTCTGCATTTCAGAACAACAAGTCTCAGAGGTAAACAGGGCAATAAAGTCTGAACCCGCCATGCATAATTTCAACGAGAAGACCAAAAGGTGTGCACTCAATTCAGCAAAGCTGTTGAAAACTGTTGTGCATTTGTTCAAAAGGTACACAATAGCAATAGCCAGCAAGCGCAAAGCACACCTGCAAGGCCATCTGCGAGTGTGTCTATTTCACTAGTGTAGTATGTCAGACACACTCTCTCTGTGCACTGTGTGTGACAAGGCAGTGATCTGTAACACAGTCATTCCAAACTTGTGGTCCTCCCAGCGCCCAACACACAGGCAAGCAAAGTGAGTTGGCTGAAGTGTTGTACCTCTGCAGTGCCGGCCAGATGCAGCACAAGGTTGTCCAAGGCATCTAGAGCACGCCAGGCATTGGAGTTTTGATTAGGGCCGTCCCTGGGATGGAACAGCGCTAGGTGCTCCTTAGATAGCCTCAAGGCTCTGTGGACCATGCTCATGTGATCCTTGCGCTCCCTGAAAGCAAAGAAAAGAAAAGATAAGATACATTTTTCGGCGTCATTTTAACGAGAAGCCAAGTATTATACCAGACTGCCCAGTTTGTGCTTTCTGGACCAGCTTTACAACTCATCCAGCAGTCTTGCCATATGCTGCTGCAATGGCAGACCCAGATGTGTATGCGCCACATGTTGCTTGGACATTATGTCTAGCTCAAAAGTCTACGTGCGTGTGACGGTGGGAAAGAGACATGAAGCAGAAAGATCATGCAGCATGTTGAGAAGAATAGTTTTGCTCAGAATTGCAAGGGTCCAGTTGCATGGATGGCATGCAGACATGATGGTGGTGTTCCCGCATGTTCCCTCTGTAGTTCTAGTGCAAAGCAGTGTACAAGCTGATCCAAGCAGTAGACAAGCAAGCACCTTGACTTTGACTCCAGTGGGTCATTGATTTGCCTGCCCAGCCCTTCTAGCTGCTGGGCTTGTGTAGCAGCGCGGTCAGGCAGCTCTGAGTCAAAGGACTGAACACTGCTGGGGCTGTTCACATTATCTTGCTCTTTGAGCGCGTGCATTGTGCCAGCAACAGCTATTCTTGTCCTCCGCCGCATGTCAATGTCTGCCTTGCTATCGGAAGTTGGCATGAGCTTTCCCAGCTGGATAATAGCTGAGAAGAGTGCATCTAGAGTGTCATGTTTGGCAAAGCTGGGTTGCGCAGCAAAGATCACTCCGGCTAAGTTTGCTAGGTCATACTTGTCTGGGAAAGGAGCCTCAAGGCACCGCTGTACTGTGATCTCCAAGGCTCTGCTTAGGAGTAACACCTGCAAGCAGCTCATAGGGCTGGGAATTGGCATATACAAATGCATGGCAATACTGTCAGATATGCTGAGCAGCAGACCCCTTACGTCTCCAAAAGTGCTGTAGATCATAGGTTTTGCAGACGGATCTGTGAAGGTCTCGCTGTTCCTGTCCTCGACCTGAAGTAGGTCAAAAAGTTGCAGATGCTGCGGCTAAAGCCTTCTACAACTGTGGAGGTGACATGTTTTCGGTTACCCGTTGCAGCCAAGACTTCCATTGCGACACTCTGTCTGCGCTTTGGGTAAAATGCGTCTCGCGAGCGGCGACTTCCAGAGCATGCACTCCTTCCTCAAGCGTGCATTGTTTTACAGTACTCGCCGGCGTACTGGGCTTAGCACTGCCCGTGCTGCTTCGTCTCGACAGCCTGCCCGCGAGCTGAAAGCCATCATCGGCATTGTCTTCTTCTGGAGCAGGCGCAGCTGCTGGAGTAGTAGGAGCAACAGCTTCATTTGCGCCGGACGGAGGCAATGCAGCTGAGGCTGAACGCTTATTCTTTTTTGACTTCTTTTTCTTGCCAGTGGTCGTGGATGTACTTGGCTCACCGTCGCCTTCCAACACAGCAAAGCTGTTCACAAAAGAAGCCATCAAAGCGATCTAAGAAAATCGCCGTTTTCGAAGTTTCAAGTAGCAATAGCGCGGTAGCGCCACAGCCTGGAAAGATTCTCACAAAGCGGTCGCGGCTAAGCAGATCTCATGCGCTACCGCGACAACGGGAGGGCTGTGATAGCAAAACCACGAAACAGAATGCACGGAGCGCTCGACACGGAACGCGGAGAGTAAACGTGCATGCATATAGGCTAGGTCGACATCAGCGCTGGCGTTGTTAAGAGCTGCTTTGGCTTTTGAGGTGTAGCCAAGAGCTCTGGCATACAAGTCAGTGAAACAGTCTCGATCGTGGAGAGCCTGACCAGTTCTCTATGCCTGAACAGCGCACGATACGTTGAGGCATGGGGCCGCGCTGGCTGTTTGCCAGCTCTTCCCCTTGTTCGGTCAAACCGATTTTTGCAACACATTGCAGCTGCAGCTATATTAGACGTTCTCATCACCGACGCGGATCCGCGAACTGGCTCAACTCGCCTGTAGCGTCGACCTTGGCCAATATCGACAGACCCCCAGCTAACAAGCCCAAACTCAGCTACGTCGGCAGCAAAATTTCAGGTGCGCGCAGCTTGGCGTGTGAAGAGTGCATACCCATTATGAGACACGCATCATGCACTCGGTGCGACCTCGAGTTTACTCTTGTCTTGATCATACACCCTCACGGGCAAATTGCCACTGCGCAGCTGCAGCGGCCGATGGCATGTGTGCAGACAAAGCATCATGGCAATCAGCAACAGACAGCAAAGTCACGGCGCCCTCTCTTACTAAACTGGACAAGGCCTTCGAAGCTGAAGGCTGTCAATTTGTATGGGGCATGAATGACCTGACTGTCTCAGACCTGAACGCTCTCTTCCAAAAGGTGCTGCTGCATTCAGCTCAGACTACATTTTGCATGTACGAGTACCAATCACAGATTGTTTTGCACTGCCTCACTCCATCAAACCAGCTGAATCTTCAGCGCACCAGAAACTTAAGGCTGGCATGCATGCAACAGGTTGGCTTTCCGCTGAGGGACCCAAATCGGCTGCAGCTTGCGCTTGACCACAGTCATTCTGTGCTTTGGATCCGTAGCATGAAGCAGAGCCGGTGGGCTAGGCAAGGGCAGCTTCTTGGCTTTGCCCGCGCCACCAGTGATGGTGCTCTCTCAGCCACAATCTGGGATGTTGCGGTGAGCTTGACACCCTTTCATGTCATCTAATTTCATTTACAACCCTAGAGTCTGGGGTGTGCAGCCAATTTTGACTCATCAGACATCCTGGCTTGAAAGCACAAGTGTATGCGGTATGCAACAAACCCAAGCTGTTGGGAGTGCTTTTTGAAAAGAGCGTAAGGTCCTGTTGTTGGTAGCACAATGCATCTCATCAAGACTGTGTTTCGTCGACCATGCTGCTGCTTTGGCCCTCAAAGCAGGTGTGGCCTCACTTGCACCACAGCTTCCCAAGCCATGTTGGCCAAATCTTTTGCTCTTTGACTCTTGGAGCACGTCTGTGCAGGTCAACCCTGCGTGGCAGCGCAGTGGGCTGGGTAGAGGTCTGGTTGAACGCCTGACAGCTAGATTAGTTAATGAAGACATCACAATAGTCTCCTTGTATGCTGAGCCAAATGTTGTAGGTCTGTACAATAGGTTGGGATTCGTGGCCAATCCTGATGGGATCAAAGGCATGGCTTTTCAAAAGACCAGCAAACCTGGAAAAGCCTTGGTAGAACAGGCAGCTGCTACAGCAGCGGTTGCAGCATAAAGTTTTGTTTTCCTTTTTCCGCATACATACATTGAAAGCCCTTTTGCATTTGTGTGTGAGAGTGGAAGTCTTGCCCTAGCGTACTATATTCTGCTTTAGCTTGAGTTTGCAGGATGAAAGGTTGGCATGCATGCATATCTACTATTGCAGCCCTTGGCAATTGGCCGTTTGCAACTACTGGTATCTCAGACTATGAACCAGACAATCTGAGAACACTGCAATTTTGCTGAATGAGTACACAGAAACATTGAAATATCGGTATGGGTTCGACAGTTGATGTGGCAGCATGTGATGTGATGGAGAGTGACAGCATGAACCTATGTACATAGTGACATGCGAAGACTGTATGCATGTTGTGCCTTGTAGAAGCATGGACGTCGGTGTTGATCAGCAGGCCTGATAAGGAGTTTGTTTCATTTCAACGCGTTGGATGCCTTGGCTGAGTCAGTGATTAAAATGCAGAGTACCGGTAGACTGTTATGGACAATGATCATGAGCAGCTCTTTGCTGACATCGGCACAATGGACCATTCACACCAAGTCTCACACGGAGCCTTGAGCCCTCAACAAAGCAAAGTTGCATGGTGTTGACATCTGCTATTCAAACGCATCAATGCGAGCTCATGTCTCAGTGAACACAAACAATTTATGCCAAAAATGGCTCTGGCTCAAGATTTCTCAGGGAGTGCAGCCTGCACTGTGCAGGTGGGTTGCGGCAAGGTTGCCATTGTTCTCAGCGATTCTGTGTTCCAAAGCTCTGAGTCACTTGTTGTGAGGCCTTCTTTGCGAATGTCAAACAACGGTCTGCGAGTTGAGCTGCTGAGCGTCCAGCTCACAAGACGCTTGTCCACCTGAGAGGCACACACATGCTTACAACTATGCACAATGATCAGCAACAATGCATCATCAAGAACCCATTTTGCTCTCTGCTTTTGCATGCATAAAACACTTCTGCAACAATGTACAGACTACAGATGCAACATTGGAAATCTCGCTGTATATGCAATGTTAAATGCAATGCCTGTTGAACCCGCAGAATCATGTCGTCGGATAGCTTGAGCCATGCAAACTCACCTGAAGTGGCATGTTGTTGCTGATGCCCAAATAGGACAACTGTGGTGCGGCCTCCAGTGCACTATATGGAAAATCCAGCAGATTGTTGGAGTTCACATGCAACACCCTCAAATTGTCCCATGGCATGTCATTTGGCAGATTTGCTATGTTGTTGAAGCTCAACCTGAGCTCTTTCATGCAACCCATTTGAGCTGTGCAGGTTGGAAAATTAGTGAGCTGGCAGCCATTCAAGAAAAGTCCAGTCAGCTCGATCAGAGTGGACAAGTCATCCAGTGAGTTGGACCCAAAGTCGTTGTATGACAGATCAAGGAACCTCAAGTTAGAGGCACCTCCCAGGAACGTTGGCGGGACTTTAAGGAAGTTGACACTGAGCTCAATGGATGTCAGCTTCGAGGCGTGTGACAAGCAGTGCTGTGATGTGTCCTTGCTCCCAAAAATGTCAGCGTAAGCGCAAGTAAACGAATGCTGCGGCATAAAATTCCTGCAGGTTCGCATAACAAACTTGTAGCGACCAGCATCATAATGAGCTGCTTTAATCTGCAACACAGCATGTCGCCAAATTTGAGCACTAAATGAGGGTACCTGCCCATATCATTCATGTGCAAGTTCAGACTCTCCAAGTCGGTCAGCTGCTGAAGACTGTCCGGCAAGCTCATGATTGAGCAGTTCTGTAGACTGATGGCTGTTGGCAGCAGCATTGCATGTGTCCACCCAGACAAGCAAAGACTGGTCAGCATTGTCAAGGCATCGAGCCCTGCTGGAAGGGGATGATTCATGTCAGAAACTGCAAGTACCTCTGCTGCGGCAATAGTGCGATCTCTTGACTGAACGTGAAGAGCAAGAGTATGCAGGCAGGTTAGGGCGCTGAGGCTTTGTGTTCCAATGTGAGGTTTGGTAGCAGTGGTTGTGATGCACAGGGTGTGAAGCCGCCTGCAGTTTGCAAGCAGTGACAGCCCTGTGGCCGTGATGGTGCGGCCGCAACCTTCCACAATCACACATTCCAGGTTCTGCAACAGCATCACTGTGGCTGAGCAAAGAGGCACCCGTATCTGGCAACTAATAACATCTGTGCATATATATTTTTAAGGCCTGTGCTGGGGTATTTACCTGGCACAGTGAAAAGATGAGCCCTATCACAGGGAAACTTGCGCCTCTTCTCCTGGCAGAGGGGATCAAAGGGACGCCGGGGATGTTGTCTACTTGTAGATAAGTACCCTCGAAGGTGAGAGTACCGTTTAGGGTAAGGTGCTTAATGGCCACACCATGATGATTAAACCATGAATAAAGATTCGGCAACCTGGCGTCAAGGAGAAGCGAGTTAAGCTGACAATGACAAGATGATATGCAGAACAAACACATATCACCTCAGTGGTCCACTCAGGACTCGATCATTCAAGACAACCTCCTGCCATATAGTAGAAGGATCGACTGCAAAGGATTGGCAAGGCTTGCAGATCAAATTCAAAGTTTTGAGCCTGCAAAGCAGCAAGAAGTTGTGTTTGGGCCAGTGTTTTTAGCTTCATCTACAGTTGATAGCTATATGTCTTCACCTGTCCTCCGTAGGGAGTTGCTTGAAAATCTCGCTCAGCACTTCCCAAGGCAAGGACAGCAGCCTTGGCCGTTGCATCATATTCCGGTCCAAGCAAAGCTGGCAAAGTCTTGTTGTCCGAGCATCATCACGATAGCTGGAGCCGCGCAGGTGTTGGCCGTTCGCGCCAGACCGGTGTTAGCGTTGACCACTGTTCTGCCATTTGAATGAAACTTAGCTGTATTAGTCACCTTGACCTATCGAGTCAACACAAGCATGCCATACCTCTCGTTTCATAGAGGAGCTTGAACCCCAATTGTTGACTGAAACGATGATAATGTCGTCCATATTGAACACAGAGACGTCTGCTCGAACGTGTAGCCACGCTTTCGCATCACCCAGCGGTCCCCTTAAAAGTAATCCATGTAGACGTGCTCGGCCCACGCGCTTGCGGATGCAACGCGTACGCATGGCAGGTAGTCAAAACCTGTCATTACGCGCCTTGCATATCATACGCGCCTTGACTTGACACTCATGACATGGCAGCCTAGCTTCGTCCTGATCACTCAGCACTGCAGGCAGAAAGCAGTGCAATCTCCTCTCTTGACCTGCGCATGTATATACAGCAGCCGACATGCAGGGTCAGATGATACTGATTTTGACAAGAGGCTGGACGCCCTCAAGAAGGGCAAAGGGGCAACTCCATATGGCAAAAGCAGACAAGATAAAGCACCTCAACAAAGTGCCGGCACACAGCCACAAGGCAAGAAGAAACAAGGCAAGCCGTCTTCGATCATGTCTTGATACACATGCATGCAGAACCTTGCAATATGTATGGAAGCTTATGGCAAATGAAAGCAAGAGCCGAAGCTTAACTTGTGACACTTTGCAGACCTCCTGACCAGTGTGTGTTCACTGTCAATTGTTGTTACATACCTCACATGCTTTGCTCATGTGCAGGTGCCAAGTATGACTTCACCGGTGAGCAGGTGCACTTCGAGAGTGGGCCTCATAAAGGCGATGTAGCAGTCAATGTAGCATTGGGAGCAACATTGCTATGGCTGCCTTTGACAGCAGCAGCAGTTGGCAGAGGGGCATTTGTGAAGTATAGGTTCACAGATAAGCGCATCTCTGTTATCACAAACGCTCCCTGGAAGAAAGAACAGTTGGACGCAGCTTACCAAGAAGTAGATGATGTGGTATCAGTCGGACGAGGACTTGGCTTATGGGGTGACATGGTTGTTACTTTGAAGAACGGCGACAAGATAGAAATGAGATCGCTGCCCAAGTATGGCAAAGATTGCTTGCAACAAGTCACTGTTGCATGCATGGCAAGTTGCCTGCATTTTGACAGCATGCTTGTGTTCTGCATGTGTTTGGCATTGGTGTCTGTTGCAATTTTACCACACCAACCAGATGCTCAGCCTGAGTATGCTGGATGCCACACATATACAACTGACTATGCATACTGTTGACTTGAGCTGGTATACGTTGCAGGTTTATGGAGCTGAAGAAGTATATCAAGGAACGCAGAGATGCTTTGGCAGCTGTGCAACCAGGAAACCAGTCTTCTAAGAAGTCTCAAAAGGGGTTTGCATAACAGTAGATAATGACCAGCTTAGCTGCTGTTGAATGCCCTTGACAATCCTATGCCTTGTCCCGTTGGGTATGCCAAATGCTTTGGTCACAAAACCTCCCAATTGTGTAAACATGTACACCCCTGAGGTGTCAAAAGGTCAACGCATCAGCCAAACAAAGTTTTCAGTCTTTGGCAACGTAAGTGCAACAAGCACCTTTCTGCTCTGAATTTCTTACATGTTGCAAGTGACTACCTAAAGGGTTGCCTGAGTGAAGGCTGACTGTTGTCTAATGGACATGGTATCCTCTTCTATCGGTCTGCTAGCTTTTACAGCCCCAAAGCTGCAGAATCAATGATGCAGCCTAAGCTATTAGCAGACTAAAGCACATTCAGCTATGCCCTCTCAGCAGAGCAGTGCGTCAAATCAAACAGCATTGTCAGTAGCATGTCATTATTGGCAAAATGGTCAACACACCCAAACAGCTCACATCCCAAAATCGTTTCATCAGTTGGTGCTTGCTGCGGTAATCATCCCTGTCACGCTATTGTGCAGCTTTCTTGCTGCACACAACTGTATGTCCTCAACATTTGCAAAGCAAACAGGGAAGGGGGTCAGGAGCACAAGAAACCTGCTTCTATACATACTCATCACATGCAGTACCTGCAAACTGCTCTACAAGCTTCCTTATTGACAGTACGACCA
>JAABUS010009223.1_pt1 | contig 10488 bp, 11 predicted proteins | sample 5560161 | NCBI WGS metagenome assembly JAABUS01 (sample SAMN10711885, study PRJNA513376) | rock metagenome | isolation source: Antarctica rocks | place: Antarctica: Victoria Land, Trio Nunatak nord | collected 2016-01-04
TAGATAAGAGATTCGGGGACTGGGGATCAGATGAGAGAGGTGCGTGAGGGCTAGATGACAGAAAGGGGGTTGGCGAGGGGACGGACGGACGACGTGAGGGTTTTGCGGAGGAGAGATGGGAGGTGGATGTGGGGCGACGGTATGGTTTGGGAAGCGGTGAGTTGTGAGAAGATGGGCCCGATAGCGATGTTATAGATGGTGGGATCGGCGAGCTTAGGAACAGAGGGAGAGCGATGCGTGAGTGTGTCGTGAATGGAGGGGAAGAGCTGTTGGAATTTGGACATATGGAGCTTCTTAAAGGGGGGGGAAGGACTTTGTTGTCATGGGTTGTTTCGGGAAAACCAGGAAATGAAGTTGTCATGGAGTATAGTAGATGGCGTTTGATGAGTAGATCAGGACGATTGATCAGAGGCTGATAAGATGGTCGTTGAGACGACGGTTGGGGATGAACACTCCATCGAGTTCCTGCCGTTGAAGTATTGCAGTTAGGGAACTACTGTGACTCCCTGGTAGCGAACTTCTCTTGGAACGTAAGATCGATGGTTCACCAACCTACTCCAACACGCCCTTTCCAACGCATTTACGGTCAGATTCGGGCTTTCCTGACAGCTGAAAAACTGGGGGAGGGCACTATGGTTGAAGGCGATCGCTAAAAGTACGATGTCACCACTTGACCCAGCTACGAAGTTTGGCGCCGATGCCGTGATTTCTCGAGAGTCTAGGGGGAGAAGAGTTAGTGGATATTGCTCAGCAGGTGGCTATGGTGGATCAGCTTCCAAATTGGAATATGGTCCAGAGACGTATTGCCACCTGGGCGCCAAAAGCCATAGATACAGACTTACCCCTTGATGAAGCTCCCACCCTTCGGCCCCTGCCTCACCAACTGGTATTTCACGTCCTTCCCATCATCCACCCTATCCTCCAAGGACCGTTGCCTTTGTCCTGCATCCTCCACAACGTCCTCAGTGATGTCTTTCCACCCCTCTTGCTTCATAGCCGGTATCTCCTCCCCTGCGAGCACGATGTCGAACACGTGTCCGGCCCAGGACCCGCGCTCTATCAGGTAATATGCCTTATCATTCAATGTCCAGCAAAACCGCAGCAGCAGCACATCTTCCACCGAGACGCGCAGCAATTCCGTCTCGACGAAGGCCCTTTGGGTGTCGATGTCGAAGCGGCAGCGGATGTACTCTTTCGTTGTCAGATTGCGTAGTGCCCACGCTTCCGTGAGGGTAACTTGCGGAATCGTGGAAATGGCTGAGGAGAAGTGCGCTTTAAGTTGATTGGCAATGGCGCCGTCTTGACAGTCGAATGCGGCTTTCCATTGCGCTTGTTGTGAGAGGCCTACGGGCTCGTACGCCCTCCAAGCTGCGTAGTTGAGGCGGCGGGCAGTGCACATAAAGCCAAAGGTACCCACCGGGCCGACAGACGATGCGAGCAGCGAGTCCTTCTCAAAGGCCAAGGGGAGATCAATGAGGTAATTCCCCACGTTGGCGATTTCGGCGCCTGCCCATGGAGCGGTCGAGTCTTTACAAGCGCGGGCGATGTGGTGAACGACGTGCGGCCAAAACACAGGAGAAGCTAGGCCGAAAGCAACAACATCGCTTTTGGAGAGGGCTGACGATGCGATGATGAGGCCAAGTATTTCGGGTGGTATAGTTTCGATGATGGAGGCCGTGGCGATGAGGTGGGGTGTTGAGTAGTGTTGGGCGGAATGGCATTGTGCGAACCTTGGGGGTCGAACAAGCTTGGACCAGGCGTCCCAATTATTACTGGGTGTGAACAGGAGGTCCGAAGGGGTCCTGAATCTGCGGTGACAATCGGCGGAAAAGTCGTAGATTTGTCGGAGGCGAGGCACGATGATATGCCAGTGTTGAGGCGACTGCTCGGTTAGATCCATTTCTATAGGACACATGGCGGCGGCAGGTTATGGGCGGTCAAGATGATGGTTAGCGAAGGCGTGTGAGCGGGTCTTTAGATCATTATTCGTGGGCTTGAAGTGGTGCATTATGCCGTTATTGTTACTGCCTGATGCACTTGACGAAATGGCAGGGTTGTAGACTTGTGAAGCGTCAGGCTTGCGAGCCAGGACGAGTCCTTAGTGTTCTTCTATTCTCTCCACTTCCTGATTCTCTCCTCAGTTTGGCACTCACTGTAGGCTGATGCTGGTCTCTTGAATCTGGCTAATGGGGACGATCCTGACCGCACGTGGCTTTGGTTTCTTAGAGAAAATCCGTGACTTTCATGACTTCTAGAAGGGGCCGTAATGGAAAGCTTTCGAAACCGTTGTCGTTCGGCCTACCACTTCTCCGCTGTCAGAAGCTCGGCCGCCAATTACCGTTCGTTATTCTGGGACAGCCGCAGCCACAAAGGACTCGTACGTCAAATCGCCTGTCAACACCTCCATGTTGCAGCAGACTACGGATACCTTTGTAGCCAGGTCACCCTAGGGAGGTTGCCAACGGCAAGACGGCTGTCTGTTAAACTTCAGGCGTCGATCGAGTTGTAGTTAGCAGACTGTGCATAGGTAGCAGCTGTACAACATGATAGGTTTGCAGACTTGTCCACACGGAGAGTCACCAATGATATGGAGGTTTGGCGAGGCTTAGATTTACCATTCTCTGCGCAGTCGTCTTTCTGAGGAATCGCGCTTGCCTCGGAAAGCCGTCCCGAAATGCGCTACTCCCAAAATGTCGTAGTCCCCCAGGCTTTACATCACAGCGTGAACGCACACAGAAGGCGTTGAACGCCCGTCTCATTACTTAATGTGCTTGAAGCATACGTCGATGGGAAGGCGTATCACCATGTGGCGTCGGCGCTCAAACCATAGCTCAGGATTATGGCCCTGAGACCTCGTGATGGAGCCATAGCAGCCGTAGCAGCCTTCATCGGTTGGGGTCTTCTCGTCAAATGGTCACCAATCTTGCGATACTTCGGATACGCCTTCGTCGCAGGCATACTTGCAACTGTCTTGCTGACTGGCTACCTATTGCTGAGCATTCGTAACAAACAGGATGCCGACAATTCCTCGATACAAATTCCCCGGACCGCTGCGTTCGTTACTCCGAAGGCGTGGGAGGAGGAAACCGCATGGCTCGCACACAGAGCGCGATACGAGAAGCAGCCTCTATACATCAAGTCGCCCACGATATCCAAGGCAATTGACGAATTGCTTCAGTGGCTACTACGAGATCTCGTTACGTCGTGGTACAGCAAAATCAGCCGCGGTCCAAACTTTATCAACGAACTCGATCGTGTGATAAGAGCGGCGTTAGTCAATATTACAGATAGACTCTTTGGTGTGGACATTGTAGAGATCACCGTTGCACGAATTGTGCCGCTTGTAACCGCCCATCTCAAAGATTTCTACGAAGCTGAGCGAGCGGTCCGGGGCAAGCATCTCAATCGTAATGTCACAGAATCTGAGGAGTTGGATCTTGCAATTGCAGGCAAATATCGAGATGGCAGGCTACATCCTGCAGCGTCAATGGCCTACTCAGACCTCAGGATTGTGCAGCAGGAACATCTACGCAGGACCATGGTTCGGGTACTACCAGAGCTCCTGCCGGAGACTGTACTAAGCAGCAGAGCTGTTACGGTGCTCATCAAAGAAATAGTTTCCTGCGCAATCCTTGTTCCCCTGATGCAGATGCTCTCGGATCCGGACATGTGGAATCAATTGATGGAAGCCTACGGTCGAACCATGATCCAGGACCGGAAGACTGTCCGCAAACTTCGAGCAGCGCTTGATGAGCATGCTTCTCCAGCTCCAAAACCCACCAAACCAGGCACATTCTCAAGGTTGTCGCCTGATGACGATGAGCGCAAATTCGAGCGTTTCATTAGAGCGATCCGTCAGTGCAATAGTCTCGCGGAAACACGAAGGTTCAGGAGCGAAATTGCTAGTCAGCTCACACGCGAGTCCATGGCAGAAGCGCAAGATCAGACTTACCTTCGACGGCTTCAGACTGGCAAGCACCTCCTGGATCAGAAGATTGGCAAGCTCAGCGCTGTCGGGACCACTGCTGGAAGTCGCTCAAGTCAACCAGACTTTAGGAATGGAGGCAGTAGACCCCACCCAGGCAAAGCATCTATCGTAGATTTCATGCACGATGCGTCGGGGCTATCATACTTCATGGAGTATATGGACCGGCAACGGTTGATGACCCTGGTTCAGTTCTGGATCGTCGTAGATGGTCTTCGAAGCCCCTTGGAAGACGAAATGCCGGTCGATGAACGCTATTCTAGAAACCAGCCGCAATGGACGGACGCTGATAGACTAGATGTCTCGCAGATTATTGATGCGTATCTCTCTAAGCCAGAATTAAAGGGATCGCTGGAGGCGAGACACAGTGTACGTGCTTTTATAGACGCTCGAAGAAACGCTACTTCGCTGCAATACCTACAGGCGCGGGGTGCTATCATGACGATACAGTCTGCCGTGCAGGAAGAGCTACAAGAGAGGCACTTCCCGAATTTCAAGAAGTCGGACTTGTACTATAAATATCTTACTTCGGAGGAAACTTCAACAAAACCCACTGCGAAGCCTGCAGCGCGAGCTCTGAAGGCGCCATATATAGCTTCCATACCTGAGTCCCCCTCCAAACGACCAGTACTTCCAAGTATAGCCTCTGGCAGGAACTTAAGCCGGACAGATCTACGCAGGAATGCGACCTCCAATAATGACTTAAAGTCGGTTGCGAAATATGCGGAGCCTCCACAACAAGGTCGCCGATCACTCGATATCAACCCATCTGCGCCATTGTTCGATGATGACCTGGATTCTGATGCACTCGCAAAATCTACCCAGAGTCTAGATCGTGAGTCTTTCGACACCGATGCAGCGGACGGCAATCAAGAGCATATGGTTGAAGCCATGGAAGCGGCGTTGAATGACATTATGACGGAAGATCCCAGAAAAGATGATGCTAGAAGCTCCCTTTTCGACGCTGCAGATTCCAGCTTTCTAACTGACAAGGTTTCGGACTCAGCGCGTAGCTCTGGGGAATTTCTGCGGGTCGAATCTGGATTTCCTGAAAAAGAACGGGAACGGCCAAACCTCGCCTCGCTAGGCTTAGTAAATACGTCCTCGCGCATTGGTGTCTTCACGGACGATGATCTCTTCGGTGACGAGGACAAATTCAGCGAAGACGAACATGCAGACACGGAGGAGACGCAGAACAAAAAGGACATCGAAGATGAGATCGTTCCGGCCGCCCCAGGCGATCTCGGATTAGCCGAGGCCATCTCAGCAATGACCATCGATATCGAAAGACTAGTCGCCCAAGAGTCTGTGGTGAACGCATTGACTCGAAAGGCTGAGCTCACTAATAACCTAGCTGAGCTTCGGATCCTCGGCAAATCTAGCTCAAGTCTGCAGCGCGAAATACGACGCAAAGAGCTTCAGAGACAACAGTACGTCGTTCAAGAGAGTGATAACAGTCTCTACGGTCGAGCCATAGTCAAAATAAAATCGATCATGGTCGGTAAAGAAGATGATGGCCAGGAGTTCGCTCTTTATATCATTGAAGTCCAACGCAGAGCCAATGAGCAGCTATCTGCGGCGTCTTGGGCGGTGGCTCGTCGCTACAGTGAGTTTCATGATCTCCATCAAAGGCTCCGAACTCTGTATCCTGCGGTTCGAAATCTGGAATTTCCTCGGCGCCGACTTGTCATGAAATTACAGCGAGACTTTTTGCAAAAGCGGCGCGCCTCTTTGGAGCACTATCTGCGCGAGCTGTTACGTTTGCCTGCAGTTTGCCAAGGTCGCGATCTTCGCGCTTTTCTATCTCAGCAAGCAATCATATCCGCTCAGGATACAACACGTGATGGAGTGCGCAGGGACATCATATCCCGGATCTATAATTCTGTCACGGATGGTATGGACGATTTCCTCGGCAATGTGCCTGTTCTGGATCAGCTTTCGATTGCAGGTCAAAATCTTATCTCTGCAGCGACATCCCAGTTCAACAGCATGCCCACTGGTGGCGTTGCTGCAGCTCCGGAAGACGAGAGCCTCGTACATACTGATGAAGCGCGAGCTGAGCTCCTCGCCTTTGAAGATAGAGATCAGCTGGAACCGTTCGTCAAACCAATCTGCGACATCTTTCTCGAGACTTTCGAGCTCAACCGTGGGAACAACTGGCTGCGTGGCCGCGCCGTTGTCGTGGTTTTGCATCAGCTCCTTGGTGGAACAGTCGAGCGAAGAGTCCGCGAAGCTGCTCGCTCTCTGCTCGTCGAGGAATCCATCATGAAATATATTGACCTTGCCAAGGAGACGATGTGGCCTAACCAGGGACCTCTGAAAAAGGACTGGACACCGAGAACCGAGGAGCAGAAAGCACATTCCCGGGACGAGGCAAGTGTAATGCTTGCTACGCTTATACCAGATCTTGCTGGTAATGTGGTCGGCAGGGCGAATGCACAAGCCGCAAGTCGGCGGATCTTTGCTACCGTCAACAATGGACGTTTGAACACACATCTGGCATTTACGGTGTTGGATGAGGTCATCAATGTATTATTTCCACCTGGAAACGGGAAACTGGGGAAAGGTTCGTAGCCGCCCGTGTATAGGACCACTAGACAAATAAGGCGTTGGCTGGAGATTGACGGGAACGGATGTACATACTTTATGAAGGCGATGGGCTCTAGACCGCCTGCAGATGTAACGGTAATGTCTATGAATCTCAATGACTGACGGGCCACTAGCAGTGGCTTAATTTCTCCCGCACGTGCTTGCCTTGCTCAACGAAGACAACCACTGGACATAATACACCGATTCCTTAGTCTGACAGCAGCTATCCAAGCTAGCCAAGGCCTTGGGAGCAGCTGTTGTTATATCGCTGCCGTCCTTGCAATGCACGATAGGCTCTATTGCTGACGTGCGCCTATAGTTGAGGAAGCGCTGAACCGCCGGATGATCACTAGATGATCTCTTTATCCGCTCATCGACACTCCTATCTCATATATGGCAAGACATAGAGCTCATGATGACTCGCTAATCATGTCATCGGCGAGATGTTATTCAAAACTTTCACACTACTTCTCCTACTTATCATTCAACAAGAGTCTGCTGCGCTTGCGAAGCCATTCCACCGATCACTCACCCAGATCCACTGCACCGACTCCCCAAGCTGGATCGACCCTATGTTCAACCGCCTAGACTGCGACCATGCTCTCAGCCAATTCCTGGCCACCACCGTCACCGAGCATGAAACCACCCCCTTCGAATTCCTAGCGCCCGGTACCCACTCAATGCATGTGCTCCCCCATGTACAAACCCCTGTGAAAATTACCGTCGGCACTTGTACGCTGGCCATAGCTATGCTTGCATCGTTCGCTCCGGGGATGCTGCCTGGCGCTGGTCGAGAGCCATACCCGCCTACGGATATCGCGAGCTTTAGAGATATATACTTCACGGCGCTGGCTGTGGATGTTCAGTGTGCGAGACTGCAGGGGAAGGCGGGGTGGTCGCATACGGGTGGGAGGCTGGCTGTGGGGGTTTTCTTTTGGGGGACGGAGTCGAGGATTGATATGGTGGTTAGGAATGGGGTGCAGCTGCTGAAGCCGCATGACAATACGACGTTGGATAACGTTGATGCTGTGCAGTAACGGGCTGGTCGTGTATGAGCGCTTTCAGATAGAGGACGCTTGATGCTCTGGAGGCGAAAGAGAGAAGGATGATTGCAAATCAACAAGACTTTAGGATCACACAAAGCTTGTTCATGGAATTTAGGAGACAGTCGCTCGTACAGGCATTATCTTGTAGCAAGGAGGGTGACAATCCAAGCCTACCAGGTTTCAGGCAATCCTTTGAAACTGAAATGTCATGGAGGAGCTGGTCCGGCTGGATCTTTCATCGAGCGCAGAGAACGGCTTCACGTTCCAATGAAGGCAGAAGAACCCAACTTCTTCGGGTGCAGAGGAAGCGAAGATTTCATCCTCAGGATTCGACACGGACGGGAAAGGTCCGAAGGGGGCTGTCTCATGCCATCCTGCTACTCCTTCTTATAGGCCGTGTAGGAAGACTATTCCTAGATTTTGCTTTTCTCTAGTCGGAGTTAGGGATTCGACAAGCATATGCTCAGTGCCAGAGGCCCGACGAAGGCGGGAAAACCCCGAAGAAACTAGTGGAGTGAGAAATGCCACCAACTCAATGTAGATTAGTCCACTAGTTGCCGACTAACTTTTTCGAACTTACGAATTCGAATCTACTTTATAATTGTGATTTACCACGCAGTGCAATATGGTCACTACGGGCAAGATAGCGTATGCGCGATCAATTGCCTTCATTGTGCGGAGCAGTTCGTCTTTCAGCGGTACGTCAAAAATGTTCGAACGACAAGACTCGGATGTGCGAAATGATGAGCTTTCCATGAACAATCCAAATCCTATACCATCATGCAGGAACATAACATACTCTAGAATTACTCTGAATATTACTTGCTCGATGGCAACAACTTTGATCGGAGGTACCGACAGAGGCTGACCTGAACACAGAGCGAAGACTTAGAGTATCAATTGTTGACTGACTCCCTCAACATAAGTTCTACAAGGTACGGGCGATGCTTTCTACCCTTCTTCCCCACTTCTTCATCTGATGACCTCACGACACGGAAAGGCATTCCTCAATCCGAACAATCAATGTCGATACTGTCTCTACAAAGTTTCAGCCTTGTCTGATCTCAAGCCCAAATCCTTCCATATGCTGCTAGAAGTTGTTTGGGTAGACTTAAGCTGACATCGGATGTCTCTTCTAGGTAATATTTTTCCATTGCGCGGCCCCAGAAGTCACCACACACTCCCTCCACATATGAAGAATCTTGAACGAACGGGCGGACAGACTGCGTACTCGGCACTAGGCATCATCCAGAGTCGAGGCCTTACAAACCTTGACCGATGTCTAGATGACGAAGTGCTTGTTGAGATTTCGTCAGCTGATCATTTACGAGTCTGATTGAGACGGCTGCAGTTGATACACATTTCATACGGACGTTTGGCTGACCGGGTGGTGGCCACCAGGTAAATACTATCCTTACGTTACCATTGGCGATTTCTACAGCCGTACCGTCTTTTATGATGAACACTATTCACACTGTTTGAACCGGTCGCCTTGTAACGAGGGCACTGGGTTATGAACGTACAAACACTGAAAATTCTGATTTAATGAGGTAAGGGCAGGTTTCCAATGCCACGCTGCGAAATGTTTCGCTGACAGAATAATGCCTAGCCTGATCAAAGATGGATACCCAACTCTACACTCCGCAAAATGGTCTCTGAAGAGCCGCTGATGTGTTGGTGGCGCTTGATGCAGGTATGCCTATCTCTTGAAGACTGGTAAAGTGGCCCTCTTGGTAAGTGCTCCCAAATTTCCTGGCTTCCATACTGGCTTCCTGATGATTCACAATCACTGCGTTCTTTCTGAGGCACATCGTTGAAGAAACTTGTATTTTCACTTTGGAGAACTGATCTTTCCACATTTGCGAAACTCGAAAGCACAAAGCTTTGATGAAGAGATCATGGCTAATTCATCTCCAGGCACATATGACGATTCGACTGGGCGTCTCAAAGTCGGTTTTCCATAGACGAAAACTGTACGGTAGGATATGTCAAGTTGAAGGGATACCGCATGTATATCATAGAAACACGATCATCAAATCAAAGTCCGAATGTCAATGAGTGAACACCCTCTCTGCTGTTGTTACACGCGTAGTCTTCGTACCGGTATTATTCAAGAACAGATCCTTCCAGTCCATGCCAGCCACCCCTAATGGACCCTTTCATCTTCATACCACATTCCGTCAAGCATGGCAGAATTGTCGAGCATGGTGTCATTTTGTAGCAGAGCTGTGAGAGAACTCCTCATGTTATCATGCGTTGTATCTTCTCCTCAAGGCCGGCATACATTGCGCGAGGTTGGTAGGAATATTGAATCTCGACAATGCCGCACTGGCGCTCCACTTGGCCCTTCGTCCATCCGTGACACGTCCAGTCGATGGCTACTCGACCCATCCAGAGAAGATATCCCATCCACCATTTCCCATGACGGATCCCGCTGAGCGACCATGCGTCCTCTGAACCTGCCCGTAGGAAACAAGCCCATCCCTTCCCATCAACACCTCAGCGTTGATCCCACACCCCTCCACCCTACCGCCAGCCCCCCACCCTCCCCTCATCCCACCTCTCCCTCCCCTCCCTCCTCCTTCCCACCACCCCCCTCCCCTCCCTAAACCTCCTAACCATCTCCCCCAACTCCCTCTCCCCCCCCTCTCCTTCTACCCCATCCAGCCAACTACTCTCCACCGCCCGACTCACCTCCTCCGCCTCCCTCTCCCCCTTCACAAGCCGCTGATACAGCACCTTCGCGCTCCACGGCTCCAGCTGCTTATCCATCTCGACTTGCTTCTCGCGCCATGTTCGTTCCAGAGCGTGGAGGCGCAGGAGTTGTTGCTGCGTGCGGGCGCGGAGGGCGAGGAGGTGGGCGTGTGT
>JAABUS010009224.1_pt1 | contig 10488 bp, 16 predicted proteins | sample 5560161 | NCBI WGS metagenome assembly JAABUS01 (sample SAMN10711885, study PRJNA513376) | rock metagenome | isolation source: Antarctica rocks | place: Antarctica: Victoria Land, Trio Nunatak nord | collected 2016-01-04
GGGCCGCGAGATGCGGCGCATCCCGCTGATCACGGGGTCGCGGTCGTCGGTGTACTTGAGCTGGATCCGAAGCGACTCGCCCACGGCGGTCGGCTCGACCTCGAAGCCGGAGAGGTAGCCCTGCTCGACCAGGATCCTGGTCATCTCCCTCTTCAGGCGAGAGGAGGGGATCTCGACCTCGGGATGGTCGGCGCCGAGCGCGTTGCGCACGCGGGTCAGGTAGTCGGAGATGGGGTCGTTGAGCATCCGGGTCGCCTCCTACCAGCTCGACTTCGTCATGCCGGGGACGTAGCCCTTGTGCGCCGCCTCGCGCAGGCAGATCCGGCAGAGGCCGAACTTGCGGTAGACGGCGCGCGAGCGGCCGCACTTACGACAGCGGTTGTAGTTGCGGGCCTTGAACTTCGAGCCCCTCGCCTGCTTGACACGTTGTGAGGTCTTGGCCACCTGATTACTCCTCGTCTCCATCGTCGGTTGCTTCGTCCTCGTCCTCGTCGTCCCGCTCCGGCTTCTCGTAGGCCTCGGGGTTCTCCTCCTTGAGCTGCTCGAGGGCGGACTGCTCGGCCTCGGCGCGCTCGCGCGCCTCCTCCTTGCGCTCCTCCTCCTCGGCCGCGGCGATCTCCTCGGGGCTCCTGCCGCCGGGCCGGCCCTCCTGCGCGAACGGGAACCCGAGCGCGAGCAGCAGCTCGAAGCCCTCCTCGTCGCTCTTCGCGGAGGTCGCGATCGCGATGTCGAGGCCGCGGACCTCGTTGACCGAGTCGTAGTCGATCTCGGGGAAGATGAGCTGCTCGCGGACGCCGAGCGAGTAGTTGCCGCGGCCGTCGAACGCGCGCGGGTTGAGGCCGCGGAAGTCCCTGATGCGGGGGATCGAGATCGAGACCAGGCGGTCGACGAACTCCCACATCCTCGCCTTGCGCAGGGTGACGGCGGCGCCGACGGGCATCCCCTCGCGGAGCTTGAAGGCGGCGATCGACTTGCGGGCGCGGCGCACGTTCGGCCGCTGGCCGGTGATCGTCATCAGCTCGGCGGTGGCGTCGTCGATCGGGCTCGATCCGACGCCCATGTTGACGCTGACCTTGACCAGCCGGGGCACCGACATCGGGCTCGTGTAGCCGAACTTCTTCGTCAGCGCGGGAGCCACCTCCTGCAGGTAGCGCTCGCGCAGGCGCGGCGGCGTGGCCGTCTGGCTCGGGGGTGTCTGGGTTGCAGCTTCCATGGGGTTCGGTGGGTCAGTCGATCGCCTTGTCGGTCCGCTTCGAGTAGCGCACCCGCTTGCCGTCGTCGGCGGTGCGCTTGCCGACCCGGGTCGGCTTGTCGTCGCTCGGGTCGAGGAGGGCGAGATTGGAGACGTCGATCGGTCCCTCCTTCTCGATGATGCCAGCTTGGTCGTTCATCGAGCGCGGCCGCTGATGCCGCTTGACGATGTTGACGCCCTCGACATAGACCTTGCGGCGCCCGCGGTCGACCCTGACCACGCGGCCCTTCTTGCCCTTGTCCTTGCCCGACGTGACCAGCACGTTGTCGTCGGTGCGGATGCGCATCGCCTTGGGCATGCCTCAGATCACCTCCGGCGCGAGCGAGACGATCTTCATGAAGGCGCGCTCGCGCAGCTCGCGTGCGACGGGGCCGAAGATCCGGGTCCCGCGCGGGTTGTTCTGCGGGTCGATCAGGACGGCCGCGTTCTCGTCGAAGGCGATGTAGGTGCCGTCGGCGCGCCCGATCTGCTTGCGGGTGCGGACGATGACCGCCTGGACGACCTCGCCCTTGCGCACCCCGCCGCGCGGCGTGGCGTGCTTGACCGTCGCGGTGATCACGTCGCCGACGCTCGCGTAGCGGCGGTGATGGCCGCCCTTGACCCGGATGCAGAGGATCTCTCGCGCGCCCGAGTTGTCGGCGACCTTCAGCCTGGACTCCTGCTGGATCACGGCTCTACTGCGCTCGCTCGAGGATCTCGACGAGGCGCCAGTGCTTGGTCTTCGACATCGGACGGGTCTCGATCAGCCGGACCACGTCCCCGGGAGCCGCCTCGTTGCGCTCGTCGTGGGCGTGGAACATCTTCGAGCTGCGGATGACCTTCTCGTAGGCGGGGTGGCGGCGCGCGCTCTCGACCCGGACGGTGATCGTCTTCTCGCCCTTGTTGGAGACGACGGTCCCCTGCCGCACCTTCTGGTTGCCGGGGACTCGCTCCGCCGGCGGGGTGCCCGTGCCGGGCTGATGGCGGGCGGCGCCGCGGCCCTGGCGGTAGCGGCGGCGCTCGGCGGCCTTACGACGACGACCCTCCTCGCGACGCTGGATCCGCTCCTCGCTCGACAGCGCCGGACCGGCCTCGCCGGTGTGGGCGGAGCGGGCGCGGCGGCGGCGCTCCTTCGGCGGCAGCACCTCGGCGGGCTCAGCCGCCTCGGCCGGCTCGGAAGGGGCGGCGGCGGGCACGGCATCCTCGGGCTCGGGCGCCTGATCGACGTCGACGTCGGCGGCCTCGTCGGCCGCCTCGCGCGGCGTGTCGCCGGCGGGCTCGTCGTTCTCGGGCTGCGATTCGGTGCCGGGGTCCTCAGGCGCCTCGGCGTCCGGTGCCGTCTGCTGTTCGCTGTCTGCTGTCTGCTCTTCTTCTTCAGCCATCTAGCTACCTACTTCAGTTCTTTTTCGAGGTCGATGCCGCGCTGGCGCGCGACCGTGAGCAGCCGGGCGACATCGCGCCGGCTGGTGCGCAACCGGGCGCTGTTCTCGAGCTCCCCGGTGGCGTTTCGCAGTCGCAGGTTGAACGCTTCCGCGCGCGCCTGCTTGAGCTGCTCGACGAGCTCGGGGTCGCCGAGCGCGTGGACGTCGGAGCTCTTCACGGCTGCCCCTTCATCACGAACTTCGTCTTCACCGGGAGCTTCGTGCCGGCAAGCTCCATCGCGTCGCGAGCAAGATCCTCGGGGACGCCCGAGAGCTCGAACATGACGCGCCCGGGCTTGACGACCGCGACCCAGCCCTCGGGATTCCCCTTGCCCGAGCCCATGCGGGTCTCGGCCGGCTTCTTCGTATACGGCTTGTCGGGAAAGATGTTGATCCAGACCTTGCCGCCGCGCTTGATCTTGCGCGTCATCGCGACTCGGGCGGCCTCGATCTGGCGGTTGGTGACCCATCCGCGCTCGAGCGACTTGAGCCCGTACTCGCCGAACGACACGCTCGTGCCGCCCTTGGAGTAGCCGCGCATCCGGCCGCGATGCTGCTTGCGGTGCTTGACCCGCTTCGGCATCAGCATCAGGCACGGCCCCCCTGACGATCGCCGGGGCGCGACTGCCCACCGCGCCCGCCCCCCTGGCCGGGACCCTGACCCGGACGGCGCTCGGGGCTCCCTCCGGGACGGCGGCCGCGGCCGCCGAGGTCCTCATCGCGGTCGGATCCGTAGCCCTCGGGCATGACCTCGCCCTTGTTGATCCAGCACTTGATCCCGATCCGCCCGGTCGTGGTCTTCGCCTCGACGAAGCCGTAGTCGATGTCGGCACGCAGGGTGTGCAGCGGGACGCGGCCGTCGGAGTAGCCCTCGGTCCGCGCCATCTCGGAGCCGCCGAGGCGACCGGAGACCTGGACCTTCACGCCCTCGGCGCCGGAGCGCATCGCGCTGGTCAGCGCGCGCTTCATCGCGCGGCGGAAGGCGACGCGGTTCTCGAGCTGCTCCGCGATCGACTGCGCGACCAGGGTCGCGTCGAGCTCGGGCCGCTTGATCTCGCGGATGTTGACCCGGACGGGCTTGCCGGTGATCTTGTGGAGCTCGCGCCGCAGCGCGTCGACCTCGGAGCCGGACTTGCCGATCACGATGCCGGGGCGGGCGGTGTGGATGTCGACGGTCACCTCGCCTCGCTGCTTGCGGATCTCGATGCGCGAGAGGCCGGCATGGGCGAGCTTGCGCTCGATGTGGCCGCGGATCTCGACGTCCTCGACGAGGGCGTCGGCGAAGTTGCGCTCGTCGAACCAGTTCGACTTCCAGTCGTGGATGTAGCCGACCCGAAAGCCCTCGGGGTGGATCTTCTGTCCCATGTCTGAATCCTGTCCTTTGGCTAGCCGGCGTCGGGGATCGGGGTGAGGGCGATCTTGATGTGGCAGCTGCGCTTCTCGATGCGCGTCGCGCGGCCGCGGGCGCGGGGCCGGAAGCGGCGCATCGTCGGCCCCTCGTCGACGGAGATGCGGGCGATCCGCATGTCCTCGGGATCGAGGTCGTTGTTGTTCTCGGCGTTCGCGGAGGCCGAGCGCAGCAGCTTGAGCACGGGCACCGAGGCCCCGCGCGGGGAGAAGGAGAGCAGCGCGACGGCGTCCTCGACGCCCATGCCGCGGATCTGATCGGCGACGACGCGCACCTTCCGCGGGGCGATCCGCACGTAGCGGGCGGTTGCCTCGACGGTGACCTCGGGGGCGGGGGTCCTCGTGGCGGCGGCTGCCATCAGCGCTCCTCCCGCTTGCGGCCGGAGTGAGCGCGGAACGTGCGCGTCGGCGCGAACTCACCGAGCTTGTGGCCGACCATCGACTCCGAGACGAAGACGGGCACGTGCTTGCGGCCGTCGTGGACGGCGATCGTGTGGCCGACCATCTCGGGGAAGACGGTCGAGCGGCGAGACCAGGTCTTCACCATCTGCTTCGTCCCCGAGGAGTTCATCGCCTCGATGCGGGCCAGGAGCCGCTCCTCGACGTAGGGGCCCTTCTTGGTCGAGCGTCCCATCTAGCTGCCTACCTGCCCTTCTTCTTGCCGCGCCTGCGACCGCGGACGATCATCGCGCTCGAAGCCTTGTTCTTCTTCCGGGTCCGGTAGCCGAGCGTCGGCTTGCCCCAAGGGGTCTTCGGATGGCCGCCCGGCCCCTTGTGGGCCTCGCCGCCGCCGTGCGGGTGGTCCACCGGGTTCATCGCGATGCCGCGGCTTTGCGGTCGCTTGCCCTTGTGGCGGCTGCGCCCAGCCTTGCCCACTGTCACGTTCTGGTGCTCGGCATTCGAGAGGGTCCCGATCGTCGCCCGGCACTCGCCGCGGACCATCCGCATCTCCGAGGAGGGCAGCCGCAGCGTCACCATGCCGGCGTCCTTCGCCACCACCTGGATTGCGGTCCCCGCGGCGCGGCCCATCCTGCCGCCCTGGCCGGCCTTGAGCTCCACGTTGTGCACCGTGGTCCCGGTTGGGATCGCGTTCAGCATCAGCGAGTTGCCGGCGCGGATGTCTGCACCCGGGCCGGAGGAGACGGTGTCGCCGACCTTGATCCCCTGGGGGGCGAGGATGTAGGCCTTGGCGCCGTCGGCGTAGTGCAGAAGCGCGATGTAGGTGGTCCGGTTGGGGTCGTACTCGATCGTCGCGATCTTCGCGGGCACGCCGTCCTTGGTCCGCTTGAAGTCGATCTGGCGGTACTTGCGCTTGGCGCCGCCGCCGCGATGGCGCGCGGTGATACGGCCGTAGGAGTTGCGGCCTCCGGAGCTCTTCTTGCCCTTCGTCAGCCGCTTGTTCGGCTTCGAGGTGGTGACCTCGGCGCGATCCTGGAAGGTCGCGAAGCGGCGTCCTGGGCTGGTTGGCTTTGTCTTGCGAATCGGCATGGTGGCTTTCTACTCGGTGGCCGCGCCCTCGAAGAGCTCGATGCGATCGCCCGGCGCGAGCTCGACGATCGCCTTCTTCCAAGCCCGCGTTTTGCCCCGATGGAGGCCGCGGCGCTTGGGCTTCGAGCGCACGCGCGCGGTCCGCACGGCGACGACGTCGACGTCGAAGATCTGCTCCACGGCGCTCGAGATCTGGGTCTTGTGGGCCCGCTCGTTGACCCGGAAGGTGTACTTGCCCTCGGCCATCAGGGCGTAGCTCTTCTCGGAGACGACGGGCTCGACGATGACCTGGCGCGCGTCCATCAGCCCTCCTCCCCGGCCTCGGCGGAGGCGGCGGATCCGCGGGTCACCTCGGCGGCGCGCGCGGCGAGCACGTCGAGGGCGCCCTCGGAGGCGATCAGCGAGCGGTGGCCGATGATCTCGGCAACGCCGACCCCCTCGGCGCTCGCGACCGAGACGCGGGGGATGTTCCGATAGCTCTTCGCCGCGGCGGCCTCCGCGCCGGTGATCACGACGAGCGCCGGCAGCGACCCGCCCCACTTCGCCAGCCCCTCCGCCGCCTGCTTGGTCGCCGGAGCGGAGAAGCTATCGGCGGGAAGCACGGCGATCGAGCGCCGCTCGGCGTGGACGCTGAGCGCCGCCCGCAGCGCCTTGCGGCGCGCTTTGCGGTTGACCTTGAAGGTGTAGGAGCGCGGCTTGGTCGCGAAGGCATTGCCGCCGCCGCGGCGGTGCGGGACGCCGAGGGCGCCGACGCGGGCGCGGCCGGTCCCCTTCTGCCGCCACGCCTTGGCGCCGGTCATCGCGACCTCGCCCCGCGTGAGGCTCGAGTGCGTGCCCTGCCGGCGGGCGTTCATGTCGGCGCGGGCGGCCTCGTGGACCAGCGACTCGTTGTAGGGCTCGGAGAAAAGCGCCTCGGGGAGCTCCGACTTGGCCTGCTTGCCGATCGTGTCGGCCTTGGGGCTAGCCATCGGTCCGCACCTCTACGGTCCCGTTCTTGGGACCGGGAACCGACCCGCGCAGCATCAGCAGGTTGCGCTCGGCCTCGATCCGGAAGACCTCGAGGCCACGCTGGGTGACCCGCTTGCCGCCCATCCGGCCGGGCATCTTCCTGCCCTTGAAGACGCGGGCGGGGTCGGCGCTCGCGCCGATCGAGCCGGGGGCCCGGACGTTGTGGGAGCCGTGGCTGACGGGTCCGCGGCTGAAGTTGTGGCGCTTGACGGTGCCCTGGAAGCCCTTGCCGATCGAGACCGCGGAGACCTTGACCCTCTGGCCGGGCTCGAACTCGCCCACCGTGACCTCGGCGCCGAGCTCGACCTCGCCGTCGTAGTCGCGGAACTCGACGAGATGCTTCAGCGGCGGGGCTTCGACCTTGGCGAGGTGGCCGAGGCGGGCCTTCGTCAGCTTCCGCTCGGCGACGTCGCCGTAGGCGAGCTGAATCGCGGAGTAGCCGTCGGCGTCCTCGCTGCGGACCGCGGTCACCCGGTTGGGCGTCGCCTCGATCACGGTCACGGGCACGCTCTCGCCCTCGTCGGTGAAGAGCTGAGTCATTCCGATCTTCTTGCCGAGGATGGCGGGCATGGCTAGAGACGGATCTCGACGTCGACGCCGGCGGGGAGGTTCTCGATCCGCTGCAGCTCGTCGATCGTCTTCGGCGTCGGATCGTGGATGTCGATCAGCCGCTTGTGCGTGCGGATCTCGAAGTGCTCCTGGGAGTCCTTGTCCTTGAAGGGAGAGCGGATCACGCAGTAGACGTTCTTGGAGGTCGGCAACGGGATCGGGCCCGACACCGTCGCGCCGGTCCGCTGCGCCGTCTCGACGATCTCCCCCGCCGCCCGGTCGATGGCGTCGTGGTCGTACGCCTTCAGGCGGATCCTGATTTTGCTTGCGGTGATCGCTGACATTGCTTCTCTCTAGCTTGAGGCGACAGCGGGGCGGCTGTGACGCCGCCCCGGGTCCTTCGTCACGCCGGCTCCAGGCCGGCGCTGTCTGCTGTCTGCTGTCTGCTCCTTATTCGATGATCTCGGTGACGACCCCGGAGCCGACTGTGCGGCTGCCCTCGCGGATCGCGAACCGCAGCCCCTGGTCCATTGCGATCGGCTGGATCAGCTCGATCGTCATCTCGACGTTGTCGCCGGGCATCACCATCTCCGTGCCCTCGGGCAGGTTGGCGACGCCGGTCACGTCGGTCGTCCGGAAGTAGAACTGCGGGCGGTAGCCCGAGAAGAACGGCGTATGGCGGCCACCCTCCTCCTTCTTCAGGCAGTAGACCTCGGACTTGAACTTGGTGTGCGGGGTGATCGACCCGGGCTTGCAGAGCACCTGCCCGCGCTCGATCTCCTCGCGCTTGGTGCCGCGAAGCAGGGCGCCGATGTTGTCGCCGGCCTGCCCCTGGTCGAGGATCTTGCGGAACATCTCGACGCCGGTGACGATCGTCTTGGCGACCTGCGGGTGGATCCCGACGATCTCGATCTCGTCGCCCGTGTTGACGATGCCCTGCTCGACGCGGCCGGTCGCGACGGTGCCGCGGCCGGTGATCGAGAAGATGTCCTCGACCGGCATCAGGAATGGCTTGTCGAGCTCGCGCTCCGGCTCGGGGATGTAGTCGTCGAGGGTCTGGGCCAGCTCGAGGATCGCGTTGACCGATGCCTCGTCGCCCTCCAGCGCCTTCAGCGCCGAGCCGCGGACGATCGGCGTCTCCTGGCCCGGGAAGTCGTAGGCGTCAAGCAGGTCCTTGACCTCCTCCTCGACGAGCTCGACCAACTCCTCGTCGTCGACCATGTCGACCTTGTTGAGGAAGACGACCACGTAGGGAACGTTGACCTGGCGGGCGAGCAGGATGTGCTCGCGCGTCTGCGGCATCGGTCCGTCGGCGGCCGAGACCACGAGGATCGCCCCGTCCATCTGGGCGGCGCCGGTGATCATGTTCTTGACGTAGTCGGCGTGACCGGGGCAGTCGACGTGCGCGTAATGGCGGTTGTCGGTCTCGTACTCGACGTGCGAGGTCGCGATCGTGATCCCGCGCTCCCTCTCCTCGGGCGCGTTGTCGATCTCCTCGAAGCTCTTCACCTCGCCGCCGCTCTTCTCGGCGAGGACCTTTGTGATCGCGGCGGTCAGGGTCGTCTTGCCATGGTCGATGTGGCCGATGGTGCCGACGTTGACGTGCGGCTTGTCGCGCTCGAACTTCTCCTTGGACATCGTGCTCTCTGGTGTTCCTCTCTCGGGCCTTGCGCCCGATCGTTTACGTCTTGATCGCTCTCTAGGCTCCGTATCGGGCGCAGCCGTGAACCGGCGCTGCCGGGTTCCTTCCGGCCAACCCACGCAATATAGGCAAAGTCCCGTGCGCGATGTTCTCCGCCGCGCCTGCGGTTGCTCTGCTCACGCTCCCGCTCCGACCGGCTCGCCGACCTTGTGCTCGACGATCTCCTCGGCGATGTTCGCCGGGACCTCTTCGTAGCGGGCGAACTGCATCGTGTAGGACGCCCGGCCCTGGGTCGCGGAGCGCAGGTCGCCGACGTAGCCGAACATCTCGCTCAGCGGCACGGTCGCGCTGACCACGAGGGCATTGCCGCGCGGCTCCTGGCCGGCGAGCTTGCCGCGGCGGCGGGAGAGGTCGCCGATCACGTCGCCGAGGAACTCCTCGGGGGTGACGACCTCGACCTCCATCACGGGCTCGAGCAGCACCGGCTTGGCGCGCTTGGCCGCCTCCTGGATCGCCATCGAGCCGGCGATCTTGAAGGCCATCTCCGAGGAGTCGACGTCGTGGTAGGAGCCGTCGATCAGCTCGACCTTGACGTCGACCATCGGGTAGCCGGCCTTGATCCCGGAGGCGAGCGCCTCCACCATCCCCTTCTCGATCGAGCCGATGTACTCGGTCGGGATCGCCCCGCCCTTGATCTTGCTGGTGAACTCGAAGCCCTCGCCGGGATTCGGCTCGAGGTTGATGACGACGTCGCCGTACTGACCCGAGCCGCCGGTCTGGCGGACGAACTTCCCCTGGACCTTCTTGGCCTCCTGGCGGATCGTCTCGCGGTAGGCGACCTGGGGCTTGCCGACGCTCGCGTCGACCTTGAACTCGCGCATCATCCGGTCGACGAGCACCTCGAGGTGAAGCTCGCCCATCCCGTTGATCACGGTCTGGCCGGTCTCCTCGTCGCTCTCGACGCGGAAGGTCGGGTCCTCCTCGGAGAGCCGCTGCAGCGCGGTCGCGAGCTTCTCCTGGTCGACCTTCGTCTTCGGCTCGATCGCGACGGCGATCACGGGCTCGGGGAAGATGATCTGCTCGAGCGCGATCGGCTTGTCAGGGGCGCAGAGCGTGTCGCCCGTGGAGGTCTGCTTGAGCCCGACGCCGGCGAGGATGTCGCCGGAGTAGCACCGCTCGATCTCCGCGCGGGAGTTGGCGTGCATGAGCAGCAGGCGGCCGATCCGCTCGGTCCTGCCGGTGGCGATGTTGAGGACGCGGCCCCCGGCCTCGAGCTTGCCGGAGTAGACGCGGAAGTAGGTGAGCTTGCCGACGAAGGGGTCGGTCATGACCTTGAAGGCGAGGGCGGCGAAGGGGCCGTCGTCGTCGGCGGGGCGGGTGTCGGGATCGCCCTCCTCCTGGCCCTTGACGGGCACGAGGCCGGCGACGGGGATCACCTCGACCGGCGAGGGGAGCAGGGCGATGATCGCGTCGAGCAGCGGCTGCACGCCCTTGTTCTTGAAGGCCGACCCGCAGAGGACCGGGGTCATCTTCAGGTCGAGCGTCGCACGGTGCAGCGCCTTGGAGAGACGCTCCTTCGGAATCTCGGCGTCCTCGAGGTACATCTCCATGAGCTCGTCGTCAACGTCGGCGCAGGCCTCGATCATCGTCCCGCGCGCCTCCGCGACGGCGTCCTCCATGTCGGCGGGGACGTCCTCGACGTCGAACTCGATGCCGAGGTCGTCCTTCCAGACGAGGGCCTT
>JAABUS010009225.1_pt1 | contig 10484 bp, 7 predicted proteins | sample 5560161 | NCBI WGS metagenome assembly JAABUS01 (sample SAMN10711885, study PRJNA513376) | rock metagenome | isolation source: Antarctica rocks | place: Antarctica: Victoria Land, Trio Nunatak nord | collected 2016-01-04
GACATCGCGAGCACGGTGCCGGGTGCCCACACCTGGCGGGCCGACCACTCGCCGAAGAACGCCGCGAACGTGATCCGTCCGGCCTTGGGATCGGCGTACGTGCCGGTGACCACCGCTGAGGTGACCTGGTCCAGCCATTGCTGGGCGTCAATCTTGCGATCGAAGTGCCGCGAGTTCTCCTTGCCGGACTCGTCGCGGTACCGCGCCCTCCACTTGCCGTTGGCTCGCTTGGCGATGCTTCCCGCCATGGCGATGCTCCTTCCAGGATGGCTCCATCGTCTCTCTGGGATCCGACAGCGCCGTGCGTCAGCGGCCGTTCTGGGGACGGTTGGTCTGTTCGGCGAGCCAGAGGACGAGGTCGGTTCGCCAGTAGCGGACGTGGCGGCCGACCTTGAAGCTGCGAGGTCCGCAGCCGAGGTGGCGCCAGTAGCGCAGGGTGCCCTCGGGGATCCGGAGGAAGCGGCAGGCTTCCTGGAGGGTGAGCATCTCGTCGCCCGGGTTCCTAGCTGGACTGCGGTACTCGTTGGGGTCGATCGGCGATGCGGTCATGGTGATGCTCCTCGATGGTTCGACCCGGGTGGGTCGCGGGCCGGTGTTTCCGGCCTCATCCATGAGGTGTGCATGGCATTCCAATCGATGATCAGCGATCATTGACGGGTGAACCCGTTGACAGTGATCGAGACAGCGCGCAGGGCGGCGGGCCTGTCGCAGCGCCGCTTGGCCGAGCTGGCCCGAACCCAGCAGTCGTCGGTCTCGGAGTACGAGTCACGCCGCAAGTCGCCGACGCTGGAGGTGGTCGAGCGCCTTCTGGACGCCGCTGATGCGGAGCTTGCGGTGAAACCGATGGTCTTCTTCGACTACCAGGAAGACCCCGAGATCGGCTCGTTCGCAGTCCCCGACCGCCTGTGGTCGGTCCCGGTGCCCGACTGCTTCGCCCGGGTTCAGGTTCTGAAGTACATCTTCCACACCGACGACAACAAGATTTGGGACCTGTCGGACCCGACCGAACGCATCGGGTACTACGAACTGGCCCTTGTTCACGGACTTGACGAGATGCTCCTGGATTCGGTCGATGGTGTCCTGCTGATCCAGGCGTGGCCGCACATGCATCTCCCGGACGTGGTCCGCGAGGCCTGGCGGCCGGTGATCGACGCGGCCACTGCGTCGCAGGACAAGCAGCCACGCGACCCGGGCGGGTTCAGCGCCCGGATCGCGGGCGAGATCGGCATCGCCTGGCCACCGCGGACCCGGCGCGGGCGCCGCGGTTAGCGTTACATGCCGATGGCGTCGATCCTGGCCGGCGACCTCGACGGCGACGGCGCCGGCGATGGACGAAGGGGAGCCGTGGGCGCGGGCCGGTGACGTCCGTCGGGCCCGTATCGGTCGATCGCGTCGATTGCCTGTCGTCGTGCGTGGGCTGGCCCGAGGTCGGCGCGGTCGCGGCTGAACACGTCGATCCACTGCCTCATGGCGTCCTCGAGGGACTCGGCGACCAGGTGAGCGGTGTTGGCGTGGCGGCCGCGGGTCATGGCGACGTACGCCGACGCGGCGCCGGTGTGCTCGCCGATGAGGACATGCGCGGATCCGACGGTCTCGCCCTGGGCACCGTGCACCGTGGTGGCGTAGGCGAGCTCCACGAACTGCGTCGCGTAGTCGGCCGGGATCTCTCGGTCCCGCCCGTGGGCGTGCAGGAGGAGGCTGCCGTCGTCGCCGATTCCGGTGACGGTCCAGGTCTGGCGGTTCGCGACTTGAAGGTCGGGATCGTTGCGCCGGGTCGCTACCCGATCCCCGAGCCCGATCCGCTCACCCCTCGCAGTGGCGACCGTCCGACCATGTGCGGCGCGATCAGCTGCTCGGTGATCACGGATCGCAGCGTTCAAGTCCGCGACCTGCTCACGGGTATCGGCGATGACCAGGTCACCCGCGGCGCCGGCGTCGGCGAGGGCGGCGGTTCGCTCGACCTCGGAGGCGTGGATCACGATCTGGCCTCGGCGGTGGAGGGCGTCGAACGGGCTGCCGGGGTCGTCGCCGTTGCGCATCCGCAGGCTCAACGTGGCGTAGTCGGGGTCGGTGAACCGGTGCACCTTCTCCAGGGTGACGACGGCGGTCGGGTGCGCCCACGCCACTGCATGGTCGAGGACGCCGCCTCGGCCGACGGCCGGGAGTTGGTGCCGGTCGCCGACGAGTGCGAGGCGTGCGCCGGTTTCGTCGGCGATGGTGAGGAGTGTTCGGGCTGTGTCCTGGTCGAGCATCCCGGCCTCGTCGATCAGCAGCAGGTCACCGGCCCGAAGCAGGGCGCCGGGACCGGGGGTGGGGTTTGGCTGTCGGGTCCAGTGGCCGTCGGCATCCCAGCGCCAGCCGTGCTGGTGGACCAGCCAGGCTGCAGAGTGACCGTGCGCGCCGGTCTCAGCGGCGGCGACCTCGGCAGCCTTCAACGTCGGCGTCACCACCATCAGCCGATGACCGCGTTGGGACAGCAGTTCCCGAGCCGACCGCAGGGCCGTGGTCTTCCCGGCACCTGCGGCACCTTCGACCACGACCAGTGGTCCGTCGCCTGCCAGGGCGCCGACCACTGCTGCTTGGGTCGGGTCGATCCGGACCAGGCCGCGCCCGCCGATGCGGGCCTTGCGGGCTGGTTGAGCTGCGCGTCGTGCGATCCGGGTGATGATGTCGTCCTCGACCTGCAGAACCTGTGGCGAGCTCAGGGACCGGACGTGCTCGGGCACATCGTTTCGGTGGAGCAGCTTGACGCACAGGTCCGTTGCTCGGGCGGTGATGTCTTCGGCGAGCTCGGCCCTCGCGGCTGGGTCCGCGAGGAGGCGGGTCTGGGCGAGGAGGACCTCGGTGTTCCCGCGAATGTCGGCGCTGTTCCAGGCCGACCTCCTCGCCCCGAGGATGGAGACGACCAGCTCGGCGGCAGCATCGCGGCCGATCCAACCCGGCCGCGTCCCTTCGAGAGCCACGGGTCCGGCAGCGTCGCGGTAGCCGAGCTCGCGCAGTTCGTCGTTCCAGCGGGCCACGAGTTCGCGGCCGTCCTTCGGGACGACCTTGTCGGGCCGGGCTTCGGACCACGCCCGCCGGTCCCACGCCTCGCGCAGCCGCGGGCCCGGCTCCTCGCCGGAGTGCTCGGCCCGCCAGGCGGCTTCGTAGCGTTCGACGTTGCGGCGGATCTGCGCGGTTCGAGCGCTGAATGCGCCGACGTACGGCGCGAGCTCGCGGATCTCGCTGGTCTCCGGGTCGAGCGTGAGCCCGTGTGCCGCGAGGACCGACCGGAACTGCGGGTCTGTCGCGACAGCAGCATGGCCGATCCCGTTGATCGCCTCGATGCTGTCGCGTATCCCGACGGAGTGGATGCCGCGCCACCCGCCGGCCGCCCAAACGCGGGCGTTGATCTGCAGATGAAGGTGACGGTGCGGGTCGCCGGCCCGGGAGGTGTAGTGCCGGATCACCGCGGCTTCGATGCTCTCTACCGGGACCTGCACCTGCCGCCCACGCGGCCCCACTCGGGTCGTCGCGTGTTGAGCGACCCAGCCGACGATCTCGGTGGCGGCCTTGTCCTGGGCTTCGTCTAGCGCAGCCGAGATCTCCGGATGAAGAGCCGCGGCCAGCGACCACGTCTTGGGCCCGTTGACAGTGACCTCGACGAACCGCAGAGCGTTCGCGTCCTTGCGCAGCCGACCCTTCGGGCGACCGGTGTCGATGTCGATCCCGGCGACCCACTGCTCGTAGGTCTCGCCGTCCATCGAACCGGCTTCATTGACGCGGTCCTGGGTCGCGGTGAGCCGGGCAGCGACTCCGGTGCCCTCTCCGAGGTAGTAGTCATCGGCCCGGGACCGGTCACGCTCGACATAGGCGCGCGCCGCCTTCGCTGCACCGCGGTAGAACTTCACGCCCCCATGCACCCGGACCACCCGCTTCAACGACGTCCGACGACAACCAACGGACCCCTAGAAATGCCGCGTGGGCCGCCCGATCTCGGGCGACCCATCTACGTCCTTCGTAGCATGCGTGCCGCTATGAAAGAAGGTGGTGTGGCAGGCAGATGAGGGGTGATGGGGACAGGATCTTGGGGACCGTGAAGAGCCAATGGTTTCCAATGATCAAGAAGAAGAGGTGGCCGGGGAGAGACGAGGGGTCGCCTTTCCAAGGGTCGACGGGTTCGATCGTGCCTCGGCAAGCGCCGTTGCCTCGGCCCCAGCGACCTCGCCGACTGACAAGGACTCGGGGGTGTCTGGCCGGGTTGATCCACGAAGTGCCGGAAGTCGCCACTAGGTTTGGTGTCTGTGACCGACGACTCCAACCTCCTCGACGTGCTGGTGGCACAGATCGACGACGAGAACCTCCGGAGTCGCGTTGCCCGGGAGATCGAGTTGTTGCGCGGCTCCCGGCGCTTCGGCCTCGTCTTCGACCGCCACCTGCCTGAGTCGGTGCGTCTGACGGAACATCCGGTCCGCAAGGGCGTTGCGGTGACACTGCGCGACGAGTCGCAGCCCGCCGTCGCCTGGCGCGTCATCGGGTTCACCGACACCAGCCGCAAGGTCGCGGTGCTCGACAGCGACGGCGGTGAGCGTCCGGTGAATGACTTGGTGGTGATCCGCGAGTTCGGCGAGCCCGTCTACCCCGGCCTGCGCTCGGTCGACCGGATCGCCAACGGCCCGGCCGACGCACCGTGGCACACCGTCATCAACGGCGAGAACTTCCACGTCCTCCAGGCCTTGCGGTCCACCCACCGCGAGAAGGTCGACCTCATCTACATCGACCCGCCGTACAACACCGGCAACGATGGCTGGATCTACAACGACCGGTACGTCGACACCAACGACCGCGCCAAGTCCAGCAAGTGGCTGTCCTTCCTGGAGAAGCGGCTCCTGATCGCCCGCGACCTGTTGAAGCCGACAGGCGTCATCATCGTCGCGATTGGAGAGGACGAGCACCACCGACTTCGCAGTCTGATGGACCAGACTTTCGGCGACCAGAACTTCCTCGCGAGTGTTGTCTGGATCGGCTCGGTGAAGAACGACGCCCGGTTCACAGGCGGTGGCCTTGACTACATGCTGGTCTACGCGCGGAGCCAGGAATCACTGATCGAGGCTGATGTGGTGTGGCGCGAGCCGAAGGACGGGCTCGACGATGTGCTGGCTGCGGGCGCGAAGGCGTGGGAGGAGTCCGGCCACCAAGCGGAGAAGGCGTCGCGGCTGCTGTCTGGCTGGTGGTCGAGGAACAAGGCCAAGTACGACCCCGGTCTCGGAGACAACGTGAAGGTCGACGAGGACGGCACCGTCATCAAGGTCAGTGATCTGCGGAGCCCCAACCCACGGCCGAATCTCCAATACGATGTTCTCCACCCGGTGACCGGGCTTCCGGTTCGACGGCATCCGAATGGTTGGGTGTACGCCAGGGAGAAGATGCAAGAACTGATCGACGAGGGACGGGTGCTCTTCGGCGTCGATCACACAGCGGGCGCTCGCAAGAAGACTCCGCTGGCAGAGATGTCAATGCAAAGTGTTCGGCCGCGCTTCTACAGGGATCGTCGTGCAGCATCGAGAGCACTTGAGTCGATGCTGCACGACAAGCGATTCCCCAACCCCAAGGACCACGAGGTCCTGATGCGCTGGATCAGGATCACCGCGCCCCGAGATGCATTGGTCCTGGACTTCTTCGGCGGCTCGGGCACGACGGCCGAAGCCGTGATGCGGCTCAACGCGGAGGACGGCGGCACCCGCCAGTCGATCCTGGTGACGAACAACGAGGTGGGTGCGAAGCGGGCGAAGGAGCTGCGCAAGGCGGGCCACCATCCGGGTGATCCGGAGTGGGAGGCCAGGGGTGTCTTTGAGTACGTCACCCGGCCCCGGATCACGACGGTTGTCACGGGCACGCGGCCGGACGGGTCGACCTATTCCGATGGCCTGGCCGCGAACGTCGAGTTCCTCGACCTGACTTATCTGGACCCGGGGATGGTGCGGCGCGGTCGGGAGTTCGAGGCGATCGCTCCGCTGTTGTGGCTGCGCGCAGGCGCTGGCGGTGATCGGATCGACGGTGTTCCGGAGTCGGGGTGGGCGCTCACGCCGTCGTACGGGATCCTCTTCGATGTCGACGCGCTGGCGCCGTTCGCGACGGCGGTCTCGGAGGCGGCCATCGCCGAGCATGCGCCAGAGTTGTTGTTCGTGGTGACCGACTCGGAGACGGAGTACCAGTACGCGGTTGAGCGGCTGCCGGTCGGGATCGAGACCGTCCAGCTCTACGCGGACTACCTGTCGAACTTCACGGTCAACGTCGAGGGTGGCGTCCGATGAAGTTCACGTTGGAGGACTACCAGCAGCGCGCGGTCGAGCAGGTGCTCACTGGTCTTTCCCGTGCGCGTCGGGACTACGTGGAGGACGGCGAGCGGACCGCGGTCGGGTTGACCGCGCCCACAGGGGCAGGCAAGACGGTGATCGCCACTTCGGTGCTGGAGGGGCTCTACTTCGGCACCGAGACTCGTGACCCGAATCCCGGGCTGACGGTGTTGTGGCTGACCGATGACCGGGCGCTCAACGCGCAGACCATCGGGAAGATCCTGCAATCTTCCGGTGGTCGGATCGATGCGAACCGGATCAGGTTCCTCGCCGACACCGATGCCCGCACCCTGGAACCGGGCTACATCTACTTCGTCCACATCCAGGCGCTGCAGAAGAACTCCACCCTGCACGCGGTCCGTCCCGACGGCACGAAGAATGACCGTCGTACCTTCGGGGCGTGGGACATGATCGCCAACACGGCCAAGGACCGTGGCGCGGACTTCCTGGTGGTGTGGGACGAGGCGCACCGCGGGTCGGGCAGCACCGACACCGACCGCCGGACCATCGCCGGCACCATCGTCAACGGCGGTGAGCGCAACGTCGGTGGACGACAGCCGCCCAGCCCCATGGTTTTGGGTATCTCCGCGACACCAGAGCGGTTTCTGGCCGCGATGTCGGCGTCGGGGCGGACGATGCGGACCGTTGATGTCCCACCTGCCGACGTGCGCCAGTCCGGCTTACTCAAGGACCGCATCCTCATCAAGCACATCGCCGAGGCCCAGAGCGCCGACAACACCATGCTCGCCCTCGCAGTCGCAGACCTGAAGGGCTCCGACGAGGCCTGGAAGGCTCACCAAGCCGCCACCGGCGACAGGCTGGTCGAGCCGTTGATGATCGTGCAGGTCGAACCCAAGGTCACGACTGCCCGCCTGGCGGAGATCCTGACGACGATTGAATCGGCGTGGCCCGACCTGTCCGACTACGCGGTCGCGCACGCCTTCGGCGACCCGCACGGCCCGCTCCAAGTCGGTGACCGCACCGTGCGCTACCTGCCGCCGGAGGCGATTGCTGGGGACGACCGCGCGCGGGTGGTGCTGTTCAAGTCAGCGCTCACGACCGGGTGGGACTGCCCCCGAGCCGAGGTGCTGGTGTCGTTCCAAGGCAAGGACTCCTACACCGAGATCGCCCAGCTCATCGGCCGACTCGTCCGCACGCCCCTCGCGCAGCGCGTCGACGGTGGCGACGACCGACTCAACGAAGTCGTCGCCTACCTGCCCGGCTTCCGTACCGAGCACGTCACCAACGTGGTGCAGTCGCTGACCGAGGACGAGACCGTCCAGGTCGAGGTGCTCATCGAGCCCGTCTACTGCCTCCGCAACCCGGCCGTACCTCCGGTGCTCTTCGAGCGGCTGGACACGTTGCCGTCGTACATGCGCGCCAGGACCGCCTTCTCCACGCGCACGGCCCAGCTCATGCGCCTGGCCGCGGCCCTGAACGAGCACGGCCTGGTCGCGGGGGCGAGCGCCAAGGCCCGCCAGTGGATCGTCAACCGAGTTCGCGCCGAGGACGACCTCCGGCGCGAGGAGATCGACGCCCGGGTCGCCGACAACCTCGCCCTGACTGTCGGAACCACCGTCGTCGGGATGGGCGAGAAGATCACCACCGACACCATCACTGCCGATGCGGCGACTGCCGAGCGGGACCTCGACGGCTACTACCTACGCGCCCAACGACTCCTCCCCGACGGCTCGGCCGCGTGGTACTGGAACGACCTGTGCGACCGCGGCATGGACGAGATCGACGCTGGAGTCCGGGTCGCCGCACTGGCATCACTCGGCTTCAAGGACGTCATCGAGAAGGTCGCCGTTGAGCAGATTGACGCCTGGCGACAAGCTCATGCCGGCGCGGTTGCTCGGATGCCCCGCACGGTCCGTGACGTGATCGAACCGCTCTGGTACACCGGCACCGCCGCGATGCTCCCTACCACCGTGATCGCCCGCGACACTTACCCGGCGGCGACCGAGAAGGCGAGTGGCGGCGAGTCGAAGCCCATCGACACCTACCCTGACCACCTCTATGCGATCGGTGAGGGCAAGCCCAAGGCCGGGCGATTCCCTGTCGACACCAGTAAGTCGACCTGGGAGCGGATGGTGCTCACCATCGAGCTGGAGATGTCCAACACGCTGCTCGGCTGGTACCGCAACCCCTCATCCGGCCGGTACGCGCTGGCGATCCCGTACGCCTTCGGCGACAAGAGCCTTCTCATGCACCCCGACTTCCTGTTCTTCCACCAGGACGGCGACGCGACCGTGCTCGACATCATCGACCCCCACCGCCACGACGCCAACGATGCCGCCCCGAAGTGGGCAGCGCTCGCGAAATACGCATTGGATCATCCCGACGGCTTGCGGCGGGTGCTCGCAGTCATCCGCGACGCGCAAGGTCACCTACGCGCCCTCGACCTCCGCAAAGACGGCATCGCCGCCAAGGTCTCTGCCGCGACCAACAGGGACCTGATGGAGACGCTGTTCGCGGCCGAGGGCATGAGCTACTGAATCAGCCTCAGCTCGGAAAGGAGAGCGCATGTCCTTCGAGGCGACCGTCTTCGACAACTCCGCGAAGCAGATGCTCGAGGACCTCTTCGGCATGTCCACGGGCTACGTCATGGACTTCAACAACGGCACGTTTGCCTCCTTCGTTCAGACCTGTATCGGCTTCGACCCCTACCAGCGATACGAGGGATCGAAGGCGGTCATCCTGCGGCAGATCTGGCTGAACGAGCCGTTCGCGGATGTCGCGAAACTCAACCTCGATCTGCTGAACAAGTGGCAGCTCAACAAGCTTCGTGCTGACGAAGAGCTGACGAAGTATGAACAACACGCATTGGAAGCTCTCACCGCCCTGTTCACGACGGCGGAGCGGCCGGCCCTCACTCCGGACGATCTCGCCTTCCTGAACAAGGATCTTGGAGAGGTCGATCTGGCGGCCCTCCCCAAGGAGTTGACCGCGCAGCAGGTCATCGCCGCTAGGCTCGATGAGATCGACCGAGCACTTGACGCAGGCGCACCGTTGGCAGTCATCTTCCTTGTCGGCAGCACGCTTGAGGGGCTACTCGCCGATTTGTCGCTGGCGCACGCGTCTACCTTCACGTCTGCGGCCGCTGCGCCGAGAGTCAAAGGGATCGTGAAGACGCTGAACGCTTGGACGCTCTCCGAGCTGATCACCGTCTCTCACGCCCTTGGGCTCCTCGGCGAGGATGTCGCGAAGCACGCCGACCAGGTCCGCAACTTCCGCAACTACATCCACCCGAGGCAGCAGCTCAAGGAGAACTTTGAGCCACGGATCGAGACAGCTCGGATTGCTCAACAGGTTCTCCGTGCAACTCTGACGGACCTGCAGGCGCTCGCCAACCCCGGGGGGCGGCGTTGACTATCGATATAGTGGAGGATAATCTCAGTTATATGAGAACTGCGGCGCCACTCCTCGCTCCGATCTTCCGGTCGGACGGCCAAGCGCGCCTGCTCTCCACCTTGTTGCTTTCAGGCGAGGAGCTGAGCGTGACCGATCTGGCCAAACAGGCCGGGCTGGCCTACCCGACCGCGCACCGCGAGGTCGCGCGCCTGGTGGACGCTGGCATCCTGAGCGAGCGGCAGGTGGGCCGCACGAGGCTGATCCGGGCCAACGGTGAGAGCCCGCTGGTGGAACCCTTGCGCGAGATCCTCAGGGTCGCGACCGGCCCGGTGGTGATCCTGGCCGAGGAGCTTGCCCGCATCGACGGGATCGAGTCGGCGTTCCTCTACGGCTCCTTCGCCGCGCGGATGCTCGGGGATGCCGGTCCGGCACCGCACGACATCGACGTCATGGTGCTCGGTGAGCCCGACGTGGACGCGGTCTACGAGGCGTGCGCACGGGTCGAGGCGGCGGTGCACCGGCCCGTGAACCCGACGATCCTCACAGCTGCGGAGTTCGCCGCACCCTCCGGCTTCCTGGACAACGTGCGCAGCGGCCCGGCAGTCGCCGTGATCGGGGAGCTGCCGTGGCGCTGACCCCGCTCACCCGCGTCCAGCAGGCGACCGTGCTCGCGCTGGTCGAGGCACGCCGCCTCGAGGCCGTGCCCGCGGACTCCGCGCGCGCGGCGTCGTTCCTGCGGCAGGCCGAGGACCGCCTGAGCCAGTTGCCGCTCCTCACCAGTGTTCCCGTCAGGTA
>JAABUS010009227.1_pt1 | contig 10484 bp, 9 predicted proteins | sample 5560161 | NCBI WGS metagenome assembly JAABUS01 (sample SAMN10711885, study PRJNA513376) | rock metagenome | isolation source: Antarctica rocks | place: Antarctica: Victoria Land, Trio Nunatak nord | collected 2016-01-04
AAGGGCGGCTTGAGCGTATTCGAGTGCGGAGGTCGTGGTCATGTTGCCCATGGCGTAGAAGGCCTGGCGGCCGACCATGATGGCAGCCCCGCTTCGGGCTTCGAGCGCCGCCACGCGCTTGCGGACGGCGTCCCAGAGCTCGCCCGCAGGCACGGCGGCGTTGACGAGGTCGAGCCGCAAGGCTTCCGCCGCGCCCATGCGCCGGCCCGAGTAGTAAAGGTCGAAGGCAATCTTCGGCGGCAGTCCGCGCCGCGCGACAGCCATGGCGAGCATCGGAAACAAGCCGTTCTCGATCTCGGGGTAGGCGAACTCCGCCGTGTCCGCCGCGATCGCCAGGTCGCACGCTTCGAGCAGGCTCATGCCGCCAGCAAGACAGTACCCGTTGACGGCGGCGACGATCGGGACCCGCGACCGTCCGAGCCGTTCGGTCATGACGGTGAACGACCGCGCGTAGTCGAGCTGGTCCTGCACGCTGCCGACGGGGTAGCCGTCGATCCGGCCGCCGGCGCAGAAGTATTCGCCACGGCCGGTGATAACGAGGGAGCGAACGGAGGCGTCGCGGTCGATCTCGCCGATCCCTGCGATCATCGCATCCATCGTGGCCATGTCGATGCGGTTCTGGTCGTCCGGCCGGTTGATCTCGAAGACCACCGTGGCCGCTTCCCGGCGCACCTGCAGCGTGGACATAGACGTTTCCTTCCCGTTGCTTTCTTCGAGGCTGCCGCGGCGCGCCCGCCTTGGTCAGTCAGATTGCATATTTTAGATATATTTGCAATATGTTTAATTAAGGTTTCTGCCCGGTGCCAGCCACTCCGAACCTATCCTCAAGCTCAGCAATCGCCTCTGTACTCAGAACCCTGGTAGGCACACCGCGGAGAAGCAGGAACAGCTTCGCCGTCTCCTCCAACTCCTCGATGGCGGCGACCGCGCCATCTAAGCTGACACCGGCCACGACCGGCCCATGGTTGGCGAGCAGCACGGCACAGTGGCGGCACGCATGGCCACGGACGGCATCGGCGAGGCGCGGATCGCCAGGCCGGAAATAGGGCAGCAGCGGCAGCCGGGCGATCTTCATCACGTAATAGGCTGTCAGCGGCGGGATGCAGTCCGCACAATCGAGCCCGTCCATGCAGGACACGGCGGCCGAATAGGTCGAGTGCAGGTGCACGATGGCGCGGGCGCTCGGGCGCTCGGCATACATGGCGCGGTGCAGGACCGCCTCCTTCGAGGGAGGGTCGCCAGACAGGTGCCGCCCCTGCTCGTCGAACTTGGAAAGCTGGCCAGGCACAAGGTGCCCAAGCGAGGCATCGGTGGGCGTGATGAGCCAGCCGTTGTCGAGGCGTACGCTGATGTTGCCGCTGCTGCCGGCCGTCAGCCCTCGCTCGAAGATCGACAGGGCCGTGCGGCAGATGTCCTCGCGCAGCCGGGTCTCGTCTTGGCGGACGTGGATGGGCGCGCTCACGCGAGCCTGTCCCAGGCCTTGAGGAAGAAGTTGTCGGTTCCGAAGTTGCCGGACTTCAGTGCAAGAGCCAAGGGCTGACCGCCATGATGCCCGAGCGTCGCCGTCCAGGGGACGCCGGGATCGATCTCCGGCCCGATGACCAACGCGCTGACGCCCAGCGCGTTGACCACGGCGCCCGACGTCTCGCCGCCAGCGACGATCAGCTGGCCGACACCATCATCCACGAGCTTTCTCGCAATCCGTGCCAGCGCATCCTCGACCAGGCTTCCGGCCTCTGCCGCGCCATACTCCGCCTGTGCGGCGCGCACCGCGTCGGGATCCGCCGTGGCGTAGATGAGAAAGGGGTCGTCCTGCGCGCGGGCCCAGTCGGTGGCGCGCCCCACCACGTCGTCGCCCCGGGCCAGGTCGGCGGGAAGAATCTGGAATGCGGGATGGGCGCTCCGCATAATCGCCACTTGCCGGCGCGTTGCCGCCGAGCAGCTGCCCGCGATCACCGCGCGCCGCCCGCCGGTCATGGGCAGGATATCGGCCGCGTGCGTCCCGGCCGGTGCAAGGCTGGGAAAGTTCTGCGCAAGCCCGAGCGCAAGCCCCGAGCCAGCGGTGACCAAGGGCAGGCCATCGCAAGCGGCGCCGAGTGCAATCAGGTCGGCGTTCTCGATGCTGTCAACGACGGCATAGGCGACGCCGTCGCGGCGCAACTGGCCGAAGCGCTCCCGGATCGCCGCGATTCCGGCCCTAACGGTGTCGTATCCGACAAGGCCGACCTTGCGGGCGGTCTGGCGCTGCATGACCCGAACCAGGTTGGCGTCGGTCATGGGGGTCAGCGGATGATCCCGCATCCCGCTTTCGTCGAGCGGGACGTCGCCAACGAACAGGTGGCCTTTGTAGATCGTCCGCCCATTTGCGGGAAAGGCGGGGCAGATGACGGTAAAGTCAGCCCCGAGCGCCTCCATGAGCGCATCGGCAACCAGTCCAATGTTGCCCGCCGGCGTGGAGTCGAAGGTGGAGCAATACTTGAAGTAAACCTGCTCTACGCCGAGGCGACGAAGGTAGGCCAACGCGGCCAACGAGTCGCGGACCGCCTCGGCAGCGGGACTGGTCCGCGATTTGAGCGCGATCACGACGGCCTCCGCCTGACCAGGCGGCGTGGCTTGCGGCACGCCGACCATCTGCACGGTCCTCATCCCGGCCGTCACGAGCATCCCCGCGAGGTCGGTCGCCCCAGTGAAATCGTCAGCAATACACCCGATCAGCGCGCCCATGCGCGCCCGCAGCCCGGCAGCTTCTCGTTAGTCTGTTGGAACGAGGTCTCAGATGGCATGGGAGGACCGTAGCGCCTGCATCTCCGAGCAGCCGAACCCGAGCAGGCCCGCGTAGATCTCGTCGTTGTGCGCGCCCACAGGCGGGCCCGGCCAGGCGATCTCGCCCTTTTGCCCGCCGTCGTCGAAAACCGGCACGACCCCGGGATGCAGCGTGCAGCCTATCAAGGGATCGTCGACCGGGCGGACCATCTCGCGTGCTTGGAAATGCGGGTCGGTCGCGCAGTCGGCGACCGTGAATGTCCGGCTCGCCGGGATCCCGGCCTCGTTCAGACTCCGCTCGGCATCAGCCGCCGGCAGCGTCGCCGCCCAGGATGCGATCACGGCGTCCACCTCGGCGCGGTGCTCAAGCCGGCCCACATTGGTCGTCAGGCGCGGGTCCTCGGCCATCTCCGGACGGCCCATCAGCCGGCACAGGCGGGCGAAGATCGGGTCCGAGTTGCCGGCAATGACCAGCCACTGCCCATCCCCGGCCCGGTACGTGTCCGACGGAACGGCGGTGGGCATGCCGGAGCCTTGCGGTCGGCGGACGCTGCCAAGCGTGCCATATTCGGGCAGGATGCCCTCGAGCAGGCTGAACACGCCTTCGTACAGCGCGACATCGACCTGCCGTCCGACCCCGGTCCCTATGACGTCGCGCTCGTAAACCGCCGACAGCACCCCTGCGACCGCGTAGAGCGCCGAGATGTCGTCCCCGATCGAGATCCCGGTCCGCACCGACGGCAAGTCGACTTGCTCTTCCGGGAAGCCTGTAAGATAGCGCAACCCGCCGACCGCCTCGCCGATCGCCCCGAACGAATGCCGGTCCTTATACGGGCCGGTCTGCCCATAGCCGGAAATGCGCACCAGGATGATGCGCGGATTGATCCGCTGCAGTTCGGGGAAGCCCAGGCCCCACCGCTCGAGCTGCCCCGGGCGAAAGTTCTCGACGATCACGTCGGCCCAGCGGACAAGCCCTTCGACCGCGGGGCGCCCCGCCGGTGCCTTCATGTCAAGCGTGACGCAGCGTTTGTTGCGGTTGTGAAGCGACCAGATGATCGAGTGTCCCTGGGCCTGGGCGCCCCAGGTGCGCAACGGCTCGCCCGAGGGCGGCTCGACCTTGATGACGTCCGCGCCGTGGTCGGCCAGGAGCCTTGTGCAGAAGGGGGCCGCGATGAAGTGCCCGAGTTCGAGCACCCTCAGCCCGCGGAGCGGGCCGCGGGCTTCCGGGCGGGTGGAAGCGAATGTGGCGTTGCTGGGCTGATCCAATGGCATGGTGACCTCGCGGTGGGAGCGGATGGTTTAGGCGGGAGCGAAGAAAGCGGTGACGGTGTTCAGGTCGGCTGCCTCGTCCAGTTGCATGATTTCGTGCAGCGCACGATCGGCCTGCGCGACGCCGAGTACCGGGAGTGCAGCCTGAAGAAAGCGAGCGACCACCTCGGTTTCCGTCATCGACGTGAAGTCGGGCAGGCTCGACGCGACGGTGCGGCCGTCGCGCAGGCGCACGAGTAGTCGCACGGGCTGACGGTTCGCCTCGGCCGACGCATCGACGACGAGACGGCAGCTTGCGGCAATCCGGTTTACGAGCGGATCGACGGGCAGGTGCCACAGCCGCTCGCGCACCGCCCCGGCCGCAATGATGGCGGCGACGCTGAACTGGATGCTCTGCTGCACGCTCGGAGCGTCGACGAACGGACCGGAATTATCGCAACCGGGGAAGCTGACCGCCCGGGGAGAGGTGAAAATGTCGATCGAGTCGATCTCCGCCGGGTCGAGCGTATGCTCTTGCAGCAACGCCAGCGCTGCCTGTGCCGGAGACTGCGCGAAGATGCAGGCCGGCGCCGGCTTGTGCACGGTGTCCAGGATGCAGAAATGGCGGCCGAGATCCTCGGTGATCTGCTCTGCCCGTCCCAGCGCCGAAAATCCGGCCAGCAAGCCGGAACGGCCCTCGAGCAAGCTCGGCGCCGCCTCCGCGCCCGCCACGGCGAGATGGACGGAGGTGATGGCATTCCGGGCCGCAAAGCCGGCGTGGTAGATGTGCTCGTTGGTGCCGGCGTGGATCCATTCGTTGAACCCGGCCGCGCTGTGACAAGCGAGCGCCACCGCCCGGACGGTTTCCGCCTGGCCCAGCTTGGTCGCCGCTGCCACGCCGAGCGCCGCCGAACCCGGCCCAAGCAGACCGGTTGGGCGGAAAATCGACGCCAGTTCAGGTGTGATCACCGCCAGGCCGAGGCGGATCATAAACTCGTATCCAGCGATGATGCCGGTAAGTGCGGCGCGCCCGCTGATGCCGGATGCTTCGCCGCACGCGAGCACGGCGGGGATGACGACCATGCCCGGATGACTGGCGGACGCCGAATGCGTGTCGGTCCGGATGGTCGCCGCAGCGGAAACGGCGTTGACGAACGCCGCGCGCTCGGCGTCCGTCCGCTCCCGCCGGCCGATGACCCGGCTCGTCCCGCCCCGGCACTGGCCGAGCAGGGCCAGCGCTGCCCCGCTGCCGTCCGTGGACCCGACCGTGAGGCAGGCCGAGACCGTATCGACGACGCAGAGCTTGGCTTTGCTGACCACCTCTGGCGGCAAGCGCCGGAGCTCGAGCCCAGCCACGAACTCGGTGAACGTCTCGATCAAGGTCATGGCTGTGCCCGTTCGGTCATCACGCCAGGGCGCCGACCGTGGATTCCAGCATGCCCCAGGCCTCCGCGCCGAACTTGGTGCGGGTCTCGGCGTAGAAGCCGGCCTTCTTCAGAACCGCGCGGAACGCCTCGCGGTCCGGCTCCACGAACGTCATGCCGGCCTTCTCGAGTTCCTGCCGGACGGTCGTTGTCTTGCGCGTCACCTCTGCCCGCTCGTCGACGGCCGCCTTGTTCATGTTCGTTTCTAGGATCGCCCGCAGGTCGTCCGGCAAACTCTTCAAGGCGCGCGCGTTGGCAAGCGTGTAGAAGCCGTCCCAGATGTGCCCGGTCATGCTGCAGAACTTCTGCACCTCGAACAGCTTGCCGGCCTGGATGTTGATCAGGTCGTTCTCCTGGCCATCGACGATCTTGCTTTGCAGCGCGGTGTAGAGCTCGTCGAAGTTGATCGCCGTCGGCGACGCGCCGAGCGCCTTAAAGCAGGCGAGGAACAGCGGCGCCACCGGCACCCGCAGCTTCAGGCCGCGCAGGTCTTCGGGGCCATGGACCGGTTTTGCGGTCGAGGTAACTTGCCGGAAGCCGAGGTCCCAATGCTTGTCGAAGGCATACAGCCCGGCCGCCGCGATCTTTTTCCGGAGATAGTTGCCGAGCGGGCCGTCCATCGCTTGCCAGACCTGGTCGTAGGTCTGGAAGGCATAGGCCGTGTTGTAGATCGTCGAGACCGGGACCAGCGTGGACAGCACGGACCCGGACAGGGTGATCAGCTCGAGGCTGCCGTCCCGCAACTGCGCCAGCGAAGATGTCGAGCTGCCGAGCATGAAGCTGGGGAACACCTCGATCTCGAGCCGGCCACCTGACTGTTCGGCGATCGCCTTTGCGGCCCGGTTCGCATAGGTATTTAACGGATGATCAGCCGGGATGGTCGTCGCCAGCTTGAAGGAGAACTCGGCGGCCCGCGCCGGCCGGGTTAGGATCGCCGGGGCGGCAAGGGCCGCAGCGCCGGCCAGGCTGAAGCGAAGCCACGTGCGGCGAGAGGTATGTAGGGGTGATGTCATGATGCTTCCTCTGCGTTCGACGGCTACGGCCGCTCTCGTCGGTGATAGTTGCGGTCTCGGTCAGGCTGCGCTGCTTGACTTCCCTTTGTTGGGCGTCCCGGCTGCGTGGTCCGCCATTGGGGTCGGGATCGGCTGGACCAGGTGGCCAAGCCGCGCCTGGAATAGCGCCACGTGGTCTACAGCGGCACGCGCGGCCGCTTCGGGGTCTCCCGCGCAGATTGTTCGGGTCAGCTCGTCGTGGCAGCTGATGAAGGCTTCGTCCCGGCCGGCGCTGCGGACCGACAGCCACCAGACGCGCTGGCTGAACAGCGCCAGACGCTCGGTGTATTCGGACAGGAACGAGTTCCGGCCCATCGCAGCGATCAGCCCGTGAATGGCCGCGTCTCCTGACAAGATACCGTCGCTGCTGTTGGCGCGGGCATCGGCCCGGAAAGCCTCGCATGCGGCACCGAGAGCGCTCCGCTCCTTCGGGCTGCCACGTTCGGCCGCCAGCCGGGCCGCCGGAACTTCCAGTATGAAACGGGTCTCGACGATCTCGGCAAGCTCGTGGGCCAGGATCGGCGCGACTAAGGCCGTTTGCCGAAGCTGGGCGACGATCAGCTTCTCCGTTGCCAGGCGCTGGATCGCTTCGCGGATCGGGGTGCGCCCGCAGCCCAGGCTTTCCATAAGCTCGGCCTCGTTGAGCAGCTCCCCGGGCGGGAGTTCAAGCGTCAGGATGAGACGCTTCAGCCCCCGGTAGGCCTGCTGACTTTTGCCGTGAAACGGTATCGCATTCGACATCCGACGACCTCCGAAAGCAAATATTGCGGATATATCTGCGATATGCAAGTGTGTTTTCCAACGGCGTCCCAGAACGCCCGAACCAAGGCACGTGGAGACCGCCCGATAACGGCGGTCACCAGGCAGACCAGGGCCGAACGGGCCCGGAATAAGGGGAGATGCAATGTACCGGATCTGGACCACTCGCGTCGCGGCCGCAGCCACGACCGCCGTCTCTGCGTACGGTCGTTGTTCCTGCTTATGAACGTGATCGTGGCCGGCGAGACGCTCTCGCGAAGCCCTGTCGCCGCCTATTCCCGTCGCCACCATTCCTCCGTGGCGCGTGGCGACATGTCCACCGATTGCCGGAGACCACCCCGATGAAGCGCAGCTACGATATCCAGGTCGCCCATCGCGCCGGCAACATCGTTGGCGAGTGCCCGCTTTGGCATGTCGGCGAGCAAGCGTTGTATTGGGTCGACGCGCGGAGGCCTGCGCTGCAGCGCTTGAACCCCGACGGGTCGGTGGACATTTGGCCGATGCCGCACAAGATCGGCTCGTTCGTGTTCCGGGAGAAGGGCGGGCTGATCGCCGCCATGCAGATCGGATTTTGCGAGCTGGACCTCGAACCTTTGGCGGTTCGTCCGATCGTGGACCCGGAGCCGGACAAGCCGGACAACCGCATGAACGATGGCAAGTGCGACCGCCGTGGGCGGTTCTGGTGCGGCACCCGCGATCCCACCGACCACAATCCCGGCGGCTCGCTTTACCGGCTCGATCCGGACTTCCGCTGCACCACCATGGATTCAGGGTTCATCGTCTCGAACGGCCTGGCGTTCAGCCCGGATGACCGATCGCTGGTCTTCGGGTGCACACGGGGGGATGTGGTCTATCGCTACGATTTCGATCTCGACACCGGAGCCATCGGCGGCCGGCGAGACTACCTGCGCACCGACGGCCTTCCATGGCAAGTGGACGGTGCGACGTTCGACGCGGAAGGCTACTACTGGTGCGCCCTGCTCGGGGGCGGAGCCGTCGGTCGCTTCGACCCCGACGGCAGGCTCGACCGCCTCGTCGAGATGCCGGTCCGGGACCCGACGATGTGCAGCTTCGGCGGCGAGGATCTCGCCACACTCTATGTCACCTCGGCCAGCGTGTTCCTGTCGCCAGACGAGAGGACCGCGCAGCCGCTGGCGGGATCTCTGTTCGCGGTGCACGGGCTAGGGGTATGCGGCGTCCCCGAACCTTTCTTCGCTGGCTGATCGTTTAGAGATTGGCCAGCATGACAAGGAGGTCTGCAATTATGGAAGCAATGAGCACCAACTCGGCGCTTGATCTTGGCGCCCAAGAGGATTCCCCGGAGCAGGAGGCCATCTTTCGAGCGGCAGTGGCCGAGCACGGCTTCGTTCCTAATATCCTCAAGGCTTACGCCTTCGATCTCTCAAAGCTGCAAGGATTCCTCGCACATTACCGGAGCAACGTCGCCGACGAGACCAGCCTGTCGCCGCTGCATCGGGAAATGATCGCCGTCGTCGTCTCCGGCATCAATCGTTGCCTTTACTGCGTAACGGCGCATGGCCGGACGCTGCGCTCGCTTTCAAATGACCCGGAGTTGACTGCCGCGTTGGCCCTCAATCACCGGTCTGCGAAGCTCGACCCGTCCGTGCGCGCGATGCTCGACTTCGCTGCCAAGCTGACCGAGACGCCATGGCTGGTCGGTGACGAGGACCGCGCAGAACTGAGGCGGCACGGGATTACGGACCGGTCCATATGGCACATCGCCTCCGTCGCGGCCCATTACAATATGTCGAACAGGGTCGCTCTGGCTGCAGGTGTAAGCCTGAACGAGGAGTATTGGTCAACGTGACGTCCCCGGAACCAGGTCCGAGCGCTGACAACGCCGCATCACCCGCCGCGCGAACAGGCGCGGACGAGCTGTTGCGCGGCGCAATCGACGTCCACCACCACGGCTATCCCGAGATCAGCTTCACTCTGAGGACGCGCCACGAGGATGCCGACGAGTTGCGCATGGCCTGCGATGCCGGCATGTCGGCGATCGTATTGAAGTCGCATATGTGGCCGACCGTCGGCCGCGCCTATCATCTGCAGCGTCTGGTGCCCAGCATCGCGGCGATTCCGAGCATCACGCTCAACCCGGCTGTCGGTGGTTTCTCGCCGATGGCGGTAGAAAGTGCGGCCCGGCAAGGTGCGGCATTCGTGTTCAAGCCGACCTGGGGCGCCGCGCACGACGTCGAGCGGGGCGGCGTGAGCAAAGACATGCGCCATATTCTCGACCGCATCGATATCCCCCAGGGCGGCCTGCGGTTAACCGGGGAAGGCGGCCGCCTGCGGACGGACGTGTCCGAATGCCTGGCCGTCGCAGCCGAGTACGGCATGGCGGTGGCCAGCGGGCACGCGTCGCCGCGCGAAAGCATGGCGCTGGCCGCCGGGGCGAAGGATCATGGCATCGAGACGGTGCTGTTCCAACACCCTGACAGCAACTCGGTCAACGCGTCCCGCGACGATATCAAGGAGATGGCAGCCCTGGGTGCCACGATCGAAATCTGCTCGGTCGGCCTGCTTCCGGCATTCCAGCGCATTTCGATCGGTCAGCTGATCGACATCATCGGCGAAGTCACCGCAGCGCAATGCGTGCTCACCTCGGATTTCTTCTTCGACTGGGCGCCCCCCGCGCCCGAGACGCTGCGCATGATGATCGGGACGTTCCTGGCGCGCGGCGTCGCGCCGGGCGATATTCGGGCGATGGTGCACGATGTGCCCAGGCGGCTGCTGTCCCGGTTGCCCACGGACCGCCTCGCAGAATGGAAGCTGGCAGCAGGGTAGGACACACATGACGCAAACCGGCGAACAGGCTGAATGGCGTGCCGTGGATGCGGCGATCGAGACCAGGCGCAGCATCCGTGGTTTCCTGCCCACCCCCATCGGGCGCCAGGATGTCGAGCGTCTGCTCGCTCTCGCCAGCCGTGCCCCGAGCGGCAGCAATATCCAGCCCTGGAAGGTGCACGTCGTGACCGGGGCGGCGCTGCAGCGGCTGACCGAAGCCTTTATGGGCGCCCATTTCGCGGGCGAGCCCGAAGCGCGTGAGTACGAATACTATCCCGTGAACTGGCGGTCGCCCTACATCGAGCGGCGTCGGAGAGTCGGCTGGCAGTTGTTCAGTCTCGCCGGGGTCGCGCGCGGTGACCGCGACGCCGGCATGAAGCAGAGGGGTCGCAACTACACCTTCTTCGGCGCGCCGGTCGGACTGGTCTTCACG
>JAABUS010009229.1_pt1 | contig 10482 bp, 8 predicted proteins | sample 5560161 | NCBI WGS metagenome assembly JAABUS01 (sample SAMN10711885, study PRJNA513376) | rock metagenome | isolation source: Antarctica rocks | place: Antarctica: Victoria Land, Trio Nunatak nord | collected 2016-01-04
GGCGCATCGCCGAACCAGCCCGGCTCCTCACCGCCCAAGAACTGGAGAGCCGCGTTTGCGCCGCCTTCGCGTGTTCGCTCGACGAGCATTTGGTCATGCTCCAGGAGGTCGCCTGATTCAGCACTAGCGGCACATTGTCGTCACCCTGGATCGGCGGTTTGCGCTACCGGCTACTGCGAACCGGGTGGGGATCACGTCTGCCAGTGGACCAGCGATCCACCGTCGACGGCGCTTCTGACGGCGTGCGAAGTGAGACATCGGTTCGTGTGACCGGCTCGACGTCGTCAAATTCACCGCGAACGGACCGAGGTCACATCCCCCTGCTGAGGAGTTCGTCGCGACTGAGTGCCATCACGTACTCCGGCTCCGCCTCGCCCGGTATCTCCACCGTTTTGACGTACGCGAACCCCGCTTTCTCGTAGGCCCGGATCGCCGCCCGGTTGCTGACCGCGGGACCGATCACCGCGCAGGTCACCTCTGGCCGGATGTAGACGACCTCCTTTAGAAATTGCCGCAGCATCGGCCCACCCAGCCCGCGATGGACGAAACCTGGATCGCCGATGAAAAGGTCAATCGCGACCGCTCCCGGCTCCGGCCAAACGAGCCGGCCATAGTCGACATGATCGCTGAGGAGGTACTCCTGAATGAACCCCATCGGACGGTCGCCGTAGATGACCACGTACCCCCGCGTCGGTTCCGTCCCCGCGATGAGCGGGTCATATTTCCGTTCCACCTCGTCCAACGACGGGCCTGGGTTGTCCCACCATTCGAGGACGTGGGGCTCGTTCAACCACCGCCGCATCACCGGCAGGTCCGCGACCGCCAGCGGTCGAAACATCAGCCCGCTCGGATCGAGCCGGTTCGCCATACCCCATTCTCCAGCCACGACACCCTGCACTGCCGGAGCGGCCTGTTCCAGGGAGCCTCCGGGAGCATCGCCGCACCCGCCGGTCCGGCTCGTTGGGTGCAGCGGGAAAAGCTCCGCACCCCGGTGCCCAGCCCCCAGGTCGCGGTGATCGCGTCGGTTGCCTACCGATCCTGCCGCTCCCCATTCAGCGCCAGCAACCGCTCCAGAATCGTCTCCTCCGACGTCTCCCCCGGCTCCGCCTCCTCCCACCCGTACGCCGCCCACACTGCCCGGTCCAGTGCCGTGTGCGCCTGCGCCAGCCAGGCCGGACGCGCGTTGTACAGATTGGTCAGCGTCCGCTTCTTCAGCTCCGCCTCCGAAGCCCCCGCCGGGTCGAGCCAGGCCCGCCGCCGCTCGTCCAGCGTCCGCGCCGCCTCCGCGATCGCGTGCAGCCGCGGATCGCGCCACGGCTCCCGCCCCGGCGGCTACGGCAGCGGGAAGGTCTCGAAGCAGGTTGTTGAGGTGTAGACCGGGTCGTTCCCCACCCCGTGAAATGATCCCTGGCGCAGCGACCAGACCTCGTGCGCCCGCGAGTGCAGCACGCCGAAGAAGTAGTCGTCCTGGCGCGCAAAGACGATTAACTTCTGATCAGGAGTATTGGTTCGGTCGAGCCAGACAAAGAACCGATGCTTCGCCACAATGGGAGTGACGAGGAATCGGTCCAAGGCTTCTAGCTCCCGCCTCATTGACGGACGCGACTCAGCGTGCAGCCACCAGCGGTCGCGATACGATGGCCGGTTGTTCGCCGCACGTATCGGGCGCACGTGCTCCCTGACGTACTCGAACGGCCCCTCGTAGAGCGCGGCGTCAGCTTCGCTCATTGTCGCGCCGAAGTCGATGATCCACTCGTCCTGCCACCGCGATGTCACGGCCCTGGCGTTGTACCAGCGCCGTATCACGTCTCTGTTCGGCCTCCCGTTTGGATTGATCGGAGCGGCAAGAAAGACGCGCGCGAGGACTCCTGGAATGTCGAACGGTCCTTTCTTGGACGTTCCCATGAAGCTTAGCCTGGCATTCTCCGCAAGCCGTTGCGCTGCGGTGACGTCAGTGGAGGAACTTAGATCGGCGTTGATGGTTGAAACAGGAATGCCGTTGACCGTCTTGGACAGTTCCTCACCGCCGTCGATGCCCACGATCGAGATGCGCACCGCCGCCCCGTCGAGTACCCATGGCTCATCGGGCCAGGCCATGAAGATGTCACCGGAACGCTTGACTCGTTCAAGCACCCGTCGACTGGCGCCCTGTCGGATTGAGTTAGTGGCGAGCAATCCCGCACGCTTGGTTCTCCCCTGCTCGATTTCCTGCCGTGCCTTCTCAAAGAAGTACCCGACGAGATCGGCTCCCGCGGGAACCCGTCCCTCGAAAACCCGCCATAGGTCGACCGCGTACGCTTGTCCAAGCTCCCGCCGGATCTTGTACCCGCCCAAAAACGGCGGATTTCCAATAATGAAATCCGCCGCCGGCCACACCGCCTCCTTCGGCTGCGCCGGATCACTCCGGTCCAGCAGCGCATCCTGCAACCGGATCGTCTCCAACGGCTCCAGCACCGGGTCCCGGTTCACCTGAAACCCATGCTCCCGCATCCACTGGAGATAGCCGATCCAGACGACGACCTGGGCCAGCTCGCGGGCGTAGGCGTTGACCTCCAGCCCGTGGAGTTGCGCCGGGTTGACGCGCGGCAGCATCGCCGGCAGCCCGTGGCCCGTCGCGTACGCGACCACGTCCTTCTCCAGATCCTTGAGGGCCGCCAGGGCGACGTACAGGAAGTTCCCACTGCCGCAGGCCGGATCGAGCACCCGCACGGCGGCCAGCTCCTCCTGGAACCGGAAGAGCGTGGCGGCGAAGGCCGACCGCTTGCGCGTCCGGTCGCCGGAGTCAGTCGCCGCTTGCCACGCCTCCCGCCGGCGGTCCGCCTCGACCCGGACCTCTCCCCAACGCCGGCGGAGGGGCGCGACGACCACCGGCTCGACCACCCGCTCGATGTCCGCCCGCCCCGTGTAGTGCGCTCCCAGTTGCGCCCGCTTGCTCGGGTCGAGGGAGCGTTCGAAGAGGGTGCCGAAGATGGCCGGCTCGATGCTTCCCCAGTCGAGCGTCGCCGCCTCGGCCAGCGCTTTCAACTCCGCGGCGGTCAGCGGCTCGACGCCGATCTCGGCGAACAGCCCGCCGTTGAAGCGGTCGATCCTTTTGAAGGCGACGCTACCGCCATCGCGCATCGCCCGCAACAGCGCCTCGACCTGGCCGGGGAACTCCGCCGGCTCGCTGGCCCCGTAGGCGAGGAGGTCGCTGAAGACCCCCTTCGGCAACAACCCGACGTCCTCGGCGAAGAGACAGAACAGCAGTTGCACCAGAAAGTGCGCCGCCTGGTCCGGCGCGACCCCCCGCGCCCGCAGACCGTCCGCCAGCGCCGCGAACCGTGCCGCCGCGTCCTCGGTCACCTTCGCGGTCGTCTGCGCTGGTCGCAGCGACGCGGGATCAGTGAAGACGGCTCGCAGCACACGCAGGTTCTCAGGGTCCCCCAGCTCCTCCAGTCCGAACCGGTAGGTCAGAGTCGGGGTGCCGGTAAAGTGCGTCCGGATTACGAACCGGTCGTGATCGCAGACCACCAAGAGCGGCGGGTTCTCCAGGTCGTCGAGGTAGAGTTGGAGTTGCCGGTACGCGGCTTCCAGGTCGGCGTGGAGCCCTTTGTACTCCCAGGCGAAGGAGTTGCGCCGCCAGACGTCGGCCCAGCCCTTGCCGCCGCTGAGCTTGGCCGCGCCCTTCTCGAAGGCGTAGGTCGTGCCGGTCGCGTCGGCTTCGGCCGGGGTCGGCACGTCGAAGAGGTGGCACAGGTCGATGAAGTGCTCCTGTGAGGCGGACCGCTCCTTCAGCCTCGCCCCCCGCCACTTCGCCTGGAACTGTTGGACATTCATGACCCCCGATTGTACGTGAGCCCCGCCCGACCCGTACCCCTCTCCCGTCATGCTCACGATTCGCCCCACCATGCCTCGTGATTCCGCCGCGATCTTGATCCAACGTAGCCGGTACCACCTCTGTTCATCATTCCCCGCCGAACGTCCCCCCAAATCCGCCCCTGAAACCCCTTGACAACCCATATCAGAACATATATTCTATCTCCTAAGCGGTCTGCCTCCGGTGGGAGGGCGGGGACCTGGGCAGCAGCCGATCCCACCCGTCCCCGCCAGGACGTCATCCGCGGCCCCAGAGCTCACCTGGGTTACCTCCGAGCCCCTCCCCGTCGTCGCGTAGCAGCCCCATCCCTGCCGTGACCACGCATCGCGCTACCTCTCCCCGGACCCCGTCTCGTGCTCCTTCCGTCTTCCCCTCTTCCCCTCTTTCCCTCTCGTCCGGTGACCTGGTTCGAGCCCCGTGGGACCGTCGCATCGTGCGCCGGTCTGACCGGGAGGGCTGTTTCTCCGTCGAGTGAAAACCCGCTGATTTCCAGCTAGGAAGTGCGCCCGCCTCTCCTGACTCCTCCGACCCCCGACCTCCGACCTCGTCCTACTCGTCCCCCCTCGTCCTACTTTCCCCCCCGGGAGCGCAGCGACCCCCCTCCGCCCCCTCCGCCCCCTCCGCCCCCCCCTCGCCTATACTTCCCTCCCGCTCCTCGGCGGGGCAGCGTAGGATAAGGGCGGGCAAGACGATGGACTTCGATCTCACCGACGACCAGATTCAGGTGCGCGAGATGGTGCGCGAGTTCGCCCACCGCGAAGTCGCGCCCTTTATTCAGCAGTGGGACGCCAAGGGCGAGTTTCACGGCGAAGTGCTGACCAAGATGGGTGAGCTCGGCATCCTCGGTCTCCCCATCCCTGAGGAGTACGGCGGCTCCGGCTTCGATTACGTCAGCTTCGCCCTCGCCTGCGAAGAGCTCGAGTACGTCGACACCTTTCTCCGCGTCGTCATGAGCGTCCACGTTGGCCTCAACAGCCTCGCCCTCCTCCAGTGGGGGACCGAGGAGCAGAAGCAACGCTGGCTGACGCCCCAAGCCCTCGGTCAGAAGCTCGCCACGTTCGGGCTCACCGAGCCGAACGCTGGCTCCGATGCCGGCGCCATCGAGTCGACCGCCGTCCGCGATGGCGACTCCTACATCTTGAACGGGTCCAAGATGTGGATCTCCCTCGCCGACGCCGCCGACCACTTTCTCGTCTTCGCCAGCCAGGACCGCAGCCTGAAGCACAACGGCTTGACCGCCTTCGTCCTCGAGCGCGGCATGGAGGGCTTCACCACCGGCACGATCAAAGGCAAGCTCGGCGTCCGCGCCGGCAATACCGGCGAACTGGCTTTCAACAACGTCCGCGTCCCGCTCGAGAACCGGATCGGCGAGGAAGGCGAAGGCTTCAAGATCGCGATGAGCTGCATCGATCAGGGCCGCTTCACCGTTGGCGCCGGTGCGGTCGGTCTCACCCGCGCCTGCCTCGACGCCAGCGTCAAGTACGCCAACGAGCGCCACGCCTTTGGCCAGCCGATCGGCAAGCTCCAACTCGTCCAGCAGATGATCGCCAAGATGGTCGCCGGCTACGAAGCCTCCCGGCTCCTTACCTTTCAGGCCGCCGGCCTCAAGAATCACGGCATTCGCAACACCCGCGAAACCTCTCTCATGAAGTGGTACGCCTGCGACGTCGCGCTGCAATCGGCCGACGACGCCATCCAGGTCCATGGCTCCTACGGCTACTCCAACGAGTATCCCGTCGAGCGCTTCTGGCGCAACGCCCGCGGCGCCGTCATCTACGAGGGCACCCGCGAGGTCCACACCCTCCTCCAAGCCGATTACGCCCTCGGTTACCGGCAGGACAAGCCGCTTCGCTGTCCCCAGCTTCCCGCCGTCGGCTTCGCCCGCGAGCCAGCTCTGGCGGCCACATAATTGCCCAGCGGAGCCCGCGTGCTTCGTCGTGTGGGGTCAGAATCGGCTCTGCCGCCTGATGGGCCGCACATCGGCAACGGGGTCACTGTCACGATAGGCCAGCACGGGACTCAGCTTGCGGCCGGTCGGGCGGAGACCCATCGCTCTGGTAGAAGGAACCAGCCATGAACCGCAGCGTCATCCTCGGCGGCGTCCGCACCCCATTCGGGAAGCTGGGTGGCGCCCTTGCCAGCCAGACCGCCGTCGAGCTTGGGGGTATCGTCATCAAGGATGCCATAGCCCGCGCCGGGATCGGGCCGGAAGACGTTCAACACGTCATCATGGGTCAGGTCCTCCAGGGCGGCGCCGGTCAGATCCCCTCCCGCCAGGCCGCCTTCCTCGCTGGTCTCGATAAAACCGTCACCTCCGAGACGGTCAACCGCGTCTGCGGCTCGGGGATGCGCGCCGTCACCCTCGCCGACCTCCTGATTCGCTCCGGCGAGAACGAGGTCGTCGTCGCCGGCGGCATGGAGAGCATGACCAACGCGCCCTACCTCCTGCGAAAGGCTCGCGGCGGCTACCGGATGGGCGACGGCGTCCTCGAAGACATGATGGTCGGCGATGGTCTGACCTGCGCCATCGCCGGTTGCCACATGGGGGTCCACGGCGGCAACGTCGCCGCCGAGGAAGGCGTCTCCCGCGAGGAGCAGGACGCCTGGGCGCTCCGCTCCCACCAGCGGACGATCGCCGCCCAAGACGCCGGCTTCTATAGTGACGAGATCGTTCCCGTCACGATCGCCGACCGCAAGGGCACGACCGTCGTCGACCGCGACGAAGCGCCCCGCCGCGACACCAGCGCCGAAGCCCTCGCTAAGTTGAAACCCGCCTTCGACCCGAACGGCACCGTCACGGCCGGGAATGCCCCGGGCGTCAACGATGGCGCCGCCGCCGTCGTCGTCGCCAGCGAAGCCTGGGCGCAGGGGCGTGGTCTTCGTCCCGCCGCGACCGTCCTCGCCCACGCGTCGGCCGCCTGGGACGTCCCCTATCTCGCCTATACCCCAGCGATGGCCGCGCGGATCGCCCTCGAAAAAGCCGATATCAGTGCGGGTGACCTCGACCTGATCGAGATCAACGAGGCGTTCGCCAACGTCCCCCTGATCTCCGCCCGCCGCCTCGGTCTCGATCTCGAGCGGGTCAATGTCAATGGGGGCGCCGTCGCCATCGGTCACCCGATCGGCGCCAGCGGCGCTCGCCTCGTCATCACCCTGATCAACGCGTTGCGCCGCCGCGGCGGTGGCCTCGGACTGGCCGCCATCTGCTCCGGTGGCGGCCAGGGCGACGCCATCATCCTCCGTGTCGACGGCGTGAACGCGTAGGTCGGGGGCCGCCGGTGACTATCGCGCGGGCCACGCCCGCCGCCGCGCTCGACCTCCCGCCGCGGAGGGCGACCGTCGCCGACGCCCCGCTCCTGGCGGAGATGAACCGTCAGCTGATCGAAGATGAGGGTCATCGCAACGCGATGTCACTATTGCAGCTTGCCGAGCGGATGACGGGCTGGTTGGAGGGTGAGTACGTCGCCATCCTCTTTGAGCGCGACGGGTTGCCGCTCGCCTACGTCCTCTACCGCGACGAGGGGGATGCCATCTACGTTAGGCACGTATTCGTGCGTCGCGAGCACCGCCGGAGCGGCATCGGTCGCGCGGCGATGCAGATGGTCCTCGATGGATTGCGGTCGCCTTGCCGCGTCCGGCTTGAGGTGCTTGCCACCAACAGGCGAGGGCTGGCCTTTTGGCAGGCGATGGGCTTCCGCGAGTACGCGATCACGCTGGAACGGGAGGGCGGGGAGCGGCTTTCAGAGGCGGTCCCCGCTCCGCCATGCCTGTCGGAGGCCCCCAGCGCATGACCACGCCGCTAGTCCTTGCCCTCGACGGGGTCGCGCCCCGCATCGCGCCGGACGTCTTTCTGGCGCCTGGGTCGGTTGTCGCCGGTGACGTCGAGATCGGGATTGGTGCGAGCGTCTGGTTCAACGCCACCATCCGCGGCGACGTCGCCCCGATCCGGATCGGCGCCCGCAGCAACGTTCAGGACAACGCCGTCCTGCACGTTGACGCCGGCACCCCCTGTCTCGTCGGGGATGACGTCACGATCGGCCACGGCGCGATCGTTCATGGCACGACGGTCGGCAACGGCGTGACAATTGGGATGGGCGCGATTGTCCTTTCCCGGTCCCACATCGGAGACGGCGCGATCGTCGCCGCTGGCGCCGTCGTCGCCGAGGAGGCGGAGGTTCGCCCCGGCGCCTTGGTGATGGGGGTGCCGGCGCGGGAGAAGCGCCTCTTGACCACTGCCGAACAGGCGGCCTCGGCCGAGAACGCGGCCCGTTACGTGCGGAACGCGGCGCGCTTTCGCGCTTCAAGCGGTCCGGCAAGTGGGGCGCCGTTGTCCCGGGCTGACGAAGCGGGGGAGGGAGACGACCATGGCCGTTGACGTCGAGCGCGACGGGGGGGTCGCGACGGTCGTATTGAACCGGCCGCGGGCGCTCAATGCCTTCAACAGCGAGCAGTTGGAACAGGTGTTAGCGGCACTGCGGGATCTCCGCGCCGACGACTCGGTGCGCTGCGTCGTCTTGACCGGCGCTGGCGACAAAGCGTTCGCCGCCGGGGCGGACATCAAGGAGATGGTCGACCTCTCGGCCGAGGCCGGACTGGCGTTTGGTCGTCTCGGACACGCGGTGACCGCCGCCGCGGAGGCATTGCCCCAGCCGGTGATCGCCGCCGTCAACGGTTACGCCTTCGGGGGCGGCTGCGAGCTGGCCCTCGCCGCCGACATGCGCCTGGCGGCGGAGAACGCCGTGTTTGCCCAACCGGAGGTCTCCCTTGGCATCCCCCCCGGCTGGGGCGGCTCGCAGCGATTGCCGCGCTTGATCGGGCCCGGTCTCGCCGCCGAGCTGATCTTCACCGGCCGCCGCGTCGCCGCCGACGAGGCGCTACGGATCGGTCTGGTCAACGCGGTCTACCCGGCGGATCAGCTCCTGCCCGAGGCGGCGAAGCTGGCGGCGCGGATCGCGGCGAACAGCCCGCGCGCGATTCGGGCGGCGAAGCGAGCGATGGCGCTGGCCTTCGGCCGCGACCCGGCGGCTGGTCTGACGACCGAGCTCTCGCTCTTCGGGCAGAGCTTCGGGACGCCGGATCAGCGAGAGGGGATGAGCGCCTTCCTGGCAAAACGCCCGGCGAGCTTCACGTCGGGGTAGCGCCTGTCGCCGGCGATCCCCACGGTGCCTTCACGTTGTCTCGCCGGGAGCGCGATCGTCCCTCCTCCTTCAAGGGTGCGCGGTGCCGCGCGGCCGCGCCGCCTCGCGGGGAGACCAAGCGAGCCTGTTGCACTCGATAATGCCAATTGGTAGGATCGCGACCATTGGGTCCCAGCTCTGAAAAAATCGCTCGCCTCCGGGCAGCGCCAGATCAGCGCCAGTCTCTGCGACTCGGAGGAGAGCAAGGATGGGGCTCCCCGCGCCCGTTTACCGCGCCGTGCTCGCTCTTGTCTGCGGCCTGCTGGTCGTACTTCCGGCCAGCGCGAGACGTGACCACCGCCCGCATGCCAGGTCCGCGGACGCGACGGTGGAGTTGCAGGTGACCGTCGAATATGCCGACGGCGGGCCGGCCGGCCGAGTTCAGATTGACGTGGCAAGCAAGAGCGGACCGTTTTTGGGTCATTGGTTCACCGATGCCCAGGGCCGGGCGAGTGGCACGGTACCCACCGGCGAGACGGTCCGGCTGACGGTTGTCGTCCCGCGTGGGTTGCAGTCGGTCCCGCCCTGGCAGGAGGTAACGGCACCGGACATCGGTAAGCTGGTGCCGTTCGTCCTGTCGCCGGTTGACCAGACGCCGACTGTGCCGCTGCAGGTGGTTGTCCGTGACTGCCCGGACGGGCTGATTCGACCGGATCACCCGTGTCGCCCCGCGCGCGGCATCGTTGTCGCGGTCGAAAACAACGAGACAGGTGATCCCCTTCCGACTAGCCCCCTCCAGACTGATGCTCAAGGCAAAGCGACGATAGAGGTGGAGAAGGGCGTCGAGGCCCAGTTCACCGTGACCTCGCGGGAGGTGCGCGGCAATCTCAGATTGGACAAGAATCCGCGCCTTCGGGTCGCTGAGACCGGTGTTGGCCCCGTTGAGTTCACCTATCTCCCACCGAGAACCCATCCCAGCGTGCATCGCAAACCTAAGAACCGGAACCATCACGAACGGAAGCCCAAGGCAACGAACGATCCTCACCCCACACGGACCGCCCGGGCGACCCGAACTCCCGCACCTACGCCCTCGCCACGACCAACGTCGACTCCCGCTCCCACGAAGACCCCACCTCCTACGCGAACGCCGCATCCGACCAAGACGCCGCAACCGACGAAGACACCCCGGCCAACGTCGACGCCCCACCCAACGAAGACGCCTCGCCCTACGCGAACAGCGCAGGCGTCCCGAGCGGTACGGTCAACCACCACTCCCACTCCCGCTGCATCCCGCAACCCGACTACTCGAGCCGTTCACAGCCAGCACCGAACGACGCTGCCGTCATCGTCGGGGACGGAACCAACCACGCCAGGCGTTACGGCCGCGACGCGGGGTCCGAGCCTAGAGCCTGTCTGAGAAGGGGAAGTTTGGTAGGATAGAAGGAGTGTAGCCGAGGGAAAGGACCCCGCGCCATGCCCCGCCATCGTTATCCCTCCGACCTCACCGAT
>JAABUS010009230.1_pt1 | contig 10482 bp, 10 predicted proteins | sample 5560161 | NCBI WGS metagenome assembly JAABUS01 (sample SAMN10711885, study PRJNA513376) | rock metagenome | isolation source: Antarctica rocks | place: Antarctica: Victoria Land, Trio Nunatak nord | collected 2016-01-04
GAATGCGCGGCCAGCGCGTCTTCAACCAGACCGGCAGCGTCCGCGGGGCGGGGCGGGGCGACTCGGGCAACAGCCAGATCGTGTCCCACTCCGAGCCGGCCGACGGGCTTTGGAACCTCCTCCGTGGGCCTATGGGAGACAAGGCGCCGCAGAAGAGCATCGTCCGGTCCTGCGCCCGGAAGCTGACCCACGGCCAGATCGAGACCCTGGTCACCGACCTCCAGCGCCAGATCGCCGACAAGGGCACGAGCCGGATGTTCCGCCCGTGGGAGTGGACCCAGAAGCGGATCGCCCAGATGGAGCAGCAGGTGCCGGCGCCATTCTGAGCGGTTTGACGGAAGGCTTGATCCACTTGGACGATGGCCTGCCGGCGGCGTGAACGTGCGCCAGTGTGTGTTCAGACAACCCCGCCGCCAGCTCACGCGACCTGGCGGCCCCAGTCCGGACGCGGTGACTGGTCGGTTGCTGTTTGAGCCGGCGCCATACCCGCGCTATCAGGTTGAGGTTCGGCGCGGAACCCGGCCTCTAGCACGGAATCACTCAGTTCCGTGCAGCGATGCCCGCCCACCATGCCCGTCCACCAACCATGCCTACGCCGCCGCACCGCGGTCGTCGCAAACGCTGCCGGGCATGAGGGCCAAGGGCTCGTCCGGCCAGCGCGCCGGTCGGGTTGGCATCGCGGGCGGCCTTCCACTCCTCCGGGCGTCCACTCATGTGGCGGGTGTTTGTGCTTCATGAGTGGCTGTCAGGACGCCTTCCGCGAACCATGGAGTGGCAGCTATCCTGGCGTCATCCCTGGACAACGTGCAGGATGACCTCTGGGAACTCGCTGTTGACGAAGCACTCATTGCTCGCCGCGAAGAAGCCGAATGGGTAATCACCTGGCGGTGTCTCCGGCGAGATCGTCGCGGCTACGCGGTAGCGATCGCCACCGACCGGCTCCAACAGCATCATCCGTCCCAATTGAGGGTTCGCCGCGATGATCTCGGTGGAGAGGCCGCCTTCGCCGCCTTTGGCCGTGACTTCAAAGGTGACCTGCTCTCCGGGCGAGACACGGTCGGGGCTGATCGCCGCGTCGGAGAGCTGTGGCTCGCCCGCTGGCTGGTTCAGCGGGAACAACGAGAAGTCGAAGGTGTACGTCTCGCCAGGCTTCAGGACGATGTCGATCCCATTGTCGAACTCGCTGTTGGCATACCGGTATCCGGCATCATGGAAACCCAATACCGGTGCCGATTCGCCCGTCGGCACACCGACGACGGTGTAGCGCCCATCGGCATCGGTACTGGTGGCCAGCATGAAGGTCCTCCAGCCGACCGTGACATAGGCATCCGCCAGCGGCTCATTGGTTGCGCCATCGGTCACCCGGCCCGTAATGGTGCCGCCATTCGCCACCGGTGAGGCAACCGGACTCGCCGCCGGGGTCGCATCCTGGGCCGAAGCGGAGGTCAGACGGGCCGCGACCGACCCGCCAATCAGCACGCCAGTTGCCTTGCCGAGTGTTCGCCGGTTCAGTTTCATTTCCACGGTGCATTCTCCTGTGCCTAAAACGTCACGGAGCGGCTTCGCTCCGTGGATCTTCTCCCGCGTGCTCGTCGAAACAGCATGATCCATACCTATGCGACCGAGGATTGTCGCGCACACCTCGAGCGACACCCCATCCGCGGTCCCGATCCGGCGCGGACGACGGAACCATTCCCCTCTGAGCCGTCCATGTTCTGTTTTACACACCATCCCGCGGGTACTCATCGAAAGGAGCGGGGCTTTCCTGTTGCCGGAGAACCGGAAGGGGACATGCGCCCTGGCCATCACGCCACGCGCGGCCGGTTGCCTTACCCGATACACTGACGCCTGACACCCTTGATCCAGACCGGGGAGACGGACCCGGCGGCGGAAGTGGGTCAGCATGACTGAGACGCTGCTGCCCGAACCAGACTGGACCGACCGGCTTGCCGAGTCCAACAGCGCCGTTGCCGACGCGGACCTCATCATGCCGATCGGTTCCGCACGGACGCCGCTGATCGGCCGCGATGACGAGGTCACGCGGATCACCGGCCTGATCCGGCGGGGTGACGTGCCGCTGTTGACGCTGACCGGTCCCGGCGGTGTCGGCAAGACGCGTCTGGCGCTGGCCGCCGCGGCTGCCATCGGCCCGGAGTTCGCCGACGGGGTGACGCTCGTGCCACTGGCCGCGCTGCGCGACCCACGGCTCGTCCTTCCGGCGATCCTTCAGGCACTGGGTCTACAGGGATCGGCTACGGAGCCGGCGTCCGAGCGAGTCGCACGGTTCCTCGGCTCCCGCCAGACCCTGCTCGTCCTCGACAACTTCGAACCGGTCATCCCAGCCGCTCCCGCGCTCGCCCGTCTGCTCGCCCGGTGTCCCCGACTGCGGCTGCTGGTGACGAGCCGGGTTCCGCTCAGCCTGTCGATCGAACACGATCTGGCCGTCGGTCCGCTCGCCGTAATCGCTGAGGCAGCCGTTCACTCCGTGGCCGAGGCAGCGGCCTCGCCGGCGGTGCGCCTGTTCATGGCACAGGCGACGGCGTCCGGCGCCAACCTCAGGCTCAGCGACGCGACCGCTCCGATCGTCGTAGCCATCTGCCGGCGTCTGGACGGCTTGCCGTTGGCGATCGAGCTGGCCGCGGCGCGGCTGCCCACGCTGCCCCTGCCCGCCCTGCTCGCCCGCCTCGATCCGGCGCTCCCTCTGCTGACCGGAGGGTCGCAGGACCGCCCGGACCGGCTGCGGACCATGCGCGGCGCGATCGCCTGGAGCCACGACCTGCTCACGCTGTCGGAACAGATGGCCTTTGGCTGGCTGTCGGTCTTCGCCGGCGGCTTCGACCTGGCCGGAGCCGAAGCGGTGATCGGGGCCGGAGCGGCACAGGGGATCGGCGAGCACGTCAGCGTCCTGGCCATCGACCTGGTGGCCGCGCTCGTCAGCAACAGCCTGCTGCGTCAGGTCGCGGGAATGATGGCAAACCAACCGCGGTAGTCAGATGCTGGAGACGATCCGGGAATACGGGCTGGAGTGGCTGCGAGCCAGCGGCAGCGAGGATGTTGTCCGCGAAGCCCACGCCCGGTACGTACTGACCTTCGCCGAGCAGGGTATCGAGCTCTTCTCGCGAGCCTATCCGCGGGTGATCGCCCGGCTGGAACTCGAGCACGACAATATCCGGGCCGCCCTGACCTGGGCGGACACCGCGGACGAGACGGACCTGCTCCTCCGGCTGACGGCGAACATGGCGACGTTTTGGGTCATCACCGGTCGCGCGCGTGAGGGCCGCTATTGGCTGGACAAGGCGTTGCTCCGCTCGACCCCGGTGCCGACCAGCGTCCGGACCCTGGTCCTGCTGGCGGCCGGACGGGTGGCCACCACTGAGGGCGATCTCGACGCCGCGGCCCGGTGGCTCGATGAAGCCCTGTCGTCCGCCCATGTCCTGGCGGATCGGGAACTGATCGCCCGGGTCCTGATGGCGTTTGGCCCGGTCGACCTGCAGACCGGCGATCTGGCTCGCGCCGACGACCGGCTGGCGGAGGCGCTCGCACGGTTCACGGACATGCCGGCCGAATCGACGATTACTCCCTGGATGATCAGCATCGCCTACAACCGGCGGGGGTTGGTCGCGCTGGCGCGTGGTCATCTCGCTCAGGCCGAACACTTTCTTGTGGAAGCGATGACCCGGCAGCGGGCACTCGGTTTCAGCTGGGGGCTCAGTAATACGTTGCGGATGCTGGGCGATGTTGCCCTCGCGCGCGATGACCTGGACCGGGCGGCTGGCCATTTTCGGGAGAGTCTGTCACTGGTCGATCAGCACGGCGATCGCCGCTTTCTCTCCGCTGCGCTGGCGGGCCTCGCCGATGTCGCCGCCCGGCGAACAGCGTACGAGCGGGCAGCTCGGCTCTATGGCCTAACGGATCGTCTTCGCCGCGAGATCGGAGCCCACACCGATGACTCCGACCGCCCGATCACGCCAGAACTGCTCGAGCTGACCCGGACTGCCCTCGGCCCCGAGACGTTCCAGCTTGCCTGGGAGGCAGGTGAAACGTTGCCACCGCGGGACGTCATCGCCGAAGCCCTCATTGTTGAGACACCACCGGACACGTCCGACAGCCCGGCGGATGTGGGCAACGCCGGTCCTGGCGCCGGTCTGACGGCACGCGAGCTGGAGGTTCTGCGGCTGCTGAGCCAGGGACTGAGCGACCGTGAGATCGCCAGGCGGCTCTCCATCAGCCCCCGGACCGTGAGCGGCCACGTCACCAACCTGCTCAACAAGCTCGGCGTCGAGTCCCGGACAGCCGCCGCCACCCTGGCGGTGCGGCAGGGCTGGGCATGAGGCCAGGACGCCTCTCCACGTAATCCTGCCTGCCTCCTGCCCCTGCCCGCCCGCAGACGATCACGTAGTTCTCACGATGACCGGGCGATCGGATCAGCGCATGCTGTAGTCCATGCCACCGACTGGTCGGCAGCCGTTCAAAGGCTTTCACCAGGGAGAATACGCGTGCCAACCAGACGACAGGTCATGAAGGGGATGGCAGCCAGCTCGCTCGCCGTTCCGCTCGGTTCCCTCGCCTCGTCAAGCAGTTTCGCCGCCGCACCCCGAAAGGACCTTCTCATGTCCCAGTCGACCCCGACCACCGGAACCCCGGCCAGCGGCCTCCCGACCGTCGCCTCGTTCACGGAGCCTTCGCCGACTCGTCCGGCTGGCAGGGCGTAATCACCGCGCTCCAGAGCCAGGGCATCGCGGTCGTCGCGATCGCCAACCCGCTCCGGGGCGTCTCGTCCGACGCCGCCTACGTCGCCAGCCGGGTCCAGGCGATCACTGGGCCGGTCGTCCTCGTCGGCCACTCCTACGGCGGCGTGGTGATCACCAACGCCGCCGACGCGACCGACAACGTCGCCGGCCTGGTCTACGTCGCGGCCTACGCTCCCGATGAGGGCGAGACCTTGGCTGGTATCGGCGAGCAGTTCACCGATTCGCTGCTCGGTCCGGCCCTGGTGCCAGTGACGGTTCCGGTGCCCGGCTCCACCACAGACACCCAGATGGAATTCTCCATCGACCCGGCACAGTTTCACGCGGCCTTCTGTGCCGACCTGTCCGAGGAGATGGCGGCGATCTTGGCGGTGACCCAGCGCCCGATCGCCGATACCGCCTTCGGCGAGCCGACGACCTCAGCTGCCTGGAAGACGCTACCGTCCTGGTTCGCCGTCTCGACCGGCGACCGGGCGATCGATCCGGCGGCGGAACGGTTCATGGCTGAGCGAGCCGGCTCGACGACGATCGAGATCGACGCTTCGCACGTCGGCTTCATCTCCCAGCCCGGCGCCATCGCCGACCTCATCGCGACGGCCGTCAACACGGTCGGGTAAGCTCGGCACACCAGAGCTCACGAGCGCCGGCCCGTACAGTGCGGGCCGGCGCTCGTTCACGTCGATAGCATCCGGTTGTTCAGCGCCACGGCTCGTCGCCGGGGACCTGTGGGCCGCCGAACTCGCCCTGCTCCCGCATGTCGATCTCGGCCAGTTCGACCATCGTCGTCAGGAAGCCGTCGGTCGTGACATCGGCGTTGTGGAAGCGGAAGCGGCCAACCTCGTAGTGGAGCTGCTGCCCCGGCTCGAAGCGCTCGCCGCGAAGCCCGAGCTGGCTGAGCCGGACCAGGTGCGGGTCGTCGGCTGGCAGCGCGTCGATGTCGTCAGCGAGCTCGTCCAGCCCGTCGGCCGTGCGGACATTTCGCAGGTCGCGGTCGTACTCCCGGGCCCGCTGGCGACGCCAGTCGGCGATGTCGCGCAGATAGGTCCGCAGCGCCGGCCGGACATCCCTGGCCGCGGCCCGGCGTCGCTCATCGTCGGCGAAGCGATCGTTCCCTTGCACCCGTCTCCCCTCCCCGTCCCCAACGGAACATGCGACCGCCAGCCAGCACGAACCGGTTCAACCGATGCCAGAACCGTTCCGCCCACCCATGCCGGGACGGTAGCATGCCGTAGCCACCCGTCGTGCAGTCCTTCCGACTACCGCCCGCCCGTGACGAAAACGCGACACCTGCTCCTTACACTCCATGAGGAAAGGGGACGCGACGGTGCGCCGGAACACATCAGGAACATCACCAGTCAGACACCCGGTCCGACGCATCGGACGCCCCAACGGGCGGTCCGCCCTTCGCCTGCTCGTCGGCATCATGTTCCTGCTCGGTCTGTCCCTGCCGGTCGCCGGAGATCTTGCCGCCGCCCAGAGTGGATCGACCAGCGTCCCGGTCGTCACCCTCGACGGTCCCGTTACTCCGGCCCTCGCGAACCGGGTGACCGGGGCGATCGACCGGGCCGGTGACGACGGCGCGCCGGCGATCATCCTGGAGATCGATGCGTCGGCAGGCACGCTGGCGGCGACGGACGACATCCGGCGGGCGATCCGGGAGAGCCGCATCCCGGTCCTGACCTGGGTGCCGCCCGGCGCGACGGTCGACGGCCCCGGCGCGGTCCTCGTCCTGGCCGGACAGATCGCGACGATGGCCCCGGACAGTCGGATCGCGGTCGATGGCGGCTACGCCCGAACGGCCTCTCCCTTCGACGACGACCAGCCCACCATGAGCCGCATTGCGGAGATCACCGAACTGGCGGGACGACAGGGCCGCCCGACGGACTGGATCGCCCTAGCCATCGAGAGCGGAACGGCCTATTCACCCGACGATGCCGTCCCGGCCGGAATCATGGACATCGAGGCGGCTACGCCGGCCGATCTGCTCGACGCGGCGAATGGCCAGACGGTTGAGCTGTCGTCGGGGGCGACGACGGTGGTGACCGTCAACGCCGAACCGGCGACGTCCGACCCGACGCTGACCGAGCGAATCTGGCTGTTCCTGACGCTGCCGACCGTCGCCTACCTGCTGCTCTGCTTTGGCGCGATCGGACTCCTGCTCGAGCTCAGCAGCCCTGGCGTCACCTTTCCAGGAGTCGCCGGTGTGCTGGCCCTTGGAGCGGCGGCCTTCCTGCTCGGCGGGATGCCGCTGAACTGGACCGGTCTGCTCCTGATCGGCGGTGGGCTGATCCTGCTGATCCTGGACGTCTTCGTGCCGTCGCTCGGGCTGCTGACGGTCGGCGGGCTGGCCGCGTTCGTCGTCGGGTCGTACGTCCTGTTCGACGACGCGGCCACGGGGTACACCGTCAACCCGGTCGCGATCTGGGTCGTGACAGTCTGCCTCGTCCTGTTCTTCGCCTTCATCGCCGGCTCGGCGATCAGGAGCCTGCGGCGTCGGCCATACTCGGGGCGGGAATCGATGGTCGGCCGGCTCGGAGAGGCCCGGACGGCGCTGGCGCCCGAGGGCATGGTCGCTATCAGCGGAGAGATCTGGCAGGCTCACGCGATCACGCTGCACCGGTCAGCGGCCGCACCGATCATCCCGGCCGGCGCGGAGGTGATCGTGACCAGGATCGACGGGCTCCTGCTGGAGGTCCGGATCGCGACCAGCGACGAGCTCAAGCGCCTGTTGCCCAGTTCTCCCGGACCCGACCGCCGGACCGTCGTCCCGGTCCAGCACGGGTCGGCCGAGGAATGAGCACACCAGCGTGACCACACCTGATACCGGGTAGATCAAGCGGACCACACCGTCGACCACTATCGTCCCAGCCAGTCGTCAGACTGAAGGAGTTCCATTGGAACCGATCCTCATCATCGCTGTCGTCGTCGTCGTCTTCCTCCTGTTCGTGCTGTCATCGACGGTCAAGATCGTTCAGGAGTACGAGCGCGGTGTCGTCTTCCGGCTCGGGCGGCTGCTCGGCCCACGCGGCCCCGGCATCATCTTCCTGATCCCGTTCGTCGAGCAGATGCGCAAGATCGACCTGCGGACGGTCACGATGGACATCCCGGCCCAGGAGGTCATCACCCGGGACAACGTGACGGTCCGGGTCAATGCGGTCGCGTACTTCCGCGTCGTGGACCCGAACGCCGCCGTCGTCAACGTGGCCGACTTCATCCGGGCCACGTCGCAGATCTCTCAGACGACCCTGCGGAGCGTCCTCGGTCAGGGCGAGCTGGACGACCTGCTCTCGGAGCGGGAGAAGATCAACCAGGAACTCCAGCGGATCATCGACGAGCAGACCGAGCCGTGGGGCGTCAAGGTCAGCGTCGTCGAGGTCAAGGACGTCGAGCTGCCGCCGAGCATGCAGCGGGCGATGGCGCGGCAGGCGGAGGCCGAGCGGGAGAAGCGGGCCAAGATCATCCACGCCGAGGGTGAGTTTCAGGCGAGCCAGCAGCTGGCCAAGGCCGCTGACATCATCAACCAGAACCCGGTCACGATCCAGCTGCGCTACCTTCAGACCCTGACCGAGATCGGCGCGGAGCAGAACACGACCGTGATCGTGGCGCTGCCGGCCGACGCCAGCGGCATCCCGGGGGGAGTCGCTCACTCGCTGTCGCGAGCCGTGATGTCCACCGGGTCGATTGCCGGCGCGGCCACCGAGGCCAACCAGCAGCAGCGCCGGGACATCCGGGCCCGCAGCGCGGAGGACGACGTCTGGAACGGCGTCTGACCTCCGTGCTCATGCGTCGGCAGGCCCGTTTCGTAGGGACATGGCTTGCCTTGTCCGCGCCGCAAGGCGCCATACCGCGTAGCGGTGCCGGCTAACCGGGTCAACGGTGGTCGTATCCAAATCAGCATGTTCGGGAATAGCTGCTGTCGCTCCGCATGGCGGCCGCTATGCTCGCTTCGGAGGAAAGACCATGAAGCCAACAGAGATACGCGGTCTTGGACTTGCCGGGGCCGCGCTGATTGTCGGCCTCATGATTGGCTCATGGCAGGGCGGAGCGCCGGAGAGCGCAGCTCAGTTCGACCCGACGGCGACCATTGGACGGGCGAGCGATCTACTCGGCACGGACACTCCCCCACCTGGTCGGCCCAGTACTCTGCTCACGCCCGCCCCGACGCTACCGGGTCGCCCAAGCACGTTACTTGCGCCGGACAATGCGGAGTTGGACCGGATCGTCTCGACGCATGAGGCTCGCATCTCCGCTCTGGAGACGCGGGTCGCGCGACCGTAGGCTATGGTGGCAACAGCCCCCTCTGAGGTGAGGTCCACCTATTTCTCACCGCTCCAAACTCAGAATACGAAAAGCTGCATCCACGGGCGGGACAAAGGGTTAGTTTACAGCGGTCGCTCGAACCGCATGATCTTCTCGCCGGCGGGGTTGACCTCGGCGTCTCCGGTAAGGGCGAACTGGCGGCAGGTGTAGAGGCGCTGGGCGCGGAGGTTCGTCTGGTGGGTCCAGAGTTCCGCCCGCCGGTAGCCTCGCCGTCGAACTTCGCCGAGGAGCGCATCGAGGAGCAGGCCGCCGATCCCTTGCCCCCACTCGCCGGGCGAGACGAAGACCAGCGAGACGTGGCAGAGGCCGGGGATCGCCGGGCCGCGACCGTGGTCCTCGCGGGCATCGACGGCCAGCGTCATCCCGACGATCCGGCCGTCCCGCTCGGCGACGAGCAGCATCGCGTCCGGCGTGGCGATCCAGCCCCGAACCATCGCCTCGACCTCGGGCGGCGTCGGTGGGCCACCGGTCCGGGCTTCGTTCGACGCCCGCCAGAGGTCGACCGTCGCGTCGATCTCATCAGCCTCCGCGAACCGAACCCGTGTGATGTCGGATTCCACGCCTATTCCCCTTCCCCACCTGTTACGCCTCTACGATGTCGAATCAGCACGGACAGGCTACCCAGCCCGATCCCCGTCCGGCTACGCTGTATCATCCGGACCGCCATAGTCGCCCACGAGGACGCTCCATGTCACCCAGCTGGATCACCCCGGACACCGCCGTCGAGACGTTCGAGGATCTGCTCGCGCTGCTGATGAGCGGCTACACCGTCGAGCTCATCCCGCTCGACCTGCTTGGGCCGGACCGGGCGGTGCTCCGCCTCGGCCAGCAGCACGGTGCGGCGATCGCCCCACACGAGGTCCGGATCGCGACGATGCGCGGTCTCGCTGGCGGGATCCGGGCGCTGCGGGTCATGGCGCTGGGGAGCGACGATCTCGCGGACGACGAGGCGCTGGGCATTGCAGGGTCCGACGAGGGCACGACGTTGGGGCTGATGGCGGCGATGATGGGGATGGGGAGCGGGTCGAGCGATCCGGAGGGGATGTCCGGGGCGTCGGGTTCGCCGAAGCAGGTCCGGGCGACCAACCCGGCGGGGATGGCCGAGGCGATCGCCGCCGCCATCCGGCCGGCCTGGGTCGCGCCGGATGCTCCCGAGGACAAGCCGTCGTCGTAGGGATATGGCTCTCGCTGCGCCGGCCTTGCTCGCTCCGCTGCCGCGCCGCAGGCGCCAGACCGTGCAGTGGTTCAGGATGTTCGAGGCGCAATGGTTCGATTTGCAGACGCCCGTTACGAAACACTGTCTCGCCTTGCGGCGATGGCCGCTGCGGCGGCCTGACTCGTAAACTTCGCCCCTACGACAACGACCTCCACCTGCCATCGCGCTCGCGGACGGCTCGTCGGGTTCAACCCGATG
>JAABUS010009231.1_pt1 | contig 10480 bp, 7 predicted proteins | sample 5560161 | NCBI WGS metagenome assembly JAABUS01 (sample SAMN10711885, study PRJNA513376) | rock metagenome | isolation source: Antarctica rocks | place: Antarctica: Victoria Land, Trio Nunatak nord | collected 2016-01-04
AATGCGAGGTAATAATCGGCTGTCGAATCTTAAATGTCATGCTAACAACAGCTAAGCCCATCAGCATAAGAGCCGCTTAACTTAAATATTCATGCAACAAAGCCTTTGCAGATTATGAAAAAGTGATTGTAAAGCCCAAGTTTGGTAGTGAATTTGTCGCTGACTTTGCTTTTTCTTTTAGGAGGCACAATGGTTTACAATGGATATTCGTAGAAATTGAAAAGGCGTCTAAAAAAATTTTCACAAAAGGCGACCAATTTACCAGTGATTTTACACAAGCAGAAGATCAAATCTTAAACTGGGAACAATTTCTTGATCAACATATAACATATATGCAAGAAAAGTACGAAGAACTTTATAAACCTGAATTCTTTTTAATATATGGTAGAAGCTCGGAACTTGCAACTGCCAGGAAAAATAAGATAGAATCAAAATTCAAGTCTTCAAGCAATAAGTACTTCCGAACTTATGATGATCTACTAAACAATTTCATTAAAACTGTTCAAAATTTGACTACCGCGCTATTTTAAAATTTTTCCACATTTTAAGCTTTATTTTTCTTGCTCTGTCTAGTTAATGGAGATAGGTACAACATACCACCATTTTTGCGAACGTCAAAGATCGGCGACTGACAGGCCTTGGTATTAGAGGAGATCATATCCTGCAAATATTTCTCAGTATAGCTTTTTGTTATTCCTTTATCGCGGTATTGAAAATTCTGCTGGATCCAGTTTTCGAGTTCAGCTTTATTACAACCTACAATCAAATTTGCGTCAAATAATTGCTTAAAGGCATCCGCCAGCTGGTTACCGGCGCCGTTAAAAACAAACGGTTCGGCTGGCAGCTCATTCGAAATCAGCAATTTTTTTATTTTATCACTGCTATCTACCGCAAAATATTCCTTTACCAGGTTGAAGAATTCTTCAGCAATTCCTTCCTTAAAAACCGGCCAGGATTTTCTTTTGTTTAAGGTTGTAGAAATATTTGGCGGGTTGGACGGCTGAATGCCTGGGTTTATAATCCTTAAAATCGTTTCCTCAAATTCCTTCAGAACTCCTTGCCTGTGTGTGATAGTGGTTTCAAGATCATCCAGGAAATAATCGGAAGCTTCGGCCTGATCCATGAAATAAAGTCTCGGACAAATAAAGATATCGTCTAAGTGCAGACTATAAATCACATTAAGGTTGTGCTCGCTTCCCACTGGGTAAGGCGCGTGGTAATAACGGTTCCAGAATTCATGGAACTTCTCCTTTAGATTTTTCAACCGTTCCAGCTGAAAACCAATTTGTTCCCTTGATAAGTTGAGAACATCAGATATAGCGAGTTCTTTGATCTCTCGCAGTTCATTCTTAAAAGCAGGGCTATGATAAGGCGTTTGGTGACTGATCTCGTAGGATCTGGCAACTTTCTCCTGGCTATCAATGTTGGTCTTTCTTTCAATAATTTTTATATCCAGCGTTTGAAGCTTTATCAGGAACTCTTTAAAGTGCACCATGTCTATCTATTAACGTAAGTGAATGCTTCTTTTTCCCCCGCCCTATTATTCGAGGGATCAATTTGATGCAAATTTCAATACAATATTAAGATATCACTCTAAATAAGCCGATTTTGTGTCGTGAATGTGTTGTGGAGCTAAAATGGTAAAGGGTCTCAATCTCTTGAAACCCTTTACCAGCTTGTGGGCCCAGCTGGGCACGATCCAGCGACCCCCTGATTATGAGTCAGGTGCTCTAACCAACTGAGCTATGGGCCCTCAGAGCTCCATAGCTCCTGAAAGGATGGCAAAAATATAAAAAATAGATTAAATATATAAAAAATAAACCCCATCATTGATTTCAATAAATCCGGGTTGTAATTTAATTAAGAATGCAAGCAGCGAAGGAGTTCAAATTATTGTTTATTTAATTACTCCGGAACATTGATCTTTTAGTTAAATACTTTTAATGATGCTTTCTGCTGCCACAATAAACCTGTTGATGCAGGTTGCTTCAATAGCGGGGAAAACGTTATATGCACCTTGCTTACCGTTTAACTTACTATCCAGGAAATTATTAGCTCACTTATGTTATCTCTCAATTAAAACCAAAACCTAAGAAAACAGAAACCCATTATTTACAAAATCCCATGAACCAACAAACTTATTTAATACACAACCAAAAAGCCAATTACAAGTGGTTTATAAACTGCACTATATTACAGTATACAAGTTACTATCGTTTTAAAATAAATCATTTATCACCACTTTTATCAGGGTATCTTTATCATTCTTCAATCTACCGATATATGAAAAATAATTACCTGCTTTACCTGGTATCCGGAAAAATTCTTTCAAAACTGCTCTGCAGTTTATCATTCACTGCCTTCATTGTTTGCTTTCTTAGCATGGATGTTTCAGCTAATGAACATTCACTTGCAGATAAACCGGCGGTTATTCACGAACCTTTTTATTTTATTGCAGATACAACAGTGAGTGGTAGAATTACTTCCACTACAGGTGAAGGACTTGCCGGTGTGAGCGTTGCCATTAAAGGAAGTTCGGCCGGCACGTCGACGGATAAAAACGGCAATTTTAAAATTACCGTATCAACCAATGGCACATTGATTATTTCTTCAGTTGGTTTTGAAACACAGGAAGTTTCCGTTAATAATCAAACTTCTCTGAATATAAATCTTAGTGCAGTGTCAACAGCGCTGGAACAGGTTGTAGTAGTCGGATATGGCACTCAACGCAAAAGAGATTTAACGGGAGCAGTAGCTAGTATAAAAGGCGAAGAATTGTCAAAGCAGCCTGTACAAACACCTACCCAGGCTTTACAGGGTAAAACCGCCGGTGTTCAGATTATAAGTTCGGGCGCACCGAATTCACAACCCGTTGTAAGAATTCGTGGAACAGGCACTATGCTGGCAGGAGCCGATCCTTTGTATGTGGTAGACGGTGTTCTTACTACCGATATCCGTAATATTAATAACACTGACATACTAAGCGTGGAAGTATTGAAAGATGCTTCTGCAGCAGCTATTTACGGTATGCGAGCTGGCAATGGTGTTATAATAATTACTACTAAACAAGGTAAGAACGGAAAACCATTGGTAACGTATAATGGTAATGTCGGCGTAAGGCAGGTTGCGCACAAGGTAAAGATGGCTGATGCAACACAATACCTTGATTACTTAAAAGACGCCGCTCCTACTGCTACCTTTCCTGCAAATAGCGGGACTACCGATTGGTTTGGCGCCATCTTAAGAGATGCTTTGCAACAGAGCCATAATGTGGCCGTTTCAGGCGGCTCCGAATCTGTAAAATATTATTTCAGCGCCGGGTACTTTGGAGATGAAGGCATAGTAAAAAATAATAACTATGAGAGATATACAATCCGTTCCAACAATATATATACGCTTAGTCCGAAATTAAAGGTCAGCTCACAGATATCTTTTAGCCAGGGAATTACGCAGGACGTAAATCTTGCAACTCTGGGCGTGTATAATAATGCATACCGTGCTAACCCCTTGATCGCTTCTAAAGTCGGTAACAAGTATGGTAACACATCCGCTTTTGGTAATGTCGGTAACCCTGTACTTACTCTTGATAAAACGAATAACAGGCTTATTCAAAATCGCTTACAGGGCAATGTCAGTGTAGATTATTCTCCGTGGAGTTTCTTAAAATTACGTTCGTCCGGAAACATTGATCTTACTTTTGACAATAGAAAAGAATATGCTTACCAGTATACTGCTGATTCTGCCACTTTCACGGTAGCAGGTGGCAATCAACGAAGAGACCTTAGCCAACTCAACCTTATCAGGGATAACTCAACACGCATGATATGGGATAACACAGCTACTTTCTCCAAGAAATTCGATCGTCATGATCTATCACTTTTGGTGGGTGCATTAACCGAAAAGTATAGAAGTGAGTCGGTAACAGGACAAAGACAAAACGTTCCTGCCTCTCAGGATCTTTGGTATTTAAACGTTGGTGACCCTAATTCCGCTATTAATGGAAATTCAGGCCAGCTTATAACGCGTCTTTCCTATATCACCCGTTTGAATTATGGGTTTGATCAGAAATACCTGCTCACTGCTTCTTTAAGATATGAAGGATCTTCTTTGTTTTCAGAAGCAAACCGGTGGCTGGCTTCCCCGGCAGTTGGTGCTGCCTGGGTGATAAGTAAAGAAAAATTCATGGACAATCAAAACGCTTTTCAATTCCTGAAGCTAAGAGCAAGCTGGGGCCGTGTTGCAAACGACCAGATAGCCAGCTCCTCATTCATCAACACATTAACATCTAACATTCCTTATTTTTTTGGTGGACAGCCGACGTTGGGTACCGCGCTGGAACAAATTAAGGATAAAAACTTAAAATTTGAGACTACCGAAGAAACAGACCTGGGACTTGAATTTACCAGTTTCAAAGGGAAATTAACAGGCGAAATAACTTATTATGATAAGAAAACAAAGAATGCTTTAGTGAACGTTACAATTCCAGGGATACTTGGAGATCCGGATCAGCTATCTATTACCAACGCAGCTTCATTCAGCAATAAAGGGGTGGAGATTAACCTAGGATGGAAAGATAATATTGAAAAAGATTTTTCTTATTCCATTGGTGGTAATATTACTTTCAACAAAAATCAAATAATCGGCCTAAACCAGGGACAACCTTTAAGAGGAGGCGGTGTAGGCCAACAATCATTTACTACCTACTCAACGAACGGACAACCCATAGGTAGTTTCTATGTACTAAAGTCCTTAGGTGTATTCCAAACCCAGGAAGAAATTAATAACTATAAAAGTAAATCCGGTGCAGTAATTCAACCTGGTGCTAAACCCGGTGATTTAAAATACCTGGATGCGGATGGAGATGGAAAAATCGATCAGACTGCAGACCGGATTTTTGCAGGATCTTATCAGCCAAAGTTCTATTACGGTATCAATGCCGGTCTTAACCTTAAACATTTTGATCTGTCAGCAGATTTTTTCGGAAATGCCGGTAACAAGGTATACAATGGCAAAAAGGCATTTCGTTATGAGTCTACCGATAATATTGAAGCATCATATGCGAATAAACGATGGAAAACAAACCGCCCTTCTTTAACTGATCCAAATACAATTTCCGGAAATATTCCCGCATCTACCTACTTTATTGAGTCAGGGTCATTTCTCCGGTTAAACAATCTAACAGTAGGTTATACCCTGGCTAAGACCGCTATGAAAAAAGCCAGGATCTCGAACATCAGGGTATATCTTACTTCACAGAACCTGTTTACAGCGACTCCCTACTCAGGATTCACACCGGAACTGCCCGCTGGAGTTCTTGACTCAGGAATTGAAACTAACGCTTATCCTACCACGCGCACATTTGCTTTCGGCGTGAATGTTAACTTTTAAAAAATAGTACATGAACTCACAGTCTATAAAAAAATCAATAATCGCTTTTGCAGTTATATCTTTAATAATATTACTTGTCACTTCTTGTAAAAGATACCTGGATAATGCTCCGCAAGGTGAACTGACAGACGCCGTAATCGGCACCGATCCAAATGCTGCTGTAAATCTAACAAACGGTGTATACAATAGTTTGTGGTTAGGAGATGCCTTTGGAGGACCGGATGTACATAGTTTGAGTTATATAATTTTAACCAACGTTGCTTCTGATGATGCTGATAAAGGAAGCAGTCCTACCGATTATGGCCCTGCCCTGGAAGTAGATAATTTTACTTTAAGTGCCAATAACAGTATCGTTAATGGTATCTGGAGAGGTTATTACCAGGCCATAGCACGCACCAACCAGGCACTTACTTATTTACCAACCAGCCCTCTGAATGATGCTTCAAAAAACAGGTTGATTGGTGAAGTGAGATTTATAAGAGCGTATCTTTATTTCAACCTGGTTCGTTTTTTTGGCGGTGTTCCAAAAATAGACCGTGTGCCTTCTCCCCAGGAAGCTAATAGTGTGGAATTTCAAACAAGGGCCTCAAAAGATTCCATTTACCGGTTTATTATTGATGACCTGCAGTTTGGTGTGAACAACCTGCCGGTAAAAGGCCAGACTGCCGTAGGTAAGGCTACTAAGGGTGCTGCCCAAAGCTTACTGGCAAAAGTATACCTCTATCAAAAGAAATGGCAGGAGGCTTACGATTTGACAAATTCAGTAATATCAGGTCAATCCGGCCAGTATGATCTGCTGCCTCAATACGAAAATATCTGGCGCCAGGTTGGTGCAAACAGCATTGAATCAATATTTGAAGTTCAAACCGGCAAGAATGCGTCATGTGATGCTGCTATTAACGTGTATGCGGTAAGCCAGGGACCTCGAGCCGGAGGTAAAAGAGGATGGCAGGACCTCGGCTTTGGTTTTAATAACCCTTCGTTAAGCCTGGCAAACGCTTATGAACCCAATGATAAGCGTAAAAACGGTACTATAATTTTTATCAATCCTTCTCCGCAGGGAACGGTTTTATGGGATGGATTCCGGGTGCCCAGCCAGGATTCTGTAGAAAATTCGCGCTATAATTATAAAGCATACCATAGCCGTACACTGGAAGATAATTGCGGTAATAACGACAAGCTACCTAAGAACCTTCGTATCCTTAGGTTCGGTGAAGTCTTATTACTGAATGCAGAAGCAGCAAACGAATTAGGTAAAGCTAATGAGGCGCTGACCAGCCTTAACAAAATAAGGCAGCGTGCAGGATTAGGAAATATATCAGGTTTGTCACAAGCAGCACTTCGTGATACGATCTGGCATGAACGCCGTGTGGAATTAGCTATGGAACATGACAGATTTTTTGACATTGTAAGGCAAGGGAAAGCAGGACAAACACTTAGAGCACAAGGAAAAAGTTTTGTAGATGGAAAAAATGAATTGTTCCCTATTCCTCAGCCGCAAATAGACCTTAGCAATGGAAATCTTAAACAAAATCCGGGATACTAATTAGTGTCGTGTCATACATAAATTTCATGTTATTTGCTATCAGCCATCAGCTGTCAGCAATCAGGAGGAAATACATTACACATTAGCAACCTGATTGCTGACAGCTGATAGCTGATAGCCTATTTGTCAATTCTCTCCATCCTGAAAATTCTTCTTCAAAAATGAAAAAGAGATACTTTAGTATTATATTATTAATCCTGCCTCTATTAATAACTGCTCAAAAAAGCCAAAAGCGGGTTGCGGAAAAACTTCCTGACTTCCATGCCACCCAAAGACCGCTACATCTTTCAGATACCGCCCTGCTTGAATTGGTGCAAAAGCAAACCTTCAAATATTTCTGGGATTATGCGCACCCGGTTAGCGGCCTGGCAAGGGAACGTAGTAATACCTCTTTTGATTATGGTGATGAAGTGGTAACAACAGGTGGGTCAGGCTTCGGCCTTATGGCTATCATTGTTGCAACAGAACGAAAGTGGATCACCCGTACTGAAGCTGCTCAACGTGTATTAAAAATTGTAAAATTTTTATTCAAGGCAGATTCCTATCATGGCGTATTCCCGCATTGGCTGAACGGCGAAACAGGTAAGGTAATTCCTTTTGGCCGCAAGGATGATGGTGGTGACCTGGTAGAAACATCTTATCTTTTTGAAGGCCTGCTTTGCGTACAGCAATACTTTAATGATACCGCGCAAATTGAAAGAGACCTCCGTAACAGAATTGGCTGGATGTGGGATGAAATTGAATGGAACTGGTACACTAAAGGCGGTGAAGAAGTGCTTTACTGGCACTGGTCGCCTAATAACGGCTGGGTAATGAATTTCCCGCTAAGAGGTTATAATGAAGCCTTGATCACTTATGTGCTTGCTGCCTCTGCGGAAAGATATCCAGTGCCGGCTGCCGTTTATCATAGAGGTTGGGCACAAAGTAATTTCTTTAAAAACGGCAAAACATTTTATAACATCAAACTACCGCTGGGCTTTGATTTTGGCGGTCCCCTGTTTTTTTCTCATTACTCCTTTTTGGGATTAGACCCTCATGGATTAAAAGATCAGTATGCTGATTACTGGGAACAAAACAGAAATCACACATTGATCAACCATGCTTACTGTCTGGATAATCCTAAAAAGTTTAAAGGCTATAGTGAAAATTGCTGGGGACTTACAGCAAGTGATAATCACTTGGGTTATGGTGCGCATTCACCAACGGAAGACCTTGGTGTGATTACTCCTACTGCAGCACTGTCTGCATTTCCTTACACACCTGAATATTCGATGAAGGCCTTGCGGCATTTTTATAATAATCTCGGTGATAAAATCTGGAGTGAATATGGATTTGTTGATGCCTTCAATGAAACAGAAAACTGGTATGCCCGGTCGCACCTGGCAATTGATCAGGGTCCTATAATTGTTATGATCGAAAACTACCGTACAGGATTATTATGGAAATTATTTATGAACAATCCGCGCATTCAAAAAGGATTGAAGAAACTTGGATTTGAAAGTCCCTACTTTTAGGTATAAGGCATGAACACGGATACAGGGAGGCACAGAGAAACACTGTTTTCTTTGTTTTTATTAGCACCGTGTTCTACCCTTCCTCCAACTCACCCTTGTTTACCTGATACCTAATACCTCATACCTAATTACTACATTTGTTATCTAAACACAGTTACATGTCTATCATCAAAATTTTATTTTTCTCTGTTGCCTTTTTCACTTTTTCTTCAGTGTTTGCGCAAACCACTCAGCCGGCTTTTTATGATGAAATCATGGCTTTTAAAAAACAGGATAGCCTGAATCCGCCACCTAAAGGCGCCATACTTTTCGTAGGCAGTTCCTCTTTTACAAAGTGGAAAAATGTTCAGAATATGTTTCCGGCATATACCATTATCAACAGAGGCTTTGGTGGTTCCGGTTTACCGGATGTAATTCATTATGCTGATGATATAATCTTTCCTTATCAACCAAAGCAAATCGTAATTTATTGTGGTGAGAATGATGTTGCTTCCGGGAATGTTGATTCTAAATTGGTTTCTGAAAGATTTAAAACGCTGTTTGAATTGATACGGTCAAAGATGCCGGGCGTTCCAATCATATTTATTTCAATGAAGCCCAGTCCCTCAAGAGAAAAATTTACCCCTATTGTTGTTCAGGGCAACCAGATCATCAAGAACTTCTTGTGGACGCAGAGTAACGTTATTTATCTGGATGTTTATAAGCTGATGCTGGATGCTAACGGTAAGGCCAGACCGGAACTGTTTTTACAAGACATGCTGCACATGAACCAGGAAGGTTATAAAATATGGCAGCAGGCTTTACTTCCTTACTTAAAAAGATAATTTTATTACCCTTTAGGCGTTTATTATAATCATCTTTAAAAACACGTGGCAGATAATAAGATTAACATGGCTACTGTTGATCAATCGGTAAGAAGGGTAATGATTAACTTAATTCCAATTACATCCAATGAATCCTATTAATACCAATAGTACTAGAAATATTATTTTTGACCTTGGCGGTGTGATACTTAATATTGATTATCATAAAACTGAACAGGCTTTTATTAACCTGGGCATTGTTAGCTTTAACGAGCTGTATAGCCAGTTCCATGCAAACAGCTTCTTTAAAGACTTTGAAAAAGGAAAAATTGATCCTCAACTGTTTGTATCACAACTTAAAACTTATGCTCCCGATCTTTCAGAGCATGATATCATCACTGCCTGGAACGCAATGCTTCTTGATTTCCCCCCTGGCAGAATTGAATTCTTACTTAAATTAAAAAATAGTCACCGCACTTTTTTACTAAGTAATACAAACGCCATTCACCACCATGCATTTCAGAAAATAGAGCTTGACACTGCAGGTACGCTCGATGCCTGTTTCGAAAAAGTTTACTATTCTCACGAAATGGGACTGCGAAAACCCGACAAAGAAATTTTTGAATTTGTATTGAATGAAAATAACCTGGTTGCCCGGGAAACACTTTTTCTTGATGACACCCTTGCAAACGTAGAAGCCGCCAGGTCAGTAAACCTTCAGGCAATTTATATCAACTCTTCAGAAAGGATTGAAGATGTTCTGTTTGAATTTGTAGAATAACATAACTTATCAAAAGCCTCTGTGCTCCTCTGTTTCTTCTCAGCTGTTCCTCTGCGGCTAAAAAATTAATAGAAGTAACTATAAAATTTAATCCTTCACTTCTTCAAATTCAATATAATCTTTTGAACTTGCCTTAGCAGGATCACTTACCGGGGACGCCTTATACGAATTTTGAGTAGCATGTCCGTTTGGATTCGGCCGTTGCTGCATATTCCGGTATTGTTCCTGAACTCTTTTAGAAGTTTTATAAACTGGAATAACAAAATCAACCATGAATTTGTAGGACAGGTAAAGACCCAGTATTATCAGTAGTGCTTGCATAACAAACCAAAGTTAAAGAATCCTGATATATTGAGGTAGTTAATGTTTATTTAATAGCTAATTTGGAAAGAATAATGTAATTATCATATCTTTGTTTCAGCACAAGAATCAAATGAAAGGGAACGGG
>JAABUS010009232.1_pt1 | contig 10480 bp, 10 predicted proteins | sample 5560161 | NCBI WGS metagenome assembly JAABUS01 (sample SAMN10711885, study PRJNA513376) | rock metagenome | isolation source: Antarctica rocks | place: Antarctica: Victoria Land, Trio Nunatak nord | collected 2016-01-04
GGAGGTGCCCTCCCCGATCAGGAGCAGTGGCGCGTCGCGGTAGAGGCGCTCGATCTCGTACTCCTTCGAATAGCCGTAGCCGCCGTGGATCCGGAAGGACTGCTCGACGACCTCCTTGCCGGTCTCGGAGGCGAGCAGCTTCGCCATCCCGGCCTCGAGGTCCGAGCGCTGCCCGGCGTCCTTCATCCGGGCGGCCTTGAGCGTGACGAGCCTGGCGGCCTCGATCTTCGTCGCCATGTCGGCAAGCTTGAACTGGATCGCCTGGTGCTCGGCGATCGGCTTGCCGAACGTCTTGCGCTCCTGGCTGTAGCGGAGGGCCAGCTCCAGCGCCCGCTGGGCGATGCCGACGCCGCGCGCGGCAACGTTGACGCGGCCCACCTCGAGCGCGTCCATCATCTGGCTGAACCCCTTGCCCAGGCCGTCCTCCTCCCCGCCGAGGATCCGGTCGGGGGGGCAGCGGTAGCCGTTGTAGACGAGCTCGGTGGACTCGACGCCCTTGTAGCCCATCTTCTTGATCTGGGGTGGCACCTCGAGTCCCTCGAACTGGCCGGAGTTCTTGTGCTCGCCGGGCGTCTTCTCGGTGATGAAGCAGGTCATCCCGCGATGCGGCGGATCGGCGTTCTTGTCGGTCTTCATCAGGGTGAAGACGATTCCGGAGCGCAGCCCGTTGGTGACCCACATCTTCTGCCCGTCGAGAACCCAGGCGTCGCCGTCCTTCTTCGCCGAGGCCTTGATCCCCTGGACGTCGGAGCCGACCTCGGGCTCCGACAGCGAGAACGCGGCGCGGATCTCGCCGGTCGCCATCTTCGGCAGGAAGGTCTCCTTCTGCTCGTCGCTGCCGAACTTCATCAGCAGGTAGGAGCCGATGAAGTGCGTGTTGACGATGCCCGAGATCGAGATCCAGCCGCGCGAGAGCTCCTCGACGATCATCGTGTAGGTCGTCAGGTCGAGGCCCATGCCGCCGTACTCCTCGGGGATCGTCACCCCGAAGAGGCCGAGCTCCTTCATCTGCTCGACGATCGCGTCGGGGAACTCATCCTCGTGGTCGAAGTGCTCGGCGGCCGGCAGGATCTCGTTGTCGACGAAGGAGCGCACCATCGCGGTGATCTCCTGCTGGATCTCAGTCTTCTCTTCGTACGTCGGGGCGGCTACGGCCATGGGTGGCGGCTCCTGGGCGATGGGGTGCGGGACGGTGGAGAGGCCGCGGCGTCGAGGGCGTGTGGGGACCCTCTCCAGGTCGCCGGCGACCTGCGGAGGATACCGGCGCAGAAAGCGAAGAGGCTCCCCCGGAGTCGTCCGGGGGAGCCTCGCGCCGAGGTGCTGTCCTGCTTCGATCAGCCTCCGGTGGGGCTGCCCTGGAGGCTGATGCCCGCCTCCGTGAGCGACTGCGCCGCCTCGGTGAGCTGGGTTTGGAACGTCTGCCCCGCCGCCTGCAGCTCCTGCGCGGCCGTCTGGAGCGCCTGCTTGTCGCCCGATGCCGCCGCATCGCTGACGGCGGTCAGCTTCGAGGCGAAGTCCTCGAGCGCCGCGATGATCTGATCGTGGCCCTGCTGTGCCTCCGCCGGGGGCTCGAGCTGGCTGTAGTCGTCGATGGTGCTCTGGATCTGGCTCTCCGCCTGATCGACGAGGCCGGCGAACTCCTTCTCGTCCTTCGAGGCCTGGATCTCGGAGCCGAGCGTCGTGAAGGACGTGCCGAAGTCGAGCAGCACCTGCTGGGCACCCTCGGCGTAGGCCTGCGCCTCGGGCGAGGCCGCGGTGGTCGAGGTCGAGGTCGAGACGCTGCTGTCGGTGCTCGTCGACGTGGTCGCCTCGGTTGAGGTCGTCTCGTCGTCGCCGCCGCAGCCGCTCAGCGCGATCAGGCCGACCAGGGCGAGGAGGACGAGGGGAATTCTCAAGATTCGCAATTTGTCTCCTGTTCAGGGCTCCGTGAGAGAGGACCGGTTTGCGCCGCGCAGTGTAGGCGGATACAGGGTCCGGGCGCGACGGGGCGGCAGGGCTTCGATGGCCATTCGCCCCCGGACCCCGGAGCTCGGCGCTCAGCCCCCGGCGGATCCGGGCGGAGCATCCACGTCGATGCCGGCGTCCTTCAGCGCCTGATCAGCCTCGCGAAGCTCGGTCTGGAAGTCGGACGCCGCTTGCTCGACCTACGCCTGCGCCTGTCCGAGGCTCAAGCCGCTGAAGCTGATCGCGCCCCCCACCTGTGACACCTCGGACGAATAGTCCGCGAACGCGCCGATCAGCTGATCGTGCGCTGCGCGGGCGCTCGGTGGCGGCGTCAGCGCCCTGAGGTCCTCGGCCGCCTCGTCGCCCACCGCACCGAGCGCGATCAGCCGCACTCCGGCCGCTCTGACGCCCTTTGGTGACCCCTGCTGCTCGAGCCCGGCGGATCCGGCGGCGATGAAGGCGGAGAGGATCGCGCGAACCTGGGGGGCGTACTCGTCGTCCGCCGTTTCGCTGGAGGACGACCCACCGCCGCAGGCCGCCAGCGCGATCCCGGCGATCACGACCGCGAGGGCCAGGGGCGCCCTCACCCGCGGCGGGCCTTCAGCGCGGCGACGACCTCGAGGAACACTTCCGGGTCGATCCCCTCCTCGGCGCCGGGAACGCGAGGCCGCAGCCTTGCGGCCATCTCGCCCGTCAGCTCGCGGCGGCGGCGCGGGTCGAGCACAGCCCGGCGATCCAGGTACTGGCGGATCGTCGCCGCATCCTCGGCGCTGATCGCGCTCGTATCCCATCCCCCTGCCTGCTCGAGCAGCCGCCACGAGCTCTCCCGCAGTCGAAACTCCCGGCTCGAAGGCGAGTCGTCGACGCTCGCGGCGTCGCGGACGACGAGCGTGCCCGCGGCCATGTCGCCGAGGCGCTGGCTGCGGGCCGAGCGGGCGATCGAGAACAGCGCCCCGAGGAGCAGGGTCCCCTCGTCGACGATCCTCATGATGCTGCGGATCGCGGCCATCCGGAAGGTGAGCCCGCCGCCGGCTTCGGAGACGACCCGGATCCCGAGCCTCCTCTTCCCGGGGGTCTGGCCGGAGTTGAACGTCTCGAACAGCGTGTCGTAGCCCCAGAGGACGACGAAGCTGATCAGGGCGGCGGTAATCGCGATCACCGCCTCGGCGATGTCGGAGTCCGCGAAGACCAACCCGAAGAAGACCGCGACCGCGAGCAGGATGATGCTCTGGATGATGACGTCGAGCAAGCGGGCGGAGCCGCGCGAGCCCAGCCCGGCCAGGTCGAGCTCGAGGTCGACCCCCTCCGCAGTCGCGATCCTGGCTCGCTCCTCATAATCCACGGGAGCGTGACCCTAGAGCGTTTGATCAACGAGAGGGCGGAGGACTGGGCCCGCCTCGAGAAGCTGGTGAGCGCTGCCGGCGGCCGGGCCGAGCGGCTCGGGGCCGAGGGAGTGCTGGAGCTCGGAGCGCTGTATCGCGGCGCCGCGGCCGACCTCGCGATGGCTCGCGCGAGCTATCCCCGGGACCCGGTCCGCAACCGGCTCGAGTCGCTCGTCGCGCGCGCCGCCCTGCTCGTCTACGACCCGCGCAAGCGCCGGGAGTCGCTGCTCGGCTTCTTCACGGACGGCTACTGGCGGCGGGTGGCCGAGCGACCGTGGCCGCTGCTGCTGGCAGCGATCCTGCTGCTGGCGCCGGCGGTGATGGCCGCGATCTGGGCGCTTCAGGACCCGAGCGCCGCGAGCGACTTCGTGCCCTCGGAGTTCAGCGGCGCGGCCGATCCCGCGAGCGACGCCGGCACGAGCACGGCCCAGGAGGCGGCCTTCTCCGTCTTCCTGTTCACCCACAACATCCAGGTGACGTTCCTCGTCTTCGCCGCCGGGCTCGCCGCCGGGATCGGCACCGGCTTGGTCCTCGTCGACAACGGCCTGATCCTCGGTGCGATCGCGGGGCTCGCGATCGAGGCCGGCAACGGCCGCGCCTTCGTCGACTTCATCGTGCCCCACGGCCCGATCGAGCTGAGCTGCATCATCGTCTCGGCCGCCGCCGGGCTGCGCCTCGGCTTCTCGCTGATCGACCCGGGCAACCGGACCCGCGGCGAGGCGCTCAAGGGCGAGGCGCTCGCGGCCGTCGAGATCGTGCTCGGCACGATGCCCTGGCTCGTCTTCGCCGGCCTGTCGGAAGCCTTCGTCCGCGGCTCGGGGCTGCCGACGCCGGCCCTGCTCGCCGTGGGCCTCGGTCTCTTCGGTTCCTACTGGGGGCTCGTCCTCTGGCGCGGCTGGCTGTATCCGCGACGCGGCGGCCGGCAGCCGTCGGAGCTGCCGACGACCTCCTTCCCCGAGGCCCCTACAGCCGCGCCCGCGCCTTCGCATTGAGGTACTCCCGCACGCACGCCGCCCCGAGCTGGTCCGCCGGAGCCTCGACGACGCGCGCCCCCACCCGGGAGATCGCCGCGCCCGCCCGGTGGCGGGCGCCGATCACCTCGAGCGCGACGGCCTGACGGGCGACGTCGGCGCTTCGCCGCGGCGCCGTTCGAAGCGGCGCCGAGAGCCCGGGGTCGACGAGCGTCGCGACGACCACCGCATGCTTGCGCGCCAGGACCGGGATCGCCTCGAGCAGGGGCCGCGTGGCCGTCTCCTCGAGCAGGTCGGTGAAGAGGAGGACGAAGGCGCGCTTCTCGGCCTCGAGGGCGTGGAAGGCGCGGCGAAAGTCGGACTGGCTACCCGAGGGCTCGAGGTCGAAGAGCTCGCGCACCGCGTGGCGACCCCCCTGGCGCACCGGACTGAGGCGCGTGCGGATCTCGGAGTCGAAGGCGAGGACCCCGAGGCGGTCGCGGAGGTCGTCGGCGACCGCGGCGACGGCGGCGAGCGCGTCGAGGGCGGCGTCGAGGCGGGTCACCTCGCCGATGGGCGCGGCCATCAGCCTGCCGGCGTCCACAACGCAGATCAGGTCGCGATCCTCCTCGAGGCGGAAGTCGTTGCTCATCGGACGGCCCAGGCGCGCCGTGGCGCGCCAGTTCACCTGGCGGATGTCGTCGTCGGGCTCGTAGTCGCGGACCTTCTCGAACTCCGTGCCGAGCCCGAGCGGGCCGCGGCCGCGGAAGCCGGGATCGCGGTAGCGGCTGTAGCGGGCGGCCATGGCGATCCGGCGCGCCGCCGGTAGATCCGGGTAGACCAGGATCTCCTGGCTGCCCGCCGCGGAGCCGGTGTGCGTCGCAAGCCGCAGCGGGCCGCGCCGGCGCGTCGCCAGCGGCAGGAGCACGTGCCGGCCGCGGCGGTCGGCGACGATTCGGGTCTCGAGGCCACCCTCCCCGGCGCTCTCCTCCAGGCGGATGTCGGCCGGGGTGGGCTGGCGGACGACGAGGTCGCCGCTCGGCCCCGCCCGCGCCTCGTAGCGCTCCGGCACCCCGCGCGAGAGCAGCTCCGGCACGCGGCGGACGACCCGGACGCCGCGCCGAGCCAGCAGCGCGTCACCGGCGGCGGCGCCGATCACCGCGACGGCCGCCAGAATCGGCAGGAGCGGCGGCAGGACGAGCGCCGCGATCCCGGCCGCCGCCAGTAGTGCCGCGGTCAGGGCCGTGGGGCTCACAGGCTCAGGCGCTCACTCGTTCACTGGTTCACTTCGGCACGGGAACGGCCGACAGGGCCGACTCGATCGCCTGACCCGGTCCGTAGCGCTCCAGGGAGGCCTCCGGGCTGAGCACCAGCCGGTGGGCGAGCACGGCGGGCGCGTAGCGGATCACGTCGTCGGGGACGACGAACTCGCGGCCGGCGACCCGGGCCGCGGCCCGCGCGACCGTGATCAGATGCACCGCGGCCCGCGGGCTCGCGCCGAGCACGACGCTCGGCAGCTCGCGCGTGCGGCGCACGACCGCGACGGTGTAGGAGGCGAGCTCGTCGCTGACGATCGTCGAGTCCACCTCCGCCCGGACGGCGGCGACATCGGCCGCCGAGGCGACCGCGCCAAGCTCGCTCAGAGGCATCGACTCGATCCCGTCGCGACCGAGCTCGAGCACCCGGCGCTCCTCCTCGGCGCTCGGATAGCCGACGTCGATCTTCAGCGCGAAGCGATCGAGCTGGGCCTCCGGCAATGGGTAGGTGCCCTCGTACTCGAGCGGGTTCTGGGTGGCGACGACCAGGAACGGATCGTCGAGCCCCCGCGGGCTGCCCTCGACCGAGACCTGGCGCTCCTGCATCACCTCGAGCAGCGCGGCCTGGGTCTTCGGCGGCGTGCGGTTGATCTCGTCGGCGAGCAGGACGTTCGTGAACACCGGGCCCGGGCGGAACTGCAGCTCGCCGCCGCGCAGGGTCATCGTTCCGGTGAGGTCCGAGGGGAGCATGTCGGGCGTGAACTGCACCCGCGCAAAGTCGACCCCGAGCGTTCGCGCCACCGCCGCGGCGGTGAGCGTCTTGGCGACGCCCGGGGGACCCTCGAGCAGGACGTGGCCACGGACCGCCAAGCCGATCAGCAGCGCCTCGATCGTCCCGTGCTGGCCGACGACCACCCGCGCGACCTCGGCCGAGACCCGATCGATCAACTCGTCCAACGTCATTGCCTCACTCACCTCCAGAGCTTCGCGAGCGCGCTTCCGGCGCGGATCGCCCCCTGCTCGTCCTCCAGCGGGTGGGCGAGCGCTGCCGCCTGCTCGGGATCGAGGCCCTGCCGAGCGGCGAGCCCGGCGAGCATATCCGGGTCGGCGTCGTCCGCGAGGCCGCCGCCGGCGAGGAGCCGCCTCCTCGCCTCGATCCGTACCGGCTCGCCGGCGATCGCCGCCGAGTTCGTCCGCGCCAGGGCGTCGGCGAGCCCGTCGACGTAGCGGCTGCGGGGAGGCTGAAGCTCCCGCCCGGCGCGATCGGGCTCGCCGAGGCGACGGAAGCGCGCCCAGAGGAAGGCGAGGGCGGCGAGCATCAGCAGCAGGGCCGCATACGCCCAGCGGGTGGGCAGCGCGGCGAGTCCCGTGGCCTCCTCGCCGCCTCCGGCGAGGCTCTCGATGAAGGCCACAGGCCGGTCCGGCTCCCCGGCGAGGTCGACGGCGAAGGTCGCGTTGTCGGCGTCGGCGATGGTGCCGTTCTGCAGCGGCGAGGAGTCCGCGAGGAGGACCACCGCCCCCTCCCCGGGGGTGGCGATCGCGGCGAGGTCTCCCCCCGGGTCGCCGGCGATCGGCAGCGCCTCGCCGACGTCGGAGAAGCGGTCCCCGGAGGCCTCGATCGCCGTCACCCCAGAGGTCTCCGGGATCGGCACCAGCGGCGAGGCGGCGGACTCGCCGCTCCCGGATCCCTCCTGGACGGAGATGCCGCTCACCGCCTCGATGGCGGCCGGCGAGATGCTCCCGCCGATGATCAGCCTGCCGCCGCCCTCGACGAACTCCGCGAGAGCCTGGCGGTCCTCGTCGGCAAGGCCGCCCGCGTCGAGCAGGACCGCGGTCTCGTCGCTCTCCAGCGACGCGGTGGCCGGCGGTTCGCTCAGCCGGCGCACGTCACGGCCGGATTCGTCGAGCAGGGTCGCGAAGATCGTCAGCCCCTGGGGGCCCTGGTCATTCAGGGAGGTACCCGGCGTCCTGCCGCCACCGCGGGACTCCGGCCGCGACGCGCCTACCACGAGGGCGACGAGCGCGGCCGCGGCGAGGACGCCCACGGCGAGGCGGGAGGCGCTCACCTGCCGCTCGCCTCCCTGACCGCGAGGGGCCACTCCCGGCGGGCGGTGGACGAGTCCTCCTCCGTTGCCGAGACGTTGCCGTAGGCGACCCGCTCGAAGGTCGAGATGAGCCCCCGCAGGCGCCGCGATGGCAGCGCGCGCGCAACCTGCCCGGCGGTGAGCGACGGGCGGAGCTCGATCGCCTGGGCGCCCGCGAGCCGCTGCAATCCAGCTCGAAAGCGCAGTCTCACCGCCGTGGCGTGGTCGCCATCTCGCGCGGCGCGATCCGCCTGCCGCTCGAGCGAGCCCGCCGAGTCACCCGCCTCGCCGGCCTCGCCGGACCCTCGATCCGATCCCTCCTCGGGGGTCGGGGGAAGCCGCCGGCTGCCCGCCCGCTGAGCGAGCACCGCGGCGATCAGCAGCACGGCGAGGGCCAGCCCGATCGCGACCGGGGTGCTGATCCCGATGCCCGAGAAGGACGAGCCGCCGCCCTCGGCGGGGGGCGGGGGCGGTGGCGGCTGCCCCTCGCCGGCGAGCTCCCCCGCGCGCTGGCTCAGATCCGAGCCCTCCGAGCCCGCCGATTCGAGCGCCCGCTCGAGCTCCGCGGCGCGCGCCGCCTTGACGTCGGAGTCGCTGGAGAGGGCGCGTCCGAGGTCAGCCGGCCGGCCGTCGATCGAGGTGATGCCGTCGAGCTTCGCCTGCGCCGCCGGATCCCCCTCGGCGGCGGAGCGCAGCAACGGCTCGAGCTCGGCGCGGGAGATGTCCTCGGCGGAGGCCGGCGGGGCAAGAGCCAGGGCGCCGAGCAGCGCCAGCAGTACGGCAGCCGCCCGCCGCCGGCTCACGCAGCGGGTGCTGGAGGCGGTGGGCCGCTCGCCCCGCTGCCGGGGCCAAGCGGCTCCGAGGAGGACGGGAGGCCCTCCGAGCCCGGCTCGGCGAGCTGCCTGACCATCATCTCGACGTCGAAGCCCTCCTTGCGGACCCGCAGGTCGTAGTACATGGCGGTGATCGTCGCCGCCCACAGCGGCGCGGTGATGATGAACCCGATCCCGCTGACGATGTCGGTGAGGACGACCCAGAGGGTGAAGTTGTCGGCGGAGATGCCCTGGAACGCATCGCCGATCAGGGCGGGGATGAGACCCCCGATGATCGAGGTGAAGATCGCGATCACGATCACGATCCCGAGGGTGCGCCACCAGTAGTCCTTGACCAGGCCGTTGGAGCGGCCAAGCGCCTTGAAGCCTCGCCGGTCCTCGAGCAGCAGCGCCGGCAACGCGAGGATCCAGATGATCGTCAAGTAGATCGCGAGGACGCCCGGCAGGATGAAGATGAAGAGGGCGGCCGGGATGCCGATGAAGATGGCCAGCAGCAGCACGACCCAGAGCATCGAGACGATCCGCCGGGCAGCGGAGCGGATCGAGGCTCCGACCTCCACCGCCTCGCCGAGGTAGGCCTGGCTGGCCGCCCGCAGCGAGGCGCCCACCACCAGCAGGAAGCCGATCAGGTAGAGAATCGCAAGGAGGCCCGAGCCGACGACGATCCGGGTCGTGTCGAGCGCCCTGATCGTGTCGCCCACGAAGTAGTTGTCGTTGCCGACGCCGGGCAGATCCGCGAACCGGTAGAGGTCAATCAGGATGAGCGCGACGATCAGCGGGATCCAGACGAGCGCCGCGATCCTCGCCAGCGGCAAGAACCGCCGGGTGTAGATGCTGAAGGCGCCGTCGAGCACCTGCCCGAAGGAGCGTGGCCCTGTCTGGCCTCCCTGCATGGGCGCGCAGGCTAGAGCAAGCCGCCCCCGGAGGCTTCGGGTAGCGTCCCCGGCTCCCTCCCAGCAACCAGGAGCCCTCGTTGAGAAACCCCCGCCAGTTCGCCAATCCGCTTGCCATCGGGGCGCCCGAGCCGGTGCTGGAGGTGCCGTTCAGGCCCTCGCGGATGATCCACTTCTTCGACGCCTCCAACGAGAAGATGGCGGCCAAGGTCCCCGACATGGCCAAGCAGGCCGACATCCTGCTCGGCAACCTCGAGGACGCGGTCTCGGTCGACAACAAGGTGGCGGCACGCGAGGGGCTCGTTCGGGTCGCCGGCGAGGTCGACTTCGGCGAGACGCAGCTCTGGACCCGGGTCAACTCGCTCGAGAGCCCTTGGGTGCTGGATGACCTGACCACGCTCGTCACCGAGATCGGCGACAAGCTCGACGTGATCATGGTCCCGAAGGTCGAGGGGGCCTGGGACATCCACTACGTCGACCGCCTGCTCGCCCAGCTCGAGGCGAAGGCGAAGCTCGAGCGCCCGATCTTGGTCCACGCGATCCTCGAGACCTCGCTCGGCGTGGTCAACCTGGAGGAGATCGCGACGGCGAGCCCGCGGATGCAGGGGATGAGCTTCGGCCCTGCCGACCTCGCGGCCTCGCGGCGGATGAAGACGACGCGGGTCGGCGGCGGCCATCCCGGCTACCTCGTGATCAACGATCCCGACCAGAGCGATCCCGAGGCACCGCGGGCGACCGCGCAGCAGGACCCGTGGCACTACTCGATCGCCCGCATGGTCGACGCCTGCACCTCGGCCGGGATCCTGCCCTTCTACGGGCCCTACGGCGACATCAAGGACACGGCCGGCTGCGAGGCGCAGTTCCGCGCGGCGTTCCTGCTCGGCTGCGTGGGGACGTGGACCCTCCACCCGGTGCAGATCGAGATCGCGAAGCGGGTCTTCAGCCCCGACCCCGCCGAGGTCAAGTTCGCCAAGAAGGTGATCGAGGCGATCCCCGACGGCCGCGGCGTCCACATGATCGACGGCAAGATGCAGGACGACGCGACCTGGAAGCAGTGCAAGGTCATGGTCGATCTGGCCGAGCAGCTCGCCGCCGGAGACCCGGAGCTGGCCGAGGCCTACGGGCTGTAGGGAGCTGC